>Ga0255743_10000613_pt1 | contig 31321 bp, 13 predicted proteins | sample 101ome_19_FD_179950 | JGI IMG/M metagenome (GOLD analysis project Ga0255743, IMG submission 179950) | Coastal salt marsh microbial communities from the Groves Creek Marsh, Skidaway Island, Georgia - 101405AT metaG (version 2) | ecosystem: Environmental > Aquatic > Marine > Intertidal zone >... | reverse complement strand
ATTACTGTAGACATTGTTGCCAATCCAAGTGCTCCAGATGCTTATCCCGATCCAATCTATGAAAGAATTATGAATCATAGAAGGGGTAATGTACTGATGGATGTTGCTTCGGCTGTTAAGCACGACGACAGAGCACAACGTTATCTCCAGGAAGAGGTGACAAACTTTATAAACAACCTGAAGTATAGGAGAGATTAATATGGCTCACTCAATTGATGAACTATTAAGCTCAGGTGCGCTCTCCGAAGAGGTTAGATCTTCTATCAGTGAAGCGTGGGAAACCAAGCAAACTGAACTACGTGAAGAAGTTGCAGCAGAACTACGTGAAGAATTTGCGGAACGTTATGAAAATGACAAAGCGCAAATCGTAGAAGCAATGGACACAATGATTGGCGAAGTTATTGCAAAAGAACTTGAAGAGTTCCAAGCAGACAAAGCCAAAGTAGCAGAAGATCGTGTTGAATATCGTAAGCATATGAAAGAACATGCAGGTGTTCTTGATGAGTTTGTGATGGAAACACTTCGCAAAGAAATTAATGAACTTCGCGAAGACCGTGAGGCACAAGACAAGAACATGGCCGAATTAGAAGGCTTTGTACTTGAACAACTTACTAAAGAGCTCAACGAGTTTCATGAAGACAAACGCTCACTAGTTGAAGCAAAAGTCAAAATGATCAAAGAAGGCAAAGAAGTCATTGAGCAGACTAAACGTAAGTTCATTGAAGGTGCTGCAACTAAAGTTGAAAAAGTTCTAGAATCAACAATCAAGAACGAACTAACAACACTAAGAGAAGACATCCAAGTGGCAAAAGAAAACACATTTGGACGTAAGATCTTTGAAACATTTGCAGCAGAGTTCATGAGCAGCTACCTTAATGAAGGTACTGAAGTTGCTAAAATGAACAAAGCAATGGACGAACTAAAGTCACAGCTTGATGAAGCAAACAAAGCCGTAGTGGAGAAAGAAGTTCAGCTAACTGAATCAACACGTAAAGCACGTGTTGCTGAAGATAAAGCAGAGCGCAAGCTAGTCATGAATGAAATGATGGCACCGCTTTCAAAACAACAAAAAGAGATTATGGGTGCACTACTAGAATCTACTAAAACAGCAGATCTACAAAATGCATTCAATAAGTATCTACCGTCAGTATTGAAGGAAGATGCTAAACCTCAAACTAAGAAGGTGCTAAGTGAATCTACAAAAGAAGTCACTGGTGGAAAATCAACTGAAGCAGAAGCTGCGGTAGATACTAACATTGTTAACCTTCGCAAATTAGCCGGTATAAGTTAAGGAGACCGAAAATGGCAGACAACCTAATGGAAAATTGGGCAGAAACTAAAACAGCCCTAACAGACGGTCTAACTGGAACAAAGAAAAAAGTGATGGAAACAACACTTGAAAACACTAAGCGTTACTTGTCAGAAAGTGCAAGTGCTGGTGCAACTCAAGCAGGCAACGTTGCAACACTTAACAAAGTGATTCTTCCAGTTATTCGCCGTGTAATGCCAACTGTTATTGCTAACGAGATCGTTGGTGTACAGCCTATGACAGGCCCAGTTGGTCAGATTCACACACTACGTGTACGTTACGCTGAAACATTTGACAGCGCAACTGCAGGTGATGAAGCACTAAGCCCATTCGCAATTGCAACAGGTTACTCAGGTAACGCAACAACAAACAGAGCGGATGCAACTGCAACACTAGAAGGTGAAGCAGGTAAGAAAATGAGTATTCAAGTCCTAAAGCAAACTGTTGAAGCTAAAACACGTAAGCTATCAGCACGTTGGACATTTGAAGCAGCGCAAGACGCTAACTCAATGCACGGCCTAGACGTCGAAGCAGAAATTATGCAAGCACTTGCACAAGAAATTACTGCTGAAATCGACCAAGAGATCATTGCATCTCTAACAAGTCTAGCAGGCGCAGCAGCTGACACATACAACCAAGCAGGTGTAAGTGGTACAGCTACTTTCGTTGGTGACGAACATGCAGCACTAGCAGTTCTAATCAACAAAAATGCAAACACAATTGCAGCACGTACACGCCGTGGCGCAGGTAACTGGGCAGTTGTAAGCCCAGACGTTCTAACTGTTCTACAGTCAGCAACAACAAGCGCATTTGCACGTACAACTGAAGGTCCTTTCGAGGCACCAACAAACACAAAATTCGTAGGTACACTAAACGGTACTATGCGTGTTTATGTAAACCAGTACGCAGCAAACGACGACATCCTAGTAGGTTACAAGGGTTCAACAGAAACAGACGCAGCAGCGTTCTATTGCCCATACATCCCACTAATGTCAAGCGGTACAGTACTAGACCCAGCGACATTCGAGCCAGTTGTTAGCTTCATGACACGTTATGGTTATGTTGAACTAAGCAACCAAGCATCATCGCTAGGTAACGCAGCAGATTACCTAAGTAAAATTGCTGTTACAACAAACAACCTATCATTCCAGTAATAGGTTTTCACACAATAAGAAAAAAGGCACTTCGGTGCCTTTTTTTGTGACTTTTTTTAAAAAAAGTGTTGACATTTGTTTCTGTATATACTATATTATAAACATAACAGAGACGACGGTCCGAGTTAGATAGTGCAAGGAAGAGGAGTAGACAGGCTCCGAACTTGGCTAGTAGCTGTAGTAGCAGCGCATGAGCATGGAGACATGAAGATGCGTATTTTGGAAGTAACTATCCAATGCTAGGCTCCTGGGTATTAGACAGCGAGACTGTAAACCTAGGTTGAGGGTATTCTCGAGTCCCTCCTATCATATATTATAGTGTTTTAGTATACACGCCAGAGTAGATGCACCTGCTTTCCTGTGCATAGGACAAGGGCCGAGAGGCTATCAAGTGAGTGTGTATACTAAAACACTATAATTGCTTTTCCTTTCAAATTGATGACTACAAAAGAGCTAGCCTTGTGCTAGCTTTTTTTATCTCTATGCGATAAATACTTTTAGTACGGAGATAAGATATGAGTTCGACAAAATTTAAACAAGATTTGGATGTTACTGGTAATATTACACTCTCAGGAAATGTTACAGCAAATGGTAATGTGATACTAGGTGATGCTGACACTGATAGTATTAGTTTAACAGCAGACATTACTAGCAATATTGTTCCAGATGTTAATGCTACTTACGACATAGGTACATCTACAAAATCATGGCGTGAAGTTTTTACAAGTAAAGTTAACAGTGTTAGTGGTGATGATCTAGACATACATAGCGGTGCTGACATTGCATTATATCCTACAGGAAACATTTGGATTAAACAACAAACTAAGTTAATTTTTGAAGGTACTGTACCAGATGATTACGAAATTAAATTACAAGCACTTGCTGCAACTGCAGACAGAAATGTAATTTTACCAGACGAAGACGGAACTCTTGCTACAAGAGAATGGGTTAATTTAAATGGTACTGGCAGCACTTCTGGTATTAGTTCTTTTGACTTTGGTTATTATAATACAAACTACCACACAAGTGCAACCGGATATCTATTATCTCTCGGATCAGATATTGACATGGGATCATATGCTGCACCTAATGCACTAACGATTGATATGGGATCAATATAAATATATTAATAACTCTTTGGAGAAAAAAATGGCTTTATTATTAAGAAGAGGTGTAGACGCAGACAGATCAGGAATTACTCCTGCTGAAGGCGAATTAATCTACACAACAGACACTAAGAAAGTGTATGTAGGAGATGGCGCCACTGCGGGCGGTAACGAAGTTACAGGTTCTGGCGGTGGTGGTGGAGGCACAGCCCCACGTACAACTGTAAGCGGTACAACTGCTAGTATTGCAAATGCAGCATCGGACGATGTTGATATCACAAGTGCAGCAAAAGCATACAGTGTGTTATCAATTGAAGTAGACCAAGCAGCATGGGTTAGAGTTTATAGCAGTGCTGCAGCAAGAACAAACGACAGCGGACGTTCTGAAGGTGTTGACCCAGATCCAGATGCTGGCGTACACGCTGAAATTATTACAACTGGTGCAACTACTGTTAAATTTACACCGTCAAGTGTTGGCTGGAACGATGAAAATCCTGTAACAGATACAATTTATTTGGCAGTAACTAACAAATCAGGCAGCACAAATACAATAACAACAACACTATTAATTTTACCATTGGAAACATAAAATGAACTTACACAAATATGCTGTTGTATTACACAACTACGAAGACTTAGACGACTTTTATAACGATATGGAAACAGACGGCGGCTCTGTTACTATTCCAGACAGAGCAGTAGATGTTGAATTGAGAAAACCTAAAAGTCGAGTTACACATTATATGTTAACACCACAAGAAGCCTTAGAAGTTGTAAACGATGCAAGAGTACAATTTGTAGAAATAGTAGATGATAGTCCACCGGAAAGAATGTTTACACAAACAGGACAGTTTTCAAGAAGTTCAAGTTTAAATGCAAACCATAACCAATGGGGATTATGGAGACACATTGCTGGGGAAAACAATAACAATTTTGATAGCGCATCTGATACTATCAATGGTACAATTAACTATCAATACACAGGAAGAAATGTTGACGTTGTAATCTTAGATGACCAAGCATGGGAACCAAATCATAGAGAATTTTTAGATGGTAATGGTGTTAGCAGAGTTGTAGATTACAACTGGTGGCAACATGCCTCTGCAGTTGGTGATAGTTCACACGTTGGAAGAACATATGCCCAGCGTGGTGACAGTAGTAACTTTCATAATATTCACTGTGCAGGAACAGTTGCAGGACGTGAAGAAGGTTGGGCAAAGGATGCAAACATTTATTTCTTTGCATTAAATTTTAGCGGCAATGATGCAAACAACAGTATTTCTCCTTCTCTAGCATTTGACTACATAAGAGAATTTCATAATAATAAGCCGATTAATCCTGATACTGGATATAAAAATCCAACTATCGTAAACAACAGTTGGGGTTATAGTCGTAGTGCTACTTCAGCATCTAGCATTGCATCTATTACATTTGATGGTACAACACATACACCTGGTGGTACTCAAGATACTGAGTATAATGGATTTTACGGTGCATACAGCACTACAAGCCAAGTTGTAGCTAGAGTAGGTGATCCAGAAAATAGTAAAAATAGATTTACAACTACAGGTACTGCAACCAGTGTTACTGATAGAATGGTAGCATGGCCAGACGAATGGGATAAAATTGTAAACCAAACATTTAGCTTTACGCAAACTGATCCAGCAGACAACTATGAGATTACAGTACTAACACCATGTGATGTTAGACAGAATAGTAGAATTGTTGCAAGTTGTAACAGTGAAGATAGTTATATGATTATTAGACGTATTGTTAACAACGGTGCAAGTATTGCTACAACAGTTAGAGGTCCAGAGATTGATTTTGAACTAACTGGTGGTTTTGGATTTAGTTTCTTTGGTCCAACAGGTAACGTTACAATTAGATATATTGTAGAAACATATCCTGCAGACGGTGATGAATTTACATTTGATGTTGCATGGACTGTTACAACAGGTGAGCGAGGACAGTTCTTTAGCGATTTTAATGCAGATTTAGGAAACGATGAGTTTGAAGAATTTACAGAAGATAATCCAGCAGCAGATCCTAACGCATCTGGTTCAGTAATAACTCTTCCTCACACAGCAATTAACATAACAGGATTAACCGCAGACAGTTCACCAACATCAGGTAATAATGATGACGGATATTGGACATTAAATTTACCATTTGACATTCAGTATTTAGGTGTTACATACAATACAATACATGTTGGAACTAACAGCTATGTTACATTTGGTAGTGGTTCTAGTACATATAACGTGTCTGCATCCAACCCGCTGTTACCTAAAATTATGATAGGCGCCAGAGATAGACGAGGTTATAGTATCTGGCACGGAGTTTCAGGAATTACTCCTAATAGAGAATATAGGGTTGTATGGGAAGGTCATGATCGTTATTATATTAATACTCCTGAATCGCCAAATATGCGTTGGGAATTAACATTTTTCGAAAATTCACCTAATGAATATGAAATAAATTGGGAACAAAATGGAGCCAAAACTATTTCAGGCGGAGGAACTACATTTACAAATGCTGAATTACAAAGTTTTGGTTATAACACTGGTGGTAGACACACTGCTACTAACCTTTCTACTGATGCAGATATTGTTGATGCAATAGCAGACGGCGTTATTGTAGTAGCTAGTGCAGGCAACGGTCGTGTGCCAATGTATAGCTCAGATCACCCATATTATAATAACTATATAACAACAACTGGCGGAAGTAATTCTTACTATCATAGACCACAATCACCTGCGGGTGCAGGTAATGGTACAGACAGTGCTGTTATTTGTGTTGGCGCATTAGATAATACACATTTGAATGATAAAGAGCAAAGAGTTTATTTTAGTAATTTTGGAGAAAATGTTGACATATATGCAGCAGGACATTATATTCAAAGTTCGATGCCATCTTTATCAAGTAGATCTAAAGCAGATCGAGGCGGCGGTAACTACTATGCTAAAGTAAGTGGTACTAGTATGAGTGGCCCACAGGTTTGTGGTATACTTGCATGTATGCTTGAAGAATATCCAGACATGACACAAAGACAAGCTAGAGAAATGTTACGAGTTATCAGCAAACCGGATCAAATATATGATGATCCTCCAGGAACATTTGACTTTGCTAATAGTTTAGAAGGTTCTGCAAACTTAATATTATGGATGCCAAGCTCTACAAATGAAAATAGACCTAGATGGCCAAAACAGCATAGAGGTCGTCCGAGGTCAGGTGTAGCATACCCACGCAGAAGAATACGCAGAAGAAAACGTGTTTAATTAATGAGCAACATAAAAGAATTAACTATGGAGCACCACAAGGCTGCAGAGAGATGTGGCTTTGTAAAAACACTTCTTGGTGGTAATATTAGTGATGCACTATATGCAACTTTTTTATGGAATCAAAGTTTAAAGTACACTGAACTTGAACGTGTAGCCATGGAAAACAATCTGTTTGATGGTATAGAAAGTGCATTGAGAGTAAAGCACATTAATGCTGACTTTAAAGAGCTTTGGAAAAACAAGTTTGAGCCAATGACATTTGGGAGTACATTGGATTATATTGATCATATAAATTCATTAACAAATAAAGATGATATATTTGCGCATATATATGTGCATCATATGGGAGATTTGAGTGGTGGTCAAATTATTAAAAACCGTGTTCCTGGTAATGGGCGTATGTATGTTTTTGATGGTGATGTAGAGCTACTTAAAAATGAAATTCGATCAAGAACAACAGACGAAATGGCAACCGAAGCTGGTATATGTTTTCAATTTGCTATACGTCAATTCCAAGATTTAGAGAAATTATCAATCAGTGTTACTGCATAAATACTTAAAAGTATTGTGAGAGTAATATATGGCTATTAATTTTGATCATCAACGAGATAGAATTAGCACAAGTAGTGGAACATTAACATTAAACACCACTGGTGCTTTTACAATTCCAGTTGGAAACACAGCACAAAGACCAGCTGTATTAAACACAGGTCAAATTCGTTTCAACAGTCAACAACAAACCTTTGAAGGCTACAATGGCGCCGGATGGAGTTCACTCGGCGGTGTTCGTGATGTTGATGGTAACACATATGTTATAGCAGAAACTTCTCCAGGTGTCAACAATAATGAAATAGATTTTTATACTGATGGTACACAGCGTATGCAAATTGGTGCTACTGGTATTATTGCAATGGGTGATACCCTTGCTGAATTCACAATTGATGGAGCGACAGGAGATACAACTGTTGGTGGTAACTTACAAGTTAATGGTACACTAACAGTTGACGGCATAGCAACATTAAAAGCAGGTACTAGCGGTACAATCAATGTTGGTGATGATGACACAGATAATGTCGTGTTTAACGCTGATGTTAATAGTAACGTTATTCCAAATACAGATGCGACATATGATTTAGGAAGTACACTACAAAATTGGAGTACAGCATATGTTCAAACACTAGACAGTAATACAGAAACAATTACAGTTGATGTAACAGGATCTCTTGTGCTACCAGTCGGCACAGTTGCAGAACGTCCTGGCGCACCAGCACAAGGTATGATTCGTTATAATAGCGATGATACAACTTTTGAAGGTTATGATGGTACAGCATGGGGATCGCTAGGCGGTGTTAAAGATGTTGACCAAGATACTTATATTAGTGCAGAAGACAGTCCTGGTGCAGATAATGACGAGTTAGATTTTTATACTGGCGGTGTTAATAGAATGACTATTGATAGTACAGGTCAAATCACAGCAGAAGCAACATATATACCAACAAATGCACAAGATTTAGTAACAAAAGACTGGGTTGAAAATAGTTTATCAGCTACAGCAGGTACACCAACAGACGGCACATGGCAAGATGGTGCCTACTTGGGATTTGTTGATACTGATAAAGTTGTTGATGTACTAGACGAATTAAACGAGTCTTTAGAAAATGTACGCAACAATACATTTGTACGTGCAATAACATTTACTGGTACGCCAACTTCGGCAGGTGCTGGGTCAACTATTACACTTACTTTAAATGTAGATGGTAATGCAAACAAATACGATATTACATGGGGAGATGGTGGTACTACTATTGGTACAACCGATAGTACGCCTAGTTATACATATAATTCAAACGTAAACAGTCCATTTACTGTAACAGTCAGAGCTTACAATGACAATGCTATTAGTGGCAGTGCCGGTAGCGAAGCAAGTTCTACACGTGAAGATTACATTGTGATCTTTACAGCAAATGCAGTTGCCGCATTTGAACTCTATCGTGTAGTAACTGGCGGTACTGATTTAACAGGAAACGATTTATATGTGATTGAAGGCGACAGTTTATATATGCAAAACAATACCAGTAATACTGGTGGAGCCAGTGTTACATATACAATGGATTGGGGAGACGGCACTGCAGTAGACAATATTGCTAGCGACAATGATCCTGGTGGAGTTAATGGTACAAGATTACAACATACATGGGGACCAGGAACAAGTTCTGGAACCAGTAGAGACAATTTATTACTAACATTGACTTCTCATAGTACAGCAGACCCGTCAACAATACCATCATTAGTAACGCTGCCATTAAAAGTATACGATCCAAATATTGCTGTACCAGATGGGTTAAGCACAAAAACTATTAGTGGACCTAGTAGTACAGGAACAGATCCATTGTTAACATCTGGATTTACAAACAACAATACCAGTTCTACAACAGCAGGCTCTTCTGTAACACGTGTTGTTAATAGTGGCACTATATCATCTAGTGTTATTTCAACATATGCATACGATGCAGATGCTGGTACACTTACTGCACTAGTTAATGGTGTAGACGACGGTAATGTGACATTTAGTAATACAAATCAAACAGGCACATATACAAGTCTTGTTGTTACAGATGAAGAAGATTATAACTTATTAAATTCAGGAGGCAGTAGTACAACATTTAATAGTAGTATCTATCATCCAGGATTATATACAGGATTTAAAGCACAAGTTAGTAAAAGTGGTGCAAGTTTCACAGCAGGTACAAACGATTATCAGTTAAGTCATAGTACAACAGGAAATACAAATACTGTAGAATTTGTTGTAGATAACTTAACAAGTACACCAACAACAGCCGGCGGAACACTAACAGAAAATGTAGGAAACTACAAATACATCAGTGGTGTTCCTTATTACGACACTGGTAGTTCATTGACACTAAGCGGAGTTACAATTGAAGACTTTATCGGACAAACATATAGAAATACAACCAATGTATTTGAAGTTTCTAGTGGTACAAATTTAGAAGGTACTGGGTCTAGTGCAATTAGTACACAAAATTATTCTTACTCAGATATTGACGGAACTGTTACCTTCTTAACAGGTGGAATTCCAAATGCAGACACAGGAAATGGAACACCTTATGCAATTGGAGATGTAACAGTTAACATTACCAGTAGCAGTGTTAGAACAATTGAAAATTTACAACACCGTGCAACTAATGTTAATGGTTCTGGTGGCTATCAAATATTATCAGAATCAGTTGCAGTACATACTGCTAACCAAAGCGGTATTAATGAAATTGCAATCGATGTTAATAACAGCTTAGGTTCAACATATACAGATAATGGTGTTCGTATATTTGACTTTAGTGCAGCAACTACAGATAACCCTGTAATACCAGGTGCAACAAATTTTTATACAAACAATTTATATACAGAAGCAGCAGACCCTGGAGTAACAGGAACAAAAGAAGCAACAATACGATTAGGTGTGTTAGAACATAATGTAGAAAACTACAGTACATTTTTACCAGCCGGTCCAGACAGAAGCGGCGATACTGGAGTGCAATATTTTACATTTGCATTCCGCAGAACAGTTGTTGCTAACTTTACGATTAATATTACAAGTACAACAGGCGTTAGTGGTGTTTGGATTGCAGCACCAGGTACAGCAATAGACAGTGCAAGTACAATTAACGGTTGGCTAGACTGCGGTATACAGTATGCTGGCTCTGGTGTACCAGGTGCAGATACTGGCAATGGCGGTAACGGAAGCAACGGATGTGCAGTAACAGGTGGAGATATTATTGCAAATAATACAGCATTAAGTGGTGGGTTCACTATGACGCTAGGTACCGAAAACTTAACAAATGCTACAGGAAATGTAGCACTAGTGCGTATTGCATTAAACACAAACCAAAGTATAACAGGATTGAGTATAACATAAGGGTGAGAGATGGCTATAAATGAATCACAAAAAGTAGACTGGCTTTGGAAAAAGTTAGGTTACGGTATAGCAAAAACAGATATTAATAGCATTAAGGCTGCAACTAACGAAAGTATTGCTAGTCCACTATTAATACGTGGTGATAACATTTGGCAAGATGCATCTCAAATTCCATCAACAAAACCAACAGCGTCAACAACTACTGTAGAAATATATGATGACAGTGGCAATGGTCAAGCAACTGTTCAGTGTACACCTGACTTGACAGCTAGTCCTAACAGAACATGGAAAACAAACTCTATAGACTGGATACCTACTGAATTTGGAAGTACATATCAGATTAAAGTTTATTTAGATAATAGTGGTGCTGCAACCCCACAATCAACAGGAACACAGTTATTCGCAGCAGGTAGCGGTAATAACGATGAATGGTATTTTGATTATCAAAGCGGTGTTCTTAACTTTATTGGAGATAACTTACCATCTGGTATAGCAGGTAAAGTTATATATGTAGTTGGTGCACGTTACACTGGCAATAAAGGGTCTAATCTTTCTAGTGCAACAATTGCTAATTTTACATTTAATGGTAATACTATTGGTGTTACAAACACCAATGGCGATATTATTTTAGATCCTGACGGCACTGGTAAACTTTCAGTATTAGCAGACAATGTTAGTATTACTGGTACAGGTGCACTTACTATTCCAGCTGGCACAACATTAGAAAGACCAACACCACTAGAACAAGGTATGATCCGTTATAACACAACAGATGCAACATTTGAAGGTTATGATGGAACTAACTGGGGGTCACTTGGTGGTGTTAAAGATGTTGACGGTGATACATATATTATTGCTGAAACAAGTGCAGGTGCAGACAACGACGAAATAGATTTTTATGCTGCTGGCATACATGTTATGCAACTTAATTCAAATGGAAATCTAGCACTTGGACTTAATTTAACAGAATTTACTGTTGATGGAAATACAGGTGATACTGCAATTTCTGGTAACTTAACAATCACAGGAGATTTACAAGTTGATGGCATCACAACTACAGTAAACAGCACAGTTGTTACTATCGATGATCCTATTTTTACATTAGGTGGAGATGCAGCACCAACTACAGATGACAATAAAGATAGAGGTATTGAATTCCAGTGGTATGATACTCCTACATCATCTGCAAAAGTTGGTTTCTTTGGTTTTGATGATAGCACTGGTAAATTTACATTTATTCCAGATGCAACTAATACAAACGAAGTTTTTAGCGGAACAGTAGGCGATGTTGACTTTGGTGCAGCGAGTTTAACAAGTTTAACAGTTAGCGGCGCAACAAGTTTACTTGGCGATGTTACAATTGGTGATGCTGATACTGACACAATTACAATTAATGGTGATATACGTTCTGATGTATTGCCAGATGTAACAGACTCATATGATTTAGGTGCTACAGGTAAAGCATGGAGAGACATATATCTAACAGAAGCATTAACATTTGAAGGTGCTACTACTGAAAACGAAATTGTATTTCCAACTAACTTAGCAGATGGGCTGTCTATAACAGACGGAACTAATGACTTTATAGTTTTTAATAGTACTACAGGCGCTAATTTAATAACAATCACACCGAATACAGCTATCACAGGCACACTTGATGTAACAGGTGAATCAACACTAGCAAGTGCAACAATCAGTGATGTTACAGCAACACACATTATGTTTGCAGGTACAGCAGGATCTGTTGACGGTGATGCTAACTTAGTTTGGGACGGAACACAACTAGCAGTTGGTGTTACTAACTTTACAGTGCAACATGCAACAGGAAATGTTTATACAGCAGGTACATTAGAAACTGACGGGCAAGCAACACTAGCAAGTGCTAATGTAGAAGACTTAACCGATGATAGAATTGTTATTGCGGGTAACTTAGGCGAATTAGAAGACGATGCTAACTTCCGTTTCGATGGTACTAATTTTCATATTGGTCCATCTGGTAGTGAAACATTTGATGTAACAGTTGCAAATGGTAATACAGCAATTGCAGGCACACTTGATGTAGACGGCCAAGCAACTCTTGCTAGTGCAAATGTCGAGGACTTAACAGACAATCGTATTGTTATCGTCGGTACCGCCGGCGAACTAGAAGATGATGTTAATCTAACATTTGATGGTACCGAATTTAATATCGGTGCTGGTAACTTTACAGTACAACAAGCAAGTGGTAATACATACACAGCCGGTGATTTACAAGTTGCAGGTAATTTACAAGTTGATGGAACAACAACTACTGTTAATAGTACAGTAGTTACAATTGATGATCCTATCTTTACACTTGGGGGAGATCAAACTCCTGCAGGAGACGATAACAAAGATAGAGGTATTGAATTTAAATGGCATGATGGTGTTAGTGCAAAACTTGGCTTCTTTGGTTATGATGATAGTGCTGAAGTGTTTACATTTATTCCCGATGCAACTAATGCCAGTGAAGTTTTTAGTGGTACAGCAGGTAATGTTGCATTTGGTGATGGTACATTTACAGGTGCTACAGCAGGCAATATACAAATTGGTATTACTGGTGATAATGAAATAGATACTAGCTCTGGCAATTTAACAATCGACAGCGCAGATGGTACTGTTACTATTGACGATGATGCAGAAGTGACAGGCACATTAACTGTTACTGGCGTGTCTAGTTTAGACGGCGGCATTGAAGTTGATGCAAACTTTACTGTTGATGGAGCAACTGGTGCAGTATATACGGTAAGTACACTTGAAACTGACGGCCAAGCAACATTAGCAAGTGCCAACGTAGAAGATTTAACAGATAATCAAATTGTTGTTGCTGGTGCACTTGGTGAACTAGAAGGCGATTCCAACCTACGTTATGATGGCACAGATTTCATGATAGGTGCTGCAGGAACAGAAACATTTAAAGTTAATGTACTGACAGGTAACACAGATATTACTGGTAATTTGACACTTGGTGGAAATATTACCATTGGTGATTCCGATACAGATAATATTTCGCTAGGCGGCGAACTAACAAGTCATATTATTCCAGACGTCACAGATACATATGATTTAGGTAGTGCAACTAAAGGCTGGAGAGATTTATTCATTACTGAAGATATTCAGTTCTTGGGTGCAACAGGCGAAAATAGAATACTAATACCAGCTAATACTGCTGATGCATTAAGTATAAGTGACGGAACAAACGACTTAATAGTATTAGACTCTACTACAGGTGTACTAACAACTACTATCACTGCTCTTGCTATGGCAAATGTAGCAAGTACCACTACAATCGATAGAATTTTAGATGAAGATAATATGGCGAGCGACAGCGATGTTGCACTTGCCACACAACAAAGTATCAAAGCATATGTTGACAGTAGTGTAGGTAATGTTGATTTAAACTTTAATGGCGATGGACCAACTAGTGGTACAGTTAATCTTGGAACACAAACATTTACATTGTCAGGCACAGCAAATGAAATCGAAACATCTGCAGCTAATCAGACACTTACAATAGGTTTACCAGACGATGTTACTATTACTAATGATTTAACAGTATCTAATGATTTAGGTGTAACTGCAGCCGCAACTATTGGTACAACATTACAAGTTGGTACTGATGCAACAATATTAAATGATTTAGGTGTAGGCAATACTGCACAAATTACAAACGATCTGACAGTAGGAAATGATGCTACTGTATCACGTGATTTGTCAGTTACTAGAAATGTAACTATTACTGGTGATCTTACAGTTAGCGGTACAACAACATATATTAACACTACAACGTTAAATGTTGGCGATAATATTATTACACTAAATGCTGACATTACTAATGTTACTTCACCAACTGAAGATTCTGGTATTGAAGTGTTACGTGGTTCTGAACCTACAAAGAGCTTTATCTGGGACGAAACAAATGACAAATGGACTGCTGGTAGTGACACTATTGAAGCAGGACTATTTGAAGGTGACATTGACGGCGGTACTTACTAACATAAATAGTATTAAGCTAAAGTGGGTTATATAACCCCGGGCCTGGCTATATAGCCGTGTTAGAAGGTAAGACAAATGTCAACGATTAAGTTAAGAAGAAGTGCGACTCCTGGAAAAGTGCCTACAACAGCACAACTTGCTCTAGGTGAAGTTGCAATCAACACCCATGACGGTGTTATGTTTTTCAAACAAGATCAAACAAGCACTGGTGGAGCAGTATCTATCGTAGAAGTTGGTAGACCAGACAGTGCTGAAAATGTTTATTACGTTAAAGAAAATGGTGACGACACACTAGACGGTGACACTATTGCAGAAGCGTTTGCTACATTAAACGCTGCCGTTGCAGTTGCAACATCAGGTGATACAATTTTTGTTAAATCAGGCGATCATACAGTTGCAAATAATCCATTAGTTATTCCTGCAGGTGTTACTATTATTGGCGATAATCTTAGAAGCACAACTATACGGGGTGCGGTTGCAACCAATGACATTTTACATTTAAACAATGCTTGCTATATTGCTGGTGTCACGTTCCGTGGACACACAACTGGTGCTGCGGCAGTAGCATTTCCAGCAGCAGGTGCAGGAGCAATTACTACAAGTCCTTACGTACAAAACTGCTCGAGTATCACTAGCGATGGTGTAGGTATGAAAATCGATGGATCACTAGCAAGCGGAACACGCAGTATGGTTAGCGATGCATTTACACAAATTAACTTAGGTGGTACTGGTGTACACATCTTAAACAGAGGATATGCACAGTTAGTTAGTATCTTTACAGTTGCTTGTCAAGATGGTATTTTATGCGAAAGCGGCGGACAATGTTCACTTACTAACAGTAACGCAAGTTTTGGAACATACGGATTAAGAGCAACCGGTAAAAGTGCAAGTTTATATACTGGTAGCACAACAACAAATACAGTTGAAACAGGAAATACAGTAACAATTGGTAGTTTATCAACAAGACCAAAATACGGCGATGCCATTAAAATTGATGGAGACGCTCGTTACTATACTGTTGAAGCAAGTACTGCATTAAGTGCAGGATCAAGCGATGTTACTATACTAGAAACTTTTGAAACAAATGTTAGTAGCGGCGCTGGCGTAAACTTTTACGAAAGAAGTTTAATTCAAGCAAGTAGTATTACATTTGAATATGTGGGAAGTGGTAACAACTTTACTAGTGCGTTACCAGAAAATGGTGGCTTCCCAGTACAAGCAAACGAAGTAGTTGAAGACAGTGATGGTCAAGGGCAGGTATTCTTTACTAGTACTGACCAAAAAGGTGACTTTAGAATTGGCGGCGATTTGCTTATTAATGCAAGTGCTGGTATTATTGAAGGTACAACTTTTGACAGATCACTATTTGCAGTTCTAACACCATATATTCTAGCGATTGAGAGTTAACTATGGCAACACCATTAAACGTTTTTAAAACAGTAACATTTGATATAACAACAAGTAATACAGTTGTATATACTGCACCAACAGGATTTACAGGTATTGTTCTAATGGCACAAGTAGCCAACGTTGCAAGTACTAGTACTGAAACTGTAACATTTAGTCATTATGATACTAGTGCAGCGGTAGAAACTGAGCTTGTTAAAACCTTTAATATTCCTGAAGCAGATGCAGCAAGTTTGCTTACAGGTAAACTCATACTTGAAGATGGAGATAGTGTAAAAGCAGTAGCAAGTGCGAATAGTACATTCAAACTTACATTAAGTATCCTGGAGTCACTAAATGCGTAAACTCGACTTACTAAGCGGAAGAGTTAAAAAAGTTACAGGTACATCACTTGATGCTAATCGTTATGACTTTTTAAACTTACAAAATGCAGAACCTGATGCAGGATTTCCTGCACAAACTAATAGTTTATTTGCTAGTACAAATACTGGTACTAGAAGTTGGTTAACAACTAACAGCTCATTGTCAGGTTTGACAGTTTCCGCTAGTGATTTAAAAGTCGACGAAGACACAGTTTTTGTAGATACGTCAGGTTTTATTAATACTACTGCAAACAACTTACACCAAGTTTTGACAGATCTTGACGCAAACTTGGGTGCTACTACAGCAAACGCCTTGACTGCAGTTGTAACTGATGGTACTATTGATGGTAACGGTACTACAGGCACGCCACTTAGCATTGGTCAAGGTGTGCGTACTACTGATGATCCATATTTTGCAGGACTACAAGTTGCACCACAAGATGCAGTCAATGGTATTACACTAAGCAATCCTATTCGTGTTACTGTTTCAACAAGTCACGATTTAACTGACGGTGATTTAGTTACTTTTAGTGATATTGAAGGAACAACACAACTTAATGGTAATGATTATTATGTAGATGTTATTGATACAACTACAGTAGACTTATATAGTGATCAAGCACTTACAACTGGTATAGATGGAACTGGTGGCGGATATAGTTCATATACATCTGGAGGGTTTTTAATTGGTGGTGGATATAGATTTCCATCGCTAGACGGTACATCGGGAAGTTATTTAAAAACAGATGGACTTGGCCAACTTAGTTTTGATAGACCAGTTCAATATGGTGGTTCACAACCTACAAATCCAGACACTGGTGATTTATGGTATGACAGCGTTACAGCACAAGACCTTCTTGTTTATAATGGTACACAGTTTATTAGTGCTACTGAAGGCGGAACACAAAGTGCATTTACATTAAGACAATTTGCAGGTGACGGTAGTACAACCGCATTTGACACACAAGCACCTTCGGTGCAAAAAGTACTTGTATTCTTAAATGGTATTTTACTTCGTTTAACAGACGACTTTACATATAGTAATGGTATTATTACATTTAACAGTGCACCGTTAGCAAATGACACAATTGAAGTATTGCTTACAGGTGATGCTGACTTAGTTGGACTAGAACTACTAGGTATTGCAAACCATGATTTAATTACAGTTGACAGTAGTGGTAATGTAACACTACAGGGCGAACTGGATATGGGCAATAACAAAATTGTTAATGTTACAGATCCAACAGCAGCACAAGATGCAGCAACTAAAGCATATGTTGATGCACAAGCAGGTGCAGTAACAATCAATACTTCGGGTGATACTGGAACTGGCAGTGTACAAAGTGCAACACAAGTTCTTAATATTGCTGGTACAGCAAATGAAATTGAAACAACGGCAGCAAACCAATCAGTTACAATTGGATTACCAGATGATGTAACAATAACTCAAAATTTAACAGTTGGCGGTTACTTAGCAGGTCCTGCAACGTTTACAATTGATCCTGCTACTGTTGGTGATAATACAGGTACAGTCGTCATTGCAGGTAACTTGCAAATTGATGGTACAACGACCACTGTTAACAGTACAGAAATGGTTGTCGATGACATTAATATTACATTAGCTAGCGGTGCTGCAAATGCGGCAGCAACAGATGGCGCTGGTATTACAATTGATGTTGCTAACGCAACTATACTTTATGACCAACCAAATGATTATTGGGTGTTTAACAAAGCACCTTATTACAGTACATTACGACTGTTAACAACAGACGATTTAACTGGAAGTGACAACTATGCTTATAAAACTGTGTCAGTAACTGACACAGATAATATTTTTAGTTGGAGTGAAACTGGTAGTGCTGCAGCACCAAGTAATGTAGGAAACCTTACATTTGTGAGTGGCGGCGCTATAGATATTGACATTGACACGACACAGTATGCTATAAGAGTTGAACATACCGATACAAGTACTATAGCAGACTTTACTGCAAGCAACAACACAAACCAATTCCTTGCTGCATTGGCAATGACATTTGATACATATGGCCACGTACAAACAGTTACACCAACATACAGTAATGTTGTTTTTAATAATGATTTTGGTACACTTACTGTAACAGATACAGACAGCGGTTATACTTGGAGTGCTAATGGAAATGTTGGTGCAGGACAAACTAGCGATACAGCAACATATGTTAGTGGCAGTGGCTTAAACATCGATGTAGATAGTGTAAGCAAAGCAATTCGTTGGACAAACACAGATAAAGGTAGTGATCAAAATACTATTTCTAGTATTACTGTACAAAATACTACAACTGGCTTTACAATGTCTGAGACAGGAACATTTAATGCTACTAACGGTGATAGCATTACGTTAATACCGCTTACTGGTATGGACATAGACATTGATACATCATTAGGCGCACTTACATTTGAAAACACTGATACAGGTAGTGCACAAAATATTATTAAAACAGTAACAGTTGTAGACAGTAGTGCAGGATTTACATTTACTGAAACAGGTACGTTTACTACAGCCGCTAACGCAGATAGTTTTACATTTGTACAAAGCACTGGTATTGACTTAGACATTGACACAACAAACGGTGCAATCAGAATTACTAACGATGATGTAGGTAGTGCACAGAATATCTTTAAAACAATTGCAGTTACTGATACAAATAGCGGATATACTTGGGCCGAAACTGGAAATATAGTTGCAGACACCAATAGTGATACAGTTACACTTGTTAGTGGCACTGGTATTGATTTAGATGCAGACACAACCAATGATGCAATACTTATTATTAACACTGATGTCGGTAGTGCACAAAATATCTTTAAAAGTATTGAAGTATCAGACACAGATGCTGGATATACTTGGGCAGAAACTGGAACAATAACCGCAGGATCTAACTCATCTGCATTTAAATTAGTAAGTGGTACAGCAATTGACTTAGATGTAGACACTACAGCAGGTGCAATATTAGTACAGCATAATGTATCAGGTGCAAACACAACTATTACTGCCGCAGCAAATACTTTTGTAGATGAAATTACAGTAGATGCACAAGGGCATGTAACAAGTGTTGCAACAGGCAGTGTTGACTTTAATGTCAGCGACAACTATGCATTCAAAACAGTTTCAGCTGGCGGCACGGCATTAATTGCTGATAGTAATACTGATACATTAACTATTACCGCAGCACAAGTTGATAGCATAGATGGTATTGTTATTACTGGCGATGCAGCAACAGATAGTTTCACTATTGCACATGCTGACACAAGTAGTGTTGCTAATGTAAGCTCTGCAAGTAACACATTTATTAGTGCACAAACATATGATACTTACGGACACGTTTTAACACAGTCAACTAACAGTATTGACTTTGTAGTTGCAGATAACTATGCATTTAAAACAATTGCAGTAACCGGACAAAGTGACATTGTTGCAGATTCAAACATTGATACACTATCATTGGGTGTAAGTGGCACTGGAATGAGTATCACCACTACGCCGGCTAGTGATACAATTACATTTGAAAATACAGACAAAGGTAGTTCGCAAAATATTATTAAAACTGTTTATGTAACAGATACTAACAGTGGGTATACATGGGCACAAACAGGAAACTGGACAGCAAGTAGTAATACTGATAGTATAACTTTTGTTAGTGGTTCCGGTATTGATTTAGACATTGATACTACAAACAAATCAATTTTAGTAGATAATACAGATAAAGGTAGTGTACAGAATATTTTCAAGAGTATTGATGTTATTGACACAGACAGTGGTTACAGTTGGAGTGCCACTGGCACAATTAATGCAAGTAGCAATACAGACAATTTTGATGTTGTTAGTGGCACAGGCATTAATGTTGATGTTGACACCACAAACAAAGCTATCAGAATTACAAATACAAGTCCAGCTAACGATCCTGGTAGTGGGCAAGACATTGTAAAAAGTTTTATTGTTACTGACACAGACAGTGGGTATACCTGGAGTGAAACAGGAACTTATAGTGTAAGCGGTAACACTGATACATTAACTTTTGTAAGTGGTCAAGGTATTGATATTGATGTAGATACTACAACTGGTGCGATACGATTTGAAAATCCAACAACTGGTACTGCATTTACAGAATCAACAGATACTGGAGATGGAAATACGACAGTTTTTGCTATTGGTACAGGTTTTTCAACTGTAAGTGTATACGTTAACGGTGTTCTTGTTGATGATGGAAGCGACTATACTTATAATTCTACTACCGGCGACATAACATTTAATGTTGCGCCATCAAATGGTGATTTAATCACAACACACAAATACACACAAGCAATAAGTTCAATTAATTTATCGAGTTTAGGCATTGACAATCACAATGAAGTTACAGTTGACGGTAGCGGTAATGTTGTTATTACTGGTAACTTGACTGTACAAGGTACAACTACAAGTACAAGTACACAGACATTAAATGACCCTGTTCTTACCTTAGGTGGATCTACACCACCAACTGCAGATGATAACTTAGATAGAGGAATAGTTTTCCGTTGGCATGATGGTTCAGCAGCAAAAGTTGGTTTCTTTGGATTTGATGATACTGATTATGACTTTATGTTCATTCCAGATTCTAGTGGTACAAATGCATTTGATCCAGCTGGCGCAGGACCATTTACACTAGCAGACTATGGTGGTGCAAAGTTTAAGCATGTTATTGGACAAAATATCCGTATGGGATATACTGGTGCAAATGAAATCGATACAAGTTCAGGTAACTTAACAATTGACAGTGCTGGCGGTACAACAACACTAGATGACAATGTTAGCGTGTCAGGTACACTAGGTGTTACAAATACAGCAACATTTAGCGGCACAGTACAAGCAAACAATGGTATTACAGTCGACGGAACAGCATTTATTGTAGCAAACTCAACAGGTAATGTTACAACCGCAGGTACACTAAACGTTGCAGGACTTGCAAGTTTAGATGGTGGTATTGACATGGACGGTGTCTTTACAGTTGCAAATACAACAGGACACACTGAAACAACTGGTAACTTAACAGTTGGTGGTAATACTGTACTGAACGGTAATGTTGATATTGGTAATGCAGCAACAGACACAGTTACAGTTAATGCAGATATTGACAGCCATCTAATACCATCACAGCATGAAACATATGACTTGGGTGCATCAGGAAGTTCGTGGCGTGACTTATATCTAAGCGGGTCTAGTATTTTCTTAGGCAATGCAACTATTACAGAAACAAATGGTAAAATTACTGTTGGTGCTGTTGAAGGAACTCCTATTGGTAGTGTAACACCAAGTACAGGTGCATTTACAACACTAAGTGCAAACTCGTTAGACGTAAGCGGTGCAACTGGTATTGATGGTAACTTTGATATTAATACAAACAAGTTTACAGTTGCAAGTGCAACAGGTAATACAGCAATTGCAGGTACATTAAGTTCAGCGGCTGCAACATTTACAAGTGCTAAAGTAAGTGACTTAACAGACAATCGTATTGTTATTGTAGGCACTAGCGGAGAGCTAGAAGACGATGCAAATTTCCGTTTTGATGGAACAAACTTTGACATTGGCGCAGCAAGCAGCGAAACATTTAGAGTTGTTGTTTCTAGCGGTGCTGTTACTGCATCAGGTGATATTACAGCAACAGGTGGTACACTTGGTAATATTAAAGTTGGTGTAACAGGTAATAATGAAATTGATACATCAAGTGGTAACCTAACTATTGATAGTGCTGGCGGCACAACTACAATCGATGACATTCTAAGTGTAAGTGGTAATGCAGGATTCAGTAGTAATGTTACTATTACTGGTGATTTAACAGTTGACACGACTACATTTGCAGTTGATGCAAGTGCAAACAATGTTGGTATTGGTACTACAACACCAAGTGCAAAGCTACAAGTTGTTGCAGGAGACAATGCTACAACTGGTCCTATTATTAACTTAGCAGGTAGTGCAGTTAACCAAGTTGAAAGCGGACGTATTAGATTTACTGAAGGACCAATGGGTGCAAGTCCATTGTTCCAAGGTGCTTACATACATTATGACGGTAGTGCAAACTACTTAAAACTAGGCACACACGATGCTAACAGTTCTGATACAGCAGATGATGTTGATGCAATTTATGTTCCACGTGGTGCAGCAAGAGTTGGTATTGGTAAAACACCAGCGGCTGGTATTGAATTAGACGTTAATGGTGATTTACAGACTAGCGGATCAGCAACAATCGGTACAGGTGCAACATTTGATACAGATACACTAGTAGTAGACGCAACAAACGACAGAGTTGGTATTAATACTGCTTCACCACGTGCAGGTTTTGCATTGGATGTTGTGGGGGGCGTGTTGGTAACTGGTTCCGGCGGAGTTATGCTAAACCAAACCCCAGCAACAACGCCAATGGGTATAGAATATTACGACTCTTCTACAAACGTAAAAGATGGATTGCAAATTACGTCATGGGGTTCAACACACGTTATTATTGATACAGATAATAATGATTCAGATAGATATTTTAGTATCAGTAAAGATGCTGTTAATATCGACGGTAGTACTGAATTATTTAGAGTTGAAGAAGGCGGCAATGTTGGTATGGGTACCACTGACCCTGGCAGACAACTACACGTTTATGATACAGGAGCAACAGTTGCACTAAAAGCAGAAGCAGGTGATGGCAATCAGGCAAGTTTAGATCTTAAAAACACCGAAGGCGAATTCCGCTTAATCACAGATGCGGGCGAACTTAAAATTTACGATCAAGGTGATAGTGCATACAGACTTGTAATGGATACTACAGGTGATATTGGTATTGGTACAGAAACAGTCAATGCTAAACTACACATGTACACAGGTGGGCTAGGTGCTAACACCGGCACAACAGACATGCTACGCTTAGAACTGAACAGATCAGACCATGGTGCTACGCCAAGTGGTCCAGCAATCCTGTTTAAAGATCAAGATACGAACAACCTAACAAACCAAGCACGTATTAAGATGCTAACAGTCAATGACACTGACTTTGGTGACAACGACGAAGCAGCAAGTAACCTAGTATTTGAAACTACAAATGGAGGTTCAGCTAGCGATAAGATGATTATTACTGGACGTGGCGATATTGGTATTGGTACAGTAAATCCAACTGCTAAACTTGACGTTGAAGGTAGTATTAGACTACAATCTGTTAACAGAGATTATGTAACTAGTACACTAACAACAACTACTGAAACCGCAGTTGCAACCCTAAGTTCAACAACTTATAGAAGTGCTAAATTTATGATTCAGATTACAAGAGGATCGGAATATCAAGTAACAGAAGCACTTATGATACACGATGGTATAGATGCATTTGTCACAGTATACGGTACTATGTTTACTGGAAGTGCTGCATTAGCAACATTTGATGCTGATCTCAGTGGCGGATCAATGAGGCTTCTTGCAACAAGCGCAACAACAGCAAGCACAGTTTACAAGATTTCATTAACAGCAATAGACACATAAATACATAAAAGGAATAGCTAATGGCAAAAAAATCGTTTACAATTGATACAGGGCTAGTACCAGGAGATAGTACAGCAGATTTAGGCGTGAATACAAATAAATTTGATGAACTGCACATTTCCGGAGACGGTAATATTGCTGGAGACCTTACAGTTAGCGGTACAATTACTGGAACTGTTTCAGGCGGCAGTGGCGTTAGTGATTCACAAGCAATAGCATATGCGATAGCATTAGGATAAAGATAATATGGCCAAGAAACTCTTAGTAGGACAGTACACATTTGATGCAAGCGAGCAAGTTGTATATGTAGATGGTAATATCAATGCTGAAAAGTTTTTAATTATTACTAACATTACAGCTAATACAATCATTTATAACTTTGCAGATCCAGCACTGGGATTTGCAGGAAAATATTATGATGTAGCAACTGATAGAACTGAATTTGCACTAGTATATGATACTACAACAATGAATGATACAGATATTTTACAAATATTTGTAGACTATGACTATCAAGAAATAACGCCTGCAGAAGATATATTGGATCCTGTTGGTAAACTAAGAGTTAGCAATCCAGAAAACTTAATCGATACTGACTTTGAATATGGTTTGCAAAGTACGAAATGGGAAACAACCCAAACAGTTAATAACATTCCTACTATCTATAGTAACAGTGGCGACACTCCAGTTGATGGTATTGTAAGTGTTGAAGCCATTAGTGGAAGTAAAAACGTTAAAGTTACAACTAGCCTAATACACGGACTAAGCATTGGTGACCCGATTAGTGTTCAAGGCTTGAGCCAATATCAAGCTGAAGGCTTCTTTATTGTTACTAGTGTTCCTGATACATTGACGTTCTTCTTTGAACTTGATGTTATTGCAACATTTAGCGGTGACCTGTCAGGTAGTTATACAACTATTGTTCCTGGTAAGTTTTTTGAAGGTTCAACACTTCCAGTTAGTACAGCAGACGGTGCACAGACAGACGGCAATAGTCCAAGTACTATTACAGTGACAACAAATGAAACACACGGATTTTCCGAAGGAACAAAAGTTTATTTGCGTAACACGGTTGGTCCACGTATTTTGGATATTGCAGATAGTACACTTACTGCACCAGATGGCAGGCCTTATGTTGATACAACTGCAACTTTTAATGTTAGCGATACAATAGACCAAACCACATCAACTGGTAGAGGTTCATACAAAGACAGACCTATTACAACATATGACTGGGAATCTACTTATACTCAATACTTAGATCCTGCAGAATGGAATGCTACCACTGACGAAATTACCTGGAACACACACCAACTTAGAGACGGATACACACTGTTGTTTAATACACCATATCATGGTGCGTCTGATGGTGGACTTGCTGACGGAAGCGTTTGGTATGTTGAAGTTATTGACGCTAATACTATTAAACTTCATAGTACAGATGCACTTAGTGGTGCTGCAAACTTAACTACACTAAACAATACATATGGACAAGCACGTTTAGGACTGGTGTATAAAGTCGAAGAAGCAAGCGGTACCACTAGAGAAACAGAATTTTACAAAGCAAATGAAGCAACAGTGACTGGTAGCTCTAGTGCATATGGTTCAGGTAGTACAAATGCTATCAACTTTAACGTTGACGTAACAACAGCACTAACTGGTAACCCAACTAATGTAACAATTGAAGAAATAAGACTAGGTGGTGATGTTAACAGTTCAGGCGAATATGTTACATTTACTATTGCTGGTCAAAGTCAGAGTTTGTATTCACCTGGTAACCAAAGCACGTCGATCCTAGCTACAACAAACACAAGTGGCGGCACTCCTATTTTTAATAACTTGGATGTTAGTAGTTCATTGTTTGTAAGCAATGGTCGTACATTTTTACCAGTCACAGCACAAGCACGTAGTAGTGTTGGTACGTTTGTTTACGGTACTGACAGATATAGATTTCAAATCGACTTTATTAATACAACCCCGGCTGGTAGCTATACAGAAGATGAGAAAAAATTCAGTGGCGGTGACTTAGCAGACTCTCAATTTGGTTTAGGCGGATCACAGCCTGCAGCGGTTGTCGCTTTCCAAGGTAGAACAAGTGGAAGCTATACAAACTCAGCTGACGCATTTAGTTACTTAACTAACCAAAGAAACAATGGACGCTATGGTACTCTGAGTGTAAAATACAATCAAGTTATTTCAGTACCAACAACACTAAATGGTACTGGTAGATTTACTATTGACTATAACGACAATAATGTTAACTATGGCACAGGTAGTGAAATATTCTATGTATTTGCTAATCCATTAACAAGTGATAGAAATACATTATTTTTACAGGACCATGGTATTACATCTACACAAAACGTTGTGATTAATGCAAATACTACAAACTATAATGCTGGAGAGCGTTTCTCATTTGCAAGTAGTAATGGTACTGTGACTAATATGACTCAACAGTTTACGGCGGTTGCGAGTATTGTTAACAAAGATGTATTGCGACTTACAACACAGTCAAGCCCAAATACAGACGACATCGCACAAGTTCCACAAGAATTTACAATGTCTTATACAAAAACAAACGAGAAGTTTAACACAGTGTATATTTCTAACCACAAGATTACAGGAGACAGTAATGCTGTTTATACTAATGTGAGTGGTACAGCTATTCCTCCTTTAACAAGTAATCAAAGTGTTGTTCTTACTCGTGTGGACGACAGTCGTATTAGTGTTAGTGACGGTACTGCAGGTGCTACTGGTACTGGACAAACTATTACACAACAAAACAACAATACCACACAAACATTCTTCTTGGATTTGGAAACAGCATTTGGATTTATTCCAGGTACTGCACAACTTACAAAGCTAGAATTTAGAGGTGACTTTGGTGCTAACAGTGAATATATTGATGTTGAGTTCGACGACGGTGACAGTTATAGAATTGGTCAAAGTGATGACATTGGTGACAGTGCTAGTTATGCAACCAGTACTACATTAACATTTAAAGAACTATCAAACTTGTTAGTTACAGATGGTACAACAGGAAAACGTGGTATTAATTTGTTAGTAACTCCACGTAGTACAGTTAACTATGGCCCAGGTGGCGGACCATGGTGGGGTTTAAGAATAACCTACAGTGGTAGCAGTACAGGACTTGTGTTAACAGGCCCAGGTAGTGGAGCTCACCAGTTTGAAGTTGCTAACCTAGTTGGTGCGTATGATGGTGTGTTTGCGATGACAAATATTCCACAAACTAATCAATTTGTTATGAGTAGTGATTTCCAAATACCTATTCGATCTTATTCATTTACTAGTACAGATGTAAACAATGCAAACGATACTATTACATTTGCATCAGCACATAACTTAGTTACTGGTGAAAAAGTTACATATAGTGATGGCGGAAATACAAGTATTTTGCCATCTGGTGTTGGTGATACATTTGTTATTGTTATTAGTCCAACAGTAATTAAATTAGCAACTAGTGCTACTGATGCTCTAGCTAACCTTGCTATTAACATTACAGGACAATCAGGTACTCACACAATTCAAGCAGCGAATGTTATTAAAAATATTCAAGGTAGCGGAACAGTCGATACAACATTAAACGGAAAAAATATTGTAGGTAGTGGAACAAACTTCTTGACAAACTTTAAAAAGTTTGATAAAATATATATTAACAACGGATCATATGTTGAAGAACTCACAGTAGACACAGTTACTACTGAAGAAAATATGACTATATTTGAAAATGCAAGTAGTAATATATCTGGTACAGATTATTATTATGCTACTCAGTTGTCATTGAGACCAGATGGATTTAGCTTGCATAAACCATTTGACGGTGGTGTTGATATTACTGCTGGTACAAGTCCAAACAGTAGGATTGCTAGACAGACACGTAAGTATTTCCGTTATCAATCAGGTAAAGGTTTGCAAACAAGTTTTGCTATTAACTTTAACCCACCACGTATTGTTAGAGACTTGATCAAAGCAAGCGGTACAACTGCAACTATTAATACACAAGAACAACATAACTTACAAGTAGGAGATGTTGTTACTATTGCAGGTGCTGAAGTTGCAACAGGTACAAACTATTATAATGGATCGTTTCCAGTTGCAACTATTCCAAACCCATTCCAGTTCACCTATACAATGTCTGGAACACCGACTGATGTTAAAGCAGCAGGTTTCCCAACATATGTACGTGCTGGCTGGACAGACAGTTTTGTACGTGCTGGTATGTTTGACGACCAAAACGGATTCTTTTATGAATATGATGGGCAAGCATTATACGCTGTAAGACGTAGTAGTACAACACAGATTGCAGGATTTGTAAGTGTTACACGAAACAGTCAGGTTGTTAATGGCATTAACACTAGTTTCACCACACAATTGCAAGCAGGTGATAGGGTTGTTATACGTGGACAAACATATTTAATTAACGAAGTAAGTTCTGATATTAGAATGGTTGTGCAACCTGCTTATCGTGGTGTTGATGCAGTACAAGTTAAAGCAACAAAAACTATCGATACTAGAGCTGCACAAAGCACTTGGAACTTGGATAAAGCAGATGGCACAGGATTTACAGGATTTATTTTAGATACTACAAAAATTCAAATGGCTTATATTGACTATAGTTGGTATGGTGCTGGTAAGATTAGATTTGGTTTTAAAGACAGGGTAGGACATGTTAGATACTTCCATGAATTTAGACACAACAACGTGTTAGATGAATCATATTTCCGTTCAGGTAACTTGCCTGCAAGATATGAAATTGCAAACGGTCCTACAGCAACAACAGCACCGACACTGTTCCACTTTGGTACATCGATTATCATGGACGGTAAGTTTGACGACGATAAAGCATATCAGTTTACAGGTGAAAGTAAACCATTTGCATTTACCAATGGTGTGAGTAGTACATTTACAAGTAACAATGTTTCAACATTTGAACAAATTACATTAAACGGTACTCGTGTTTATGTTTATACTATTCCTGTAGCAGCAAACGATGCGACTGGTGTTGCTATTGGTTCTCAAATTAAAGAAACTGCAGGTACAGACTTGCCAGCAGGTACATATGTAACTCAAGTTAAAGTTGACGGTGGTAATAGTAAAATTTATACTAGTTATCCAGCTACAAGTGCTGATCCAACTGGTGGTGGCATTTATAGTGTTATTGCTGGATCGACTAGCTTTACACTAGGTGAAACCAGTGCAGTTGACTTAACAAGACCACTTCCGCTTATTAGTGTGCGACTAGCACCAAGTGTTGACAGCGGCTTAACAGGTGCACTAGGTGAACGTGAAATTATTAACCGAATGCAGTTGCGTTTGAGACAAGCAAGTATTACAGCTAACGCAGATATCGAATTCTTCTTGCTGCAAAACGCATTGCCTAGTGTTATTGCCTATCAAAACGCACAATCGCCAAGTTTGAGTGAAATTATTAAACACAGTGCAGGAGATACACTACTAAATGGTACTGCAATTTACTCAGCTAAAGCATCGGCAGGATCGACTGTGGTTGATCTTGCTGACTTGCTTGAAATTGGTAACAGTATATTGGGTGGTGATGGTATTTTCCCTGCAGGGCCTGATTTGTTGACACTGGCTGTTCAGCCACAAAGTACAACAGGTGTTACTGGTAGTACACCGTTTACAGTTAACGGTAAAATATCCTGGTCAGAATCACAAGCATAATAGAAATCTTTAAATGTTCGATAAATAGTATTAACAACTAAGGATTCATTATGGCAACAAAATCATTTGAATTATCACAAATGGCGAATACGCTTACTGTTGATGATACAGATTTATCCGTACAATATGATCACAACGGTACATTTACGGGAAATTTAACAATTGAAGGTAACCTCACTGTAAACGGGGATACAATAACCATTACATCAACTGAGTTGGCTGTTCAGGATAATATGATTTTCCTCAACACGCCAAGTGCTGCAACTATTACAAGTGCAAGCGGTGATGGGTCTACACAAACATATACTGCAGATAATAATTATGCAATAGGATATACAGTAGTTATTACTGGTATGTCACCTGCCGGATATAATACTACAGGTGCAACCGTTACTGGTGCTACAAGTACAAGTTTTACTATTGCTGGTAGTGAACAAGGTACCTATGTAAGCGGTGGCTCAGCAAGTGCTAAATCAACAGTTAATCCAGATTTAGGTTTTGTTGGTGAATATAATGACGGCTCAGATAAACACGCCGGATTGTTCCGTGATTCGACAGACGGTAAATTTAAGTTTTTTAATGGTTACACACCAGATCCGTCAACTTCAATTAATACTGCAGATGCCAGTTTTGCTCTTGGGGCTATGATAGCTGGAGAAGTTGGAATTAATACTGAATCTCCTAAAAACTTATTACATGTTGTGGGCTCAAATAGCAATGGCGAGTGGCGTATCAATGACTACGGTGGTATGCACTTCCATAACTTATCAGATCCAAACAACGAACGTTATGTTCATGGAAGATCTGATGGTTCATTAAGTATTGGCTATGTTGCTATTGCAAATTTAACTGGTGGTACTGGTGGATATGCAGCCACTTCTTACGATCATATATCAATTACATCTAGTGGAAATGTTGGCATTAACTCCGAAACCCCGTCTAATAAATTTGTTGTTAGGAATGGAACAAACTTAAATGTTGCAATTAATACAACAACTGTTGACGCTGCAACTGTTTCTAGAATTTCTTCGTATAATGATGCCGTTAGTGCTAGTGTGCCATTAGCGGTAAACGGAAACCCGTTAGTACTTACTGCAAACGGAACTGAATCAATGCGATTAGTTACAGGTGGTGATGTTGGTATTGGTACCGCAACCCCAACAAGTGGTAAACTGCATGTTCATGGTGGTAATTTAAGAATCACAAATGCAGCGGATGTTGGAATAAAACTTAGACACACTTCTGCAACATATGATTTTAATATATTACAAAATAGTAACGGTGACTTAGAACTTAACTACGGTCCTACTGACTTTATACGTGTTAAATCTAGCGGCAATGTTGGTATTGGTTCTAATGCTAATAATCCTCAATATAAACTCGATGTTGACGCCGATGCGAGAGTTACTGGATCTCTAACAGTATCTCCTGCAACTAGTGGTCATACTACTTTTGAACTTGGTAGTAGAGCTGCTGATCCGCTTCCAGCTGGAAGCGGTAGTTACGACTTTAAACCCGGTATGCGT
>Ga0255743_10000610_pt1 | contig 31426 bp, 33 predicted proteins | sample 101ome_19_FD_179950 | JGI IMG/M metagenome (GOLD analysis project Ga0255743, IMG submission 179950) | Coastal salt marsh microbial communities from the Groves Creek Marsh, Skidaway Island, Georgia - 101405AT metaG (version 2) | ecosystem: Environmental > Aquatic > Marine > Intertidal zone >... | reverse complement strand
CTACTTCTGGTGATATTAATGTTGGAAACGATATTACATTATATGCTTCTACAGGAATTATTAGTGCTACGTCTTACTACGGATCTGGTGGAAATCTTGAAGATATTATTGGTGGAAAAATAGGAGGTCTTCAAGTTCAGGAAGAAGGAAGTGATTTAGGAATTGGATTTACTTTTGCAACATTAAATTTTGTCGGACCTGGTGTAACTGCAACTGCTGGTATTGGAAGCACGGCAATCATCACAATTCCTGGAGATATATCTGTTGACACTACACCACAACTTGGCGGTGATTTGGATCTCAATAGTAATGATATAACTGGTACTGGTAATATTGATATTACTGGTATTATCACTGCAACATCTTTTGCCACCGGAGCAGAAGGATCTGCGATTAGAATTTCTTCCGACACAATTAGTGGTCCAGCAGAAATATTCATTGATCCATCTGCAGTTGGGGATAATACTGGTAGTGTAAGAATTAAAGGTGACTTGTATGTAGATGGTACAACAACTCAAATTAATTCTACAACCATTGAACTTGCAGACTTTATCGTAGGTATTGCGACTACTGCTACGACTGATTCACTTGCTGATGGTGCTGGTATTCAAATCGGTCCTGATAATACTTTATTGTATGATCATAGCAATACTTCACTCAAGTCTAGTGAGAATTTAAATCTTGCATCTGGCAAAACATATAAGATTGATGGCACCGATGTCCTTAGTGCAACAACACTTGGAAGTGGAGTAGTCAATTCTTCCTTAACTTCTGTAGGGACACTTACTAATCTTAATGTCTCTGGCGTTTCTACATTCCAAGGAGACGTTCGTATTAACACTGATGATAAGTTAAGATTTGGAGATTCTGGTTCTGAAAACTTACAGATCTATACAAATGGAACTAATTCATTCTTTAAACAACTGAGTGGTGATCTAAAATATGAACTTGCTGATCAATTTATAGTTCAAAAAGATAGTGGTGATGAACCAATTGCAGTCTTTACTGCTGATGGTTCAGTAGAACTCTACTTTGACAACTCCGAGAAATTTGAAACCACTGGTTATGGTGTTACCGTTTATGGTGGAATAAATGCTTCTGGTGTTGTAACCGCTACTTCCTTTGTTGGAGATGGTTCCGCATTGACTGGTGTTTCTGCTGGAACAACACCCACAGAGAACACAACTAATCAGGCACAATTCATTCCATTCTTTGTAAGCACTGCTTCCACTGATGTTGCTGGAATCTCAACACAAAGTTTCGTCTTCAACCCATCAACTACAAGGATGGGTATTGGAACTGATTCTCCAACAACTGCTCTTCATATAATTGGTGAAGTTACTGCAACCGATTACAACTCAACATCAGACGCAAGACTGAAGACAAATGTTCAAGTTATTGAAGATCCTCTGGAGAAGGTTCAGCAAATTAATGGTGTATCCTTTAATTGGATTAAGGACAATAAGCCTTCTATGGGTGTGATTGCCGATAATATCCAAGAGGTATTACCTGAATTGGTTAGTGATTCTGATCCTAAGACGGTTAACTACAATGGTCTAATTGGTCTTCTGATTGAGTGTGTGAAGCATCAGCAAGAAGAAATAAATGCACTCAAAGCATCAATAAATAATAATAACTAGGAGAACAAAAGAATGGGCGTCAACATTCCTGGAAATGGAAGAGTAAGTATTACTGGTAAAATGAAGATTGGACCCACCTTTTCACCAATCACTGCAGAAGGTGGTACTGAAGCAGACGTTACAGTTGATAATGTAACTTATAGAACTCATACTTTCACATCATCGGGTATTCTGACTGTTACATCTGCAGAAAATAATATTGCTTCTGTTGAGTATCTTGTTGTTGGTGGTGGAGGTGGGGGAGGTAGTGGGTATTTGTCTCCCTCCAGCCAAACACATTCTGGAGGAGGAGGTGGTGCCGGTGGATTTTTAACTGGCACCATAAATCTTAATGTTGGTTCTTATGATATTGATGTTGGTGCTGCTGGAAATGGTGGTGCTGCTCCTGGAACTGCAGGTGGAGCAACAAATCCCGGAACACCCGGCAATTCAACATCAATATCATTTAGTGGTGGTTCTTCCATCATAGAATCATTTGGTGGTGGAGGTGGGGGAGGTTATGCGACCACAGGATCTCCAGGTGCTTCTGGTGGTGGCGGCGGTAGTCCGGGTGGATCTCCTGGTCTTGGAACACTTGGTCAAGGAAATGCTGGTGGTGGTGGTGGTAGTGGTCCAAGTGGACCCCGAGCTGGAGGCGGCGGTGGCGCTGGTTCATCTGGTGTTCCGGGAACATCTACTCCCAACGATGGTGGAGATGGTCTAGAATCATCTATCACTGGATATCCACAGTTTTATGCTGGTGGTGGTGGTGCTTTTAGTAATGGTCAAGGGGGTTCTGGTGTTGGTGGAAACGCATTAGGTGGCAATGCTATAGCAAATACTGGTTCTGGTGGTGCTGGTGGACGACGTGCGACTCCCGGTGGCGGCAATGGTTCCTCAGGTATCGTTGTAATCCGTTATAGAATCTGATAAATAATAAAAAAATATTGCTATAAGTATGGCACACTTTGCAAAAATAAATGGCAACTCTGGTAGAGTTGAGAGAGTTATTGTCGTTGGTAATAATGATTGCGGTGGTGGTGATTTTCCAGAGTCTGAAGCAATCGGTCAAAACTTTATTGCTAACGTTTTAAAATACTCTGGTACTTGGAAGCAGACTAGTTATAACAATAATTTCCGTGTTCATTATGCTGGTGTTGGATATACTTATGATGAAACCCACGATGCCTTTATTCCACCAAAACCTTTTAATTCTTGGGTATTAAATGAAACTTCACTTTTGTGGAATGCTCCAGTACCAATGCCGAATGATGGAAAGGTTTATGAATGGAATGAATCAATTGTAAACTGGGTAGAAGTTATTACTTCAGAAGCACCAGCAGAATAATTTACATTTCTCTCAATACCATATATAATACACACATGATTGACTTTTTGTATGGCGAACTTGGCGCAGTGGTATACGACTGATATTCCTTCAGACCTTGTAGATATTCTTGAGAAAGACCTTCGGAAATTTGATGAGAAGGCACACGACTCTGAGATTATGGGAGCACAGGTTGATAAGGTCATCCGCAACAGTAAGACTTTTTGGGTTCCCACTTCACATTGGATTGGTGGGTTTCTTTGGTATTATATTTCTAAGGCAAATCGTGAAAACTTCCTCTATGATGTTGAGGAAATTGATGGTGGAAGTATCCAATACACTCAATATGGTGAAGGGCAATTCTATAACTGGCACATTGATGCTGGAGTAGATAGTTGCTATAAACCTCAATCTATTCCTTCTGGTGGTTATAGCGCACAGGCATTCACACTTCCTGATAAGACTGTTGCCGAAAATGAGAGAATTAGAAAACTCTCATTCTCCTTACAACTTTCAGACCCAACAGAATATACTGGAGGGGAAGTGCAGTTTTTGGATAATTCTGGAAGGACATTCTTTGCTCCAAAACAAAAAGGCACATTGACTGTGTTTGATTCACGCACTTCTCATCGTGTGCGTAAAGTCAAGTCAGGACTTCGTAAGTCTGTAGTGGGTTGGGTTGTTGGTCCGAGGTGGAAATGAGTAACAGAGAATTTTTTGATAGGCACGGATATCTTTATGTGCCTAATATGCTTGATATCAGTGAATTAAAACAGGAAGTCCCAGAAGAAAGGGGGTCAATTACATACTATCGCAAAGATAAATTTGACCACAATCCTATTGAAACTCAGGTGAATGGATCATTGTCTAGATGGAATTATCCTCCTTATAAGACTTCTCATTTTACTGTGAAGAAAAAAATTGAAGAAGTGCTTGGGTATGATTTACTGAAGACTTATTTTTATGATAGGTTTTATTTTACAGGACAAGAATTGACACGACATAGTGACCGTCCTGCCTGTGAGATTAGTGTTACCATTCAGGTCAGTAGTAATCAGAAAAAATCTTGGCCGATTTGGTTTGAGACTAAAGAAGGAAAAGAAGTTTTTGTGAATATGAAAGATGGAGATGGAGTCATTTATCGTGGATGTGAAAGAGAACACTGGAGAGAACCATTAGAATCAAGATACTCAAAACCAGAATTATTCCTTCGTAAGTTGATAAAAAAAGAAGACGATACATATCATCATCAAATCTTTTATCACTTTGTTGACTCTCAAGGTCCTTATGTATGGGCAGCAAACGACTCTGTTAGATAATCACATAAATACCTAAAACTACCCAGTGTCAACGAGGACGGTAGATGGCAATCAAGATACAAGGATCTACTATTATTGATGATAGTAGAAATATTATAAATTCTGGTATCGCAACACTTAATTACCAGGGTGTATCAGAAGTTACGATTGGATCTACCAATGTAGGAATTGGAAGTACAAATAAATTTACTATTACGCCGCAGACAACTCAAACTGCGATTGGAATTGGTGCAGACGAATTAATAACACTCGCATCTAATTCTGGAAGTGATAATATACTCCAAGTAACAAATGCTTCTGGAAGCATCAAGCATTTTGTCGTTACAAGTGATGGTAATATTGGAGTAGGGACAACAAATCCATCAGAAAAATTACATATTGATGGAAACTTCTTGGTTTCTGATGGATCCATAGAAGTTTTGGAAGTTAATGGAAGTTCTGGAAATCCATTATCAATTCAGAATAGTTCACTCAACCCTGCTTTTGATGTTACTGGTATTGGTTCTGTTGGTATTGGTACGACACAACCATCAGCAATCTTTGAAGTTGTAAGTGATGGGTCAGAAATATTCCGCATTTCTGATACTGTTTCTGGTAATTACTTAGAGATTGATACTAATAAGTTTGTTGTAAACTCTAGTGGTGATGTTGGTATTGGAACCACAAATCCATCAGCAATCTTTGAAGTTGTAAGTGGTGGGTCAGAAATATTCCGCATTTCTGATACTGTTTCTGATAATTACTTAGAGATTGATACTAATAAGTTTGTTGTAAACTCTAGTGGTGATGTTGGTATTGGAACCACAAATCCATCAGGTCTAGTAGATCCTAACAATACTGCAATTCTAAATGTTGGTGTTGTTACAGCAAACTATATCTATGGTGATGGATCTAATCTGACCGGTATTTCTGCTGGAACAACTCCAACAGAAAACACAACGAACCAGTCTCAGTTCATTCCATTCTACGTTGGAACATCTTCTACTGATGTTGCTGGAATCTCAACACAAAGTTTCGTCTTCAACCCATCAACCACGAGGATGGGTATTGGAACAGATTCCCCACAGTCAACTTTACATGTTGTTGATGAGTTCTTAGTTTCTACTTCTGGTGCTGGAAGCACTCAAAGAATTACTCAGAAAGCATACACGACTGATAATGGAACTCTGTCTTGGGAAGGTAGTGCTGGTCAGTTATTCTCTGTTACAAACAACCTGACTTCTGGAAGTATCTTTGCTGTCAGTGATGTCTCTGGTATTCCTTCTATTGATGTTGATGCTGACGGTACAATTCAACTGGCACCTTTTGGTAGCACTGAACTGGTTGGAATTGGAACTACCAATCCAACATCTAAACTTCATGTTGTTGGTGATTTATTGGTTACTGGTGTAAGCACACTAGGAACACTGAAAATAGAAACAGGCATTGTAACCGCCACATCTGGAATCATTACTTATTATGGCGATGGACAATATTTAAGTAATATTAGTTTTGATTTGGTAGATGACACCACTCCACAATTAGGTGGAAACTTAGACCTTAATAGTAACAATATAGATGGTACTGGTAACATTGATATTACTGGGATTATAACCGCCACTTCATTTGTTGGTGATGGTTCTAATATTACTAGTGTTCCTTTCAATTCCTTAACGGGAATTGTAACTCATATTGTTGGAGATACTAATCCACAATTAGGTGGAAACTTAGACCTTAATAGTAACAATATAGATGGTACTGGTAACATTGATATTACTGGTATTATTACTGCTACTTCCTTTGAGGGTGATGGTTCCGCATTGACTGGTATTTCTGCTGGAACAACTCCAACAGAAAATACGACAAACCAATCTCAATATATCCCATTCTACGTTGGAACATCTTCTACTGATGTTGCTGGAATCTCAACACAAAGTTTCGTCTTCAACCCATCAACCACAAGGATGGGTATTGGAACCGATGCTCCTGCGTATAACTTACACGTCGTCGGTGACTTTGCCGCAACAAGTAAGTCGTTCGTTATTGATCACCCAACAAAATCTGGTAAGAAACTTCGCTATGCATCGCTTGAGGGTCCAGAGCAGGGTGTATATGTAAGAGGTAGAAGTCAAGAAGCAGTCATCGATCTTCCTGATTATTGGACTGGACTGGTTGATGAAGAATCCATCACCGTAAATCTTACTCCTATTGGACACAGTGCCGCACCAAGAGTAGAAAGCATTGCAAATAATGTTGTGAATGTCTTCTCTAAAGAAGAGGGAGAACTTGATTACTACTATACGGTTTATGCGGAAAGGAAGGACATTGAAAAACTGGTCGTTGAATATTGAGGAGGACTGAACAATGGGAATAAGTTATAATCCTTCAATAGTTACAGAGGGTCTTGTGCTGGGACTTGATCCTCAAAGCACGAGGTCTTATGTTGGTTCGGGGACTACTTGGACCGACCTAACGAATAGAGGAAACAGTGGAACCCTAACCAACGGACCAGTTTTTATTCCTGGTGGTCCTTTCAATAACAGTGGTGGGTCTGTGTATTTTGATGGAACCACAGATTATTTGACCGTTGCTGAAACTGGTAGCGAATTTACTTTTGGTACTGGGGACTTTACGATTGAATTTTGGGTTTATCGTAATAATACTAATCAAACTGTATATCTTGATTGGAGAAACGTTGGTGGTAATCAAGGTGCCAGACCAACCATATACAGTGATGGTTCAAATTTAAGATACTATAGTGGTGGTGAAAGAATAGCTGGAACTGATCTTTCTGCAAATACATGGCATCATGTAGCACTTTGTAGGTCTGGTACATCAACAAAGATGTTTGTGAATGGAACTCAGAGTGGAGGAACATATTCGGACAGTACCACTTACTTAAGTCCTCTAGGATCTGAAGGAATTTACATCGGTGCTTTTGCTGGTGGTAGTTATGATCTTGATGGATATATTTCTAACTTTCGTATCATAAAGGGCACTGCACTCTATACAGCAGACTTCACACCATCAACAGGACCACTGGAAGCAATAGACGACACGGTACTACTCACTTGTCAGGGTGGTGCGATTACCGACAACGGACCTAATAGTCATGCCATCACTGTTAATAATGATGCCAAGGCAATCACAGCATCTGCCTTTGAGTTTGATGGGACTAATGATTATGCAGTAACTTCTTCTAATACAGATTTCTTATTTGGAACCGAAGAATTTGCCATAGAGTGGTGGGAGTATTTTACTGATGGCACTGGTTATGCTGGACACATTGGAGTTTTTGAGTATGGTGGTGGAGATGATACCGCACACATATGGACAGTAAGTGGGAGTTTTCATGGATATCCAGGTAGTTGGACATCTATAGCAATGCAACCAATATCAAATCAGTGGGCACATTATGTTGTGACCGGAACTAGTGGAGACATTAGATTTTATCAAAATGGTGAACTGAAAGACACTAAGACCTGGGATTGGTCGGCAACTTCATCTACTGCTAATTTTGCAGTAGGTGGAACACCTGGATGGTCTTTTGGAAATTATGCAATGGCAGGAAAAATTTCAGCTGTTAAGGTCTATAAAGGAAAATCATTTACTGAAGATGAAGTCAAACGAAACTTCAGCGCACTCAGAGGGAGGTACGGAATCTAATGGGACTTTCACACGCACCAAGAGTCATTACTGACGGACTCGTACTGGGACTGGATGCCGCAAACACAAGGTCTTATGGTGGTTCAGGCACTACCTGGACCGATTTGATTGGAAGTAATAATGGAACCCTAACCAACGGACCTGTATTCACACAAGAACCAAAACTAGAACCATTTGGTGGTGCTGGTGCTGTTGAGTTTGATGGGACTGGGGATTATCTGAGTATTGCTAATAGTGCTGATTTTGATTTTGGAACAGGTGATTTTACTATTGAAGCTTGGATTTATCCTGACTCTGGATCCACTAATGGTTCTATTATTACCAAACGTAGTAGCTCTGCATACTTTGCGCCGTTTCTATTGAGAAACGTTAATACCACTAGTCTTCAGTTTTTGATGAGCACTAGTGGATCAAGTTGGAATTTTAATCAAACTGCAGCTTCTGCGCTTACTACGGATGCATGGCAGCATGTAGCGGTAACAAGAAGCGGTACAGCAATCAAAGCTTTTGTAAACGGTACAGAAGTTATTTCTAGCACGTTGTCTGGTGCATTAATGACCAACACACAGACAGTAGTCATAGGCACTGATTTCGCATATTATTTGGACGGTAAGATCTCCAACCTCCGTGTAATCAAAGGAACCGCACTCTACACATCAAACTTCACACCACCGAGAAAAAAACTAGAGGCAACAAGTGATACTGTACTTCTTACATGTGAGAAAGGAACCATAAAAGATAGAAGTCCCAGTGCTCATGCCATTACAATCAATGGTGATGCTAAGTCAATTAGTGGAGCATCATACTTTGAGTTTGATGGGACTAATGATTATGTAAATGCTCCTGTGACCAAAGCAGCATCTTGTACATTTTCTTGCTGGGCAAAGACTACTACACTAAGTGGCACTCCCATGCTCTTTAATGCTGGTCCAAGTGGAAGTGGTCCAGATTTGTTCTTCTATAATAGTAAGATTAGTTGGAATACTTGGGATAGTGATAGTAATTCTTTTGCTTCAACACCGGCAAGTGCAACCGATGGGAATTGGCATTACTATGTTGTTGTTAATGATGCATCATCAAACGCAAAGTTATATTATGATGGAGAACTTTTGGGTACAGCAACTTATAAAAATGCTTCTGCAAACACAAATTTAACCATAGGTGGAAATACAGATACTTATCAGTGGAATGGTAGCATATCAAACTTTATGCTTCATAATAAAGTTCTTACAGCAGCAGAAGTTGAACAAAACTATAATTCCCTTCGTGGTCGTTATGGAATCTAAATAACTAAAAGGACAATATAAAAAATGAACAGAAGATACCTAATTATCAACACCGACGAATTAGATCGTGTTGATTTTGGTGCCGTAGCAGAGACATCGGCAGATACTGTAAGAAAATCTATTGACCAGACAAAGACATTTGTCAAGTGGAATTATCTTGGACACTATGGAAGTGCCATGAATGAAGACGGTGTGGAAGAAGAAGTAGAAATTCTTCCAAGCTTTGTAAGTGGTGTTGGTCTTTCATCAGAGCGAGTAGCAATCTCAACCTATCAAGGACCTTATTCCCATTCCGAAATCTTAGAAATCCTTTCTGGTGAAGACTGGACTTCTAGTGAGGGACCTGCATAATGGGTGCATTCTCTGGACCAGAAACAGCAGATAGTGGAATTGTACTGGGACTGGATGCCGCAAACACAAGGTCTTATGTTGGTTCAGGTACTACTTGGACTGATTTGATTGGAAGTAATAATGGAACCCTAACCAACGGACCGGTATTCACACAAGAACCAAAACTAGAACCATTCGGTGGTGCTGGTGCTGTGTATTTTGATGGGACTGGGGATTATCTGAGTATTGCTGATAGTGCTGATTTTGATTTTGGAACAGGTGATTTTACTTTAGAGTTTTGGGTTTATATCAAGACATCGGGACAAACGGATGTGCTTTTTGTTAAAAGAAATAGCAATGCCGTATATGCTCCATTTATGTTTATTTTACTTAATGGTGATCTTCAGGCACGATACAGCACAACTGGATCTTCGTGGTCTACAACCACTATTAAGACTAACGCCAACATATCTACAAATACATGGCACCATGTAGTTATGGTAAGAAGTGGAAGTTCGTTTACGGGTTTCTATGATGGGCAATCTGTTGCGATGACAAGTTCATCCTCAAGTCTCACTAGTAACACTGATGATTTAGTTATTGGTGGTGACAAAAACACTAATTATTTTGATGGTTACATCTCCAACCTACGAATCCTCAAAGGCACCGCACTCTACACATCAAACTTCACACCAAAGAGACAACCACTTCTCCCAGAGTCCGCACCAAACACAGTGCTTCTTACCTGTCAGAAGGGAACCATAAGAGATAGAAGTTCCAGTGCTCATGCCATTACAATCAATGGTGATGCTAAGTCAATTAGTGGAGCATCATACTTTGAGTTTGATGGGACTGATGATTATGTGAGTATTGCTAGTAGTAGTGATTTTAATTTGGGGACAGGAGACTTTACTGTTGAATGCTTTGTTTATTTGCAAGATATTACTTCAAATTCTGGTTATGTTGGAATTGTTAATAGACACAATTATACCAATGGTACTGGTTGGGGAATATGGAAAGAAACCGGAGGTAAGTTTGGTTTTTGGTATAATGCAGTAACTCAAATTAATGGAACTTCAAATGTAGCAACTAATCAATGGTATCATATTGCTGCTGTTAGAAATGGTTCTACGATTAGTTTATATGTTAATGGAGTTCTTGAAAATTCTGGTTCTAATTCAAGTTTTACTGATGCTAGTGGACTTTTCGGTATTGGTGCTGCTGATGTTGGTTCAACTTGGAATGCTACATATCCATTAAACGGTTATGTCTCCAACGTCCGTGTCTACAAAGGCAAAGGACTCACAGCAGCAGAAGTCAAACAAAATTATAGAAACATAAAAGGTCGTTATGGACTATAAATATTATTATGAAGATAAAAAATGCTTATAATATAGGATGTATAGATGAAAGTTAGATTAAAGTCTGGTAATAAACTAAAACTAAAAACCACTGCCATATTTAATGATTATCATAGAGAGGGTCTGGTCTTAAACCTTGATGCTGGTAATTCATCATCTTATCCTGGAAGTGGAACCACTTGGACTGATTTGAGTGATAGTGGGAATAACGCAACCCTTACTAACGGACCCACTTATAGTTCTGATGATGGTGGTGTCATTGTTTTTGATGGGTCTAATGATTATGCAACACTCACTTCAACAATAAGTGTAACCGATTTCACTTACGAAGCATGGGTTTATCATACTCCACCTAATGCCGCTAGTGATTATGGATATTTTTTCACAGGTGGATCTAATGGTCTTGCTGTTAGTGAAGGTGGGACCGACAGTAGTTTATCGTTAAGTGAATTATATTATTATAATGGTAGTGCTGTTGTATCATTGGGATATACCCTTCCTTCAAGTCAATGGGTACACCTTGTTGCTGTTTGTGATGGAACAGCAGATTCAATAAAAATTTATATAAATGGTTCTCTCGTTTCTACCACAAGTATTACTACTCTTCAGACATCCATAACACAATTGTTTAGATATCAAACGGCTACCACAAATTATTTGAATGGGAAGGTTTCGATTGTTAGAATTTATAATGATCAACTTACAGCATCAGAAGTTACAAAAAATTATAATGCCTTTCGTGGCCGTTATGGACTATAAATATCATGACTGATAGGAGATATTAAATATGGCTATTCTAAAGATTCGCACCACTGGTGAGTTTCCTAATGCTCCTGCTTCATATGAAGAAATAACTTATACTTTGAGTGGAAATTTAACGGCAACAAATAATGGAACAGATACTGTAGACATATTTAAGACTTCGGGATCAAATTCTTGGAATAATCATGCTTACAGTGATTTATCATTTACGGCACCATGTACGATTGAATTCAATAAGCAAGCAGGAAGTAGTGATAATGGTGCTTCATATGCAATGATTGCTTGGAATGAAGATCCAACAACAAATGCGAGTTATACATCATTGGATCATGCCTCTTATCCTTATAGAACTGACATATATGTTGTATACAATAATGGATCTGCGGTCACTCCTTCTCCTGGTGGATCATGGAGTACGTCAGAAACATTCTACTTAGTTTATAATACTGACGGAACCATAAAACATTATAATGGATCTACATTACTACATTCTGTAAGTTATGGGACTGGAAAAACAGTCTATGTTGATACTAGTTTCTATTCTGTTAATTCAACTTATGGGGGATTTTCTAATATTAAAGTGATTGCAAAATCCTGGAATGGCACTGCCTATGAATGATAAAATATGAATCATATGCCCTGTAAAAGAATTCCTAAATATCATTATAAGGAGTAGTATTAGGTAAATGGCGAATTCTGATAAGAATATTGTAATACAACCTTCTATTGGTTCTACGGTAGACCAACCAAGTATTACCTTTACAGGAGCGGGAAATAGTTCTATAACTCTCAAAGTCTTAGATGATGCAGAAGGCACGCTGAGTTTTGAGGGATATGAGGGTCAGGTATTTGCACTTAATAATAATCTGTCATCTGGAATAATATATTCTGTTAATGATATTTCTGGTTTCCCCATTATTGATGCGGATGCTAATGGTAATGTAAGGCTGTCTGTTTATAGTGGTAATGTTGGCATCGGAACAACACTTGCCACGGCAAAACTAGATGTTAATGGAACGGTAAAGGCAACCAGTTTTTCTGGTGATGGTTCTGCTCTGACTGGTATTACTGCTGGAATTAGTAGTGTTGTAGAAGACACTACACCACAATTAGGTGGAAACTTAGATCTTAACAGTTTTAATATAGATGGCACTGGTAATATTGATATTACTGGGATTATCACCGCAACATCTTTTGTAGGTGATGGATCTGGAATAACTGGTGTTGCCGGAACTGGTGGAATATCCAATCTTGTAGAAGATACTACACCACAACTTGGTGGAAACTTAGACCTTAATAGTAACAATATAGATGGTACTGGCAATATCAGTATCACTGGCATCATAACCGCCACTTCCTTTGAGGGTGATGGATCTGCTCTGACTGGAGTTTCTGCCGGAACAACACCAACAGAAAACACAACGAACCAGTCTCAGTTCATTCCATTCTATGTTGGAACATCTTCTACTGATGTTGTCGGAGTTTCTACCGAGAGTTTCGTCTTCAACCCATCAACCACGAGGATGGGTATTGGAACAGATTCCCCACAGTCAACTTTACATGTTGTTGATGAGTTTTTAGTTTCTACTTCTGGTGCCGGAAGCACACAGAGAATTACTCAAAGAGCATATACGACTGATAATGGAACTTTGTCTTGGGAGGCTAGTGCCGGTCAATTATTTTCACTTACGAATAACCTGACTTCTGGCAGTCTTTTCTCAGTCAATGATGGTGGTGGTGTTCCTTCTATTGATGTAGACGCTGATGGTACGATTCAATTAGCACCTTATGGAACAAATGATAATGTTGGTGTAGGGACTATTAGTCCAACATCTAAATTTCATGTTGTTGGTGAGAGCAATTTGAATGGAGTTAAAGTAGATTCGGGCATTGTAACTTCAAAGTCTGGTATCGTTACTGACACCACTTTCTATGGTAATCTAGTATCAAAAGATATTTCGGTTAGTGCCGATAATGGAACAGAAATTTTTAGTGTTGATGGTAGTGATACAGACTCTACAATTTTTGAAATAGTTGACACCAATGATGCACAAATTCTTGGTGTAACAACAGACGCTAATATTATATTTGGTGGAGCAACTGGCATAGCAAGTGTTGGAATTGGGTCTACTCTTCCAACAGTTGCACTTGATGTGAGTGGTGAGATAAAGGCAACCAGTTTTTCTGGTGATGGTAGTAAACTTAATACGAATGGATTTTCAACTTCATTAAGTTTAGATTCAACAAATCCATTATTTAGAATTTATCATGAACCTAATATATTAACGTTCCCTTCTGGAACATACACTGTAGAAACTGATTCTAGTCACGATAACCAAGTATTCACTAAGTCGGAATCAATTACTATTTCCACTGGATCAACTGTAACAATATCTACGGGAACAACGTTTAAGACAAATATTGTTGATCTTTTTCCAGCAGAATATGTCGGAGCAGCAACTACGGTTGAAACTGACAGACTTATTGTAACTACCTCTGTTGGAGGTACTTTTAAAGATGCGATGCAACTTGTTGCCTATGAAGCTGGTATTGATAATCAAAGATCTGGTTCTTTAAGTTTTGAAGATCCAATTGATAATGAACAGTTCTTCTCTATATCTAAAACTCCTAAAGAGTCTGTTTACACATTGTTTAGTGTAATGGACACTAATTTTGGAACGGCATTTATAGTTAATGTTGATGGTGACGTTGGTGTCGGAACAACTAATCCATCGGCAGCAGCACTAACCACCAATACAAAGAAATTCCATGCAGGAATTGTAACCACAAATAACTTATATGCAGATTCTTTAGAAGTCAATACAATTAATTCTACAGAAGTTGGATCTACTGGCGCATTATCTAATAGAAACATTATAATCAATGGAGCACAAACAATTTCTCAAAGATATAGTCTTGGTGAAGTGACATCTGTTTCTGGAGCGTCATACTCTGAGTATCAGACTGATAGATTTGAAATAAATTTCAATAATTTGGGTGTTGTTGGTGCTAGTCAAACAACAACTGCTCCAGATGGATTTGTTAATTCTCTGAAGATAGACTGTACAACAGCAGATGCCTCCCCAGCAGACGAGGATTATTTTTACATAGCACAAAAAATTGAGGGATACAATGTACAACAATTTAAATATGGAATTTCTGATGCTTTACAAGTAACTCTTTCATTCTGGGTAAGATCAAGTAAGACTGGAACTTACATTTGCGAATTCTTCCAACAAGGAAATACACGTCAACAATCACAAACTTATACTATTGATTCTGCGGACACTTGGGAACAAAAAACAATCACAATTGATGGAGATACGGCATCAACCTTGGCAAATGATAATTCTGATGAATTTTCCGTTCATTGGTGGTTGGGTGCTGGTCAAGATTATGATGGTGGTAATCCTTTAGAATTCCCATTCCTTACTCAAGAATTAAATACTTCTTGGAATACTTCTGCTAATAGATCACGTGCATATGGAGGAACAAATATTTGCGACAGTACTTCTAATGAGTGGTATATTACTGGAGTACAGTTGGAAATAGGTAATCAAAGAAGTTCCTTTGAGCACAGAATCTATGGCGATGAGTTGGCAAGGTGTCAGCGTTATTACTACAAAACTCAACCTGGGCAGTATCGTTCCTTTGCAATGGGTTACAACCGTAACACTACCCTTACTCACGCATTTACAACGTTCCCAGTGCCCCTAAGAGCTGCACCGACATCGATTGAGACTTCAGGGTCTGCCGGTGACTATTCAATAAACTACCTCGCTTCGAATGCCACTTGCAGTGTAGTGCCGAGTTTTGATTATGCTTCCACTGAAGGCGCAGACTTTAATTTTACAGTTTCAAGTGGATTGACAGCAGGACAAGGAGCAAAAGCCATCGCACAAACCGATAACGGATACCTCGCCTGGAGTGCAGAACTATGACCTACAAAATTTTCACCACAAACTCCTCAGGAGAAACTATTTACGCCCGTGTCGATGACGATGGTGTAATACGTCTGACTTGTAATGCGAATCACCCACCATTCCAAGAATGGTTATCAGAAGGCAACGAACCATTACCAGCAGATTAAATCTTTAATCAATTTCAATTATATAAATAGTCTAAAAGAACAATATTAAAAAATGTCTGAGCTTAGAGTTGATAACATTGTAAGTCAAGATGGAACTGCGGCACCTACTTATACTCAGGGTATAATTGTTGCTGCGGGGAAAACTATAAACAATCAAGGTGATTTTGATGTCAGTGGTAATAGTGAGTTTAGTGGATATGTTCGGGTAACGAACACAGGAATTACTACAGTTGATGGAACTCTAAATGTTGCTGGTACAGGAACCAACACTTATTCTGGTGATATAACTCTTTCTGGTGACATGGATGTCACCGGATCATTAAATGTCACTGGTGGAGGAACTTTAAATACATCTGGAATTATAACCGCATCTCTTATTGATGTTACTTCTGACATTCAGTATGTCAATTTATCCGTTCTTACTGGTAATGTTGGCATCGGAACAACATTTGGTTATGGCGGAAGATTAAATGTAAATGATGATATTGTACTTTCCACTGGAATTAGTACAACCTCAGACATGGCAATCAGAGCTTATAGTTCCAGTGGTGGTATGATAAGTTTTGAGGATATTGATGGGGATAAATCATACTTCTCAATTACAAAAGACGAAGATACATTATTCTCAGTTAATGATACATCGTTTAATTCTAAAGTTGTTGTTGGTGCCGCTGGATCTATTGGCATCGGAACCACAGCACCAGATACAGCATTGTTGCAAGTTGATGTAGTTGGTGGTGATGTACGAGTTGGTCGTAGTGAAAGTGAAGGTCTTATTCTCACATCAAATAACGGATCACAATTCCGCGTAAAAGTAGATAACTCAGGAAACCTATCAACAACTGCACTATAACATTATAAATAATTAAAGGGTGTAAATTAAAGGTATGGGATCAGCACTAAAATTATATTCTCCACCTTCTGGAAATACTCCACAAGGTCTTCCAGATTATTGGAAGTTTCCAAATGGTGTTATTCGTAGAGACTTGAGGGAAATTGATGACGCAGAACTTCATCTTCTGGGGTGGACTGGTCCTTATACAAGACCAACTCAAAAACGCGTAATTGAAAATGTTAATGTGCCATCGGAAGCAGTTGAAGAATTAAACTCTAGAGAAGATTACACTTTTGATGCTGAAAATAATTGTTGGGTTTCTCTAAACCACGATTATGATCCAGAAACTCACAAGGTTATTTGGTATTCTAGAGAAAGAAGATATGTTATTCTTCCTATAGATGCTGATACTACCGAGTATGGAATTCCATATAGAAGTGGTGTACAACCACAGCACAGAATAAATTCTGAAGTAACCACAAATAAAAAAGTAATATATAAGTACGTACCCGAGAATCAACTTCCTGCTCCTGCTCCTGTATTGTGGGATAATTTTAAAAAGGGTGTACTTAGATCGGATAATTATAATCAATTTATTACATCACTTATGGCAACAAGACCATCTCTTGCAGTGTCATTCCCATCTTCTCTTTCAAAATTAGATTTGGGAATATATACAGATTTCAGATCTGATTGGACAGTCGCTACTGAAAATGATTTAGTTTCTGCTGAACTAAAAACAGAATTGAAACAATTGGCAACAGATTGTAATTTACCAAAAGATTTTTTTGATGTTGTTGGAGAATAGTTAAATGGGAATAACTGCTGGACAATCTAAAGGACAATTTTTTTCTTCCGCATTTAGACAACCTGGTTGTTGTATTGAGGGAGGACATTTTATAGGTACGAACGGCGGAGGAGTGGCATTTATTGTTGCACCTTCCTCTACGGAAGCAACAACATCATGGGGTGGTCAAACAGCAGTAACTAATGCAGAAACTGCGATTCCTTGTGGGGATTGGTTTATTCCAAATCTAACTGATCTGTTGAATCCTGGATATGAAAATAAATCGGGATGGGATGGTGGTACTGCCCCTACTGGAAGGTATTGGTCCTCTACTTGTTGTGGTGGTTTTAGTTTCGACAATGCCAATACTGGTCCGCAATATGTGTTAATGAGCACTGGATTTAATGGAAGTTGTTATGGTACAGATACATATCTCACCCGTGCATTTAGATGTGTAACTTACTAATATAAAAATGGCATTCATCATAGGACAAACTTGTTGGCATTTTATTGCTGGAAAACCATTAGGCACAGAAATGTTTGGTGGAAATTTGATGTGTCGTGATGGAAAAGGTAATGCAATTATAGTAGCACCAGATTCTACGGCAGTTAATGCAGGATGGAGTAATACTTCGGCAATTACGTGTGCTGAAGCAAATGCTCCTTGTGGGGATTGGTTTCTTCCTACTCTTGATCAATTATGTGATCCGATACGCTGTCATAGAACGAACATACCTGACTGCTCTGGCATCTGGTGGTCCACCAATTGTTGTGGTGCTTTTAGTTTCAATAACCCTGCCACAGGTCCACAATTTCTTAATTTGGTATCAGGATGTAATGGAAGTTGTTATTCTACAGATACATTTAAACACCGTGCTTTTAGGTGTATAACTTATTAATGTGTGCTATAATTTGATATATGTTTAATCGTGATTGTCTGTGGTTATCAGAGGGAAAATAAATTCACAGCAAATTTTAGATTATAAAGAACTAGAATATATAAACAAACCTTTCAATGACCAAGACACCCTAGAGAGGTGGAAAGATTTGGGTCATAATTATGAAAAATATACTGGATTGATGAGGGATCAATCTCATCAACTCCCAGGATGGTGTTTTGATGTGGCAAAAAAAGTGCCTCTCAAAAATGCTACAATAACCTTATATTGTATGACACCAGGAACAATACTTCCAGAGCATGGGGATACTTTTATAAGGTATAAGGAAATAATGAACCTTAAACCAACAGATGATGTTGGAAGAGCAGTTGTCTTCCTAGAAGATTGGAAGTCTGGACACTATTTTGAGATTGATGAAACACCAGTAGTCAATTGGAAAAGTGGGGATTATATTTTATGGAAAAACGACACACCACATATGGCAGCTAATATAGGAAAAGAGCACAGATATACAATGCAAATCACTGGAACTTATGTTTGAAACTGTTGAAAAATTTGAAAAAGAAATAGCAGAATTCTATGGATCTCCGTATGCCGTTGCCACAGATTGTTGTACTCATGCCATAGAACTTTGTCTGAGACATGGTGGTTTTAATAATATAACCATACCAACTCATACTTATATTTCAGTTCCTTTCACACTAGAAAAACTTAATTTGAACTGGGAGTTTCAATATCAAGAATGGAAAGACTATTACTTTCTTGGCAATACTAATATTGTAGATGCCGCAGTCTATTGGAAGAAAGGTGGATATATAAAAGACACTTTCATGTGCCTAAGTTTTCAGTATAGAAAACACCTTAGTCTAGGTAGGGGTGGGATGATTTTATTGCAAAACAAAGGTGATTATGATATGCTGAAAAAAATGTCATATGATGGTAGATCTCCAAATACTCCTTGGATGGAGCAAGATATAGATACATTAGGATATCATTATTACATGACTCCCGAGATCGCAAAACTTGGATTAGAAAAAATTTCAAAAGTTTCTAATGAGGAACCAAAAAAATGGACTCATGAAAACTATCCCAATCTAGAAAAAATGTCCGTATTTAATTAAAATTTATGAAAAAACCACAGTGTATTATACCATGGACTTATCTTGAACTTCTCCCATCGGGAGTTGTGTCTCCATGTTGTTCCAATCCAATTTTTCTTGGTAACATAAAGGAACAAAGTATTGATGAAATATGGAATAGTGATAATATGAAAAAATTGAGATTGGAAATGTTAAAAGAATCTCTTCCAGAGGTGTGTTGGGCTTGTAGGTTTGAAGAGGGGCACGGGAAAAAAAGTCTTAGAGAAAAATACAATGAGGTTTTAAGTAGTTGTTTTGACTCTGTTGAAGAAGAAACAAATCCAGATGGATCTGTGAAAGAAGTAAAAATAAAGGCTTGGGATTTTAGAATTAGTAATAAGTGTAATTTTAAATGTAGAATATGTAGTCCAACGTTTAGTAGTTCAATTAATAATAATGTCGTTGTCAGTTGTTCCGAAGATCTCAACATTCCAAAATTTTTAGATGAGCACATTGATCATTTGCAATTTATGGAATTTGCTGGAGGGGAAACATTACTAATGGATGAACATTATGATGTTTTGGATAGACTTATTTCAGAAGGAAAGACGGACATTGATATTTGGTATAACACCAATATGTCAATCCTAAACTATAAAGGGAAATCTGTTTTAGATTACTGGAGAAAGTTCAATCCAGATAAATTAAAAGTTACTGCGAGTATTGATGAGATTGATGAAAGAGCAGAATATATACGCAAAGGTACAGTTTGGAAAACAGTTCAAAAAAATTTAATTACATTGAGTAAGGAGAAATTTAATGTTAATACAAATATTGTAGTCTCTTCTTACAATGTCTTTAGGTTGCCAAAAATTATAGATAGATTGATTGAAATTGGGTGGATTTCTGAACGATATAACTATAGTAATTTTGAATTAACCCTAGAGACATCTCTACATAATGTTCTTGCTGTTCTTCCAAAATCATATAGGTTGGAAATATCAAAACAACTTGAAACTTACATTGAAGAATATCGTTTGAAATATGGAGTGGACATTTCAAAATTATTTGCACATGTCATCAGTGATTTGAATATGTCTGTTAAAAATAATGCATATGAATCTAAAAAATTTTTAGATTATAATTTTTTTGAAGATGATAAAAGGGGAGAAAGACTCTTTGACGTAATACCAGAATTGAAATGTATATCAAAAAAACATATGAATGAAAAAATGGGCATAGAATATTGATGGATAAATTAAAAAATTTTCCAACTGTATATTATATGAATCTGGATCATAGGGTTGATCGTAGAGAATACATGGAGTCTCAGTTTGATAGATGGGGAATAAAAGATTATCATAGAGTATCTTCATCAAAATATCTTTCGACTGAACAGGATAAATGGGAACATTTAGTTCTTGATGAAGAAGTAAAATATGGATCTCCTGCTGTTGCCAATTCAATCACCCATTTAGAAATGATTGGAAATTGGTTGGAAACAACTGACGATCCATATATGGTTATGATGGAAGATGACTATGATTTATCTTTAATAGAATATTGGAATTTTGACTGGGATTATTTGATGAATAATATTCCAGAAAATTGGGATTGTATTCAGTTGGGATTTGAAAATAGGGAGATAATTCCATTCTTTCTTCATCCACCTCATTATAATCATGGATTTGGTCCATGTTTAATAAATCGTGATTATGCAAAAAAACTTATTAAGATGCACTGTGTTGGAAATAAGTTTAAATTAAATATCAAGTATAATGATGTTAGATTGAAAAGTATCTATGGAATGGTGGATGTTTTTATTCTTCGTGGTGGGAACACATATTCCATACCATTGATTACAAATAATCCCGACCTTGGTAGCGATTATGATGATCAGGGAATGTCAAGAGATTGGCATGGACCATGTAGAGATTTGTATTATGATTGGTGGAAAAATGAACATCATAAATTTGACCTAGAAGATTTCTTTACTTTTGGAAAATCAAACGATTTTATAATGACCAAAAAAGTTAGATGGGAAGATTCAAAGAATAGTAAAATCGCCTTTTATTCATAGAAAGCAAATGATAGAAATTCCTCATTTAGAGTGGCACATTACTCATAATTGTAATTTAACATGTCAGGGATGTATGCACTTTACAAATCATGGACATAATTGGTTTGTTGATATTGAAGAATTGGAAAATTGGTACTCTTTGTGGAGTGATAGAGTATCTCCAAAATTGATGGCAATTTTGGGAGGAGAACCTTTACTACACAAAAACTTAGTAGATATAATTTATCTAACACGGGAAATGTGGACACAACCAAAAGGTTCTCGTTTTGAACTTGTAACAAATGGATTATTGTTAAATGAAAAAAATCATAAAGATTTGCCTGAAGCATTAGAAAAAACAAATTGTGCTTTATCAATATCAATACATTCAACCCCAAAAAATATAAAATATGTAGATAAATTATCCAAAGTTTTTAAAATATTGGATAAATGGAAGGAGTCTTATGATATAGAAATAAACGTAAATGATATGTATAATAACTGGGCTACTGCATATAAAGGATTTGGGATTAATTTTGAACCTTTCGACCATAAAGACCCGGAACAAGCTTGGAAGTATTGTCGTTCTGGTCATGAATGTTTCCAATTGTACGAAGACAACATATACAAATGCTGCATGACTGCATACTTACAATTACAAAAAGAAAAATATGGTGATTTATTGTCTGAAAAATGGAATCCTTATTTAAAATATACTCCATTAACTCCAAAATGCACTGACGATGAAATTGTTGAATTTTTTAATAGAAAGGCAGAACCTGTATGTGGAATGTGTCCAAAGTATCCGGATACTTTGTCAGCACAATTTAAAAAAAACGATCCATTAATTCCTGTTAGTTTTTATGAAAAATCAAATAGAAATAAATTTGACCATTTTTACAATTAGATCTTTATAATGAACTCTAAGAATGAATGGGCACAACTTAATAAAGTTGTTGTTGGAGTTGTAGAACAATCAAAAATTCCAGAGCTTGAACTGAGTATGAGGACTATAAACTATGCCGACGTAAGTGATACGTCAGAAATTTCTGTAGGAAATTATCCTCAGCAAGTAATAGAAGAAGCATCTGAGGATCTTGAGGTCTTTGTCAGTTTCTTAAGATCTGAAGGTGTTGAGGTAGTTAGACCAGAAAGAAACAATCCAAAGTATTACAACTATTGTCCAAGAGATAGTGTTTTTATTCACGGTGAACTAACTCTTTCAACGCCAATGCCTATTCGGGCACGACATAATGAATGGAAATCATTTGACAAACATTTAAATAATGTGGTTTCTGTTGATTGTTCTTATGATGAAAGACTCTATAATTTAGAATGCTTGGGCAATAAGGATGTACTTTCATTGACAGAACATTCACCAGCATTTGATGCTGCAAACATTATTCGTGCTAATGGGGATGTTCTGTATCTTGTTTCAAACAGTGGAAATAAAAAAGGAGCACAATTACTTCAAGATTTGTTGGGAAGTTCTGTAAAGGTTCATACACTTGAAGGTGTTTATAGTTACATGCACATTGATAGCACCGTAGCATTTTTAAGAGATGGTCTGATGCTTCTTAATCCTGAGAGGATAAAGTCGAAAGACATCCTTCCCAAACCATTTTGTGATTGGGATGCTGTTTGGTGTCCAGAACCAGTTGATATTGGATACCATTCATGTTATAATAATGCCTCTAAGTGGATTAATATGAATTTGTTTTCTATTAATCAAAACCTTGTTGTTCTTGAAGAACATCAACATAACTTAAGAAAGGAATTGGAAAGGCACAACATTGAATGTGTCATGCTTCCCATGAGACATCAAAGAACTCTTGGTGGAGGATTTCATTGTGTCACACTTGATCTGGAAAGAAAATGAATTTATCGTTTATTGGTCTTGGAAAACTTGGTCTTCCCTGTTCAGAAGTATTTGCTGAACAAGGGCATCTGGTCAAAGGGTATGACATACGAGATGTAGAAACAGATTTAATTGACATTAAATCGTCAATTAAAGAAGCAGTTGAAGATGTGGAAATCGTTTTCATTGCTATTCCAACTCCACACGACCCAAAATATGATGGTAGAAAACCCATTTCCGATCTTCCACCAAAAGACTTTGATTATTCTATTGTTCAGGACGTACTCAAAGAGGCAAATCAATACATGAATTCTAATCAGATTCTAGTATTGATATCTACAGTTCTTCCAGGAACAGTAAGAGAACATCTGGTACAACATGTTACTAATCCTAGGTTTGTCTACAACCCATATTTTATTGCGATGGGATCAGTCAAACATGATATGATCAATCCAGATTTGATTATTCTGGGAAATGAAAGTGGAGAATCCAATCGAGAAGTGGAAACTCTTATTTCATTATATAAAAGTGTAATCAAAAACGATCCACCCATAGTTGTATCAAATTGGGATGAATGTGAATGTATTAAAGTTTTTTATAACACTTTAGTCAGCACCAAATTATCATTTGTAAATATGATACAAGACGTTGCAGAAAGGCAAGGTAATATTGATGTAGATGTAGTTACTGGTGCTCTCTGCAAATCCACAGATAGAATAATCAGTTCCAAATATATGAAGGCGGGAATGGGTGATGGGGGTGCCTGTCATCCTAGAGACAATATCGCACTTAAATACTTGTCTCAAAAACTTGATTTGGGATATGATTTTTTCGGTTCAATCATGCATACTCGTGAGGTTCAGGCAAAGAACATTGCTTTAAAACTAGTTGAATTGGCTAAACAGAATGGGATGCCAATTGTAATTCATGGGAAAGCATACAAACCAGATGTTCCTTACATTGATGGAAGTTATAGTATTTTGATTGGAAACTATTGCGAAGAATTTGGATTTGAACCAAAGTATATTGATCCATTTGTTGGAGAAGATACAATTCTTGAACCATCTGTAATTCTATTGGCACATAGTTCCTTTACAACATATTTTAAGGAGGATAAATTGTATTGCGATATTCCCGAAGACAGTATCGTTGTTGACATGTGGAGAAATTTTAAAACAGATAAAAAGGTCAAAGTCATCTATTATGGGAACACAAAAACTTGATTTTTAAACACATATAAATTATAATAGTTAAAATTATTCTTGAATTATGGATCTTACGTCAATTTATTCTGTTCCTTTCTGGCAGAGCGATTATTGGGAATTTGAAAATGATAAAGAATCATTTCTGAATGCAGTAAAAGAATACAAAGAAAATAATCCAACAAAAGAAACCCCCAGGTCAAACATTAATGGATATCAATCTCCAGATACACTTCAAGGAGTTGCAGAACTAAAAGAACTTTTTGAATATTTCTGCCAAATGGGATTCAAAGCAGTTTCTGATCTTGATTTTGTTCCATGTGATATTGCCTTAACGTCTGCCTGGTTGAATGTGAATGATAGTCGTCAATGTATTATTAGTGAACACGTACATGGAGACACTTTTACTGGTGTTTTTTATTTAAAGGCTCCACATGGAAGTGGTAAATTTTGTATTCGCAATCCATCGTTGAATCCTCTTTGGTATGGACGCCAACTTGCAAAAGAAAAGAATCAATTTACGGCAGAAGTTATTCGTGTTGTTCCTGTTGAGGGAAGTGTTTTGTTATACCCGTCTTATCTTCCCGTATCCGTGGAACCAAATGATCATGATGAAGAAACAATCTCAATATCTTTTAGTTTAATTGCTCTTCCCAAAGGAACCATATACCCACAAAAATAATATGAATTCATATTATTTTATATCGGGTCTTCCAAGATCCGGATCAACATTGCTTTCAAGTATTCTTAGTCAAAATCCAAATTTTTACGCCGATATATCTTCACCATTAGAATCGGCAACTGGAATGTGCCTTGAGGTAATCAGTGCTAGTGAGTCTAATCTATTAGTAAATGAAGAGCAAAGAAAGAATGTAATATATGGAATTTTTGATGGATATTATAAGCATAGGAAGGAACAAATTATCTTTGACACTTCAAGAACTTGGACTAAAAAAACTAGTTTTTTAAAATCACTCTTTCCATATACAAAAATTTTGTGTACTGTAAGGGACATTGTTTCTATCTTAAATTCATTTGAGATTATTTTTTCAAAAAATCCTTTTTATCCCAATACAATAGTTGAGGAGTCTAGTCTTGAATCCTGTTTTGAGCGGTGTGATCTGTTAATGGAACCTGCAGATGGAACAGTATCTAAGTCTTTAATGTGGTTAAATCAAGGATATTATTTTAATCCAGAAATGATTTACATCATAGAGTATGAGGATCTGTGTAGAGAACCTGAAAAAACAATGAGACAGATATATGAATTTTTAGAAAAACCCTACTTCCCTCACAATTTTAAGGAAGTGGGATATTCTAATGATCTATTTGATGAAAAATGTAATTTGAAAGGATTGCATACGGTAAGAAATGAAGTGGAGTACAATCCCCCAAGAAACATTCTTCCGCCTGAGATAGTTAAAAAATATAGTGGACTAGAATTTTGGAGGAAACAACAAAACTTACAAATTCAGTATTAGTGAAATGAAACATGTAACACATTACCACAAAGAACCTATTTTCGTAAAAACTAAACTATCATCAAAAGATCTTGATTCTATTAAAGTAGAAGTGAAAAAAGTTCTTGAAAACTCAACTGATTTTCAAAAATGGAACAGCAAGTTGGCTGGTAATATTGAAAAAGAATATCAATCTCCAAAAATAATTCAAGAAATTTTAAATCCTTATATACAATCTTCATCTGAAAAGTTTTATCTTTCTTCTGAAGAGGGTGGTGATGTGGATAAATTAAGATTTGCAGTTGTAGATCAATGGATTAACTTTCAGAAAAAATATGAGTTTAATCCAATGCATGATCATTCATGTAGCTTATCATATGTTGTTTGGATTCAAGTGCCGTTTGATCATGAGGAAGAACAAAATTTTTCAAACTGTAAGGATTCAAATACTAAATTAAATTCCATGTTTTCGTTTAGTTATCTAAACATTTTTGGAAGAATTACTAACATGACTCTCCCTGTTGATAAATCTTGGGAAGGAACAATGATAATGTTTCCTTCTAGTCTCAATCATCAAGTATATCCATTTTATACTAGTGATGATTATCGTATTTCTATTGCAGGAAATGTAAATATAGAGATAAAAAAATCTTTTGAGATAACATATTAGATTGAAAAATGAAACTTGAAATTGTTGTAAGAATACATGACGGAAAAAACATTCATGGTAAAGACAAAGCAAGATATATTGATCTATCTAAAAAAAATTTACTATTAGGATGTGTTAGTTCCTTAGTTAATTCTGCAAATGTAATTTCGCAGCATGAAGTTTCATTTCTTATTCTGAATGACCACTGCACTAAAAATTGTATTGATGAGATACAGAAAATTTTTTCATACTCCAAACATCCATATAAACTTATAGATCTTGAAGTTCCTGGATTTCGTTTTAGTGGACTCAAGCAATTTGAATACTGCAAAAATTCTAATGCCGATCTAATATACTCCGTAGAAGATGATTACTTACACTGCACGGAAGCAATATCAGAAATGTTATCTTCTTATCAGTATCTAAAATCATGTTATAATTTGGATAAGGAACTTTGCTTATTTCCTTTTGACAATCCCGAGGATTATGAGTTGGGACATATCTTTCCTGGCAGGGTGTTTAGAACTCCAGTTAGACATTGGAAGGAGGGAATATGGACAACATTTACAATGATGACAACACCAAAAGTATTTCAAAATCACTGGGAACTTTTTGAAAAACTAGCATCAAAGTATACACCTTGGAATGGAGTTGATCCAATAGATGAACTGGTTCATGAGGGAAATACGATATGTGACATATGGGAGAATCATGTAGTGCGAGTTAATCCCATACCATCTCTCGCCCTTCATGTTCAATTTGAGAGGCAAAAAGATCCTCACATTAACCACTTGCAATGGTGGTCTAAATATTCTAAAATGAATTCATTTGAGATTAATTATGACTGAAAAACCAACAAGAAGATATAAATTGTCTGTTGATAAAATCCAAACTCTTGAAGATGTGAAAAAAGTTCTTCATGTAATGGATTTAAGAATTCAAACTGATCATCCGGATTATGAAAGTGTAAAGGATTACTTTAAACTTGAGGTTGTTCCGAGAGGATATATAAAACTTCTGGCGGAGGTTGGATACGAAGGGATTAATAAAATGAATTGGGATGAAATGGAAAGAGAAGCATCAAAATTTTTAGATGAGATTGATGAGTAAACATCAGCATTGAAATGAAAATTTGAGGTAAAATTTATGATTGTGATGGGAATTTATGGTGCGTTTGACTGGGAAGCAAACAAGTCCAAAAATGATCAGGGAGATTATACCTGGGTACATGATTCTGGAGCAACTCTTTTCATTGATGGGGAACACGTTTCTTCTATTTCTGAAGAAAGATTGACACATAAAAAATATGAAGGAAATTTCCCAACAAAATCTATTGAATACTGTTTGGAAGAGGGAAATATTTCGTATGAAGATGTAGATGAAATTTATATTCCTTCAATGTGTGTTGAAATTTTTTATAGAAGATTTTATAATGGTGAGATTAAAGAAAAAATAGAAAAACTTTTTCCAAATGCAAAATTCCATGTAGTATCTCATCACCTTTCTCATGTCGCATCATCAGTATTTTCTTCTGATTTTAATGAGGGAAGTATTGTTACAATAGATGGTGCAGGATCTATAATATATGGTAGTAGATATGAAGAAATTTTATCTTATGAAACAAATACAATAGGATACTTTAATAAAGAAAAAAATATTTTAAGGGTTTTTAATGGCATAAGGGAAACAAATAATTTTGGAGCTTACTATCACGATAATTCGCATCGAATTTATTGTAAAAAGACTTCAAAATCTATTGGAGAATATGATGAAGAGCATAGAGAGACTTGGGATGGTAAGATTATGGGACTTTCTGCCTATGGAAAGTCCGAAAAGTTTGATGATTGTAAGGAATATGAAAAATCAAAAGATCTAGTATATGGAGATTTTCCTTACATAGTATTTCAGAATAAACATTACTCTTTGATTAGTGCCGATGAAAGAGCTTATATTGTTCAGAAAAATTTTGAAGATGCGATGGTAGAATATTTTTCGGATCTTAGAGATCTAAATTATCTTGAAGATAATATATGTCTTGCTGGAGGATCATTTCTAAATGTTTTAGCAAATAGTAGAATAAAAAGTCTTGGATTCAATATTCACATTCCCCCTTGCACCAGTGATTCTGGTCTTCATTTTGGTGCGGCATGTTATGGAGTATTTAAATCAAAACAAAAAGTTTCTTTGCCAAAAAACATAGCTCTTCTTGGAAAAAAATATTCTGATGAAGAAGTAGAAACTCAATTGAAAAAATTTAAATTGAAGTATAAAAAATATGATAATTTTGAGGAACTTTGTGAGTTCACGGCACAGAAACTTAGTGAAAATAAAATTATTGGATGGTTTCAAGGTAGATCAGAGTTTGGACCGAGAGCATTAGGATCTCGTTCTTTGTTGATGCACCCAGGACCAGCATCCAATAAAGACATTATGAATTTAAGAGTAAAACATAGAGAAAACTGGAGACCTTTTGCTGGAATTATTCTTGAAGAACACTTGAACGATTACTTTGAGGAAGACTTTTGCTCCCCATATATGCTATACTCTCTTACAGTTAAAGAAGATAAACGAGATCAAATAGCAGCAATTACACATGTAGATCATACATGTAGAATCCAAACTGCCAATGAAGAATTATATCCAGAGGTTACAACTCTGATTAGAAAGTTTAATGATGTTTCTAAAGTTCCTGTGATTTTAAATACCTCATTCAATGACAATGGAAAACCCATTGTAGAAACACCAGAGGATGCTATTGAAGCATTTATCAATCTTGACATTGACTATTTGGTATTAAACAATTATATAATTTCGCCAATTACACCTTCAAACAAAATTTCTTATTCATAATGACTACAATTATAACTCTTGATGGTGGATTTGGCAGAATTATTACTGCTCTTCCAGCACTACTTAAATATCATAAGAATCATCCAGATGAAGAGTGGTATATTATGATTCTTGGGTGGGATTACATTACCTGGGGATTCTCTGAACTTCAGGAGAGAACTTTTAATCCAGACTCAAAAGGATCTTTTGATCTATTCTGGAAGGCAGATAAGGTAATCTCTCCAGAACCTTATCGCATTCCTGCATATTATAGAAATGAAATCTCTTTGAGAGAAGCATTTGATATCTGTATTAATGAAGCGTCTGAACATGATGATCTACCACCAATGCAACTTCGCCTTTCTTTGGCAGAAAAAAGAAAGGCATTTGAAATCATCCAAGAGGCAAAGGAGCAACACAAAAAGGAGAAAACTATTTTAATTCAACCATATGGATCTACTGCGTTACCACATGACTCTGGAGTGTTTGATGATAGTCTTAGATCTATTCCAAATAATATGTTAGATTATTTTATTGATAATCTAACAAAAGATTATAATGTAATTTTTATGGGAGCAAAAGATTTTCATAATAAAAAAACATACAAACCAGATCCTGATCCAAATTTGAGAGAATGGTGTGCGATAATAGATGCCGTTGATTATTTCATTGGATGTGATAGTTGCGGACAGCATATCAGAAAATGTTTTGATAAAAAGGCATCAGTTGTTGTTGCTGGAACTCATCCTATCAATATCACATATGATAATTTTCATATTATTGAGAGGGACGAAAAATTCTATCCCGAAGCAATGAGAATTTCTGCATTTCATTCTCATTTATCCTCTAGGTTAAATGAGCCAAGGATTGAATTTACACAGGATGAAATTGAAAAAGCATACAAAGAAATTATATTTAATATTGAGGGGGAAAATAAAAAGGAACGACCATTAAGCAAAACCAATAAATCTCCTTTGAACATGAATTATAAATAGCATGAGGATTAAATTAATTTTTCCATAATGGGAATCATATTTGGACGAACATTTGAAGCACACCAAAGATTTGAACGTACTCTAGTTCAAAGGGCGTCATTAGGTGACACTATCGAGAGTTCTGGAAATTTAGTATGTCGTAATGGTGGTATTGCCTGGATTGTTGCACCAGCATCTACTGAGGTGTCAACAACCTGGGATAATATAGATGATGCTGTAAGATCTGCAGAGTCAAATGCTGCCTGTCGTGACTGGTTTGTTCCGACAAAATTAGAACTTGAGAATCCTGGATATGAATGCAAATCTCATTGGGATTCTTATTCTTCTCATAATTATTGGAGTAGAACTGAATGTAATGACACAACTGCTTGGTCAGTTAACTATCAAAATGGATCCAGTAATTATGTGAATAAAACAAATACTTACCGTGTTCGTGCCTTTAGATGTGTAGCCTATTGACCTTATGATTATTACAGTCCCAATATCAGTTGGGGAATTGATTGATAAAATTACAATTCTTGAAATAAAACTGATGTACACTGATAATGAATATGTCCAGAAAGAATTGGAGCACTTGAATCAAATCAAAATGACACTCACACAATACATTCTTGATCATGAAGTTAAATTGAAAAAAATAAATAAAAAATTGTGGAGAGTGGAAGATAAAATTAGAGAAAAAGAAAAATTGAAAGAATTTGATGATGAATTTATTTCTCTTGCGAGAGAAGTTTATAAAACAAATGATGAAAGAGCAAGAATTAAAAAAGAAATAAATGAAATCACCAATTCAAATTACAGAGAAATAAAGTTGTATTGACAATACAACAAAAAACAAGTATTATGAATACTAAAAGAAAAAATTATGAATTTTGCCGTATATTCAAAAGACAACTGCCCATATTGCTATAAAGTCAAACAGGTATTGGAATTGACAGGTAGCAACTATGTGGTCTATAATCTTGGTGAGCATTTTACCAAAGAAGAGTTTTATGCTGAGTTTGGGAATGGATCTACTTTCCCACAGGTAGTATG
>Ga0255743_10000608_pt1 | contig 31461 bp, 41 predicted proteins | sample 101ome_19_FD_179950 | JGI IMG/M metagenome (GOLD analysis project Ga0255743, IMG submission 179950) | Coastal salt marsh microbial communities from the Groves Creek Marsh, Skidaway Island, Georgia - 101405AT metaG (version 2) | ecosystem: Environmental > Aquatic > Marine > Intertidal zone >... | reverse complement strand
CATCATAACTAGCTTCGATTTGAAACTTTAACGAATCTCTCACTTTTATTAATTGTTTTATCATTGGTACAAATATACGAAAAAATGTTTAATTAAACAAACATTATTAATCTTTACTTAAAATCTTTTTAAGCTGAGATTCGTTTAACTGCTTTTTCTTTTCGGTTTTCTTCTGAACTTCTTCTTCAGTTGGGATTCGATAGTTCTCAACTAACTTATCCATCCAGTCTTTGGTAGTTTTACTCATATTCTTCTCTGTTTATTTTTATAACAAATGGAAATCTAGGAATTCCATCTGGAGTTAAATTAAAATATTTAATAGTTGCTTCCTTACCGATTAAGGTATCTTTGTTTTCAAGTATTTCTTTAGTGTATTCAAATGTTCCCTTTACATTTGATTTAAAGCGTTTACCTTCATTCGTTTGAAATACCATATAACCACAAGTTCCAGTTCGGTTACCTTCACCTTCACATATATCTAAAATAGTATATTCTTCATCTACAAAGGATTTATGTTTTAAAAGTGTCTTACTTCTTTTATTTTCATAAAGTCCATCAGTACGAAGCATTTGCCCTTCATATCCCTCATCAACATATTTACCATAAAAATCCATAGCCATTTCTTCATTATCAATCGTATCAGTTACTACCAATACACATGCTGAAGATAATTCAATAGATTTCAATTCACCCATCCTCTCAATAAAAGTTCCATTATTTGATGGTAAATCATAGATATGATATTTTATTACATCTTTACAAGCATCTAAATCACTTTGAGTTGGTTTTGTTTTTCTTACCATTGATACAATCTTATTGAAATCATTAGCAAATTTATCAGCGTACAATTCACCATCAAATATTAAATGCGGATTCTCAACAAATATATGTTTCATTGATTCGTAGATATGTGGTGCGGATATAATCGGTTTACCATTTCTACTAAACATACCCTCCTTTGTAAGAATACAACGGATACCATCTAATTTTGGTTGAGAGTATATTGGATATTCAATCTTACTTTTACAATCTTCCCATTTAGCAGCCAACATTGGTTCAAAGTATTGTTTCTGATGTATCTTAGTAATATCTTCAAAGTATCCACTTTCCAACTTTTTAGTTTGCTTAGCCTCTGCTTCTTTTAAGGCTTGTTCTTCATTAGTGGTTTCGTTTGATTTACCAATATTTTTACCATACACAATTGTCCACTCATTGGTAATTTTTTTACCATCGGTTTGGCCTGATATAGTTCTGTATTTATTATCTTCGATTTCGATAGTCCATTCTTGAACCTTACCACCTTTAGTTGCCTTATATATGGTATTTAATTTCATCTAAATATAAATTTTAATATCCATAATTTATTTACATCCCAAATAGTAGCTGTACCCCATAGTACTCTATCATCTAAATCAGACATTTGTTTTATCAACTTTTGTCTGAGGAATAATAAATCACCACTAAATGTGAATTTCTTATCTGCTCCATTTGGTAGAATCCAAGTCATCTTTAGAAGAGAACCTTCCCAAAGATTGTGAGTCAGATTGAATACATCGAATCCCCACCCTTCCCATTTAGCATTTATAAAAATGGTTAGTGGTGTGATTGATATATTTGTTTTTCTAAATTTCCAACTTATCTTTTTTAACATTTCTTAGGTTTTTAATTAAAAGAGATTAGGGGGAGTTGAGAGCTCCCCCCTTTCTCAGCGTAATTGATTAACCCTAAAACATCGGAATCTCATCTTCCGAATTCGTTTCGGTTTCTTGCTCATTGAAGAGAGCTTCACCCTCATCTTTCACATACTTCTGAACTAACTGCTTAATGTAAGTTCTTTCAGAATCAACTCCACCATCGTTTGAGAAGAATGGGAAGATTGAAATCTCAGCTGCTTCGAATAAATCGAAACCATCATAAATCAATCCAGCCATCTCAACCGATGCTCTCGTAGAAACCATTGCTGTAACTTTACCACTATCACTCATAGATTGTGTTCTAGTGTGGTGAGCGATTTCCGCCACAGCTTTTAAATCTTCTTCGTTCACCTCAGGGAACATAAACTTCAACAAACCAAATTCTTGCTCATCATTAAGAACATCCATCTCAATGGTTACGAATCGGTCAAGAATCGCTCGGTCAATAACTCTGGTCGATGTATATTCATTACCAATGTTAGCCGTAGCGATGAAGGTAACACCATCAGCAACGTTTACAATTGGAGAACCTTCAGCTTCATCCAATCGGATGTATCGTTGTCCACTATCTAAAACGGTCATCAAAATGTTCCAAGCATCAGGGTGAGCTCTACTCAACTCATCCAATAGGATAACTGCGTTTGGAGTTTTGATTGCTTTGATGAATGATGATTCTGAGAAGTAAGTACCATTCTTAGAATCGAATTGTGTGTTACCAATTAAGGTAGCCCGAGGGTCTTGTGTTGCTCCTAAGTTGAAGTAAAAATCAGGTCTATCAAGTGCTTTAACCAAAGCCTTAGCAGCCATAGTTTTACCACAACCCGCAGGTCCTGTCATCATAATGTTTTTAGCTCTCACAGCACTTCTGATGAGATACTTCCACTTCAATTCAGTCATCACCAACTCAGTTGGTTTAAGGTTTACTGAACCTTTGTGGATAAAATCTTTAATAGCCGTATGGTCCGATTTATCTTCGAATTGAACACCACCATTTTCGGTAGCCATTGGTGCAACTAAATTGTTGTACACATCCATACCAACTTTTCGGTAAACTTTCTTACCATTCTTTTGAACATAAGCTTGGAGAGCTTCTCCAGCTTCATAAGCGCTCTTACGAGTACCAGTTCCAATACCCAAAGTACCAACTTTAGTACCTTTAGTATCAATTAGTTTAAATGAGTTACCAAAGGCCTCTACCTTATAAACTTCATTCTTTACAAAACCAATTTTAAAATCTGTCATAACTTTTATTATTTTAAGGTTTAACGTTTTGGGGGAATCACCCCCACTCAATTACTATACTAATATAAGAAAAAGATTTGAAACATGCAAGCTTTTTCTCATTTATTTTCATTTATTTTGTTAAAAACAATTGATTCATTGTTTTGGTTATCTGAGCGATGCTTGTAACATCAATTTTCTTTGCTCCTTTACCATACATTCTTTTGAATCCTTCCGATGGTTCACTATCACTACTCCAATCATCAACAAAGTAAGATAGAGTTTTGATTCCCATAGATTCAATCTGCTTCACCATTTTTCTAGTGTGGTCAAATGCAGTATGACCTGAGTAGTACAAATCATTGTTACCAAAGTAAGGTTCACCATCTGAAATATTTAGGAAGTAAGAATCCATATCATTGTTTGATGGAAGGAAGTTCTTCATAATTGCCTCAAAACACAATCCTTCAGGAGTTGTACCATTAGCACATAATGATGGGAACATCTTTTTTACTTTAGAGAACTTATCTACCTTAGAATCGTAAGCCATTACAATGTAAGGACTATTTTGTGAAGTAGTTCTGAAAGTAACCTGAATCGAAAGATTCTGAATCATATCAACTGCTTTACAAAGTGCAACTACATTGGTTAGAGTCTTACTCCACTTAGTACCATTCATCGAACCACTAGCATCGATTGAAATATGTAGGTTAGCCTTTTTATAAGAATCAGTTTCTATGTAAGAGAACACATTCTCATTTCCAAATCCTAAAGAGGAAATCATTCTCTTATCAATCTTACCATGTTTCTGTCTATTGAAAACAGTACTTCTATCTTCACCTCTTACCTGAAGTTTCTTTCCTAAGATAACACCCAATTTGATACCTTCCATTACTTCAGATTCATAGTATCTTTTTACTTTACCATTCTTTTCAATATCAACACTCCACCAATTGTTAGAAGTCATTGGAAACATTTCTGATTCTAATAAAGATTGAGTAAGTTTCTTAACTACGATACATTGAGTACTTCTAGTTGAACCCCAACCATTATCGATGTTACCAACATTAGTAACCTCAGAACCACTCTCATCAATTGCATCAAGGTTTTGTGCATCTTTCTTAGTGATGGTTTTCTTTCTGATATCACCATCCATAAACTTCTTTTGTTTCTCAATTTTCTTTTTAAGAAGGTCTTTTTGTCTATCTGATAGTTTTACCTTCTCAGTTGATTTAGTATCCTTAGAAGTTGAATCTGAAGGAGTACCCATATCATCAGGTGTATTCTCAACATCCATACCACCTCCACCAGTTGGAGTATCATCACCACCACCAGCAGGAGCCGAACCATTCATTGAGTTAGAAAAATCTTCAAACTCTTCATCAGTCATCTCTCTTGGTTCATCAGAATCAGAACCACCATTACCTTCAGAATTCTGAGGGTGAAGTTCTTCGTTTTGGTCACCATTTCCCTCACCTTCACCATCTTCAGCTGATGGTAAATTATTCATAATAATTTGAAACACCTTCAGAGCCACCTCAAATGAATCTAATGAACTTTTCAATCTACTGATACTACCTAACCCAATTACTTTGTAAATCTCTCTAAGCCCCTTTAAAGCGTTTAAATCAGTATTTTTGTTATGTAAGTTGATAATTCTAAACATATAAGATTCTACACTCTCTTCAGTATGTTCATCTGAAAGAAGTGCTTTATCAATCAACTTATCGTTGAAGTACTTATCGTACATTTTTCGGTAGTAATCTCTATAACCTGGAGCTGAATCAAATACGAACTTATCAATTCGTCTATCTTCAACCACATTCCAAATATCTTTTACAACACCAATAGGACTCATAATACCTTTTTTGATTGCCCCAGCTTTTACATAATCAGGAATCATATTGTAGATATCATTTAGAACTTTGAAATCAGAAAGTTTGATGTGTGAACCTTCGTGCAATGCCAATCCAACAGCAACATCAAAATCTTTAGGTTCTACGATATTGGAACCGATAACAACACTCTTACCATCGGTGTAAGAATCACCTCTAGTGTTGAATTTAACCTTTATCTGGTCATTGGTTACAATATTAACGAAGTTTGAAATAGCCCTCTTAGATGCTGATAATTTGTAGAGGTCATGTGATTTCTTCTCTACATCACTCATCGTATCGATTACGATGTCATCATCCTCCCAATCTGAGAGCCAGTATGATGAATTTCCGTATTTACTCATATAATTTGTTTTAGGTTATCAACTCAATTACAGTACTAATATATGTAAAATATTTGACATATACAAGCTTTTTCTGAATTATTTTTTAAGAATTTGTGATTTATCGATTAATGTGTTTACCCAACCTAAGTTGTACATATCTTGCCAAACTTTAAGTTTTACACATCCATTTAAGTCAGGGTCAAAATCACATTGGTAGTTGGTATCAATTACAACACCTTCATCAATGTTACCCCACTTATCTTCAAATTTTACTGTATCGTTTACTTTTATCATATCAATCAATTACGTGTCTAATATAAGAAAAAAAATTGATATATACAAGCTTTTTGTTGATTATTTTTTAATCATACTCATCGAAGTGAGATGGGAAGTCAGATTCTAATTCATCTAATAAGAAGAGTAACTCTTTTCTAACTTCTTCAACCTTAACCCAATCTTCATAAGAAATTGCTTGTTCTAAGTTTTCTAATATATCTCTAACTTTATCTTCCATAGATAATTTATTATTGTTTGGATTAAATATATAATTTTTGAAAAATTAGAAAGAATTTGATATTGGATTTACAAACTTGCTTTTAGTGGGTTCTTCAAATCTCATCTGAGAGGTATGAATTCGTTCTTCAGTAAGATTTGTTACAAATTTGTTATATATCTCATCATTTCTACCCAAAGAAGTTCTTGTTATAGTAATATGATTTGGTATAAATCTAACAGTAGTATCTATTCTACTTATATGAACTCTTAAAAAGTGTTCTGGTGGAAATGGATAATAACCCATATTCAGATATTCCATCATATGAATAAATACTGAGGAATAGTAGTCCATTAGTTTAGGAGAACCATATGCAAATATATCATTTATACCTTCTGAATTAGGCCAAGCCTTTATAAGGTTTCTACCAATAGGTACATTTATCATATCATTTTTAGTGATATCAATATCACCAATAAAAAAAGAATCAGTTCTAGCTCTAATGATAATATCATAATCAATATCAAATGTTTTAGTTAACATATTAGCTTTCCATATCTTATACCACATAGGTAATTGACCGAAACGTTTGGTTGCTTCTTGCAATAGTGGAGCTAATTGTTTTGGTGGACTTAATGTTGATTGAACTAAGTGATGGGTTGATTTGTGATAATTTGAATAGTTATCAATTTCAACTATTTTTGCATTATATGTTTTTTTAAAGTTTTTTATAGTATCACCAAATTTTTCATTTTCAATATCCCAAAAGGATGCATACACATCCATATCATACTTCTGAATCATCTCAGTCCAATAATCTTTTGTTCTTTCCAAATCTCTAACATGCCCAGAAAAACAAATAGCTATCTTTGGTTTATTGATATTCGGTGGATTGAGTATTTTTTTGGATTGTTCACCAATAGGATATCCAAAATATTCTAAATCATCTTTCCATAATTTAGATAAATCATCAATTTGGTCTTTTCTATATTTTTGCTTCCAATCAAAATTTGTTTTGGGAAAATTATAATCTGTAACATCTACCTTTATATGTTTACCAAATTTTTCAAAATCTGATTTTAGAGATTCCCAACGCAAAATAAAAGAAGTATCATCAATTACCCAATTACCATTTTTATCTTTTAGTTGTGAGAATAGACTCTTTGAAAATGCAGGTGCATGCCACTCTTCATTAAGATAAAAATCTACAAAATGTTCAAATGTTTTTGATTTTGTGTAACTTTTACACCAAGCCCAATTATCTTTATAATAATCAAATAACATTTCAAATGGGTTTCTTACTGTTGTTACCAATATATCATCAGTAGGGATATCAAACACCGCTACATCTCTCATAACATTTTTTGGTTGATTTGGGAAATCCCAATCTTGCCAACCTTTTATTTGAGTTGGATAGTTCCAAGAATGACCTACACTTACTATCTTGTAAGGAGAGCTATTTAATGTAGCCCATCTTGAATCGAAGTTTTTTTCAAAATGAAAACCTCCAGTAAATGGTATGTTTATAAATCGTAAATTCACTTAACTAAATACTTATCGTCTGTTAAACAGGGAAATTTAATTACAGTTGTAATCACATCATTGATTGCTCTAAAATCAGTTGCTTCACCAGGTTCGATAGTGATGATATCACCTTCTTCATAGAGTTCGTTATTCATTAAAACTCTACCCTTTGAGATGATTGTAATTTCAGTTGCTATTTTGTGATAATGTTTTTCTTCATAATCACCTTTTTTATAAGTTTTTACCGCTACTTCCACATTATCGGTTTTCCATAATGATGGGTCAAAGTTTCCAACTACCCATCCTCTGAACATATCTTTTAGTTTATCTACTTTCATTTTCGTATTCTTTTATATAATCTGAACATATACCCAAACAATCACTCACAGTCCAATTGTGGTTTTCAGGTAATACTGCTATTGATTTTTCTAAAGGTTTAATTTTTGGATGCGCCCATATGATACCTTTTGAAGTTATCGTTACATCATCTTCATCATGCCAAAAGTAGTGTAAATCAGTTTCACACATTAGTTCTAATGCTGGGTGATTCTTACAATGTATCCATAGTTTAGATTTTCTATTCTCTAACCAATTTAAATCTATATGGTATTGTGCTAAATCATGTCCTAAATATAATCTATCACCAATATACCAAATATCAATTTCTACATCGTATCCTAACTCAATCGCATCATCAATATATGATGGTTGATTTTCGGCTAATGTTTTTCCGCTAATGTTCCCCCGGTGTGATATTAGTATCATATGCTTGTTGTTTATTTAAGTATAATCGTTTAACATCAGAAATACTAAAGTTTTTTTCTGGGATAAAACCATTTGTCCAAGATGCTTTAAATATATTTGCTACAATTTTATATGGATGTAGTTTTTTAATATCTAATATTTCAAAATTATCTACCATTAATTTTCTACCATCTACTCTTCCCCATCTTGTTGGTTCTTTAGCCATTAAATAAGAACGAGTAAAGTTAATTTCGGGTTCCCAATATGATTGTTTTTTACCATCTTTCTCATACCATATTAATAGATTATCCACATTAAATTTGGTTTCTTCAAACATCAGTTGAAGATTTTCTTTAGTTGAACCTATAAGATGGTCTGAAAAATGATATGGTATAAAGCTCCAATGTCTAAAAAATATTGGAGAACAATGTATCTTTTTTGGATTCATAGCAACTTCATTAGCTACATATTCCATATTTGAAAAATACTCATCTCCTCTTATCTTTATTACATAATCAGTATCCACCAACTTTAAACCAGTAAGTGTGGATATAAGTTGATAATTTATGTTTTGGAAACCAGATTTAGTTGGTAATTTAGATAATACCAACTTATAATTTTGAGGTAGTTTAGAGTAATCCAATCCAGATCCAATCCAAGTAGAAATAACTACATTTTGGTTTGGATAATTTTTAATATAAAAATCTAAGGTTGGTTGTAGTATCTTACCCTGTAAAAGAATTGTAACATTTTTCATTAAAACCGAAAGTTATCGTTTAAACTTTATATTTATGTAGTTTATTAAACCCATAATTGTTGGTGCCCACATTCCTATGAACAACCCCAACATTCTTTCTTCTAAAATTAAAAATAGAAATAGTGAAAATCCAATAGAGAATGCCACACACATCAATAAGATTAATTCTGATAAAGGTATTCTACTCATTAGTTTCATTCAAAAGCTTTTTAGCATCTTCAAGTGATTTTGCACCATCATCTACTGCATTGTTAAGGTAATTTATAACCTTTTCCAACTTTTCAATATCTTTTGAAAGTCTTTCATCAGAAGAAGATTGGTTGGAGATTTGATTAATTCTCGCCTCCAACCTATCTAAATCTTTCTGACATTGGATTTTACCAAGTTTCAGTTCGTATTTTAAATCTGATAAAGAATTCATCAATCTTAAAATAACATATCCTAACGATAGAACTACCACTAAGATAGAACCGAATACGATAAAATATTCCATTTCCATTTTTTACTAAGTATCTTATTTGTTATAAAGTGCGTAAACTTTGTTGATAAGATTTGTCTTAGTAAGTGATGAATCCAATTCTACATCGAATTCTGATTTAGCTAAATCAACTAATTCACCTTTTGTTTTTCCTCTTAAAGAAGATTTGGTTACTTTACTTGATTTTCTGCCTTTTCTCTTGCCACCTTTAGCTGCATCTACCATATCTTTCGATTGTTCTACAACTTCTTTCACAGCATCAGCAACATCTTTTGCTTCTGCAGCTACTCTTTTGGCTCTTTTCTTAACTTCCTTTGCAGTTTCTTTTACATCTTCGATAGTATCTTCTACTACATCTGGAATTAAGTCTCCGTCTCTATCTGCGATTTTTCCTTTTTTCACAAAATAGATTACTACACCTGCACCTACTACTAGCAAGCCGATGATAATTAAAATAGTGTCCATAAAATTGATTTTATTTATTAATAAATATTAAAAGGTTAGATAAACATATGTAAATCTTGGTCATCATCTACATCACTTTTATCCAAAGTTTGTAACTCTGGGTTGTTATGTGCAGACACTGATGCCAAAATTATGCTTGCTAATCCAATTAATGCGTTTCGGAAATACTTCTTAATACTCGCCATATAATGAATACGTTTTTTCTGGTTCGGGCTCTATAACCTTTTCTTCTTTGTTAATCACATAAGTGAAGCCCTCTCTCGCATCCATATAGAACTGTGTATTTCCGTTTTTCTGATAGATGTACTCTAATACATCTGTCAATGAATCTAAAACAACAGAAGTATTGTCTAAAGGAGACCACCTATCACCAGGTGGAACTCTTTTAGCAACTCTTACTTTTACTTCTTCGGTAATAACTTCTGGTTCTTTACTCATTACTCAATAACTCTTATAATTCTGCTCTCCTTTGCTCCACTTACTTTGTAGTCAATGTTCACACCAGCATCAGTAAAGTCTTGTACAACTCTTGCTTCTGCTTCGGTTACTGATTGTGCATCAACCAAGTAGATTTCTTTTTTTAGTTTTGGGTTGCCATTTTTAAGTGTTGCAACTTCCACTTCTACTGTAACTTCAAAATATTTTGCCATAATTTGTTTTATTTATATTTTTATATATTATTAATTAGAACTAATATACGAAAAAAATCCAAAAAAACCAAAAATAATTGGAAATTAATTTAAATTTAATATTCGTATTCTTTTTTGGGTCCAGTTAAGTTCCCATTTATGAGAAAAGAACAATTAAAACATAACATTCTAAGATTCTCATGTTTATGATTACATCTATCCCCATCTAAGAAATCCAACACCAATGGAACTCTGAAATCAGTTACCCTTCTTTCTTCAAATCCACAATTGTTACACTTCTCCAACATATACCCATTGTTGAGTAATCTCTTTTTAAGTTTCCAAACTGGATAGTCTGGATACTTTCCTTCTAAAATATCATCTAAGGAATGTGCTAATGTACCAGGATTAGTTCCTTTACGGATACCAATGCCATGTGGATTTTTTAAATCCTCAAAGATACCATATTCTTTAGCGTATTTTTTATATGTGTTATAAGATACACCTAACATTCTTGCCGCTTCTGCTGCAGACCTTGCTTTTTGTTGTATCTCTTTTATTTCTGATTCTAAAAGTGGTCTTGCACCTAAACCTCGTTTAGTTCTTTGTTTTGGTGCTTGTGATAAATCTTTGGTTGGGTCATATTGAGGGAATAACGAATCCCCATTTGTAACATCATCCATTTTTATATACTATTTAATTTTTTGTTTCTATGTATATAAATATAGATTAATCCTTTTTTTCTACACCAAACTTAGAAAATCTATACCAAGCTCTTTCGTGAAGGAAATAAAGTACCATTTTTGTGATTACTTCTACACCTCCAATAGCTAATCCGATTTCCCAACTTCCAGTGATTACAGCTGATAGTATCATTGTATCTAATGTACCAATAATCCTCCAACTTATAGTTTTAGCAATATGTCTCTTATAACTTACCATCTTTTTTCATTTGTTCCCTAATCTTTGTAGCTGATATATTTTTTACATTATCAGGTGGACAATGTTCAATAACATCATACCCTACACCTCTACCAATATTAATAGATTCTATATCTGGAACAATAGTACATTTAACTCTACCTTCCGAAATCAAATCTTTAAGTTCTTCTCCTAAGTTTACTAATACTTCTTGAGCAGTCCAAGGATTCTTTTCATCTGGTGGGATATCTCTAATGGCTATCCATACATTTTTACCCTCTTCTAATCTTTGGTCTATTAACCATCTATGACCCTCATGCCATGGTTGCCATCTACCAATGTACATTGAATATTTATTTTTATTGAACGATGATTGAAATGCAGCTTGAGCTAAATACTTTTTCATAACTTTTGTGTTTCTCTTAAATAACTTACGATTTTTGTGAATGATTGGGTTGGATTATCTTTAGTAGTATCCACATCAAAGAAATTCTTTTGAGGTGCTACATAATCTTTTGAATGGAAGTGGTCTCTTTCTCTGGGTTCAGAGCAGTGTACATAAAACTCTTGAAAGTTATCTAAACCGATTCTTTCTTTAAGTTCTTCTCTTAACCATTCATAAGGTGCTACTAATGATACGACTACATCACATCCTTTGCTTGATAGGTACTCAGCTAATAACTGAGCTCTTCGGATGTTATTGATTCTTCCTTGTTCGGAGTAGTCTTTATTTATGGTGAGTTCTCTTAAATCATCACCATCGACGTGGAATACATCTTTTCTCCAATTTCTTTTCTCGGTTTGAAGAAGTTCTACTAACATTTTACCGAGTACAGTTTTTCCATGTGCTGGTTGGCCTGTAAACCAATATATTTTACCTTTTGCCATAACTCAATTTAAGTTGTTACTAATATACGAAATTAATTTGGTTTTACCAAATTATTTTTCTTTTCTCCAACCTCCACCTGCAGCTTTATATTTTTTAGCAGCCCATCCATTAGCGTATGCTGATGGATAAACATCAAACTTCTTCTTAGCTTGTGCTTTATAATATGCCCATTTAGATGGTTTAGTTGGTACGTTCTTTTCTACGAATAGATTGATTCTTTCTTCAATTGTAATTTCTTCGTTTTTTTTCTTCTTTCCCTTTTCCTCATATCCATTTGCAAATGCTGCTTTTCTTTGAGCATCGGATGCAAATCCCTCATAGATAGATTTCAGATATTTGATAAAATCTTTATCACTTTTCATATCTTTAAAACTCTTATCTGCAAATACGTTCTTTACGAAATCTCTTACATCTTTAGAATCTTGTCTGATTTGGTCTATTAAACCAAACATACCTTCATTTATCGATTCATTAAATATACTACCAGTGTTTGAACTACCAGTGTGTTTTTTTAATATATCATAAATCTTATATATCTCTGAATCATTATTATGTCCATGTCCTAATTCTATACTTAACTCACCTTTAGTGACAGGATGTTTACTGATATACACTTTGATTTTTCTATTAACCTTTTTTATATCAGCTTGAATTTTAGCTAATTGTTTTGGAGTTACTTCATCTTTAGCTTCGTTTACTTTCATACCACTAACATTTGATTTTACAATCATTCCTTTACCACCATCTTTCTCAACTGATTTTAAAAATTTCTTAGCATCAGATTCTTTTGCATATGCAGCTGAAGATGGTTTTACATTTCTATTAGGTAAGTCTTTTTTAACTTTGTACATTACTACGAATGCTTTAGCTTCGTTTATTGATTCATCGATTGCTTTTGGGTATTTAGTTTTCTTTGCTAAATCTAAAAGTTTTTTGATATCTGATGGTTTGTTTCTATTGAACTTATCAGCGTTCTTTTTATCTTTGAAGATTGCAGATACTTTTTTACCATTATCATCAATCATAATGATTATACCCTTTTTACCAAAGTGTCTTTCATCAAATACAGAAATACCTTCGTTTACTGATTCTTTTACAGGTACACCATCTTTGGTTATTCTATAATCAACCCACCCATCTTGTTTTGCTAATGATTTGGCATCTTTGGAAATAGCCTTTATCATCATTTTATCTATATTAGGATTGTGTGTTGTTTTTGTTAAAGATGCTTTTTTGAATTTTCTATCATTTTTAGATGATTTATATTCAATACCATAAGTTATTGCTGCTTCGTTTACTGATTCTGATTCTGAGAATAATCTCTTACCTGTTTTATCTTCAATGTGAACGATTGCTCCTTTATGTTTGTGATAGTTTTTTACTACATTAAACGCAGCAGGAACTTCTTGTGGTGTTTGGATATTCAATATTTGGTTTATTACCTTACCATCTCTAACAACAACTAAAGATACAGGATAACTTCCCCTCTTAGCTGCTTTATGAATTTGTCCTCTTGTTGCTTCATCTACTGATTCACTCATTGGATTTCCTCCTAATTTAATAATATCATCATCGACTTTGTTTAACATATTACCATATCTATTAGCGATTGGTCCACCTTCAGCTTCAGCTTCTTGCTCCATATCTCTCATTATTTCTGCTCTCTTCTTTTTGAGTGCTTTGATTTTGATATTATTTTGTGCAATCTTTTTAGCAGCTTTTTCATTTTTCTTCATTTGGGCTGCTCTTATTTTTGCTAATTTTTCTTTTTCAGCTTTTTCAATTGATGCAGCTCTTAACCTTACTAAGATTGGGTCATTTAAATCCATCTTTTCAGTAATAGATTCATTCTTCATTACACTAAATGCAACGTTTACCATTTTTGGTAAAGAAAGTTTCTCAAATTTACTTTTATTAGATTTATTAATTGCATCATAGACCTGAGTTACTGCTGATGCTGAGTATAAATCTACTCTCATCATCTTACCACTTATTGGGTCTTTTATTTTTTTATTTTGTTTTTTCTTAACTATATCTCTAAGGTGAGAAATCACTTCAGGTTCCTTAGCTTCATTTATTTCGTTTACTGATTCTTCCATATTAGCTGTGATTGAGTCTGGTGCGTTTCCTTTAACCCATCTGAAAAGTTTATCTTTCCAAACTTTTTCTGCATAGATACCTCCTTTTTCCTTTTTCAAAGGAAGTGAAAGGAATCCCTTTACATTACCATTAATAGTTCTACCATCTTTATCAGTAAAGAATACAGTATGTTCTGGGTTGTTAAGTATAACATCTACTCTACCATTCATTCCTTTTGGAAGAGCTTTAGTTACGATACCCCAAATAGTATTTGCAGCACCTTCGTGTGTTTTTAATAAAATATCTTCAGGTACCATTCTAGCTCTATTCTTATTATTTACCATTGCGGTTACATAATTAGTAAGTACCCAAGTTAAGTGAATGTTTTCTGGTTTGTATCCTACTGCTTTTAATTTTGGAATTACTTTTGTAATATCGGTTATATCCTTTGCAGTAATATCGAATAAAATATTAGGAAGAGTTTCAGGATTATTTTTACCCAATAAAAGTTTTTCTAAACTACTATCCTTAATACCCATAGCTTTTACTAAGATATGTAATGCGTATACATGGTCTGGATTTTTAAGATTTAAATTTTGTAATCTATATCCATCTTTTTCGATTTTTCTGATTAAATCCAAATCTTTAAGTTTGATATTTCTACCATACTTCTTTAGGATACTTCTGATATCTAATTTACCTAATCTATTGAGGATTTGAAGTTGTTTCTTCATTTCATCCACATCTCTAATTTTGAAAGATGCTGAATCAACAAAGTTTTTGATAGCGAATCCTTTTCCACTACCAGCTCCACCTGCCATAAAAACTATTTGACCATATGGTTTTCTATTACCATAGGTAATCAGCTTTTCATTTAAAATATCTTCAGTTATTTCCTCAAATACCATCTCTTCGTTTTTCTTTTTACCAGCACAATGTGCTTTTTGACTGAAACCTTTGGGGTTGTTACAATCTATTGATTTCTTATATTTCTCACTCCATGCCATCTACTCTATAAATATATATCAAAAACCTAAAAAGTTATTATTGTTCTTTGATTTTTATATTAAAGGTTAAATTATCGAAACCACTTATTTTTGCAGGTTCCGATGAAGTAAATGGTAAATGTAATACTTTTGCCTCCCCACCTTTCAAACTTCTATCATTTGTCCAATCGTTACCAGTACCAGTATTTAAGATTGCAGAACCTGCATTATCCAGTAACCATTGTTTACCTTCAGCAGGAGTAAGACCAGGATATAACTCTAAAATACAAGCCAATACCCCCGCAACCTGCGGTGATGCCATAGATGTACCAGATATATTGGTTTGCCTAAATGATGAATTTAAATAATAATTTTGAGAACCACTTCCCCACTTATTTGTGTTAGAAGTTGCACTCATAACATTTGTACCTGGTGCATAAATATCAACACCGGGTCCAGTTTCCGATGAGGTTGATTTTCTATCAGTTGTGGAATCATGTACTGATGAATCCATATTACCAACTATAATTGCTCTTGGACCCGTTCCATCTTGTGCTGCATCACCATATGGGGAAGAACCTCTATGATAATATTGAGGAGTATCTACACCTTCACCAAAGTAATTATCATAATCATCACCACCAGATTCATCAATTTTATGGGAACGATTTCCAGCAGCTACACACACATGCACACCAGCCTCTAATAATTCTTCAATATCAGTATCAACTGATGTGATTCTTGTATTTGTTGCATAAGTGGGACCTGAAACCGAATATAAAGAATACATTAATCCAAAGTTATTTTCTCTTTCAGATGTGCTATCAATAGAAGTACCCGTATAAGATGTTCCTCTATAATTTATATCATCGATTGTTGAGTTAGTATAAGTTGTTAAATATCCCCAACTCATATTTACCACTGTTGGTCTTTTATATCCAGTATTTGGGTCAATTGGTTTTGCATTGTGCCAAGCCTTAATAACATCAAATGCATTTGATGGTGCTATACCAGTTCCACTATCACCATCACCCTCTAATCCACTTATTTTTTGATGTAGTACTTTTGCACTTTTTGCAAATCCAAATGTTTTACCAACTGCTATTCCAGCACAATGTGAACCATGTCCATCGTAATCCCTATCGTGATTCGAACTTTGATTAAACCCATCAGGTGGTCCTCCACTATATGCACCCCAATCTATTGATTCAAATCTATCTGCCCATTCTGGGTGAGTTGGTTCAATACCACTATCTTGAATTATTACATCAACACCCTTACCAGTTAAAGTATATGGATATTCGGTAGTTGGTGAAGTATTTGAACTACCATAATTATTTGATTTAGATAAAGTTCTTATCAATCCCCAATTTTGATAAGTACCACTATCAGATGTTGTTTTGGTGAATACTCCTTCTTGAATAGCTTTAGGTGCTATGATAATATCATCCCTATCTTCAGGTGGTATTTCCACTGCAAGAACTCTTTCATCATTTCTAACTGTTTCTGCTTCTTCATCTGAAAGAGTGTACCAAGTTTGTCTTGGGGAATTAGGTCTAAGGTTTGGAGAATCTACTCTACGATTGGGTATGTATAAATTACCCCCATCGTTTTCATTTTCCATATCATCCCAAAACGATTGATAATCTACACCTTTTTTGAGTATTACATTGTAGGTTCTCATAGGTGATTATTTTATACGAATGATATCTCTTGCCATTGATTGCCATCATAAAAGAATGGCTTTATAGTTGCTCCACTACCACTTACGATAAAACTACCAGATGATGGTGATGATGGAGTTGTTGTTCTTGGTGTTATTGTCAGTACATCAGTAATATTAACTTCCTGAGCTAACATATTAATATCAGCAGATGCCGATACTTCAATGTTAGTTGCTGATGTAATTGATGGTGTTCCAGTAGAACCTACAATAAACTCATCTGCTTCAATTGAACCTGTTACTTTAAGTGAACCTGTCATTTGAATTATATCAGATGGTATATTAGTATTAACTTTTATTTTACCCGAACCAGCGGTTAAAGATAATGAACCAGTTACATAAACTTCATCAGCTGTTACTAAAGCTTTGATTAATTGAGAACCAGTAAATGTATTGCCTCCCAAATCAGCGTAATCGGCTTGAATAGCACCTATATCACCTCTAAATCCATTAAATGTTGATTCTAATGATTGTGAAGTTGTTGTACCAACATCATCAGCGTAAACAGTTGTAGCGAATCCTAAACTTTCAATTTGAGTTGATGATGATACTAATCCTTCTGGAACTCCAGTTAATGTTGTAAAATCTCCAGAAGCTGCACTACTACTAATTTCAAAGGTTTGTCCAAATGAACTACCACTAATTGCGATTACTATACCAGGACCGGCTACAAAGTCCGGAACGTCTGGAATTTGTGCGTAATTAACTTGTTCTGAACCTGAGAATAAATCTTTTTCTAATAATGAGTTGAAATCATCAGTAAGTGAACCAGTTTCTAAGTTTTCAATTTGGTTTACTACTGATTGTGAGAATATGCCAAATTGTCCACCAGACCCAGTCCAAGCATTTAAGCTTGATACATCACCAGCATTCGGGTCAAATCCTAAAGCTTCAATTTGTGATGAACCTGTAATGAATGTTGTTTTATCGTTTAGATATGATGAGGTAAACGAATAGAACTCAGCAGATAGAGTTCCACTATCACCACCAGTTGATGTAATTTGGATATAGTTTGCAGTATCACCCGATGAACCAGATGATATAGTTACACCATCACCCCAAAACTTAGGAATGTTTCTAATTTCACCATAATTAATTTGTGCTGATGAAGTTACCGAACCACTAGCTAATCCTTGTGAACCTGTTAATAAACCTATAACCCCTAAGTGAGTTTCAACTCTAGCATCGGTATAATATAAGTTAGATGGGTTCTCTCCTACAAATGATGTATCAAATCCAGTGTTATCAGCGTCAGCAAGTACAACACCAGCAGATGATGTAATACCAGTTAAATCGGATGAACTACTAAGAAATCCTAAATCGGTAATTTGTTGTGAACCAGAAATAGTTCCCTGCGGAATAGTTGTTGATGATTCTGAAACAAATCCAAAATCAGTAATTTGTTGTGAGCCAGAAATTATAGCTACTGATTTTAATGATTGGGTATATGCTTGTAATCCACTTACTATAATGTTTTCTCCACCACCAGCAAATCCTAAATCTTCAATTTGAGTTGATGATGATACAATACCATCAGGTAAGTTTATACTCCCATTAAATGCTGAACCAACTCCAGTAAATGCAATTGTATGAGCTATTGTACTTGATACATTAGAAATATAATCAGTAGAACCACCTCCACCTCCACCTCCAGCAACTGAAGATGAAAATTGACCAAAAGTAGTTTCATCACCACTTCGTATAAGCATTTCTTCTAATAAAGCATTACCTTCACCAGTTATATTTGATTGAGATATAATTTCATATTCAGAATCATATTCAACTCCGCCTCCTCCTCCACCACCAGTGGAAGATATTTCTATACTAAGTTGTTCACCACTACCAGATGTTACAGTTACACCAGTACCACCATTAATAGCAATAAGTTCTCCCAATTGTTCTGATGAAGATACAATATTAATTGGTAATCTATCTGCAATGAATAATGAATCGATTGTAGATGATTGAATGAACCCTAAATCAGTAATTTGTTGTGAACTAGATACAGTTCCTTCTGGGGTAGCATCACCACTACTAGCAGATATAGCTAATATTCTTGTTTCAAAAGATGCAGAATCTTCATAGTAAGATGCTGTAAAGATATTTAGTGGTCCAATATTAGTACCTGATGAAATAAATCCTAAATCTTCAATTTGACCTGAACCACTTATGATTGTTAATCCTTGAATTATTTGATTAACTCTTGCGTTTGTATAATACTGATTAGTTGAGCCTTCACTTACATCATCAGTATCCAATCCATTAATCGTAGAATTTACGTTACTAATTTGTGATGCCAACTCACTATCAGTTGCTAAAGTATCAGCTAGATATTGTTGTAGAGATAATAGTGTTGCTTTTTGAGTTGAGCCGCCATCTACAACAGGAAAAATCGTAACATCTCTAAGAGAGCCCGATATCAATTCCGTTAAATCCGATATTTTTATATTATCTGCCATACCTTAATAAATATGTTTATCTTTTTTTCTTTTTCTTTTTGGTAGATATTTTTACAGAAGTATCACCGCCATCGATTTTTTCTTTTAGAGTTTCCCACTCTTGCCTTCTGATAGCTTCTAACTTTTTCTTTCTTCTTACTGTTTTGGGTTTAGTATATGTTTGCCTTTCCCTAAGTTCTTGTAAGTGTCCAGAATCAAAACAAGCTCTTTTAAACTTTTTGAGAGCTCTATTAATATCACCTTTCCTAACTTTAATTGTAACTAAACGTTTACTCATTAATGTAACTATTATGCACCTGTTTTTGAAAAGGTAGGTGTCTTACCTTTTTTTCTATTTCCACCTTTTTTAGTATCACCAGCTTTCTTTTGGTCAGCTCTTTTTCTTTTTACAAATGATGCTCTACCTTTAGGTCCTAACTTAGCTGCCTTTTCTTTAGATAAACAAGCTGCATAAGCATCACCATCTTCACCATCACCACATTTTCCTAATTTTTTACCAGTAGAGCTATATCTATCCCAACCACCACCAGAAGATGAACCGGTCTTTCCTTTACCGAACCACTTTCTTAAATCTTCGTTTTGGTATATAATATCTAATAGTTTCATACTTACTTTCTTACTCTAAATGGTATGTTATGTCTTTTCCAAAATCCATTCAATGTTTGCATTAAATCTCTGATTACTGCTTCATACTTTTCTTTATTTTGTCTATTTACAGTATTCATCATTCCGCTTGGTATTATACCATTAATATAATTACTTATTTTGAAAATACCTATTTCGTTTATTACTTCTTCTGATAATGGTTTCATACCATTTTTAGTTCTAACGAAATTTAATTTCTTTATAATCTCTTTTTGTTTTTTGGATTTTGGCATTGCTTTTAATGCCATAGTTGTCAACTTATATATCAACGTTCTATCTTGAGAAGATAATTCTTCTTTAACAACAGATTCAGGAACACAATTAGGAACCATCTTTCCGTTCTTCATTTTGCCCCCAACTTGCTTGTATCCTTTCCAGCAATCTTCGTTCAATATATCAGTTAACTTAATCATATACTATAAATATAAGATTTTAATGTTTAATGTGTTGTACACGCCATTTGATATCCTTACCTCTTAACATCTTCTTCATTTGATTAACATTCTTAATAGAATCATCTGCGAAATAAACATCATCATAACCTTCGTTATCAATCTTTTTTTCAACCCAATCTGATTTATCTTTTGGGTTATTAGATTGTAAACCTATTACTGGAATTCTTTGTTTAATTCCTATATCTTTCAAATATCTTTGTACATGCTTATCTACCGCTTGAGGTCTTGCGGTTAGAATGAATACACCTTCTCCTTTGTTCTTATCAATAATTCTTCTAAGAACTTTAGTGATTCGTTTTAATTCTTTGGGTTCTTGTACAGAGTAGAAATCTCTGAAATCGTATTCCTCACCTGGTTTCTCTTTATATACTGCAAATTCACCTGGTGTTAGTTTCTTTTCCTTACCATCTATTGATTTAACGTATATAAAAGAATTGGTGAAAACAAGTGTATCATCGAAATCAAAAACTCTGAGTTTTTTTGATTCTGTGAATAAACTTCTTGCTATCATATCCTCTTGTTTTTTGGTAAACATACTAATATACGAAATTTTTAGGAAAAATCCTAATATTTTTACGATTTATTTAGAATCTGATTATTAAGTTCTAATAATCGTTTATTCTCCATCTCAAGATACTTAACTTTGATAGTTAATTCTGCTACATCTTTGGTAAGTTCCAATATTTTTTCTCTAAGTTCATCTTTTTCTCTTGAACTCTTTTCTAAAAGTGCCTCCAATCTATCGATTCTCTTAGCACAATCATCTTTGATGTAATCTTCATCTTCCTTTCTTTCTTGCGCACGTTTCTCATAGTATCTCCAAGCTCCAGCTGAACCTAATACTGTGATAAGAGTAATGATTACTGCATAAATCGATTCTGGTTGCATTCTTTATTTTTTGTCTTTATTGTGTAATATACCATCCGTTTTTTCCAGCTCAGCTCTTAGATAGTGCTTAGCTCCAACTATGTAATCCTTTGCTTTTATGATTTTAGATTGCCACCAATGAGGTAAATCGATTTCAGTATCCATTTCATCGAAATCTTTCATCATTTCACCCAATTCCTCAGCATATCTTTCGATAATACTTAAATCAGCTCTTAACATACCCGGCTCATTATCTTGGTGCCCCAAATCAGTATCTTCAAAAACACCATCAAATGCTTTAGCATCCAACTCAGTATCTTTAGCCATCTGAGAAATATACTTCTCCTCCATATCTAACATTTGTGTTAGATTCTTTTGTCTAGCGTTAATCTTCTTAGTTAAATCTCTAAGTACATTTAGGATTTTTTCTTTCTTTTTTGGGTCTTTTTCGGTTTTCCAAGGCTTTACAGCTTCTTTTCTTTGAGCTTCTAACCTTGCAATTTCCTTTTTAACAGCCTCAATCTTTAAAAACAACTTAGGAATACCTTCACTAACCAATTGGTTCCAAGTGAACTGGCCTTCATAGTTTTCAACGATATACTTTTTTAACTTTTCCATATCAGTTATATTGTTATCTAAAGATAAATATAATGTATTTTGATTTAAAGGAAGAAAACAATACCCTCCGAAGAGGGTTTATGTTTTATTCTTTTTTTCCAAAGATTTTACCAGCTTCAGCTATACCAAATGAACCAAGTGTAATGATGACGAATGAGTTATAGATGAATTCCTGAATAACTAAATCTTTTCCGAAAAATCCAGTAGCGATATCAGCTATTGCAAATAAACACATCATAGCGAATGATGCGAATCCAACAACCGATTTTTCGTTAATGTCATTTTCGTCTTTAAACATATCTTTAAATGCCATAATAAATTTCTTTTAGATTAAATTATAAAACCTTTATTATTGAAACTTATTTGATATAAATATTAAATTCTTTCTAAAAACTCAGTCATTTCTTTATCAAAGACAGATTCTGCTTTTTTATAGAATTCATCTTTTTTATTAAAAGAAGAAAAGTTATCGATAAAGCTTGGGGTTCTATTTGTATAATCTTCGGTTATATAGATACCATCTAATACATACTGCTTTATTGGATATTGTTTACTTACAATAGCGTTATGGGATGCATACATAGCAAAAGTATCTTCGGGCCCATATCCACCAAATGATTCTGGTATTTTTATGAAATCCCAAAACTCCTTTGAATATAATGTGTGCATACCATTACCAAATTTAATTGGTGCAACCAGTCTTAAAGATAAATCGGTATATTTTTGTGTTAGTACTTCTTTTATACACTCTTTTTCAAATGCTTCACCAAATTCACCATTTAACCTATTTGATGATACTAACACATCCCATGTTTTATCCCACCATCTTGGTAACGCTGGTGATAATATATACATACCATTCAATTGTTTGGCTGCATTTAATTGATGTTTTAATTGATGTTGATGTAAAATTATATCAGTATCACAAAAGATAAATTGGTCATAATCCAACTTTATAGCTTCTCTCTTTTGTTGAGTTGTTCCCCACAAAGAAGTATCAGTTATAATTTCTTTATCTAAATTTGGTATATCGTTTGTAACATCATTAAAAACACCAATAAATTCATCTTTAGATACATTTGTATTATCCCAATCCGTTAACTCAGGATTTAAGTTTAATGATATTTTTAAAGTAACATCATCACTATCATCTAAATGTTTAAGAGATAATTTATAATTATTTATCAGTTGCATAAACATCTCTATTTCTTGAGGCATTACATGCATACATACTAAAGTTGATTTATTTTTCATTAGAATACATTTTTGTAATATGGTTTAATCATATCTACTTCTTCCAAAGAATTAATTGTAATTCTAAATGATTGATAATCAAATGTACCTGTTTCACCAGTATCTTCTATAATAAATGGTAACTTTTTGATAAATTCATTAAATAATTCATTAGTTAATTTATTACCATCCATCCTAATAATTACATTATTATCATATGTAGTGTTTATAACTGTTTTTACTGATTCGGAAATATCAAACAAAGATTGTTGATTTTCAGATTGTATATAACTATCAATATGCTGATGTTCACAATCTACATATAAAGTATCACACCAAGGTTCTAATATTGAAATTAATTGAGGAGTTGCATTAAATAAAACAAAACCCGTATCATATCTTTTAGGAACTATTGGCATCATTAAATCATCATGCAATACATCACAATGCCACTTTCTCCACCACTCTCTAAATTTATTTTGTCTTAGTTTTGTATATTCTTCAGAATCTTTTGGTTTGTACCAAATTGTACCATCAGGTAGTGGAATCTCTTTTTCTATTTCAATTCCATCTTTGAATCTACTACCTCTACAAGTCATATGATACACAAATGCATCTCTACTCTGAATTAACTCGTAACCATTTAGGTGAAATCTATTAAAGATATCCGAATCTTCCAATTCCATTGGTGCAAATAATAAATCATGTCCACCAATCTCAACAAAATCTTTTTTATACATCATCCAAGGTGCAAAGATACCAGATGTTGTTCTACCTTCGTTTTCACTTTCTTTTTGGGATACAAAGTTTAAGAAGTTTTCTTTTTGTTCTGAGAACTCATCTACTTCCAATCCAAAGTTTTGTACATACTTTTCAGGACCAGGTGGGTGAAGTGGTGGTTCTATTCTAGTTGCTGAAACTACCTTTTTTGCTTCTAAGTGTTTCAACATATTTTCCACATAGTTTGGTGTTACCACCATATCTGAATGTAGAATAGATACTACTTCGGTTTTTGCTAAATTAAAACCAACATCATACAATACAGTGTGTCCAACTCTATCAGGTCCTTCGTTTCTATAAGTGATTATATTATCCCTACCTTCTGAGTATTCAGTAATCCAATTCCAACTATTATCATCAGATGCATCATCTAAGATTACCACATCATGCGAATTACCATAGTGTTCTTCAATAGAACTTACGGCTTGTTGTAGATATGGTAGATTACTTCTACAAGGTATTACAAATGTTATTCTTTTCATTTATTCTGGTTTATAAGCTTTTACATATATCCATTGAGGATGTCCATTATCTGAGAATGTATCTCTCACATATGTTTCTATATTCACAAATCCAATATTGGTTAAATCTTCTATAATTTCACTTTCACTTTGTACTCTCACATCGTGCTGTGAGTTTGTGCCACCAGCATCATAAAAATTTTCATAATAACCATAACGATTCTCACCTTTTGAAATTTCCTCACCATACCCCATTTGGAATGAAAACAATGCACCTGCTTTTAGAGTTCTAAATAAATCAGTTATCAATGATTTTCTGATATCATAAACTGGAATGTGTTGTAATGCAATTGTTGACATAATAAAATCATATTCATTATCTTTTAATTGAGATACATCAGTTCCATTATTAACATACCAATCACTATTTTGTTCTTTATAGTTTTCCTTACAATAGAGAATATTTCCATCTGATATATCAATACCATCAACTCTTTTCCAATCAGATAAAGATAACATATTAGTTACGTTTCTACCTTTACCACAAGCAAAATCTAATGCAACTTTATTTACCCAACTATCCCTATCCTTCAAATCACTTAAAAGAATATCCCAATAATTGGGATTATCGTTATGTTCAGGATGATTAGATGTTCCACTTCTATATGCATTTTTTTGCATATGAGTGTATTTGTTATTACTATTTACCATAATTTTCTAAATATCTATTTAAATCTTCAGGTGTACCCAATCCCCACATTTTAGGTACATCGAATGTTCTTATCTTCAATCCACCATTGATTGCATTATTGTAAACAGGACAAACATAGAATTCGTTGTTTACTCTGATATCTTGCTCAATCATTTCTTCCGCATATTTCACAAAATCTGAACCATGTTTCCAATAATAGAAACCAACTGTTGCTAAATCTGAGATTGGATTTTTTTCTTGTACTTCGGTTACAAACCCATCTTCATCAATCTTTGCAAATGACCATTTAGGATGAGTTGCTTTAAAAGTTGGAATACCACCATCTGCATCATTTTCATTCATTTTGTAGAAGAACTCATTTGAATCCCATTCTACAAATTGGTCTGAGTTAGCAAAGAATAATGGATTATCATTATCAATATGTTCTTTTGCTAAAAGTGCCGTACAAGCAGCTCCCTCTGTTAATCCATCCACTTCCACCACTTTACAATTTGGAGCTACCAAATTAAGTAGAGTATCTAAGTTGAATTTTTCTCTATGTTCTTTCTGAACTACAAATATGTAATTCGCATCAATGTTTAGATTCTCCACTACCACTTGAATCATTGGCTTTCCTTCTACATCAATAAGTGGTTTTGGGAAGGTGTATCCAGCTTTTTGGAATCTACTACCAGCACCCGCCATTGGAATTAATACATTTAATTTTTTATCTACCCATTTTGGTTTATCGTTTGTTACTCCCATTTCTATTTCAGTTAATTTTTTAAATATGTTTGTGTAAGTTACTTCACTTGGATTTTTTACTCTAAGAATATGTGCTTTAGAACGAGATGCTGCAAGTAATCCATATGGAGAATCCTCTACAATTAGAGTTTCTTCAGGTAAACATCCCATCTTTGAGATTGCTCTCCAATACATCTCAGGATGTGGTTTAGAGTTTTGTACATCTTCGTTTGAAATAATGTAATCCATAAACTCCATAATACCCAACTTTGAAAGTACAGTCAAAACTGTCTTTCTAATTGAATTCGAACAAACTGCAATCTTATATCCATCCTCAACCAGTGAATCCATTACTGATTGTAGAGTTTGATTTGGTTTTAACTCTTTCAGTTTTTGTAGAGTTAACTTTTGTTTCTGTTCCCAAATCTCTTTGTGTTGTTCAACAGGCAATCCCTTTTTCTCTGTCAACATTTCCAACTTTTGATTAGTTTTCAAACCATCGTAAGTTGATAAATGTTCTGCCCAAGTTATTGCGTAATCACCCAATGCTTCATTGAGTGCATCGTAATGAATGTTCTTAGCTTCAACCAAAACACCATCTAAATCAAATATTACTAACTTAATCATTTTTTATAAATTTTATGTTAATTTCTGCACCAATTACATCATTTGGCGTTTCACTAACTATCTTAAATCCGTTTGATGTTAAAAAACTTCTAACATCTTCTATTCTATTGTTTGTATTACTATACAATTCCACCTTATCAGCAACTTCAATTGTACCTTCTTTAACAATTGATATTTTATCTTTAAGAGATAATAGTACATTATAATCAGAACCTTGTGCATCTATGTGTAAAAAATCAATTTTATCAATACCATACAAATTACAAAAATCGTATAAGGTTATTGTTGGAACTGTATAAGAATGTGTCTTTTTAAAATCAGGTCTATTAGGCCATTTAGTTTCAATATCATCAGAAAACTCATATAAACTACTACAACCCCAATCCCATTGCCCAGCAACATTAAATGTTTGAAATGAATTTTTAATATCTACCGCAAATGGTATAATTTTAATATTATCACATTTATTAGAAATAGGCCACAAATGCTGAATTAACAACTCTTGAGTTGGTTCAAATGCATATACAATAGAATCCTCAGTTGCTAATTCTAAAGTATCTTTTCCATTATTTGCACCTACATCTATTTTAATCTTTTTCATGCTATTCCTCTTTCAAATGGATTAATTCCATATTCTTTAAACATCTTATCAAATTCAAAAGTATATTCACCATAATTCCACACACCTTTTGTTATAGCCGTTGCTATGTATGGATAAATGATACTATCAGAGTGGTATAGTCCTCTCTTTCTCTCATCACCCAATCGTACCATATAATGTTTTCCTTCAGCTGGAACTGCTAATTCAAAATCCCATATGTTTAATGGTTTAGTTGATTCCAATAAAGATACGAATTTTTTTAATTTTATCAAAGTGGGTTGAATAGAAAATTTAGAATATGCGTTTGATACTAATGTAGAATCTATATCGGATACTACATCGTTTTCTTGAACATAAATTAACTTTACACTATCCACACTTCCATCTTTTACATAACCGATGTATTTATCAAATAACTCAGTTTTAGGAGTATCAAATAAAATCATATCTTCATGCTGAAATAATACCACATCTTCATCTATTTCAGATAAACATTGTTTTAATCTCTCAGTATAAACTTTTGAATCATCATATACTATTGTTGTGTATTCATTTGGAATTTCATTATTTTCTGAATTACTTAGTACATATACTTTTTGATTTGGTAAATATTTTTTTAGTTGTCCAAACAAAAGTTTCCATACATCTTTATAGTCAGAATGTGTATAAATTATTAAAGGTATCTTTATTCCCATATTGTATCTAATTTTATTTTTTTATCCCATAATCCATTTCCTACCATCCACCACTTATAAAATGCAATAGCATTGGATAAATCATTTTGATTATCTTCTATTGATGTTGCGAATTGATGAAACTCACTACCTAACTTCATATTTTTTTCTACCGATTTGTATAAAGTTGTGAAAGGATTCATTACTTTTGGTGAACCATAAAACCACATATCAGCAGGTCCCATATGAAAGTGTTGCCAATTTGCCATATAAATCTTATCTTTTTCAATATCAGTTTGAAAATTGATACATTGAACTGGATATGGATTACCTCTACCCGGTCCAGATGTTCTTCTATTAATTCTTCCTAAATCAAATCTAGCCTTTATAATAATATCATATTCAACTTCACTTTTAAATGCCAACTTTACAGATTCAGTTACACTATAAAGATGAGATAAAACATTAAATGGTGCTCTTGGTGGAGCTGATAATGTGTTTAATTTATTTTTGTTTACTATTGATGTGAAATCTTTTTGTCCTTCAAATATAGAAGATTTTGGATTGTATAATTTAGTAATCTTATCTAATTTTTCGATTTCCCAACTGTGTACAAATACATCAGTATCAACCACATCTAAAATATGTTTTTTGATATGATTATAACCATCCAGTCCTTTCGAATTTATATCAGTCGAAGAATCAAATAAACCATGTAAACAAAGTGCTACTTTCATATTTTTAATAATCTAACTGATAATTTTGTTCTTCAAAAAAGTATTTATATTTTGTTTCAATAAATCTAATTTGCTCTTCGGTTAAATATTCTTTATATCCACCAATCTTACCACCATTGGTAATATGTTTTTTACTCATCTTTGTGGTTTCCCATAAAATAGCTTCTTCCTTAGTTTGTAAAATATCTTGATTATGAGGAATATTCATATTTTTTATATTCTCACAAGTATCCACAACACTTTTAATTAAATTGGTTGGTACATTAAATCCAAACTTATTAGTAGCATGTTGAACATATTCATATGGGTTAGATTTATAACCTTCATATCTCCAAATAATATCTTTTTTTGCATCTTTCCAACTATCATAGTACCACATCATTTGATACTTAGATGCTTCTTCCACATCACCATTCCATCTTTCTGGGTCTTTCCTTAACATAGATGCAACAGTATCTCTTAAATCCCTAACCATAAAAATAGTTTTTCCCATAGTAGCTAAAGCGTTATGTTCATGTATTTTTATAACTTCATAATCTAAATGAGAGTTATCTCTTAAAACTCTGAATATATTATAACACAATGTGCTACCACTTAATCCCATTCCACCGATTATTACTTTCATTCTATTGTTCTATGATTTTTAAATACCGTAAATTCAGTTAAATCTCTATATCCATTATCTTCACCTAAATCACTCATATGTTCTGGGTAGTTTTGGAACATTGCTAATCCATGTGCAGCTTGTTGAGGAGTCATATACATATTCCATCCCATAAAAGTAATATCATCATCCTTATAGTACTTTTCACTTCTTCCTTCATATCTTGCTTTCTTAAACCAATCTGCTGCTTCAGCATTATCAGTTAAAATCATTCCACCTTTCCAAATTGGAAGTAACTTTTTAATGTGAAATGATAAACACATAAATTGTCCTTCTTTATACATTCCACTTGTCAATCGTTTTGCCGCATCCCAAATTGGATATGGTTTCAATTGGTACATCCCCTTCCAATGATTTGCTTCTGCTCTCTTATCGAAAATAACTTTACCACCAGCATGTGTAATTGAATGTGGAACTGATAAGTAAGTTTGTGATGGAATGGTAACTTCATTTACTCCCATCCACTTACAAACTAAAAATAATGCGTTTGTACAACTATCTACTGAGATAGCATAGGGAGCGCCTGTATATTCAGCTATTTCTTCCTCAAACATTCTTACTATTTTGTACGGATTGTGTTTCATATTTTAATCGTTTGTTAGTATATAAAATTTCTTTCTAAATCCACAACTTCTAAATAATCTTAAACTTGCTTCATTATCTACTTTCACTTTTGCAAATGCAGTTGGATATTCTTTCATAATTTCATTTATCATAAATTTACCAACTCCCTTACCTTGAAAGAATGGGTCAGTACACACTCTAATATCATCTTCAATAACACCCACATAACCAGCAGGTGTTCCATCTACAAGTGCTATTCTATAAAACTCAGAACACTTACTCATATACTTTTCTTGCATTTCTTCAGTAATATGGATTGATTTTATAAATCCACTCTGAACTCTTTCATCATTTCTGAGAACTCTCACAAACTCCCAATACTCTTTACTACACTCTACTAATTCCATATACATACTTTTTCAATATCTTGATTTCTTTGATAATTCCAAAAGGCTTGTAAATAGCCTCTGTGTGTTGGCATATCCATCATAGGAGTAAGACAAGTTCCAATATCAATATAGGTATTATTAGGAAACTCTCTGAACAACTCCACAACTGCCAAGTTTGTAAATGTGGATGCTGAGAAAAGAAATATGTGATTTTTAATATTCTCTTCTTTAATCCATTTTTTAATATCTTCAATTTTTCCATAATCGTTTATCATTGCGTTGTAACCAACTCTAAAATCTTTCACAAAGAATGGTAACCTATCTAAGTTTGCATCTTCATGCCCAACGAATACACAATCTCTACTATAAAAAATTGGTAGGATATGTGTAATGAATAATGGATAGTTTCCATTTACCCAAAGATTAGCCCAAGTTAATGATTCATCATCTCCACCAGCTAAATCAACTTGCCAATCAAATTGTTCTTTACCAACACAACAACTACAACTGATTCCTTTATAATAATTCGGTTGTTTGTATTGTAGTGATTCTACTAATTTTTGTTGGTAGAATGAATGTTCTTTTGGGTCAAAGTGTTTGAAATCAGGTGCCTGATAAACCCCTCCTTGTTTTTCATCACCAATCTGAATCAATCCATTATCTAATACTAACTCTTTATTCTGAAGAATATACATTTCACCATCCGAATAACGAGAGAATGCAAAGTTTTCTTTACTTTCTAATTTATTTTTTAATTTTGCAAAATCTTCTCTAAAGTTCTTCATTTCTCAATATATCTAATACCTTTTCTGATGTTCTTCCATCTCCATAAGGACAATTTTTACTAATATACGGATTTTCTATGAGTTTTCCAAATAAATTATATAAATCATTTGGAGAATCACATAAATGTAAATGACCTGTTTCTATACCTTCAGGTCTTTCAGTTGTTTTTCTACATACGATTACTTTCTTATTAAAGAAAGAACCTTCTTCTTGCAATCCACCACTATCTGAAATAATCAAATTACTTTCCATCAATATTTTGATTAAATCTTTATGTTCTAATGGTTCTACAACAGTTACATTTTTCAAAATGTGTCTATGCTTCTGAACATTTGGGTTTGGGTGAATTGGAATTATAAATTCATAATGAGGATATTCGATTGCAAGTTTTTCAATTTCTTCAAACCACTTATCCATCCAATGATGATTTTCTCTACGATGTAACGTAATCAATATCTTATTTAACATTGTAGGTTTACCAAACTCTACTAAGTTATCTAATACCGAATTACCAACTATATGAACTTCACCATGTACTTTTTCATCTTTAAGATTTTGTGCTGATAATTCGGTTGGTGTAAAGTTAACATCAGCGATTCTAGCAATCATCTGCCTATAACCCTCTTCAGGATATGGATGTTG
>Ga0255743_10000606_pt1 | contig 31522 bp, 48 predicted proteins | sample 101ome_19_FD_179950 | JGI IMG/M metagenome (GOLD analysis project Ga0255743, IMG submission 179950) | Coastal salt marsh microbial communities from the Groves Creek Marsh, Skidaway Island, Georgia - 101405AT metaG (version 2) | ecosystem: Environmental > Aquatic > Marine > Intertidal zone >... | reverse complement strand
AGATTTATTTTAACATGTAATTATCCAAATAGAATTATTCCAGCAATTCATAGTAGATGTCAAGGCTTCCACATTGCTAAGATTGACCAAACAGAGTTTACTGCTAGAGTTGCAGAGATTCTTATCACAGAAGGTATTACTCCAGACTTGGATGTGCTAGATACATATGTGAAAGCGACATATCCAGACTTGCGCAAGTGTATCAACATGGTACAAATGAATAGTGTAGAAGGAAAACTTGTAAGTCCACAAGAAGGTGATAGTGGTGAAAGCGACTGGAAACTAGAAATGGTAGAACTGTTCAAAGCAGGCAAAATCCACGATGCACGTAAGTTATTGTGTGGCACTGTGCGAGCAGAAGAGATGGAAGAAATTTATCGTTGGTTGTATGACAACATTGAACTGTTTGGTGATGATGAAAAACAGGATCAAGCAGTGTTAATTATCAAACAAGGACTAGTAGATCACACGTTGGTTGTAGATCCAGAAATTAATTTAGCGGCAACATTGATCAGATTAGGTGCATTATGATCTGGGTATTAGTAGCATTAGAAAATGAATTGTCAAAAGACTACTTTTACGACAATAGACCAAACACAAGTTTTCAAATTTCATACACCGGAGTAGGAAAAGTTAATGCTGCTATAACTGCAATGCGTTATGGAAAATTAGCAGGTTGTACTAAAATAATCAATTACGGTACTGCTGGCATCGTTAGCAAAAAGGATTTAATCGGTAAACTTGTAAAACCAGACGTAATCCTGCAGCGAGATATGTTGGCAGAACCGCAAGCACCTAGAGGTGTGACTCCGTTTGAAAAAGACGACACAGCCGGACCAATTATGTTAGATACAAACACAAACATAACACTAGGTACAGGTGATAGTTTTGTAATGAAACACGATGTATGGTTCGATTATGCAAATGTTGACCTTGTAGATATGGAAGCATATGCAATAGCTAAAGCAACTAATAACTTAAAAATTCCTTTTGAATGTTACAAATATGTTAGTGATTTTGCAGATGAAAATGCTGCTGAAACTTGGGAAGAAAATGCAAGCAAAGGTGCTGCTGCTTTTATGGAGATGATAAATGACATATATAGTAAATGATGCATGTATTAAATGTAAACATATGGATTGTGTAGAAGTATGCCCTGTTGACTGTTTCTATGAAGGCGAAAACATGTTGGTAATCAATCCAATTGAGTGTATTGATTGTGGTGTGTGTGAGCCAGAATGTCCAGCAGATGCTATACAAGCAGATACAAAACCTGGTGCTAAGGAATGGATAGAATTCAATCAAAAATGGAGTGATATTTGGCCTAATATTACTGAAATGCGTAAAGAAGATGTACCAGAGGATGCAGAAAAATGGCATGGAGTTGAAGGCAAAATGGAATATTTTAGTGAGGCACCAGGACGTGGCGACTGAAAACAAAAAACTGATAAATGATATTGTAAGAATAAGTGTATTAGAGGAAGAAATAGCATATTACAAAACACTATTACAACCGCATGATACTGGGCATATTCATACAACAATAAATTTTTTAAGTCAAAGACTATCTAACATCAAAGGAGAATTAGCGGGATGGCCGTTCGATTAGTAAGTTATACAAAACCAACAGAAGAATTTGTAAAAGAAGGCATAAAAGACGATTTATTAGATCTTGTTGCGTTTTGTGCTAGGGTGTCAAATCCTGCCAATCAAATGAATAGTGAAACAAGTGAAAAACTTGTAAAGTATTTGATTAAACACGCACACTGGTCACCACTTGAAATGGTAAATGTATGTATGGAGATTGATACTACACGTGATATTGCACACCAAATTGTAAGGCATAGAAGTTTTGCTTTTCAAGAATTTTCACAACGTTATGCAGAACCAGGACAAATGGGAGACGAGGTTTTTATTACAAGTGAAGCAAGATTACAAGACACAAAAAATAGACAGAACAGTATTGAAATTGATTTAGGCGAAGAAGGTGCAGCAGAGCTAATTACTAAATGGGAAGAAATGCAACAAGATGTAATTTTTTCTGCGGGTCGTGCATATGACTGGGCTATTAAAAACGGTATTGCCAAAGAAGTTGCACGTAAAGTATTACCAGAAGGACTTACAAAAACAAGACTTTATATGAATGGCACACTGCGTAGTTGGGTGCATTATATTGAGTTGAGAGGTGCTAATGGAACACAAAAAGAACACATGGAGATCGCTTGGGAGTGTGCTAAGGTCATCGCAGAGGTATTTCCTCTTGCTGCGGAACTCACAGATGCCAGCAACGGTTGAGATTGATATCGAATGGCATGAACGCTACGCATGGTGGCCTATGCGTAGTAGTTGGAGCAAAAAGCGTATTTGGTTAGAAAAATATCATGTAGGCGAAATCTTTTATGATGCAATGGGCAGGCCACCAATAAAGGAAAAAAGTTGGAAACTCATTTATACAAAAAATGAGTATTTGATGTATCTTTTAAAGCAGGATGAAGGTCGTTGGGATCATCCTTTGAATAACAGCGTATTTAAAAGTGTCAGAAGTTCCACTTAAAACTAAATGGATTAAAAAATATGCTATTATTCCGAAGTTAAGTAATACAAATAAAATACTTTGGTTACAAAATTATTATGCACGTATTATTTATTATGACTGGCCTCCAGATAAAGTGATGTATAAAACAATATATACAGAAAAAGAAGCGTTAGTTGCTATGCTACAAGAACATAGCAACTGATTTTTTAACCTATATCTCCATAAATTTCCAATACTTCTTTTACAGCTTCATGCCTTTCAATATCTCGTGAATCAAAATTGCAAACTTTTATATGTTTCAGTTTTTTTGATTCTAAATGGGTAGTAAAATCAATCAAACCGTTATCTTTAAGTCTATCAGCTTGAGCTAAATCGCCTGTTACAGCCATTTTGCTATTACTGCCTATTCTTGTTAATAACATTTTCATTTGATTAGGTGTTGCGTTTTGCATTTCGTCTGCTATTATATATGAGTCTTTAAATGTACGTCCACGCATATATGCCAGTGGAGAAATTTCAATCACGCCTTCTTTAATCATTCCTTCTATTTCGTTAGCATAAAAATGTTCTCTAAACACATCAAATATAGGACGAGTCCAGGGTGCCATTTTTTCTTCTAATGTGCCAGGTAAGAATCCAAGATCTTCGTCAGCACTTACAGCAGGTCTAGTAACAACTATTCTGTCAACTTCTTTCTCAACAAAACTTTTCACTGCTGCTTGGACAGCTAACATAGTTTTACCCGTGCCTGCAGGACCTATACCAAAAACAATACTATTAGTTTCATCTAATAAACTAAGCACATATTCTTCTTGATTTCTGTTGCGTGGGATAAGTGTTATGTTTCGTGTTTTGTTTGGAAGAAAGTTGTTAATTTTAACAACATTATTATTACTAATTCTTTTAGCTTTTGCTTTACCCATCAATACCTCCTTATGGATTGATAGCAGGGTGTTTCCAAAGCAGGAAAATCACTCCTGCTAAGGTATTTACTTCTTGAAGCAAAAAATAAAGTGCGCATTGAATTATATCTTATGTAAAAAAGTTTTTGATAAATATAACTGTAAAAGGAAATAACCATGGCAATTCTTGATTCATTAGACATTATAAAAAACTTAGAAACAATCTATGACAGCGATAACGCATTCAGAGTGCTAAAAGACTTTGAAAGAGTTATTGACGAATTGGGTGTATATGTATACGATAACTGGGAAGATGGCGAACTTGCTAGTGGTCCAAACATTGAGCGTCATTGGGTTTCATGTACTTTTATGTGGGATTACAAAAACATGCCAGACCCAAGCGGTGCAAAACGTTTGTTGGATTATGACTGTAAAGTAAGAATTGCAAAAGGCCATGTACTAAGAGCAAGACAAATAAAATCGCCAGATGATTTTCGTCCTGGAACTAAAAAAGGAAAACTTGACAAACACCCTGTTTGGTTTGTTGAAATTCGTATTCCAAAAAAATTAATAGTCGATATATTCGGCGGTTCGCAAGCTATTGAAAAAAGCGAAGTAGAAGATAGTCAAATGACACAACAGCCTAATACAGCAGCACCAGCAGAGGGCGGTGAAAATGTTGATTTAGGAGGCTTATAATGGGACTTAGAGCAGGAGACTTAAAAGATCTAGTTTATAATATTTTTGAAATTGACAGTTACAAAAGTAAAATGGGCAGCGACGAAGATATTGTAGTTTTGAGTTTTGATGTCAAACAAGAGGAAGCAGCCAAAGATCTTGTAAAATTTATTGAAACAGGATTTGAATTTGTACTCGATGCTGATAATACACCTGGTACTGTTGAAGATGGAAATTACAAAGTTTTTGTTGAAATAGACAGAGATAAAAATATAACTGAAAGAATACTTGAATTAGTTGATGGTATATCTAAACTAACAGATCAAGATTATAAGTTTAGATATCATAAAAATTTCAAAAGTAAAGATGTTACATTAGACGAAATCGCAGGCACAGTACCGTTAGATCCTAACACATATACAGTATCTATGTTAGAATCTAAAAAAACAAGTTATGAAGAATTTTTCAACAAAAGTTATGTTGATAAAATTAGTTTAATCGAAAACGATTTAATAGTCAAAAAGGTATATGCAGATCCAGTTGGCTTTAAAGTTAAAGATTTTGGTCCAACTTTAAATATCTTAGAAAATATAGATGACAAAATCAATATGAACGACTATGCAGAAATACTGTTTTTAACTAAATACCTTGGAGACTACAATGTTACCAAATATGGTAACAAAACGTTAACACTGGAAAACAATGGATACACACTCGTGGTCGAAAGACTATAACGGAAAAACTTGTAAAAATTGTGGACACCCTGGACACTGCGGTGTGCCTAACTATGCTTCACCAACAAATATAATAAAACTATGTGAAACTTGCAGATGTGAAGCCTGCGCCTCGGAAAAAAAGGAATAACTATGGCCAAAGAAGATTTTGATTTTGATTTTGAACCGTGGATGGCAGAAGAACTAATCCACAGAAGCGATTGGGAAGAATGGTACGAAGCAATGCTGGAAATACTACCTCTTTGGGATATCAATACTATTCCAAGAGTAGCAGGCTTTATTGCTCAATGCGGACACGAGTCAGGTGGCTTCCGTGTAGTAAGCGAAAATTTAAACTACAGTGCAAAGGCATTAAACACAATATTTCCAAAATATTTCAAAAGAGCAGGAAGAGACGCAAATGAATATCATAGACAACCTGAAAAAATCGCTAATGTCATTTATGCAAACCGTATGGACAACGGAGACACAGAGAGCGGTGATGGGTGGCGTTTCCGCGGAGGCGGCCTTATTCAGCTTACTGGACGTTACAACTACACTGAATTCGCCGAAGATGTAGATATGTCAGTAGAAGAAGCAGTAGACTATGTGCGCACTAAAAAAGGTGCATTAGATAGTGCTTGCTGGTTCTGGGACGAAAACAATATCAATAAACACTGTGACAACATGGACATTCTAAAAATGACCAAACGTATCAATGGCGGTACTATTGGTTTAGAAGATCGTAAAAAGCATTGGGCACATGCTTTAGATGTGCTAGGAGGCGATATGGAAATGGAAGCCGAAGAAGAAAAAGAGTTGAATACAAATCAAACTATTCGCCAAGGTTCAAGAGGTCCATTAGTACAAGAAGTACAAGAAATCCTAGGTATAAGTCCTGCTGATGGTATCTTTGGCCCAGGAACAGCACGTCAAGTTAAAGAATGGCAAGCAGCAAACGGTCTAGTGGCAGATGGTATTGTAGGACCAAATACACTGGGAAAGTTGTTAGGGTAGGTGGTTTAGGTATGGGCATGAAACTTGCAGGAGTAATGTTTTTGATAATGCTTGCAATGGGCGGCATAGGTTATTGGTATTACAATGACACACAAGAGCGCATGGCCATACTACAAGAAAACAATGCTAAACTGGAAATAGCAGTAGCAACTAACGAAGAAGCATTAGAAAGTCTACAAGCAGATTACGCATCTGCACAAAACGAAATAGCAAGTCTAAATGATGCGTACACTGCTATCCGTAGACAAAATCAAAGACTAGCTGATAAATTACAAGAAATAGATTTAACAGCAGCAGCTATAGCAAATGCCGAAGGTATTGAACGTGCAGTAAATAGAGGTTCGGAAAATGCTGGTAGATGTTTTGAACTTCTATCGGGGGCAGAACTAACTGAAAAAGAAAGGACAGCAGAAAATGACATCGCTTTTAATAAAGAGTGTCCTTGGCTTTACGATGATTATAAGTCTCGCGGCCTGCTCAACCAAACCCCAGCAGATTGAGGTTAGTGCAAAACCAATAGAAAAACCAACATTAACACTACCTCCTGTTGATGAACTCAACATGAGAAAAGTAGAATGGATTGTTATCAATGAAGCTAATGTAGAAGCTGTTATTGCTAAACTAAAATCTGAAGGCAAAGCATTTGCACTATATGGATTAACAGGCGATGGCTATGGGAACTTAGGTTTAAACTTTTCAGACATCCGTGCACTAGTGCAGCAACAGCAAGCAATCATAGCAGCATACGAAGGCTATTATCAAGCAGCAGAAGAAGCAATGGAAGGTGCTGTGATAAACGAATAAATACGCATATATAGAGGGCAAACAATGTGGGAAATGATAGATAGAATGTTTGGTGATACACTGTGGATTTACACAGCGATTGCCGGATCGTTGCTAGGGGCAGCATTCTTAGCGTGGTTTAGAAACACACACGCAGCACTTTACTTAATGTCAAAGTTTGATGCTCTACTAGATTATCTAGTAGATCGTTTTGGATGGGACTGGTTACAGGACGATCCAGAGGCTTGGCGCAAACGGTATCCAAAAGTAACTAAAAAGATTGACGACCTTGAAAGTCGTTTACAAAAAATAGAGGGCAAAATAAATGATAACGGAGATGAACTTTAAGGAGCGTAGTCTCCTTTTTGCTAACTTGGCAAGCATAGCATACAGTGACGATGTAGAAGAAGTTAAAAAAGCAGTGCGCAAACTGGGCTTTACAACAGTAGAGTTTTACAACAGAGATGGCGCACAAGCATATCGCTTTATGAACAAAACAGATTTGGTCATAGCGTGTCGTGGTACACAACCATCAGAGTTTAATGATATCAAAGCAGACTTAAATGCTGTTCCTGTTATTGCAGAAACAGTTAGTCGTGTACACAAAGGTTTCAAAGCAGAAGTAGACGAACTTTGGCCAATGGTGTTGGAAGACATTGATCGTAAGGCAAACGCAGGCAAAAAACTTTGGTTCTGTGGACACAGCCTAGGTGCTGCAATGGCAACTATTATGGCAAGCAGGTGTCACTTGTATGAAGATATTGATCCTGTACAAGAACTTTACACATATGGTTCACCGAGAGTAGGCTGGAATGGTTACTGCAAAAGCCTAGGTGTTACACATCACCGTTGGGTCAATAACAATGATATAGTAACACGAGTACCACTAGCAGCAATGGGTTACAAACATCATGGCACTGAGCATTATATGAATGCATATGGTAAATACCGTAAGTTAACAACATGGCAACGCATAAAAGATCGTTGGCGTGGAATGTGGATGGGCATTAAACAGGGCAAGATCGACAACTTTGGAGATCATTCAATGACCGAATATATTGCCAACTTGGAAAAAATGGAGGGCTAACATGCCAAGGAAAAAGCCAGAAGATTTAAAAAGCAGTGGAGCAGCACCGGAACCTAAGCCAGCAGCAACACCTGCACCAACACCGACACCAGCACCTGCTCCTGCTCCTGCGCCAGTTGCAGCAGCACCGGCACCGCAACCTGTAAGTGGATATCATCCTGCAGACCTAAACGGTGACGGACATGTAGATGCTGAAGAAAAAGCAATGGAACTAGAGTTTCGTCGCAAGATGCTAGAAGACCAAGATGCAATGCGTGATGCACAACGCAGCATGGCTTGGTTTGCATTAGGGGGAATGTTGCTATATCCATTCAGTGTTGTACTTGCAGTTTGGTTAAGTTTAGATCAAGCAGCAGATGTATTGGGCAGTATGGCAGCAACATACTTTGTTTCAGTTGCAGCTATTGTAGCAGCGTTCTTTGGTGGACAAGCATACACGCAGTCAAGTTCAAACAAAAAGCGGTAGGGCCTAAATAAGTAATAGTATGGACTATTACAGCAGGTTAGGCGTGAACAAATCGGCATCGCCAGAGGAACTCAAAAGAGCATACAAAAAACTGGCGATGCAACATCATCCAGATCGTGGTGGTGATCAAAAAACTTTCCAAGAAATCAACGAAGCATACGATACATTAAAGGATCCTGCTAAACGTCAGCAGTATGATGCTCCTAAACAAACATCATATTCTAACAGACAAGAAATGAATATGAATGATTTTTTTAACATGTTTGGTCAGAGAAGTGTTAAAAACGCAGATGTCAAAGTTAGAATAAATCTCACACTTGAAGAAGTTATGCAAGGAAAAGATCTTATTGCATCATATAGGTTGAGAAACGGACAACAGATTGATGCTAATATTCGAATACACGCTGGTGTAGAAGATGGAGAAGTAATAAGATATGGTGGACTAGGAGATAATGCCTACACTCAACTTCCTAGAGGAGATTTGCTAGTCCAGGTAAGAACAATGTCACACCGACATTTTAAACGTGAAGGAGCACATTTACATACTACGGCTGATGTAAACATATTTGATTTGATATTAGGCACCGAGATTGTAATAGAAAAATTGACAGGCGGCCCATTAAATGTTAAAATACCTAAAGGAACTGATCCCGGAACAGTGTTAAGTGTACACGGATATGGATTGCCAAGTAACCGTAGAGGACGTCCTGGAAATCTATATGTAAAAATAAAAGCAAAAACACCAAAGATTGTTAATCAAAGTATATTAGAGAAGGTAAAAGACTTAAATGATGAAATTGATAGAAGCACCTAACTTAATGTTAGAAACTGCTGTTGACAAGTTTCCTATTGATATAATGCATCCTGCTCCTGTAGCATTAGACATGATTGATGTAATGAATAAAGAAAATGGTATAGGATTAAGTGCCAATCAGGTTGGATTTAATGGTCAAATATTTGTTATGAAAGCAAAACATAACTTGCGTAATGGAAGTCCATTGGTTGTAATCAATCCTGTCATCAGGGGACTAAGTCAAGAAAAGGAAGCGCACGAAGAAGGTTGTCTTAGTCATCCAGGATTGTATTTAAAAGTAAGACGTCCAATAAGTTGTATGGTTGACTTTCAAACCTTGACAAGTGACTTTAAAAATGTTATAACTGTAAGTGAGAAGTTTGATGACATTGATGCAAGAGTATTTCTACATGAATATGATCACCTTCACGGTATTCAGTTTATTGACAGAGTTTCAAAACTTAAATACGATATGGCCGAAAAACGGAGAGTTAAAAGGATGAAGAATGGTAGAACCTAGCGAAGCATTACAAGCAGTTTTTGATAAAGCAGTAAATGATGCAAAAAAACTAAAACACGAGTATGTAACTTTAGAACATTTGTTGTTTGCAATACTTTGTGAAGACAAGTTTTCAGAACTCATGGAAGAGTTTGGAACTGATATTTCTGTTATGAAAAAGGTATTAGAAACATATTTACGTGACAAATGCGACGATATTAAAACCGAAGAACCAAAATATAAACCTAAAAAAACACAGTCTGTTGAAAGAATGTTAAACAGAGCATTTGCTCAAGTATTATTTCAAGGAAGAAATGAAATTGATACTCCAGACGTATTTGTAAGCATTTTATCAGAAAAGCGTAGTTATGCATATTTTGTGACTCAGCAAAATCAAATCAACAAAGAGCAGTTTGTCAAGTTTTTACAAACGCATTATGGTAATGAGATTGATGATCTAGATCAAGAACCAGAAAATACAGGTACAGCTAATAAAGCACTCAAAGCATTTACTAGCGACTTAAATGAGCAAGTAAAACAAGGCAAGATTGATCCTGTGATTGGACGCTCGGATGAAATAGAACAGGTTTCCCTAGCACTGGCACGGCGACAAAAAAGCAATGTGCTAATGGTGGGTGATCCAGGTGTAGGTAAAACTGCTATTGCAGAAGGACTTGCTTGGAAGATTGTTAACGGACAAGTACCAGAGTTTTTAAAAGAATACAATGTTTATGCACTAGATATTGGTAGTATGCTTGCTGGTTCAAAATATCGCGGCGACTTTGAAGAACGTTTTAAAATGGTATTAGCAGCACTACAGAAAAAAGGCAAGACAATCATGTTTATTGACGAAGCACACATGATTAGTGGTGCTGGTGCAGGTGGTTCTAATAGTTCTAACGATTTAGCAAATATGCTTAAACCTGCATTAGCTAAAGGAAATATTAAAGTAGTGGCCTCAACCACTTGGGAAGAATATCGCAAGTTCTTTGAAAAAGATCGTGCACTTATGCGTAGATTCCAACGTGTAGGTATTGACGAACCAAGTTCCGAAACAACTATTGAAATCTTGCAAGGTATCAAACAATATTATGAAGACTATCACGATACAGTTATTACAGATCAAGCTATCGAAGAAGCTGTAAGACTTAGTGTAAAGTACCAAGCAGATAAAAAACTTCCAGACAAGGCTATCGATTTGCTTGATGTGGCATGTGCTAGATATAAAGTAAGAGATATCACAGATAATAAAGTTGTTACCGAAACTGAAATCATGTTTGAACTTGCAAAAATGGTTAAGATACCTGAAGAGACAGTTGCTGAACGTGAAACAGAGAGTCTTGCACACTTAGAAGAAAATATGAAAAAGAGTGTATATGGTCAAGACGAGGCTATTGAAAGCATTGTTGATAAGATTCTTGTAGCACAAGCAGGATTAAAGCCTGAAAACAAGCCTATTGGAAGTTTTGTGTTTATGGGTCCAACAGGTACAGGTAAAACTGAAACTGCAAAGCAACTTGCACATCATTTGGGTGTAGAACTAGTCCGTTTTGATATGAGTGAGTTTCAAGAAAAACATAGTGTTAGTAAGTTTATTGGTGCACCTCCGGGATATGTAGGTTTTGAAGATGATGCAGGTCAGCTGATTATCAAACTACAAGAAAATCCTAACTGTGTATTATTGCTAGACGAAATCGAAAAGGCACACCCAGATGTAAGTAATGTTTTACTACAACTTATGGATAACGGAATGATTACAGGTTCCAATGGTAAAGAAGCAGATGCTAGAAATGTGGTATTGATCTTAACTACAAACTTAGGTGCACAAGAAGCAGAGACTAATGCTATTGGTTTTGGTGAAAGTATGGAAAAAGAATACGAAGACACAAGCCTTAAAAAGTATTTTTCACCAGAGTTTAGAAATAGACTAGATGGTACTATTACATTTGCAAAACTGGGTAAACCTGTTATGTTAAAAATTGTAGGCAAGTTTCTAAAAGAACTAAAAGATCAAGTCGTAGATAAAGGTGTTAACATTGAGGTTAGTGACGAAGCACTTGACTGGCTAGTTGACAAAGGTTTTAATCCTAAAATGGGTGCCCGTCCACTACAAAGAGTCATTGATGAAAAAATCAAACGTCCACTGTCAAGACAGTTGTTGTTTGGTGATTTAAAAGACGGCGGTTATGTACGTATTGACATTGTAGATGAAGAAATTTCTCTTGTGAATAAGGAAACAACCAATGCCTGAAACAAAGAAACTGCATTACAACAAATATCTTTATAAAATGCAGTTTCGCAACTCATTAGCAGGTATTTTTCGCACTGAATGGCAGCGTAAAGGAAATCTAAGTTACGCTGCTACAAAACTCAATGAGTATAAAACACAACTTAAAACGGATACTATTATAACAAAAACAAGATGGGGAAATCCAGAGATAGTACCCATCGAAGACTATCACGATGCTAATAAACTATATAGACTCTTAAAACAGAATAAAGATTATATGATAAGATGTGAATACAACACACTTAACCTTTATTCAAATGATTTAAATATGTTAAAAGATATAAGTAAAAAAATACACAACAAGTGTGATATATGGGAACCAAAAGTTGAAAATATTCATTTCCTTTTAACTAACGCAAATGTTATTTTAGTTGACGAAAAACCAGAGTTAGAATATAAAGTTACATTTGGAAGAAAAAGAGGTAAACCAGAACTTGCTTCCTGGCTAAAAAAGAACACAGATAAAAGCAAAGCAGGTAAGATTTTTATTTCAAACTGTGAAAAAAATAGTTTTTTGCAAGGTCAATACATTTATGCAAAAGACGAAAAGGTAATACTGTTATTGCAAATGCTTGTAGGAGATAATATTGCCCGTATCGATAAACTAGTTTCAAAACAAAACATAGATAAATAGTTATATAAATCATTGCGAGGATTATTATGGAATATTTTGCGAGAGTGGTTATGGAAAAGACCACAATAAACGAAAGTCTTGTTGAAAGTGCATTTGATAGTTATGACATTTTTGAAACAGAACAAGATGCTACAGTTATTCAAATACCACTTACAAGATTGTTAGATGAGGCAGAAGCAGACGAATATGCACAGCGTTTAGCCAACATGATGTTTGAAGCAGGTTATGAAGACTTTGACATTGAGATTTCTGCAGATGGCGATATTGCAGAAGACGAAATCACATACGAAGACGACGACGAGTTTTTTGAAGACTATGGCGTGTTGTGGTTTAACGAAGATGACGACTTAGACGAAGCCGAGTACCAAGGACGTAAAGTTTCGCTAGGCAAGCCAATGCAAGGTGACGTTAAAAAGTTCAAAGTATATGTAAAGAATCCCAAAGGCAATGTGGTTAAAGTAAACTTTGGCGATAAGAAAAGCAAAATCAAAAAATCAAATCCAGCAAGACGCAGAAGTTTCCGTGCAAGACACAACTGTGATAATCCAGGGCCAAGACATAAGGCTCGTTACTGGTCATGCAGAAAGTGGTAAGATGAAGATTGAAGATTTAAACTTAAAAATCGGTGACAAACTACCTTTCAATGTTGTAGAAGACATAGTAGTGTATATGAAAAATGATCCCGATTTTTATCGTAAAGAAGTATTTCCAAACTTAGGTGGTGTACAAGAAGCAGTATTATCTGGTGGTAAGTTTAATAAAAAGAATCTCCTACCTATGATAGAAAAAGCATGTGAATCATATGTGCAAAAATTTGATATTCCAAAAAGACCTGCTGATTTATTAAGCAGAGAAGAAAAAATGGAAGCTATTGGTATTTTACTTAAAGGTGAGGCAGACGCTTTCCGTAATAAGGAATACTAATGCGTTTTCAAGAGTTCAAAAATATCAACGAAGCAAAACAAATGGGTCGGGCTTTTAATCATTTAGAAGACCTAGTGTTTTTCCACGGTGTCGAAGGAGCTCTCGAAGCAATAGAACATTTGCGTGACTTGGCTACACAAGAGGGTAGCAGCAGTATACGTATGAAATGGGACGGCAATCCACAAATATATTGGGGTAGAGAAACAGCAGGTGGTCCACTAATACTTGGAGGACACAATCAATGGAGTCGCGGAGTTTTAGGTGACAGTCCTAAAGCAATACAAGACTTCATTATGAACAAAAGCGGAAATCCAAAAACGCCTGAAGAAAAGCAACAACGTGCAGAGTTTGCAAAACAGTTTGCAAGTATGTACGCAGACTTTGACAAAGCAACGCCAAAAGATTTTGTTGGGTTTGTTTATGGAGACGGACTATTTTTATCTCCGCCCGAGCTTAAAGACGGTGTATACACATTCTGTCCAAATCCTAAATCTCAAACTTGTTATCATGTAAGAGCAGAAAGCGAACTAGGACAACGTATTGCAAAAGCAAAGATTATGGTTGTAGGACATGCGGAGTTTCCAGAATGGGGCATGCCAGACAGTGCGCAACAACCTAAAAACGATTTCAGTGAGTTTGGTGGCAATCCAAGTGTTATTGTACTAGGACCAGTATACAATACAAAACCAGTAAAGGTTGATACAAAAAATCTAGACACAGTGTCAAGATTTGCAAAAGCAAACAGCAAACTAATCGATGGTTTCCTAGCAAGTGTACAAGGATTAAGCGATCTCAAAAATATTATATACACCTATGTAAACCAAACAGCAAAAGCCAAAAACTTGGATAACTTGGGTGTTGAAAACTTTTTTACTTGGTTAAGTAATAGTAAAGTAAGTAAACCCAAGCAGGCAAAAATCAACGAGTTAAATAGTAAATACAATAATGCATTAAACGCTATCTTTACATTAGTAAAGCAGATTCAAAATGCAAAAGACAATATTATAGATCAAGTAGAAGGCGAGCAAGGAGATATCTGGGATACCAACGGAGAAGGCAGAGTTCGTTATGCAGACAAAACCAAGAAGTTTGGTAATGTCAAACTTGTTCCAAGAAAAAGGTGGACACCGGGCTAATGTTATTAAGAGAGTTATTTGAAGCAGGCGAAAGCGTAGGTATTATTTTTGGTAGATTTAATCCTCCTCATCAAGGGCATAAAGCAGCATGGGAAGAAGCTGCAAAAAATACTCATTGGTATGTTGGCACAAACAAAAGCACAATTGGACCTAAAGATCCACTGCCTTTTGATATCAAAATACAAGCAATGGAAACTATTTGGCCTAACATAAAAGGACATATTATACCAGAACAAACATGGTGGAGTCTAGCAGCAGCAGTGTATAAAAAACATGGCGAAATCGATCTGAAAGTAATCACAGACGAAACAGATGCTAAAGTTTTTGTACCAGGCTTACAAAAACAAAACGGTGTTGAAGGTCGCCACGGTTTTTATAAGTTTAAAAGTATTGAATGGCAACCAGCGCCTCGTGTATCAAGTGCTACAGAATTGAGAGCAGCAGTTGCAAATGATGATCCAAAAGCATTTGCTAAGGCAGCAGGCGTACCTGCAGATACAAATGTTGCTGGTGAACCATTCTTTGATCTAGTAAAATATTATCTTGGACAACAAAATGAAGGTGCTATGAAGCGTATTGCTACATCACAATCAAACAAAGCAGATAGAACAGCAAGCAACAGCAAGCTAAAGCCAGGTTTAGACACATATAAAAAGAAACCAAAAACAAACGAAAAGTTTGCCAGTGATGCACAACGTCGAGCAGCATTTGCCGCAGGATACAAACCCAAAGGCAAGAAAAAATGAAATGGCACGATATAACAGAAAAATGGAGCAACAAATACAAACGCAGCATTAACTGTAATAATCCAAAAGGCTTCAGTCAAAAAGCACATTGCGCAGGGCGTAAGAAAAAAGAAAGTATTGAAGAAGGTTATAAACTAAAACTAGAACGAGATGCAAATGTAGATGTATTGCATATTGTAAACACTGATACAGGCGGTCGTACAGAAGTGCGTGGCAAAAAAGGTTATGAAAGTGGAAACTATGATCCAAATGACAAACTACATCAACTGTTAGATCGTGTAGGCAAAAGTGCAAACATTGCAGAACTAATAAACGGTGAAGTAGTAAGCATCAATCCAAAACACCCAGATGGTGCAAAGGCAAAAGCAGCAGCAGATGTAGCATATAATGAAAGTACAGACTTAGATAGTCTTAGAAAATTTGTTAGGTCTCAACGAGAAGCACCTGATCAAGTTCTTTATCAAATGATGATGGCGCCAGATACTTATGGACACGCAGCATCAAACTTTGTAAGAAGTTGGTATGAGAAAACAAAAGAAGAAAATGGTTTAAATGATGTAGATTCAGCGTTAGAAATAATGGTTGATGAACTTGGATTGAATGAAAACTTTGCTGACGGTAAGAAAAAAGGCAAAAGCAGACCAGGGCGTGTAAAGCGTTCAGGTGCAAGTTGCAATGGTAGTGTAACAAGTTTAAGAAAACGAGCCAAGAATAGCTCAGGCGAGAAAGCGAGGATGTATCATTGGTGCGCAAACATGAAATCGGGAAGGAAGAAAAAGTCGTAGAACTTTATCCAGACGGATATAGTAAAACGTGGAGAGAGCACGAAAGTGTTCCTGTAGAACACTACATTGCTAAACACAAAGAACACGAAGCTCGCCGAGCAAGCACAAATGAACGCCAAGATTATTGGAAAACCTATAAGAAATACTTGAAATGAATATAAGAAAAATAAATGATCCGTGGCTGCATACCGAGGTTACAGAATATTTTTCATTTTCAGAGTTTAAAAAAATACAAGAATATTTTACTGCACTTGAAATTGATACAAGTTCTGCAATCACCATACACTTTGAAAATGATAAAAAATATAACGGAGAAGTTTCATCAAGTCATATTATTTCAGTTGTTAAATCTTTTAATGTAAAAAGACAAAGTATGTTTTGCAATGAGCTCGATGAAATATTTAAAAAACGTTACAAAGAATATTTAACTCAGTGTAATATAAATCCAGAGCAGGATAACTACTATTTTGACTTTTCGTTAATGATACAACCGCCAAACTTTTTAGGACATATTCATCTAGATCATGCTTGTAGAGCAAATACACTTATCATACATATATCAGAAGAAGGAACAGGAACAGGAATATACACCGACAACAATGATGATGGATTTGTAAAATATACAGACTGGCATCCTAATGGTGGTGTAGGATGGATGTCAAACGAAGCATCTTGGCATAGAGTTGTAAACAATAAATCTACAGATAGATATATATTTAGATCTATGTTATTTGATAGAAACATTCCTATGCCCAACGGACTTAAACATGCTTAATCAACAAGTTAAAAAATGGTTTGACAAAGATATACTAAAAAACACAAGAAAAAATATTAACTTTATAAAAGAAGACTTGTCTCATAGTATTCCTTGTTGTGATCATATAAAAAGCAAAAATAAAATACTTGTTTTAACATCAGGAAGAACAGGCAGCAAGTTTTTTGCAGATTGGTTAAGAAATGATTTAGATTTATGGTATTGTGATTTTAGAAAATGTGAAATACCATTTGGTTATGAACCTTTTAAATGGGCAGGAGATTACAGTAGATTTTTTGACACTGCACAAAATAAACAGAGATTTGTTATTAAACATATTGCACATCATTTCGAAAACATGACCAAGGATCAAATAAAAACACTTAAAAACTTAGAGACATATAATGTTGTGTTGCTTAGAAAAAACATATTTGAAACTGCTTTAAGTCATAGTTTAGCATTCAAGTTTAAAAACTGGACCAAGTTAAAAGATGTGTCAACAGAAGTAGATTGGAATGATGTGAAGTTTTGGATTGATCATACATGTCAAAACTATGCCGACATATTAGATAAAATACACGGATTTGATTATGAAGATATTGTATATTACGAAGATTTAGTTTTTGGAAAATCTACTGTATGGAAAAATGAATCAAAAGCAAATACAGTAACCAACTACAAGCATTTAGAAGAAAAATCAAATAAATACATCTACAATGAACATAGAAGATTTACAGCATTTAGCAGGAATAAGAAATAAGTTTACAGGGTATACACCATATACCGCTGAAAATATGAGTATTACTGGCACAGAAAAAGCAAAGATACAACGCAAGAAAAAAATAGCACCAGGCACTGAAGAATGGTTCAAGTTGTGGTTTAGCCAGCCTTTCCTCACAGGTGAAAAACCTTACAAAGATGATTGATCATATAGATGCGAAAGATTTCTATCAGTGGAAACCTTTTAAACAAAGAATATTAGAATCAAAGCACAATCATATAGTAATATGGAATCCGGGCGAATACAATATTACAAATGCAGTTGCAGAAGAAGAACTAGCATCAACTATCACACAAGCAAATAAAACATATCGATTCATTACCAATAGACATTGGCCACTTTATTGGGCATATAAAACTATTGCAAGTACACATAAACAGATTTGTCCCAACAAGCCTAGTAAACTGTTTATATATCTTACAGGAAAAACTAGAGCGCACAGATGTTATTTTACAGATCAACTTGCAAGAGTTGGAATTTTAGAACAAAACTATTTCAGTGTAAATGAATGGCCATGGAATGAAGAATATACATATGTGTATTGGAAAAATGCTAGAAAAGTTTTACTAGATAACATAAACAAAAAGGATTACTTTAATGTACCTGTACAGTTTGAAGATAGTCTTTTTAGCGTAGTAAGTGAAAGCAGAGTTGATAGTAAAATTTTCATAACTGAAAAAACTTTTATACCGATATATCATAAACGTGCTTTTATAATACATGGCCCAGTTGGTATACATAAAAGACTACGTAAACTAGGCTTTTTTATGTTTGATGAAATATTTGATTACACATTTGATTTTGTAACTTGCGAAAAAGAAAGAGCAAAGATTATTGCCGAACAGTTGTATCAGTTAAGCATTTCAAAAATCGAAGATTACAAAAACTTGTTACAATATAAAGTAGAACATAACTATAACCATTTACTACATCTTGTTAAAAATCAACAATATATGCCAGATATCGATTTCACAGGATCTCCTTATACCCAGGCACTAAATATGTTATGAAACAAAAAGCAAGTCCTTATTGTTGGGCACCTTGGATTAGTTTTCAACATGGCAATGTCCTACAGGGAAATACACCTTGTTGTGAATGGCAAGGCGATAGACATAGTGGTAGCATAGAAGACTACTTTAACGGCAAATATCTAAAAAAGATAAAAAAGGCAATGATTAATAAAGACATGGACTTTATTAAGACAACCTGTGCAGAATGTATTGAAAACGAAGAAGTAGGTATAAAGAGCAGACGTTTAAGATATTTTGATGATCCTCATGTGAGAGAAAATAAAACCGAAAGCGTGGTTTACTTTGATTATAGACCTAGTAACTTGTGTAATCTGAAATGCAGTATGTGTAATCCAGAAGCAAGTAGTTTGATAGCTAAAGAACTTAAAGATTTTGTAAAACAAGATTATATATTACCTAAAGACTACAAAAACTTTGACATGGCAAGTATGCGTCAAATTACTGTTATAGGTGGAGAACCAAGCATACAAAAAGAAGTTTATGATTTTTTAGATTATTGCTGCGACCTAGGATTAAATGATACTTGCCACTTGCATTTTACAACCAATGCAACCAACTGTAATAGACAATGGATGTCAAGAGTAGAAAAATGGAAAAGTAAAAGTGTCGAAATAAGTTTAGATGGTGCAGGAAAAACTTTTGAATATATTAGAACTAATAGTGATTGGAAAACTATTGAAAAGAACTGTAAAATATATGAGGAAGTTGTTGTCGATGTTGCATACCATATTACTGCACTTGCGTATAATATACCTAATGTAGAAGATTGGATTGAATGGTTTTTAGACAAAAAAGAAGTTGCAATATATCCAGTGCACGGTTTGCCTTATTTGGGGATGGATATTATACCAGATGATGTTAAAAATAAAAAATTAGAATATTTAAAAAAGTTTGACAAGCCTTTTGTTAATACGCTTATTGAAATCATAGAACAAAGCACTTACAATCCTAAACTAGCTGAGAAACTGGTATACAAGACAAGAGAACAACAGGATCTGAGAAAAGGTGATATTTATAGCGTAAATGAAATATATAAATACATTATACCAGGAATATAAAATGCAGTTTATACGTGATTTATTAGAAGATGGAAGAATAGTGCGTGGTGTCAACACCACAGTCGATGTTGATATCGATCAAACAAAAGTGGAAGCTGCTAAGTTTGGTAATGAAGTGAGCATAGATGGTAAACCTGCACTTACTATGGGCGAAATGCCAAAATGGACAAAAGAACAACTGGCTGTAATGGAAGGCGGACACACGCTAGAAGAACCAAGAACCAAGTTGTTTGATTTCGATAAATACTAACATGTTATTAAGAGAGTTGCAAAATAAAAACTTTGATATATTTGTTGCGGATGTAAGAGTTCGTCACAAGTATTACAGTCAAGCGATCAAAGTTCAAGTATCTGCAAGGAATATACAGGAAGCACGTAAACAAATACAGGCAATGTATGGTAAAGATGCTACTATTATAGGATTAAAAAAATCATGAAGATGCAAGACATTTTAGAAGCAGTGAAGCAAAGAGATCCTAGCAGTAAAACTATGCAGGATATTCGCAAGAGTGGTGCAGCAGGTGCTCACAAAGATAAAAAGAACGTACTACCTCGCAAAGAAAAACACAAAGGCAAAGCATACGAAGAATATAAACATGCTGATCATGCTAAAGGCAAAGATCCTATGCCAAAAAAATCGAAACCTAGCAAAGGCAGTGAACAAAAGCATCCTCTAAAAGGAAAACTTGTTGGCGGCGGCGCATAGTAACACACATCATTTCATATATCTTTATAATGATAATAATGATGTATTTTTTACAAAAGATGTAAATGACCTAAAAACTTATTCTAATAAAGATTACAAATATTGTCTTATAGATAATAGCGAATGGTATAATAACTGGCAACAGTATTCTACAGATCAAAAAAAACATTTTAAGACATTTGATCTAACAATGATATCTGGTGCAAAAATGACTTGGAAAGGTATGAAGCAACTACCTAACTATTTTTGGTCCATACCATATATCAGTGGATATTATTTAAGAGACTTGATTTTTCCTGTGCAACCCGAATATCCTACAAAGTTGTTTACATCGTTGAACTTTAGAAAGAAACAGCATAGAGATTATTTGATAGATTATCTTGCAAAATACGATCTAATCGAGAACAACTATATAAGTTACAAACAGTTTTCCGTCAAGAAGAATCTTGATTACAAGTTTAAGTTTTTTGATGGTGGAGAACTTGTGCTACAAGAAGCCTACTTAAAAGATTTTGAAAGTGCTGCAAATGCACCGGAGTTCAAAGATATACCCGAACATGCATATAAAGATAGTTTGTTTAGTCTAGTAACTGAATCTAGTACAAAAGCACTTTGGATGACTGAAAAAACTACTATTCCTATGTATCACAAACGACCTTTTATTATCTTAGCAGCACCTGGATACTATGCATATTTAAAGTCTTTAGGATTTCATGTATTTGACGATGTTGTTGATACAAGTTTTGATTTAGAGCAAGATGTAGAAAAAAGGACAGAGATGATAGTTAAAGAGATAGTAAGATTGAATAAAATATCTTTAAAAAAACTCTACAAAAGAACTAGACACAGTGTGTTACATAACTTCCATCAAATAAAAAGAAAAGTACATTTTGGTGAACCTAGTTTAAAACATGTGCCTTTTGTGCTTTGGCACCATAAATACAATGTACAAGATAAAACGAAAATCGCTAGGATATTCAAATGAAAATACAAGAGATTACTGAACAAAGAGTTGACGAATTGGCGCCTATTGCTGCAATAGCTGTTCAAGCAGTATGGTGGTTATTAAAATGGGCCACTACCAAAGTAGGTTGGAGAATACTTAAATATGTTGTGTCACGACATGCGGGTAAACTTGCTGTTGGTGGTGCTGCTGCATATTACATTGATCAAGGGTGGGACTGGGTAATCGAAACAATCGGCGAAGAAGCAGCACAAATGTTGATTGATAATAAGTTTAGTATTGCAATGGCTGTTACACTTATTTTAGGTGCTGTTGCTCTTAAAAAGTTCTTTGAAAAGAAGGGCGACGAAATGGTTGCAAAATATCAAGAATCGATAAGCGAAATGACCAGTGCAGGAGCAGTTGGCGCAGTGGCAATGCCAATAGGACAAATGCAGCGTCGAGTTTCAAAGAAGAAAAAGAAAAAAGCATAAATAATAAAAAGAACTCCGGAGATAAAAATGGCTAAAAGAGATACACATTGTTCAGATAAATGTTGCGGTTCAGATGTAAAAGCTGAAGACTGCACATGCCCACCAACATGTAAACATTGTAACTGCAATGCAAAGAATGTTAGCGAAGGTCTTGCTGATATGGCAGACATGGCAGAACGTGATCACGAAGTGCAAATGGCTCGTGCTGAACTGTACAAGATTGCAAAGTATGCTATCAAACTACACGACATGCTAAAAGGTGTTTCGGAGGCCGAAGGCATTGAAGGTTGGATGCAAAGCAAGATTACCAAAGCAGCAGACTATGTAGGTTCAGTGTATCATACACTAGACTATGATATGGCAACAGAAAGCAAGAAAGTTTATAAGAGCACTCTTACAAACGAAGATGTAACAGAGTACAAAGCATCACTCAAAGAGCGTATGAGTCAAAAAAAAAGTGAGCTAACTGAACTAGGACCAGATACACTGTACAAGTATTGGAACAAGTCTTATGACGATGTTAGCGATCCAGACGGTAAAGATCCTGAAAAGCTAAAAAAGCGTAGAACTTTTATGAAAAAAGCAGCAGCACAGCACAACAAGAAAAAAGGTTGGGAACGCCCACAAGGTGTTAAAAAGTCTGCAGGCGATGCAAGCAAAAGTGCAGCAGCACTGGCTAAACATCTTGCTAAAAAAGATATGCGAACAGACGAATACACTGCACAGCAGCGTATACAAGCAGCAAAAGATAAAGCAGCAGCAGATAACGCTGAAGCAGATGCATTAGCAGCTCGTAACCGTAAAGAAAAAGAAATTGCTAAACTAATTAAAACTGGCGATGATAGAAAGTTGCATACTGCAAAAGTTGATGCAGAAAGATCAAAACTAAGAAAATCTAGAATCCAATGAAGATCAAAGAAGTAACAGAAAAGGCTCCTCCAGGTAGAGAAAAGCAAGTCAAGAAACTGAAAAAGAAGTTTGACGATCCTGGTGCGCCTTATGCTATTGCTTGGGCACAACACAACAAACACGGTAAGCCAAAGAAAAAATGACCACAGAAAATATTTTTTCAGTTCCATTGTATATTTCTGATGTGACTAACGAGGAAAAAGAAAAAATAAAATCTGCAATCTTAAATCACGATTTCATTTTTATAAAAGGTACAGAACAGGGAGCTGATAGCGATTCTCTTGGAACTGATCAAGATGAAAACTTTTTTAAGTCAGGTGATTTTGAGTTTTTTGAAATGGTTGTGAGAAAACATTTAAGCAACTATCTAAAAAGCGTAGATAGTGAAATATTAGATTTTGATATTGATGTGGCATGGGTGAATAAAACGCCAAAAGGAATGAATATACAAACTCATAATCACAGAGATGTAGATATATCATGTGTATACTATGTGCAAACAAACGGTGACGACGGAGATCTTGTTTTGTATAGTCCCAATCCTGCACTTGATACATCAAGATGGATAGGTAAAGGGAGCCAAGTTAGAATAAAACCCAAAGAAGGACAACTGATATTTTTTCCTTCTTGGTTATTGCATTCAACAACGCTAAATAACACTAACAACGAAAGAATAAGTGTTGCAATAGATTTTATGGAAACAAAATAATGAGACCTACACAAACTGACACATACAATCTTACTCCAGTTCCATCAAGCAGTAAAGCGTATGAAAAACAGCTTGTGCGTCATGCTAAAGAATGGGATACAACCTACAATCTAGCAAGTACATTCAACTGTTCACATTGTAAAAAATGGACACAAAAAGATAAATCGTCTACAAATGTAAAAACACCTCCTACTAATATCGATTTAAACTATAATGGATATTGTAATGTCTTAAAACAAGATACACAGGGTATGCAAGTCTGTAACTTGTTTATGGCAAATCACTTGATAAAGATACCTGACAACGATAAAAGACCTGAAAATGCTTGGGGTCCAAAGGACAACAGATGAAACTGGTTAACCTTTATCCAGAGTTTGCTGAAAATCCTTATCTCACTAAACCTATTGAACGACTTAAAGTTGAGACATTACCATTCAAAGATTTTGACAAAGATGGTTATGAAGTTCCTACTCCTCTTGAATATCTACATTACGAAATAAATGACGTAGAAATAAATAGAGAAATACAGTATCACATTGCACCTGCACAAGAATGGTACACAGATATTGAACAAAGCGAACACGGACTTGTACTAGATCATTGCATGTTGTTAACTCGTTATGCATTTGCAGGAGAAGCAAGAGAGCAGCTAGAAGAAGTAAAACAAAATCGTCCTATACTACAAAAACTATTAAATATCAAACCTAAATGGGGTATTGACTTTTCCTTAGACTATGTAACACACGACATAGTAATGGAAGTAATACACATAGAACAAGATTTTGATAATATAGACGAAGCACAAGCTGCAAAGGAACGTCTTGAAAGTATAATAGATAACACAGACTGGTTTGACGGAGCAATGCGTCTATATCAGCGCAAAGACGAATGGATCAATCTTTCGAGCGACGATCATTCAGATTACAAAGCACAGTTTTTTGGTTGGCACAGAGCTTTTGACAACAAAAAAGTTTTCAACATAGCGTAACCTTGTTAAATACCTTATGTTTTATTATCCATACGAGCAAAGTTTTCTTCAACGACTGAATGGAAAAATTAGCAAATCTCCCACATTAGAGCATATGGTTAGCAACCTGCACTTGCCAGAGTTTTTAAGCAAGTTGTGCATAGAGTCAAGCAATATCATTCTCGATGATTTAAAACATATTTCAAATGAAACTGTTTATTATTTTTGTCCAACAGAACCTTTGCCCTTTGTTACACCTGACTTTATGGAACAGGCAAATAAGTTGTGCAAAACAAATAACAATCATTTTTATATAGTACATAACAATCTACTTGATGATTTGGAAAACTATTATGGTACATTTTCACATATACATTTTATCAACAACATGATATTGAATGTCGGTAGAGCATATGTGGAAAGTTTGCAGTATATCAAAATGGATAAAACATATGATTTTGATAAGGCTTACATAAATCTCAACAACAAAGGTAGATACAATCGGTATTTGCTTATTGACGAGATTTACAAACACGGTTTGGAATCACACGGTTACATCAGTTGGGATAGCAAACAATCAAGAGAAGACTTGTTGCACTACAGCATTGACTACAAGTTACAATACTTTAACGGCAAAAGAATACAACTAGATAATAATATCAACTATTTAGACGAATCTATAAACTCAAGAGGATTGATAAACATTTGCAGTGAGGTTCAAGAGTATTGGTTTTATGTAAAAAATATCAGTGAAAAAACCATGTATGCATTGATGACAGAAAAACCGTTTGTAGTTATAGGAGGACAAAATAATAACACTGTGTACAAGGACTACGGATTTGAAATATATGATGAACTATTTGATTACACATTTGATGCAAATGATAGTTTGGAACAAAGGATAAAAGGTGTAGTTCAAAATCTAAAATATATTTCACAACAAGATTACAACAAACTGTACAACAGTGTGCGTGACAAAACCATACATAATAAAAAACAGTTTTTGCAACTAGTGCAAAAACAGCTGGAATACAGCAAAGACTTGATTTCACTGTTGAGCAAGGATAGCGATCATCCTGATATGATCAAACACAAAGGATACTACAATGGCGTCATTCAGTTACTGGAGAACTAAAAGGTATCTCGACAGTGTAGGTGAAGGCTTTTGCTTGGAAAAATGGCACAGCAATACTGTGCATTTAGGCACAGGTACAGAGCACGGCTGTCATCATGTAGCGCCTGTCAAAATACCGCTAGAAGAAATCAAAAACAATCCTTATGCATTATTCAACCACTCTCATAAAAGACAAGTCCGTCAAGAAATGCTACAAGGTAAAAAACCAGACGAATGTGCATACTGTTGGAGAGCAACAAAAACACAAGATAGGGTGCTACAAAGCAGCAAGTATTACAACTGGGAAAACAGAGATCAGGCCACCGGCGAATACAGTTTGCCCAAATATCTAGAAGTGAGTTTAGGAAACACTTGCAATCTAGCATGTGCATACTGCGGTCCTAGTTTCAGCAGCAAATGGGCAAGCGAAATAAAACAACATGGAAATCTGCATCATATAGGTTATGTACCAACTATTACCAAAGATAATCCTTATAAAAAAGCGTTTATGGAGATATGGCCTAACTTACATCCTGGATTAGAAGAGTTGAGATTCACTGGTGGCGAACCTTTGCTGTATCATGAAATATTTGATCTCATAAAAGATGTTAATGAAAAATGTGATGTTATCATTAACACAGGATTGGGAGTTCCAAAAGATTTACTGGAAAAGTTTTTAGAGAAATCCTCACATATTGACACAGTGATATTTGCTATCAGTGGAGAGAGTGCAGGTGCTCAAGCGGAGTACACTAGACACGGTATCAACTACAACGACTTTTTGAAAAATGTTGAGTTGATATCAAAACAGCACAATGCTGATATAGAACTGATGACGGTTTACAATGCACTGTGTCTAGAATCATACACTGATTATATTTCAGATATGCAAAACATTGCCAAAGTAGATATAGGTGTAAGTGAACTCACTACACCCAGTTTCTTACATCACAGTCTGTTTGATGTAAATAAACAGCATCATTTAGATTTTTTAAAAAAGCACAACTCTAAAGCACACAGTCAGCTGGAAAGTATCTTGACAAAAGAACAAAAATATGATATAGTAGTTGAGCGTGAAAATTTTAAAAAATTTGTGAATGCTTACGATCAGCGTAGAAACACAGATTTTACACAAACATTTAAAGTATTAGGAGAACTTATATGAGCGACAGAGTTTATGGCACAGAAGAAAAAGCAAAACTAGAGAGACTTATTCGCGAAGGAGTTACAGTCCAACAGGAGATTGAAGATTTGCAAGGTGGCTTAAAAGAAACTATTAAAGCAGTTGCCGAAGAACTCAATGTAAAACCCAGTTTGATTAACAAAGCAATCCGTGTTGCTAAAAATCGTGATTGGGGACGCCATCAAGACGAGTTTGAAGATTTGGAAACCATTGTTGCTATCACAGGTTATGACAAAGACGCATAATGCACCTAGTTACTGCTCCAGACAAACATGGAAAACATAATCCTTCATTTGAAGAGATTATGGTATTAAATCCTGCCCATTTGCATTTTTTAGAATGGTGCGAAGAAGGTGAGGATATTGAAACTGTACTTGAATATGCTAGTCCTCAAGTTGAAGACTATATTAGAAGACTGATAGAAGAAGATAGATTTCACTATCATTGCAATGCATTAAATGATGGCGTGCAAAAGCAATCGTACCACAAAGTCTGGGCTAACAGTGATTTGTTTTTTGCATGGCAGACGCCTGTAAAAACAAATGTTAATGCTAAAAAACTTTTCCACTGTCAAGCATATGTCACCAAGTATCACAGAGATCTGTTTTTTGATGCAGTTTACAAAACAAAACTAGACAAAGTAGCAACACTTGCATATAGCCAAGTTCAATACGAAGGCATTGAAAAATATGCAGACTATGTGCGCAAAGAATATGTGTGGCAAGAAAAATACAAACAGTATTACACAGCATTTGAAGGACATGATGCCGATTTAGTGCATGATGAAAAAAGCAATCCTGCACCACCACTAGAAGTATGGAATCAAAGTGCTGTAAATATCGTGCCAGAAACATTTTATCACCGCATAGGTATTACAGAAAAAACTTATCATTGCATGTTGTTTGAAAAACCTTTTCTAATGCTTAACGGACAACATAGTCACAAGTATTTGCAAATAGAAGATTACAAACTGTATGACGATGTGTTCGATTATTCATTTGATAGCAAAGACAAAATAGAAGATAGAGTTTTCGATATAGTAGAGCAGCTGAAAGATTTACAAAACAATGACTATGCTAACCTTTATAAAAGTTTGTATGAAACTGTGCTACACAACAAGAAAACCTACATTAGGCATTTGCTAGAAGAACCATTGCCCGAACTGTTTGAATACAAGAATGCTGTGTTTACACCCGAAGCAGATAAGATAATGCAAGGCATTCTCAAGGCAAAAAAACAAGCAGCAGATATTAAAATTTAATCTTTTTTGTAGCCATTGGAAATATAGGATGTGTGTCATCACAGCCAGGACACAACGTGCATTGAGGAATAGGCCGATTGTGATTAGCAAAAAATGCATCAAGTTCTTGTTTTGTACTGAAAGGATCGCCTGCACGATATTGTTTTAATAAATCTACAGCTCGTGGTTCGATGCTAAACTGTAAAAACAAGTCATCTTTTAATGCAGTCAAATGACATTGGTATAGTTTACCTTTGTGAAAAAAGTTACAGGGTTCATCTTCTCCAATGCACAACTGATAAGCATCATTTATGTTGCTGTGATGCAAATACCAAGTTTTATCCTGTATATGGTCAATAGCATTTTTTATAAAATAATAAGTGGTTTCTAAAACTGCCAGTCGCTGTCGTGTTTTCCTATCATAGTACTCAATGCCTTCATCAACTTTGACTGTTTTATATTTGCGATCTTTGATTATTTCGTGTAAGTTGTGTTTTATTTCATCATACATGGCAGGATCATGTACACAAATATTTAGATAGTATCCAGTGTCTATTATCTGCCGAGCAAGGTCGGCTTTGGTGCCTAATAAAGTTCCGTTAGTAGCAACATAGTGTTCTTCTGCATCCGGCCAAAGTTTTTTCAGTTCTAGAACCCATGTCATAATATCAGGATTTGTAAATGGTTCTCCGCCATGCACTGTGACTATTTCAATGTCAACAAGTTCACTCCACTTGGTGTAATAATCTGCATAGTCTGCAAACTTGACATGTCCTCTAAAGTTGTAGTTGTTGAAACTTTCACACCCATCACAGGTTAGATTACAAGTATTGGTAATATTGAACGCTGCATCTTCTATCACATGCTTTCTCATAACATATTTATATACACACTCGATGGACTAAATATTTTCCATGCATTATGTTGTTACATTAGATAATATAAACGATCCAACAGGGTTAGACACAGATGTTCCCGACGATGCCACACATTTGCATTTTTTGTATTGGGAAGAAGAAGCCCATACAAAGCAAGAAATGCTGTATTTCATCAGTGGCAATGCAAAAAAACTTGTACAAAAAAATGCATACACATATCACTGCAATATACTAGGCCCAAAACACATCGAAAACACTGCCAACTATCAAGCATGGCCTGATTACGATTTGATATTGGCATTTCAAAAGCCTAGAAAAATCAAGCACGATATTGTATATAAGTTTTGTTGTATGCAAAACAGTTTGGGATATCATAGAGATTACATATGTGATAAACTATATGGCAAAGACGGTTTGTTATCATACAATGAACTCAACAGCGATGAAGGATACCTATACGAAAAGTATTTAGAAGACTGCAAACGCTATCCGCTGTGCGAGAAAAAATGGCAAGGACAAATACCAAAGTTTTTACCATGGAGCGATCACGACAAAGATTTTGTCGTAGAATATGCAGACAATCCGCCTCCACCTTTGGACTATTGGGAAAAGTGTTTGATTAATATTGTAACTGAAAGCTATTTTGATATACTTGATATCACAGAAAAATCATTCAGCAGCGTTATACACGGTAGACCAACTGTGATTGTTGGTGCTGAAAATGTTAATAAATATCTTTTTGATACATATGGACTTGAACCGTTGCCTGGCATAGATTACAACTTCGATGCATATGAAAATCTCACAGACAGAATAGACGATTTGTGCGAACAGATAATCCACAAAGATTTTGACGAACAAAAAATGCTAAAAACAGCAAAATATAATCAACAAGCATTGATAAAATATATTGCCAATATGCCACTTCCGCAAGTGCTTGATAGTGCAGCAGTGTTCAGTGAAAACAGTGAAAAAATTAAACAGCGTATTCGCAAAATACAACACTTGACAAAAAATCTTGTCAGTGTATAATAAACTTAAAAGGAGAAATCATGATTCAAACCAAAGTGCCAGTTTGTTGGCAAGACCAAAACTTTTACAGTTTACCATATGAGAGTGCAGGCGGATATGGGCAAGATGAGTACATCATGTATGGACATGATAACTACAAAGCTATTATTAATAATGATGTTGTTGTAGGCAAAAAAGAAGACATGCCAGATTTCATTTATCAGGTTATTGAAGACTTGCCTGATCACGATCATTACGAAGTGGCATTTTACAGAACACCTCCTGCAAACATTTTGCCCGTCCACAAAGACATGTATGCCAAGTTTATGGTAATGCATGATATTAAAGATGTTGATCAAATCACACGATACATTGTGTTTTTGGAAGATGCAAAACTAGGACACATGTTCCAGATTGAAAAAACTGTTTTTGCAGACTGGAAACGGGGCGATGTTATTGGATGGAAAGGCAGCACACCACACGCAGCGTACAACATGGGTATTGAACACAGATATACACTACAGGTTACAGCATATGACAGATAAAGTTGTTGTAGGGTTAGACCAAAATCAAGAACTAGAAGCAGATATTGTAAAACTATGTTACACAAACAACGAAGTTAATGTTCTTAACTATATGGAAGAAGGTTACAGTAAAGACGATATCATAGAACTTGTTGACAATGATACTTTCACTGATTTTGTTGAAAACTACACATTCAAACTGCATTGCACTCATTTGGATCCTTACACCGATAAAGAAGATATCCACGAAGAGTTTCCGGGCTATATGATGCTTACAGGTATACAACCTTTAAAGTATGAAAAAAATATTGAAAAGTTTTTTTGTTGTCAAAATCTAAGTTTGGGATATCATAGAGATTACCTTTTAGATAAACTATGGGATGCAGACTTGTTTAAAGATGGATATATCAGTTATTGGCAAGCAAAACAAGGCGATGACGACGATAACTTGTATGCAAAATATTTAAATGACATAAAAAATAAAACACTGCATCGTAAATGGCAAGATCAAATATATAAATGGTTTGATTATGAAGAATACGAAGACAGATTAGTTTATGATTATTGGGACAATCCTCCGCCACCGCATAAGACATGGAACGCAACTGTATTTAACATAGTAACTGAGAGCTATTTTGATGTTCCAACACATAACACAAAATATCTAAGCGAAAAAACATATAGTTGTCTATTTCAAGCACAACCATTTGTACTAGTAGGATGTCAGCATCAACACAAATATCTGCAGGATGCTGGATTTTTATTATATGATGATGTTTTTGATTATAGTTTTGATGCATTACCCACAATAGAACAAAGAATTGATGCATTAGTTGATCAAATAAAAAATCTAAATAACACTTGGGCACTGCAAAAACGACTTGAAGAAAGAGCATTTAAAAATCAAGAGATTATTTTTAAAAAAATACAAAATATGGAACTTCCAGACATATTGTTCAGCAATGAGCACAGGTTTTTACCATATGCAAAAAAGCACAGAGATGATATTTTCTATGCTAAAACATTTGTAGACAAATATGTGTAACTGTGTTAAAATAAGTTTTATTAGGAGAGTCCATGCCATATGTAGATGCATTTTTTGACAGAGACGCTGACATCATTCGTTGTGTAGAACGCAAGGAAGGCAAGCGTCTATATAATGAATATCAAGCAAAATACACATTCTACTATGAAGATCCACGTGGCAAATACAAAAGTATTTTTGGAGACC
>Ga0255743_10000596_pt1 | contig 31880 bp, 29 predicted proteins | sample 101ome_19_FD_179950 | JGI IMG/M metagenome (GOLD analysis project Ga0255743, IMG submission 179950) | Coastal salt marsh microbial communities from the Groves Creek Marsh, Skidaway Island, Georgia - 101405AT metaG (version 2) | ecosystem: Environmental > Aquatic > Marine > Intertidal zone >... | reverse complement strand
CAATTTCTGCATCACGCCATTTTTCATCACGGTCGGGGTGTTCGTCCCAACTTGCTCTAAATGCATGAAATCCGTTAATACCTACTTCACTTTCGTTTCCTGACTCGTCAAACTTTTGTTCTGCTTGTTTCCAAATAGTAGCAAATGTATCTTCATCACTGTTTGGTGTGCTGGTAATAATAGCACGACCACCTGTTGCTAGTGTAGGTGATATTGAAGTCCAAAACTCTTCCGCAATGTTAGGTTGTACAAACGCAAACTCGTCACAGTATAGTAATGAAATTGACATACCACGTCCTGTGTTGCCTGTTGTTGTTTGACTTACAATGCGTGATCCGTTTTCGAACTCAATGCTACCTTTGTTGTAACTTGTAACACCTGCTCTAATATGGTCTGGACACGTTTCATATACATAGCGTATACGTGCCATAATCTCCTGTGCACCTGTGTATTTGTGTGCGGCAATTAGAATAGTTTGATCTGGATTAAACATTGCATACCAAGCAAGATAGATAGCCGCACAAGTAGTCTTACCTGTTTGTCTTGGCATCATATTAATATTAAATCTATAACTGTGATATGAATGCATTAAACGCAATTGATATTCATAGGGATCGAATAAAAGTTTACCTTGCACAGGATGTTGAATAAATGCAAAGTGTCTTGCAAAATACAAGTATCCTAGATCGGGGTCCATACATTGAGCAAGATCTTGAATCTGCTGTTCTGTGTATTGTTCTCGTTGATTTGCTTTTTTGGTTAAAACACCATCTAAACTCTTACTCATGATCTACTCAAAATCAAAAAAGAAACTTAATGTTTTACGTTTGTCAAATGTAAAATCATTTACTGGAGAATGTAGCATTTGTCCGCTATACATTACCATTCTATTAGGACACGCTCCAATTTCTATATCTGGAACTGTGTCATACTGTGTCCTATAAAACGCTGTACCTCCACTCGATGTTTGATCGAAATATAACATACCTGCTACACCTGTATGATCAGTATGCGGCGGATGATACTTCGTGTTCTTTTTTGACTGTAGTACCTCCTCTGTTATTGTATACCTCAACAGCATATGCCAGTTTTTAATTGGCTTGCCTATAATAGATTTTATCTTGTTATATATTAATTTATCCAAATTTTCATCAAAGGTATGTACATGCTCTGTTTCATAAACAGGATATGCTTGTAATCTATTGCCGTAGTATATTCCGTACGGTTGATATATTGCATCAAATTTGTAGTCATAAAACTTTTCGTTTATTTCTTCAAAATCTTTAGGTTCTAAAAAACAATGATCGACGTAGAATCCGCCGCTTTCTATATAGTCCTGAATGTCCATGAAAATATTTACAAAAAAATAGCGGCCGAAGCCGCTATTATGAGTTTATTTTTGATTTAAGCCTTTACGCAATTATCAACTGTTTTGCCACCCTTTTTCTTGGTGCCCATACGCTTGTAGCCTTTCCAACAAGCCTTGCCGTCAACGCCTTTTTGCTTTTCTGTTTCTACAGTCTTTTTTTTTGATTCGTACATGCTTTTTAGTTCTGCTCTAAGTTTTGCTTCTAGTGCCATAGGATTGTCACCGTCTGCTGCCTTAGGATGTGCGTTCTTTTCTTTGTTAAGTCCGCCTGCTAAATCTCTAGTCATGTATTGTGTGTCTTTGTATTCTTCTTCTGGTTCGTTTGCATAGCAATCTTCGTCAACATCTTCTTCGTCTTCGTGCGGACTTGCGTGTTCACCACAGTCACTGCAGATACCCATACCGTTTTCGTAGTTCTTTATAGGGGCGTCACAGCATGAGCTGTTTGGTCCATCGTAACGGCCTTCGCCCATATCTTCGTCTTCTGGGGCCATAATAGCCTTTAACTTGACCATTTCATCGCCTGCACTAGGAGGTCCCATTTTTGGTTCTGGCATTGGCATTGGCATAGGTGCTTTAGGAGCATCTGCTCCAGTTGCCGCTCTAATTAATCCCATTAAATCTTCTACATTTTCTTTGCCTTTGGCGTTTAGATTTACATTGATTGACACTGGTTGTCCATCATCTTGCGGTGCCATTGGTGCAGGTGCTTGCATTGGCATGTCACCACACTCTGTTGTCGCCGCATCAAAAGATTCTAAAATCTTTTTCATTTCGTTTGATTCTTGTTTTGCTGGGCCTTCAAATGTTCCATTTTCAATAGCATTTAAATTGCCTAGTAGTTTATTCATATCCATTTGTTAGCCTCCTACAACCGATTTGGTGTTTTCTTCTGTGCTGATATCTGCAGACTCTCCTTTTGGAGCACCGTCTACAGGATCAATATCTCTTTCGTTGCGAGCCTTTTCTAGTTCAGCAAGTAAACTCATTACTCTGCTAGTGCCTACTTCTTCCTGAGCTGATTCTCCGCCCATATCTTCTGTTTCTAGTTTTGTTTCATAAGGTGCATCTTCTTGACCATCTTGATATGCTTCTTGTGGCTCATTTACATTTCTTACAATTACATGTGCTTGATCAATGTTACAGCAATTACCTACATACTCACGCATAATTTGAGGTGTAGTTGGATAGTCTAGCGTTGCTTCGTAGTAAGTAATTTCAACATTGTCTAATTGTGGAAAATCTAGAGGTCTTTTTTGAATTGGTGTTTTCTTGCCTGGGGAAATAGTGCCTTTAAATTTCTGTAAGGCAGTTTCAAGTGTATCTGCAAACCCTTCTGGAATCGGTCCTGCAACACCAATTTTAAATTCATATTGTTTTTTTGCTGTTTGTATATAATTTTCTAATAACATAGTACACCTCTATACTTATTTATCCATACCCTTTAGCTTTTCTAGCAAACTGTTACGATCTGTTATAACGTAACCTTCGCCATTTACAATATCTGCACCGTCAGGGTTGGCTTCTTTATCCATTTTTTCTTTCTTAAGTTGCAACTCTACCATTTTTAATTTTTTATCTAGTTTAGCAACCTTGGCATCCAAACTTGTTTTTAACATACCGCCAGCAACTTCAAAAATTCTACCGCTATAACGACTTTCAACATTCATGCCTAAGTCCATTAAATCTTCGTATGCTTGTGTTGCTTTTTCTGCTACATCATTAAGTTCTTTATCTGCCATTTCTCCCAAACCTTTAACAGCAGGAAGTGCCGCAGTAATTTTATCAAATTCTGCAATACGATCAAATGTATCTTCTTGAGTCTTTAACTCTTGTTTTGCTTTTTCTTTATTTTTAGATTTTTCTTCATCAATTAATTCTTTTGAATCAGGTAAATCTAAAAGTTCTTCTAACTTCTTAGTCATAACACTTGTATTTAGCGTCTACTGCCTTGGTGGAAAATATCTTTCTCAGTCACTATTCTAAACTTAATACCTTTTTGTTTAGCCCAGGCATTTGCCGCTTCCCATTTTGCTTGATTTAAAATCCAATGAGCTTGATTTGCTCTACTTCTACCAGTCTTTTCTTTTACCGCTTGATTTTCTGGTTTAACTTCTATTACTTCTACATGATTTTTGCCATTTTTATCTGTATACTGTATAAAGAAATCAGGAACATAAATTGTTTGTTTTCCTGATAAAGGGTTTCTATATGGAATTTGTATTGCTTCACTTGCCCATCTGCTTATACTAGGAGATTCATCACAAAATTTCATAAATGCAAACTCCCAACTTGATCTGTATGTAGGCTGTTTAGTACCAACATATTTGTCAGGGTTTTTTAGATTAAATTTTCCTTGGGCAAAACGTGACATTATACAATGATGTTTCTTGCTTCTGTACGTTCAACGATATCTTCAATTTTAAATCCAATAGTACTAATTTTTTCTCTATTGTAATTCATAATTTCAGTTACAACAACACTTAGTTGTAATTCGTTCAAACCTTTTAATGTATCAAGGATTTCAAAAACTTTAATACCGTCTAGTTTGGCTTGTTGCATAATTACAGTGCCAACTGCAATGGCAGCCGATTCGTCAAAGTCTCTTTTACTAAAAAATCCAATTACAGCATCAACTTCATTGCTTGGAAAAGATAAAGGTTTATTAAAATAATTTGTAAATGCAAGTTTTGTTTTATCTGCACTATCTGTTGATTTAGACTTAGGTAGGTTTAATTTTGTTACTGCTTCGTTCGCTTCCATTAGTTAAACTCTCCATTTTTTGCTCCTGATACTGCCGCATCTCTCTGATCTTGTTTAACACCTTCAGGTAAACTATCCCAGGCCGCATTAATTGCATCCGGAGTTGCATCCCCGCCTGCGGCAATGTGTGCCTTTTTAAATGTAGTGGCTTTGGCTAGATCATCTTGTGCATTTCTATTACCTAACAATCCGCCACTTACGTCTGACCAGCTTTTTCCACTTAGCAATCCGCCGAGTGCAACAGTTCCTCCTGCTATTGCAAGGTTTTTCAAAGCACCGCTTCCGCTTCCTTTTGAAAATGCTGTATTTGCAACCCCACTTACATCGATGCCAGCCGCACTTCCGATTACATCTTTAAGAATACCAAATCCTTCTTGACGCAACCCATCACTTGATAAGTTGCCGCCTGCTCTAATTACATTGCTGGCTTTCAACACAGTGCCAAGTAAGTTGCTAGGATTTGCAAATGCGTTACCACTTGTAATATCTGACAGAACATCAAGGCCGCCTTCTAGTACGCCGCCTGCACCCATTAGACTTGTTACGCCGCCACCTTTTAAACTAATCGGACTTGGTGTTTTATCATAATGGTCAGTGGCAAACCCTGCTGGAGCAGATCCTTCAGATACAGGTCCTCTAGTATAAAACACTGCTTCATATGCAATTTGGCAAGTGTTTGATACTGGATCACTTAACGATTGATCCATAGTATCATGTTGCCATTGTGTAATAATAGGGTTAACTAAAACAAATGCTGTATAACGTTTTCTTGACATTTGATAAATTATAATACTATCAAAAAACGGTTTAAAACTGTCGTTATCAAAACCAAATCTTAATTGGTTATTTTCAGGACTAGAAAAAGCACTACCTCTATTATAAGGTGAGGTTTCATTTGAAGGTGCTTTAAATGCCGGAACGTTTGCAACAGGCTTTCCTGCCGCGTCAACTTGAGCATAGTTACCATCTCTATAATAATACCTGTAATATGCTTCCCACATAGCGGTAGTAATACCAAAGTTATCGTCATGGAAAACACACGTAATTGGTTGGTAATCAATTCTTTGTTGTACTACACGCTTTTTATTATATTGATGTCTTGTTTGAGTTTCAACTTGAAACGATGGTAAATCAATTGACTTAACAAGCATGTTAAGTTCGTTACTGTGCTTTTCTCTTAGTTGAGGAATAGTTCTAGATGCTTCTCTATTAATATTAAAATTTACATGATAGAGAAATTTTGATTTAGGTGCAAGCCTAAATGCGTCATCTACGTATAGTCTAGCACCGTGTTGAAAATCCCCTAAGTTTCCTTTTGGGTTTCCTGCACCACTTGCTAAATTATCTAAGAATCCTTTTAATATGCTCATACTGTATTTAGCACATTAGATTATGTACGCAGATAAAAAAAAGGGCGAGAAAAAATCGCCCTTCCTTATTAAGGTAAAGTCAGTTATTAAACAGCACCGCCACCAGTTGATAGAGTATTAATTGTTCTACCTACTGCTGTACCAATACCAGTACCTTGTGGTGTTTGGATTGCGTTGTCGTATCTAATTGACATTTGGATTTGTACAGGTTCAGAACTGTTATATGCTAACTGTTGGTAGTTTACGTTTTCTACGTAAGCACCATATAGCTCAAACGTTTCTAAAACACTAACATCATTTGCTCCGTTGCCACCATCTAGTATTTCAATACGTGCTACAAATTTGTAATCTGCACCACTTGCCGCACTAGATTGTTCAAAGAAATCAAATTGTTTCTGAATCTGTTCGCCGACTAACTTCTGAACTCCGCCAGTTACATCGTCTCTTACGTTTAACGTAATAGGTTCCCAAGTATGCTTACCAGCATAGTTAACTTTTGAGTTATAAACATGTAGTTCCATGTTTTCAAAAGTTAAATTAGGACGAGTAACGTCAATAACTTGTTTAGTTATTTCAGTGCTTGGTGAACTGACGCCAAAGTTTTCTAAAGTAACGCGGAAGCGATACTGTAGTTTTGGCATCAACAAGCCCTGACTGGAACTAGAAGCACTGCTGTCCAAAGGCACTGTTAATTTTGATAATGTTGAAATTGCCATTTATTTGCTCCTGTTAAATATATTTATCCATTAAAGGCCTGCTATTTCACCGGTGTTTTTCAAGCGTAGCGGAATGTAAATAAATTCAACTGCTTTCACTGGCTCAATCGCAATATCTACATAAAGCTCGTTACGATCAATTCTATTTGGCGTGTTGTTTGATTCATCACACACAACTAGGAAGTCATAAAGTGCTCTCTGTCCCACAAGTTCTAATAGTAAACTATCGACCTGCTGTTTGATTTCATCTCTTGTAATCTTATCGTTTGGTTCAAACACATAAGGTTTAGCAAGTTTGTTAAGTTGACTACGTAAGTAGATAACCAAACGTGCAACGTTAATTCTATCTAGTGAACTAGCGTTTCTAGCACGAGTTTTCTGACCGTAGTTAACAAGTCCTGCACCTTGTAAGAATGTTACAGGGTTAACATTGTTTGAGTACAATGTATCACGCTGTCCTTCATTAAGTGCAACACTTACAAATTCGCCCTCAGCATCAATGTAACCTGCCGCTGAAGCATTAGTAATACCACCGCGTCTTGTACCTGCTGGTGCAAACCATGGATAACTAACTTGATCACTTAGTGCCATTGTTCTTAAGATACCGTGTGATGCTGGAACAACAATGTTGTTACCTGCGTTATCACTAGTATATAAGCTCGGATAGAACACACCTAAGTATTCATCTCTTGACACAAGCCCTTCGTCGTTGTCTTCAACTGCTAAATTAACGTTAGTTGCCCATTCGTTAATTGATGTTGCATCTGGTGTTAGTCTAAATGGACTATCGCCAACGATAAATGCAGTTAAGCCTCTGTCGTTGTTTAGTGCAATCATTTCACCAATTAGTTCTGGATAACCTGGACATGCCATTACGTTAAACAATCTTGATTCATCATCGCGAATTTCTTGATTACTGTTAACCAATGCTTGTAGTCCTTGTACAACAACTTTACGCTGTGCCTTGCGACCAAATGTACCTGCACCGTTTTCTTGGTTAGCTGATTCAGTAACCCAACGGTGTGGATAGTAGCCATCCATTGATTCGTCGTTAAAGCGACCATTATCATTTGCTTTATCAATGTAGTTACGAACAAACTTCTTAACATTAAAGCCGCTACGTCTTAGATTCCAAAGCAACATACCTTTTGGATATAGTGCTGGATCTGGAGCATCTGGGTCTAAGAAGTTACTAGTAAGTAACGCATCAATGTCTGCCATTTTATCGCTAGTAGCACCACTTGATCCCCAACGTGCATCAGCAAATAAAATACCGTCTTCAGTAGTTTGGTCACCTGTGTCTAACAAATTCCATTTTGCTGTTGTAGCATTGTACTTGTAAATTGTTGGATAGTTTTCGATGTCCGAAGTATCAATCCAAATGTCGCCTGTTTTTAGTGCAGTGCCATCTGATTGACCATCAGGCTCAGTTGCACTAACAATAGGACCTGCAGGATCAGTTTGTTCTGCTTCGTCTACTTCGTAGAATGGGCTAGTAGTATCTAAGTAACCTACCCATGTGCTACCATTATGAATCATAAGGTCTACTTCGTCAACAATTGAGTTATACCAAAGTTGTCCATCTGTCGCTAGTGCAGTTGGAGCATCTTCACTTGCTGTGTAAGAAAGTACTTTCCACTGTGTAGCAACAAAATCATTTGCTGTGTCACCTGCTGGTGCCGCATACAAATTAGGTGTACCGTTGTTAGCATCAACATATGCCGCAAAGCCGATATCGCCTAGTATGCCATCAGTGTCAAGTAATCTAAAGTCACCTGCTTGTGCATGACTAATAACAACTTTGTTTTGTGCGTTAACTGTTGCACTTACATGCTCAAAGTCGCCGCCGTTGATTGCTTCTGCGATTGCTTCAGCGTCTACTGTTGCGTCAGTACCACCAATAGTAACGCTTACAGTAATTGCCGCTTTTAATGCCGCTTCGCCTGTGTCACTTTCTTGAATGCTAATTTGGTATGAACCTGCTCCAAGTCCTGTTGTAACAACATTACTTGTAATTGAAGTAGGACCAGTTCCAACTCTGCTAAACAATTTAAAATCAAACTCTGCATCTGAATCTTCGCTGACGTTATATTGTGCGTACAGTGTGCCAACTGCAAGATTCTGTCCACCGCCAGTTTTATCTAACTGTGCGAGTGCTGTTGAGTTATTTTCATAAATTGGTGCCGCGTTGTCTACCCAAAGTTTAGTAGAATCATTCCATTTCTTAACTCTTAGTTTTGCACCTAAGTTAGGATCTGTTGTTTTAAACCAAATAGATCCAGTCGGACGTGGTGCTGAGTCAGTTGACTTAAATGCTGGAATGCTAGTATGTGGACCAATGTTTAGTTCAGGTGCCCAATAACTACCTGCTGTAATTCCTAAGTCTGATAATGGAGTACCAGTGTCATTAGAAATAATAATATCAGCAGTTGAGCTGTCTGATGGTGCCCAAGAACCGTCACTGTAAAGTGCTAGTTTGCTGTTAACTTTCTTAGCAGTTACGCCTGTTACGTTTGTTACTGCATTGATGTTAGCAACAAGTGCGTCAATGTCTGCACCCATTAAAATTCTTTCATCGTTTAATTGAATTGCATCTGAAGCAGTCAATGAACTCGGAGTAGCTGTACCTTGTACTGCAATCCAGGCTTTTTTCCAAGCACTTGAACCAACTTTAACCCAAGTATTGTCACCGTTTTTATAGTACAATCTGTTAAGTGTTGTAGTAGCAACTAGTACATAGTCACCAATTGAACCAACACTAGGCTTAGGATCAGAAGTAGCATCACTGCCTACTAGTTGTGTTTTATCTGTAATGATTGTAGGAACTTTGTTAGTGAATGTTTGGCCGCCTGTTGCTGTAATAGCATTGCCGTTCCATTCAAAAAGACCTACTCTTGAAATCTGTGTGTCAAACCAAGAAGTACCATCTTCTGGATCTGCCGCAGGTGCGTCTGCAGATGCAACTAGTTGATTTGTATCAACGTCTGCTCTTACAACATATGCTCTGTTGCTTACGCCTAAGAATGAGTAAGCCGCTTGTAAACCGTATTCGTTTAACTCGCCTGCGTGAATTGGATTATTGTTGTTATCTGTTAAAAAAGTTGGATCTCCAAATAAATCCGCTAATTCTCTCTGTGAAGTAACTAGGTAAGGTTTGCCGGCGTTTGCTTTTGTAGTTGCCGTTGCTGTGCCTGTTCCAGATGAATTTGTTTTGTCTTGTGCAGACGCTACAAAAATCATTGGAGTCATTCCTGGCTCAGCCGGGGTGTAAAAACTTTCGTCTATAACACTAACCTGTACTCCTGGTGATACTAATGCCATGTGTTTTCTCCTGTACGCATAATAAGTTTATTTGCTACTGTATTTATTATCTAATCAAGAAAATACCGTTATTAGCACTTAAAAAAAGGGACCAAAAAGGTCCGTTTGATGTAAATACTTGTATGAGACCGCTTTGTAAATGCAAATTAAGGCCTTGTGCTGTTAATTACAAAAAAGGTAACAAGGTTTACTATCGATCAAAATGCGAAGTTTGTCTCTATCACAAGTCTACAGTTTCGCCTTTGTGGAAACAAGCAGGATACACAAAAAAAGATTCTTGTGAAAAATGTGGATTTACTAGTCAGCACACAGAACAGTTTGATGTGTTTCACATTGATGGTGATTTAACAAATTGTAGATATTCAAACTTAAAAACAGTATGTGCTAACTGTCAGCGTATCATGCAGAAAGAAGGTGTAAGGTGGAAGCAAGGCGATCTTGTACCTGACCATTAAGAGCATCTAGATCACTATCATTATAAATCACTTGATTAAAATCTGTTTGAGCCCATTCCCATTCTGAGCGATGCACGTCTTGAGGCTCAACACCAATGTCTTGATACATCCTAAACCAAACAGGATCTGCTCCTCTTTTTACAACCCATACTTGACCGTTAAGTTTTTTCACCATTTCGACTTCGTTTTTAAAACGTACATCTGGAATGACAAAGTTAACTGTAGGATTGTTTAGGATTTCTTGTTTTACAAGACTTACCCAAATGTTATCACTAAATCCATTACGCATACACTCAGTACCAAACTCTTGTAGTACTAGTCGTGGAGTAATTGTACGGCCTGTTTCTTTAGTCCAAAAATCATCTTGGGTTTCACGCCACTCTCTTGATTCAACTGTTTCACCTTCTAGCATATCTCTATCCCACCCAAACACAGATGCAACTCCGTCTTTGAGTTTATCAGCAAAACTAATTTTTTTGAAGTTGTGTTTTTCAACTAGAGTGTCTGCGACAGTTCCTTTGCCGCTACCAATTAAACCGCAAATACCAATAATCATTAAGATTCCTTTGTAAAATAAAATATATTATATGATATTTTATTACAAATGTCAACCATATTTTTTTATGCTAAATTGATTCAAAACTTTTTCTTGTTTTCCTATTAAACTTTCTAACGATTCCCAAACTCCAAAAGGAGTTTCTGCATTAATAATGTTCAAAGAGTTGTTAGTGTTATGTTTATTAGGTATGTCAACAATTAAGTTATCTTTATAATAAATTTTTATTGTGCCGTGCATATTGGATACGTGTTTTTGAAAAACTACATTAACAAACTTTTTCCAGCTGTTATCCTCCTCATGCCAATCATCGGTTACAGGTGTATAGGATTGACTATGATATCTAAGTACGAACTTAGTTTTCAGTTGCTGTGTAGGATTTAATAAAAATTCTGGAGGACAATGTTCGTCGTGTGCAATTATACAGTCTACAGTTTGATTTTGCATGTGGCCATAAATTAACCGCTGATTGCCAGGATTAACAAACAAGGACTGTGTATGTGGTATACTTTCAAAATAAGTACATGAAACTGGTACTTTAATTTTCGAACTGTAATGTAAAGCTACAAATACTTTAGCAGGATAGGACCAATCCTTATTAGAAGAATACCATTTAGAATATCTGTCTTCTAAATATTCTTTTATAAGTTTATGTGATGTATCAATTTGTCCGGTTTGTACAAATAGTTTAGCCAATGGTAAATCCGTAACCTACGCCGCCTGGCACATTCATAGAAATGTCTACTTCTAATTTTTCCATTTCTGCTTGTGCTTCTGCTTTTAGTGCATCGCCGTTGAGGGCTGATCCACCTTGTGGTCCTGCGATAGTTGCGAATTTAGATCTTGCCTCGCCTAACATATACTTGCATTTAGCCAATGCATAGTCTTTAATCCATTGTTTGGCAAGATAGTCATCAAACAACTGAGAGTCAGGACGATAATTGTAAACATATAAAAGCAGTTCTTCTTCTGCTCTTGGACGTTGTAATATTGTTAGTTTTTTAGTAGTAGTATTCCAGTTAAATTCAATAAATGAACCAAACATGCGTCCTACTAGTTCTTGATAACTTGCAAACGCATTATAAGTTGCAAGTCCGCCCATGTTTGAACTTGACAGCAAATATGTATTAGTGTATGCCATATTAAATGGTTCAAACACAGTGCCGCCATCGCCGCCGCCTGTGCGTGATCCAATTGAGCGTCTAAAAATCTTTCTTACTTCGATAACTTCATTTGGCAAAATATATTCATTTTGGTCAATAATAGTTGGCATAAACAAATAACTTTCTTCAACAGAGTTATCTGATCTTTGACGGAACTTGTTTAGTGCATTATCGATAGCAGTTTCATAGTGTATTGGATCTAATTCAACATCAACCATGCCGCCGCCGAGCATTGCGTAGATGTAATCTGTTATTTCTTTTTTCTGTGTTTGTAAGTCAGCCATATGAAGTCTCCATAGTATTTATCATACGAATAAATACATGTGTTATGCCGAGAATAAGTTTATATAAACCAGAAAAAGGAAATGACTATAATTTCCTAGACAAGCAGATAACCGAGATGTTTACTGTAGGAGGTACAGATGTATTTCTACACAAGTATCTTGGTCCTACCAATCCAAGTGATGCAGATGCTACTGCCGCTACGCCTCAGTATGATGCTGTTAAAGAAACAAACATTCAGGACATGCTATTTTTAGAAAATAGAGATAGAAAATATGATCCTGACATTTATCAAATTAGAGGCATCTATAATGTACAAGATATAGATTTTGATCTTAGTCAATTTGGTTTATTTTTACAAAATGATACACTGTTTATGACAGTTCCTATCAATTATACTGTAAAAACAATCGGTAGAAAAATTATGCCAGGCGATGTAATTGAATTGCCACACCTTGTAGACGAACATGCACTTAATGATTATAGTGTAGCACTTAAAAGATTTTATGTAGTCGAAGATGTAAACAGAGCCGCAGAAGGTTTCAGTCAAACATGGTGGCCGCATCTTTATAGATTAAAATTAAAACAAATAGTAGACTCGCAAGAATTTAAAGATATTTTAGACTTGCCAGCAGAAGAAGGAAGCAGTCAAACATTGCGTGATGTGCTTTCAACATACGAACAAGAAATGCAAATTAATGATGCTGTTCTCGATCAAGCAGAAGCAGATGCTCCTAAGAGTGGATACGACACATCGCACTACTTTACATTACAAGTAGACGACAATGGCAAAACCGAGCTTGTAGATACAGATGCAGACGGTGTTGGTGATACAATGGCACCACCAGAAAGGACTGGTTATAGTGGTTACTTGTTAGGTGATGGTATACCTCCAAATGGAAATGCGTTTGGACATGGAATAACATTTCCTACTCAAAATGAAGAAGGTGATTATTTCTTAAGGACAGATTTTATGCCAAATAGATTGTTTAGATACAACGGTGAAAGTTGGATTAAGATGGAAGATAGTGTGCGTCATACGTTATCTAACACTAATACAAGAAGCAACTTGAAAGGTACATTTATTAATAACACAAACTCTAGCGACATTGGCGGAGACACTGTTGAAGAAAGACAGAGCTTATCAGATGCATTGAAACCTAAGGCGGATAACTAATGCAACACTTTTACGACGGACAAATTAGACGCTACATTACTCAAGTTATTCGGTTAATGAGTAACTTCTCTTACAAAGACGGTGATGGTGATTTAAAACAAGTTCCAGTAATGTATGGCGACATGACTCGACAAGTTGCTAATATTATTCGTGACAACTCGGAAAACAAAATACCAAGTGCTCCTAGAATATCTGTGTTCATTACAGGACTAGAAATGGATAGAAGTAGAACAAGTGATGCTACATTTGTCGACAAAATGTTTATTAGAGAACGTGCCTACGATGACGATAACCAAGAATATTTAAACACACAAGGTAAAAATTACACAGTCGAAAGACTTATGCCTACACCTTATATTTTAAAAGTGCAGGCTGATATTTGGTCAACAAATACTGAGCAAAAACTACAAATACTAGAACAGATACTAATGTTGTTTAATCCAAGTTTAGAAATACAAACAACAGACAACTACATTGATTGGACCAGTTTAACTGTAGTTAACTTGGACGATGTAACATTTAGTTCAAGAAGCATACCTGTAGGTGTTGACAGTGATATTGATGTTGCTAACTTAGTATTTTCAACACCAATTTATATTTCACCGCCAGTTAAAGTTAAAAAACTTGGTGTTATTACAAATGTTGTAATGAGCATATTCGACGAGTCAAGAGGCAATATTGACCTCGGAAAGGCATTCCCACAGTTAAACACTTATGCTTCTGAGATACCTGGAACAGACGGAGATTGGGGTATGGGCACTGACAGTCTTAACTTGCAAGTTAGCATGGGCAATGGATCTAGTGATGTAAGTACAGGATACGAAAGTTACGACTTAATTGTGTTAAATGGTTCTGCTCAACTTGCCGCACAAGGCAGGGTTGGTGTCGATAGATGGATAGATTTGTTTGATGCAATGCCAGGTACGTATCAAGCAGGCGTTACCCAAATTCAGCTTAAAAGAAATGATTTAGACTCGAGCGTAAATGCAACAGTAGCAATAAATGAGTTAGATGACACAAAACTAGTATTAAATTACGACCAAGATACTATTCCTACTAGCACAGTAATAGTAGGTCCAGAAACAACTAGTGGCAATATTGATAAGATTATTGATCCGTTAAAATACAATCCCACCGACGATAAAACGCCAGGCTTTAGGTTATTGCTATTAGGGCCAATTGGTGACGAAGGTAATGCTGATGGACCAGATGCTTGGAAGGGACCAAGCAATATAGACTTCCATGCAGACGAAAATGATATCATTGAATGGGACGGAACCGAGTGGCAAATCATCTTTGATGCTAGTGCGGCAGATGATTCTAGCACAACATATGTAACTAACCTCAATACAGGAATACAATATAAGTTTGTAAACGGTAGTTGGATACTTTCATTTGAAGGCGAATACCGAAACGGCACCTGGAGAATAGTATTCTAAAATAAGTATTTGCATGACAGATACTATTTCTTGTAGCGGTGGGTTATTCTACTGCATCGAAACTAAAAGATTTTTGCTACTACATAGAACAAATCCTCGGACACCGGTTTGGGGACTAGTAGGCGGCACAGGTAATCAAGACGAAACACCCTGGACTACTCTTCAACGTGAAATTGAGGAGGAAATTGGTCCTTTGCCTGACATTAAAAAGACTATACCGCTCGAAACGTTTGTATCCAATGATGAAAAGTTTTTATTCTACACTTACCTTATAGTAACTTCAAAAGAATTTATTCCTGCCCTCAACGATGAGCATGACGGGTATGCATGGGTAAGTTTTGGTAAATGGCCAAAGCCTTTACACAACGGATTAAAGAACACATTACAAAACAAAGCAAACCAACAAAAACTTAAAACAGTATTTGAAGTAATAGACTTACTATGATTAAAGTATACGGCGACATAATGCTCGACAGATGGATTATCGGTAATGCGTCTAGAATTAGTCCAGAGGCACCTGTTCCTGTGCTAAAAGAAAACAGCCAAGAAATAGCACCAGGAGGTGCAGCCAATCTTGCACTCAATATTGCTAGTTTAAACGGAAATATAGGAGTGTTTGGATCTATTGCATCTGATAAAGAAGGTTATAGCATAATTGATTGTTTTAAAGATTATGAAAAAATTGACTTTCAAGCATCATTAGATTCTACAATGACAACAACTAAAAATAGATTAGTTGGCCAAGGTGGTCAACATATTATGCGTTGGGATCGTGAAGAAAAATACAAGGGTGTAGAAGCATTACATAGACTTTTAAACAATTTATCTTCTGATGATTTAGTTTGCGTAAGTGATTATGCTAAAGGCACAGTGCGTAATAATACTATAGAAAAAATTCTAAAACGTAATTGTAAAGTTTTAGTTGATCCAAAACAAGGTCCAGAAGTTTATAGAAATGCATTTCTTGTTAAACCAAATATGAAGGAATATACTGAATGGTTTGGCGAATTTAGAAAAGAAATTGCACTTGTAAAATTAAAAGAGTACGGCTGGAAATATCTTATAGTTACTGACGGTGCTAATGGGTTACACGTAATCAGCGATGATATGAAGTACGAACATTACCAAGAGCCAGCACACGAAGTTGCAGATGTTACTGGTGCAGGAGACACTGTGCTTGCTGTGCTTGCATACTATATAGAACAAGGATTAGACGTATTTGAAGCGGCTAAACATGCTTGCTATGCCGCCGCAAGAGCAGTTGAACACAGAGGTGTTCATGTGGTAACACATGAAGATTTGAAGCAAGACATTGTGTTTACCAATGGTTGCTTTGATATTTTACACAAAGGACATTTAGAATTATTACAATACGCAAAAGGCCTTGGAAAACGTCTTGTAGTAGGTCTAAATAGCGATTTAAGCGTGAAAAAACTAAAAGGTAACAATAGACCTTATAACGATGAAAATACACGTTATAACAATCTTTTGTCTTTACCTTTTGTTGATGATGTGTTATTATATGATGATAATACGCCTTACGAACTAATTAAAAAGATTCAGCCTAGTATAATTGTTAAGGGCGGCGATTATACATTTGACACGGTTGTAGGCAACGATTTAGCAAATGTTGTTATATTTCCAACAGTAGAAGGATATAGCACAACAAAGACATTAGAGAATATGCATGAGTGAAAAGAAGTATAACGGAAAGATTTTAATTACAGGAGCTCGAGGATTTATTGGCCAAAACATGGTACAATATTTTCTTGCAAAAGATTATGATGTTGACGGTTTTGAATGGGTTCCTAACATTATTCCAGACGTAACTCGTTATGATTGGGTAATACACTTAGGTGCTATCTCAGACACAACAGAACAAGATGTTGACAAAGTTTGGGAACAAAACTTTGAATTCACTAGTAGACTTATTCAAGTTTGTGATCAGTTTGGAGTTAACTTACAACTTGCTAGTACCAGTGCAGTATATGGTCCCGGGTATGACGGTTTTAAAGAAAATAGTAAATGTTTACCGCAAACCCCATATGCTTGGAGCAAGTATCTAATTGATAAAAGTTTGCGTGATGTAAGTTTTGAAAACTTTACTTCTCTTGTACAGTCATTCAGATACTTCAATGTTTATGGTCCGGGTGAAGGTCACAAAGGCGATCAAATGAGTATGGTTAGTAAGTGGCAGAAACAAGCATCTCATGAAGGAAAAGTAAAGGTTTTTGAAAACAGCGATACTTTTCATAGAGATTTAATTTGTGTATATGATGTTTGTAGAATACATCATTTAATGATGAACAAAGATGTAAGTGGCATTTTTAATGTTGGAACCGGAGAAGCAAACAATCTAGAAGAAGTTGCTAATACTATTGCAAAAAAATATAATGCAGAAGTAGAAACAATCAAAATGCCTCATCATTTACAGGGTCAATATCAACCGTTTACACAAGCAGACACAGAAAAACTTTTAGAGCAGATAGGTGATCATAAGTTTTGGACAGTAGAGGAATACCTAAATGATCAAAGTGTATGACAATATTTTTTAAAAGGAACAATGATGGAACAAACACGTTTAGAAGGTAAAGTAGATAAAGGTTGGGGATACGAAATTATCTGGGCAACAAACGACAAGTATGCTGGCAAAATCTTAGTTTTTACTAAAGCAGGAAACAAGTTTAGTATGCATTTTCATAAAGAAAAAGATGAAACTTGGTTTGTTAATAATGGCAGATTTTTGCTAAAATGGATCGATACTAAAGACGCTACCTTACATAGTCAAGAACTAAAAGAAGGAGAAGTATGGCGTAATCCTCCGTTACAGCCTCATCAATTAGTTGCACTAGAAGATAATTCAAGCATTACAGAAGTAAGCACTCCTGACTCAGTTGAAGATAATTTTAGAATTATTAGAGGCGATAGCCAACCTGATCTTCCTGAAGATACCGAAGAAAATACTCAAGCGTAATATTACGCTTGAGCTTCACCCCATTTAATAATAATATTAGCGTTGACTGCCGCACCTGATGTTTTATATACGTTAATTGCTAGTACGTCCGGACCGTTCGGGAATGTACCTCTACCACCTAGTGTAGTATTTGTAAGTTCTTTCAATGTGTCCAAGTTAAGCACTGAACGTTCACCTGGTGTAGCAATGAATGAAAATACTGTTTCTCCTGGCTGTGCATATGGTGGCTGTCTAAATACAAAGTTAAACACATCACCCGCACTTACAGTACCGCTAGCCGCATTGTTAAATGCAACTCTATAATATTCAACATACTCTGATGGAATATCCGGATCACCAAATTCTAACGGACCTTCAACACTTGATACCGCAGTACCAGCTGGGAAATTAATATCACCTTGATCAGTTGGCGGATCAGCTAGTTCTGTACCTGCTTTGGCTCCTGCCGCCTCCCAACTTGCTGATGTAAAGTAAGCAAATGCTCTGTTATCTTGGTCGCCGCCAAATGCAAATGTAACATTTTGATTGTCAATCAAGTTGCTAGTTGATGTGTTACTAAATCTAACAAACACATAACTTCCTTGGTTGGTAATCTGTGTAATTGTAGTACCACCTGGGAATTTTGGATCGTCAACTTCGTCGCCTACTTCTAAGTTCTTATCTAAGAACGTTGGATAGAAGTAAGCATAGTTTCTACGTCTGTTACTTTGTCTAGTGTCCATTTGTGCATTAACAGTAGTTCTTGGAATAACTGTTGCTGTTGCAGTAGTTGATGTATCTCCTGAACTCCATACTACAGAACCACCTGATGCAACTTGAGCAAAGCTAGGCTGACCACCTTGTGCTAGGCCGCTTAGTCCCTGCCAGCCAACATCACTTGGGTTGATTGGATAGTTTTGTGGATTAAGAATACCTTCAACAACGATGCCGCCCAAGATAGTACTTCCACTGCCATCTTCTCCGTCTGATGTGATTTCCATTTCTTGCATAAGCAACTGGGCTCTGTTTAGTAGTTCACGTTCACCTAAGTCACCTACAATAGCGTTTGATACACTTGGTGCTAGACGTAGCAAGAATGCAGTTTGTCTTGTAGTTGAAATTTCTAGTCCTGTTTCTGTGTATGAGAAAATGTAACCTCTATCTTCATCAAAGTTACCATCTGTAATAAACGCAGAACCCCAGTGACTAATTAATGGAGTAATTGTATTACTTACAAGAACTACACCAGTATTCTTAAGGTGATCTGCCGCACTTCCTGCTGTATACTGTCTTAATGCACCTGCCTGGAAGTTTTGCATACTTACTCCTCTGTTTAATCCAGTTAGATTATTATTTGCGTAATCTACGCTGGTAAACTGAATTAATTCGTTATCAATATATACTGTGCCGCTACTTGGGAAGAAACGTGCATCTACTAGTGGAACAGTAGTTTGACTTGCAGTCATATTCTCACGTAGTTTACCGTTTGGTCCTTCGTTAGTAACTTCATAACGTACAGGCAAGTTACCTGAACGCATAAATGCTTCTGTGTTTACGTTTGAGTTACGCATTCTGTGTGCAAACACAAAGTTACCATCTGATCCACGTAGCATCCAGTCGATAAAACCAGCACCATACCAGCTGTATTGAATACCGATCATCTGCATATAACTAATATCAATATTGTAACCGCTCGGTCCTGAACCATCTAGTTTATCAAGATTGAATTCATCTTGTTTAACTTTTTTATCTGTTACCAAACATGTTTTGGCGGCCTGTACTGGTGTTACACCTCTAAAGTCTGGCGTTACTGTCATGCTAGTTTGACTATCAACGTGCGATACAACATGTGTCATACCTTTAATAACAATCCTATCACCTGCTGTTAGCTGATCTCTAAATCTAGTTCCTGTACCTGTAATTAGGTTACTGTCTGGGTTGATTGCTATTGTGCCTGCAATCTGTTTAGTACTTGTACGCTGTGCAACTTGAATATTTGTTCCGTCGTATTCCCAATAGATGCCGTTTTGGTCATCAAAAATACCTGAACGCACTGTTGCACCATGCCAATTAACAACAGCAACTTGTGCCGCAAACCCAATTGTTGCTTCAATTGCACCTAATCTACGTGTGCTTGTTGTTTTAAATGTTCTTTCGTTAACAATTTGTGTAACAGTGTATAGTCCATTGTAACCTTCAGTTTCGACACCAATAAGTCTTACCTTACCTCCAACTTGCATGCCGTGGTCGTTATCATCTGTAGTAACTGTGATAGTTGAACCTACTTCTGTGCCATTTGCTGTTACTGTTGCAATGTCATAACTTGGTGCAAACAACGCACCTGTGGTATACATAATACCTTTACCTGATTGATAACGAATATACTTTTTACTTTGACGAATTGCCTGTGCACCGTGTTGTGGTCCACCTGTACCTAATTGCACACCGCCGTCATACGGTCTGTGAATAAAGAATGAATCCGGTCTTAGATACAAACTAGCTAGAATTGAATCATTTCCTGAGTCGTCAATAAATCCCGGAGCTCTAGCAGGGAATCTAATAGTGTTATTGCTAGGTACCTGTGTAGCAATAAATGCACCTGCCGCCAATGCGTGATTGTTAGTTCCGCCGTCATCCGAGCTGACTGTAACAATAAATGTAGCACCTGGAACAATACCGTGTGCAGAGCTAAATGTTGCTTCTAGTGTTGCTAGTGCTTCAAATGGAATGGTTTCTCCTGCCGAAATTGGAGCAGTAGTAAATTCTGACATTGTAATTGCGTTTACAAGATTTAGACTGTCGCCTGTAATACTTGTACCTGCAACACTTACTCCGGTAATTACACCACTTGACACTGCTGTTACTGTAACAGTTGCATCATTAGCAGGCGTTGCACCACCTAAATCAGTACCTAAAACTAGAATAGTGTTACCAACATTGTAGCCTGTGCCGCCGCCGCCTACTTCAATAGTGCTATATGAACTTCCGCTTCTAGTAATATTAAATTGAGCATTTGCACCAGCGTTTGCTACGTTTGTTCCTGCTACTGCGGTAAACGAATTAGCCAATGTAGGTGCTGTACCTGCAACACTTGCCGCTGTAATATTGCCTGTAGTTCCTACAGTTGTAATTGTAATTGTAGCATCGTTTGTAGGAGTAGTTCCTCCTAATTCTGTACCTTCTACTGTAAAAGTTTGTCCTGCATGATAATCTTGACCTGCTGTATCAATTGTTACACTATAACTAACACCATCGTTTGCAATATCAAACACAGCACCTGAACCAACTAAGTCGCTACCTGATTTGCCAACAAACGATCCAGCATCAGCCGCTACTGGAAGAGAAGATACGTCAGTGCCTTCTAGTCTAAATCCTTCAATTTCGCCACTAGCACCAATATCATTAATTCTTAATACCAAATCATTAGCAGGCGAAACACCTCCCATGTCTGAACCACTACAAGTAATACTATCAGCGGTAGTATATCCTGTACCTGCCTGGCCAATATTTACACTGTAATTACCGCCACTTACTGTTACAGTAAATTGGAATCCGGTGCCTGAACCGCCTGTATATGTTAATTCTGTGCCGTCGAAGTTGTAGAGTCTATCTTCTGAAGGTGGAACACCAATACTCCAATCGCCTGTTGCAATACTTGCACCTGTAATTGAACCACTGCCGTCTACAGTGTCTACTTTAATAATACAGTCGTTGCCGCCGGTTTCAACAGATCCGTCAATGCCAGTTCCTGGTAAAACTTGACTACCTAAAATTCTAATTCTGTCACCTACTGCATAACCTGTTGTTGAGTTAGGAGAACCTAGTGTTACTGTGTCGTATGCACCGTCTAAATATGTAATGTCAAATTGTGGTAAAGAACTACCACCGTCATTGTTATTTGTTGTAGTAGGAGCCGCGTATGTAATCGCACCATCAAGTGCAGTACCACTAATAGTTGCCGCTGTAATACCACCTGTACCATCTACTGTTGTAATTGTAATTGTAGCATCGTTTGCAGGAGTAGTACCGCCAATATTATCACCAGTTACTAGAATTTGATCACCTGCTTGATAGTCACTACCTGCTTGTGAAATAGCATTAATACTGTAGACAGTTCCAGTTTTACTAATTGTAAATTCTGCGTTAACGCCTGATGCTGAATTTACAGTACCGCTAATATTAGTATATGTTTCCTGCGATCTAGTCAATGTGGTTGTAAACTCACCACTCATTGTAATAGTGCTACCTGCAATGTTTGTTACGAAAATAGCATCACCGTCTCCGTTATCTGCCGCTAAGCCTACAACAATGCCTGTAATATCATCTACTTCAAAACTTGTATCGCCAATGTTAATATCAGCAGTTGTAACTGGAACTAGTGCGTTACCGTCTGGTGTGCTTGAAACCGCAGTAACCTGCGAACCTGTAGGAATGTCAGGATAATCAATTGGTGCACCAATGTCTGGTACATCACCTGTAAATGCAAGTCTATTTTCGCCGGTGCCTGCCGCAAGTGTTAGTGTCATATCACCTGCTGTACCGTTTGATAATACAGCAATATCAGGGTTGCCAACTGCCGCTCCTGTGTAAAAGTCTGCTTTTCTTAACTGTGTATATGTTGTTGAAAGAACTTGACCGTCTACAGTTCCAACTTTTGCTTTTGCATAGAATGTAAATGTGCTGGTAGTTGGAACTGTTGTAATAACAAACGAACCTTCTGCACGTGATGCACCTACTACACTGTCTTCTAGTGCTTTAATTGTAATCGGAGTACCCGGTGTAAATCCGTGAGCACCTTGTGTAGTTACAGTAATTAAACTTGCACCAACACCATCTGATCCTGCTGAAGCATCTGTTACAACAGTTTTAACTTCTGTGTCTGTTCCTGGTATTTCATAAATTGAAGGATATCCGCGTTGCATACCAATAGCAGACCATTTAGTAGGCTGTAGTCCATACTCAAAGTCAGCGTCAAGCATTGATAGTGGAGGTGCCATACGCATACGTTCAATAGCATCTGTACCAAAGTCGTATGGTCTAATTTTTTGTTCTGCTGTTTCTACATAAATTTGTATATCGTCATCTGTGTCATGATTTTCTGTGTTGTACTTTAAATTAATTGTTACGACACCGTCGGTAGTTTGTGTGTACTTTTTAAAGTCGTCGTCAGCATCATAGTTTGCATTTGTATAATCATACTTTACAATGTAGCCGCTTGAGTCTCTTGCAATGTCTTCTGTTTTTAAACTTAAAGTTGCACCTCTGGCAGGGTCACTAAAGTTAAACAAAATTTCGTTTCGAGTGCTGTTAGTAATTAATAGAATGTCGCTTAGGTCATAGTTACCGATAAATCTAATATGTCCTAGGCCTTTATTTTCTAGTTCAGGTAATGCCGAAGTACCGCTAGTTATAGTGTCAATTACTTGTCCGCTTAAGGTGCTAATAATGCTAGGAGCATTACCTTCAGCAGTTTTACTAGAGTCAATAACTTGAGCAATCTCTGTTTGATTTGGAGATGACTGAGCAACATTGTTTAGTACATTGTTGTTGATCAAATCTCTTGTAAATTCTTTTGCTCTAATCTCAGGAAGTCTGTCGCCGTCAACTTGTGCTACTTCGCCTTCCCAATATGTTCTAGCAATTCTTTGTGTTTCTTCGTTACCGCCATAACGTAAGTCATGCAACCATGCTGTTAAGTTAAAGCCTGTGTCACGTTCACACTTTTCTTGATTATAAGTATACTCTGCGTCTGGAACAACTTCTGCAATAATTGTCGTTTTGTTATTTTGAATTGCTGTGTATGCACTGTTTAGTGCCGCACTTGCCCAACCAATATTTGGAGTAGTTCTAGTTACACCAGTTAGTGTGCTTGTACCAGTGTTAACAACATCTTCAATGATTTGTAGCAATCCTTGTAGCTCTGCTCCAACAGTTGCATTTGAATTTGCCGCACTTGTATCTTGTGTTTCTGTGTTGCCAGTTTGTGGAGTAACTGCGTTACCTTGTACAATTTCTGCAACAATTAACGATAAATGATTATAAGCCGCAACAGTTTGTGCTTTGTGCGTAGGATCAATGCCTGGGTTGTTTGCCGCATCAAAGTAGTAAAAGAATCTAGCATTATCATAAGTTGCACTATTACCGCCATAAAGTACATCATAAGCTAAAGAGTATAATGCATACTTTACATCACGTGTACATTTATCTTCGTCATGGTCATGATCTGGATAGTTTGTATCTACCCAAGCATTAACATCGGCTGCCATAAAGTCGATGTTATTCATAATTTGATTGTGTGCCGCTTCGTCGGCCGCATCTACATTTGACGGAATAGTAAACGTTCTAGCATCTGCATTTAATCTTCCGTTTTGTGCAATATCAATAACTTCGTCAAACGCCGCATTTACTCTTTCTACTGCTAAAGTAGATGCACGAACACCACTTAAATCTGCAAGACGAGCTTTTGCGTTTACAATAGTATTAATAACAGTGTTGTTAATTTCTAGTGAATTATATTCAGCTAAGCCTTGGAAAACAGCATTATAGTTTGTACCAAGAGCCATATCGTATTGTACGCCCTCAACGATATATCCTAAGTCTCTAATACATTTTGCTCTGTTAAACAAAAAGTCTGGATTATTGTTATCTAGTTGTGCTTGGATCCAGGCTGCAACCTCGCGTTTAATAAATGCTTGGTTTTGATTTATTAAACTCCATGCGTCAGGATATCTGTTATCGTCTAGTCCAATTCCTGGTCTAAAAACGTAATTATTAATCTTTTTCTTTGCCATTACCTATTATGCTCCAAGTGCTATCGACAATGCAAGTGCTGTTGAATCAACATATGACTTAGGTGTAATGTCACCTGCATTAGTCGGCGTACCTGTGATTCTTAGACTTCCATCTATTGTTACTATTCCTTCTAGTGTTGCTCCATCTGCATTAATTATACTTGCTGTCGAGTCTGGAGCACTCACCATTTCCAAATGATAAAATTTTGCCTGTCCGGGCGTTTCTAAACCAACGTTAACATTATTAAGTTCACCAGTGGTGTCAGGATCAATTGTAATTGTTCCATTTGCTACACGAAGTTGTTGATTATTGTTATAGTTTACAAGAAGATTTGACGTTACTGTTAGACTTGCAACATTATCAAACGGGTTAGCAGTTTCGCCGCCGCCACCTGTATCACCACCGTCGTCGTCTTCCTGACCGACAAAAGGCACGCCATTAATCAAAATACTTTTTACGTCAATCCTTGGAGCAGTAATCTGTCCTAATGCATTGACTGTAAAAGTGCCGCTTTCAAAGCCATATTCTGATTTAAACGCTTTTGTTATTGCCGCCATTATCTATTCCTTATAAAGCACTAATGTCTTTAATTGTAATGTTTCCACGCATTGCACTATGAACAGTACATTGGTATGCATAGTTTCCGCTAATATTGTGTGGAATCTTCCAATAAAGTGTGCCGCTTGTTTGTCCTTGTGCGTCGGCACCTTCGCTAACTGCTCCAGTGTTAGAAACGTGTACAAGACCTGTGTTATACGCTAAACCACCACTTGTTTCAATTTGAAACGGATGACTGCTTAGTGTAGCGTCATTTAAATCAAATGCAATAGTCGTTCCACTAATTGCATAAATTGTTGGGTCTTGACTTGTACCATATTGATCAAATAAGTAACCTGTTGATCCCGATGCTTCAACCTTTAATGTAGTAATTGCAGGGTATGCAATCTGATCAATTGTCTGTGGTGCATTGGCCCAGTTTGTTCCATCGTACACAAGTACAGCACCGTCAACTGGTGATGTAATATTAGTATCTGTTAAGTTAGCAAATGTTACTCCGCCACCAGTGTAACTAATAGTAATTGTATCACCACTTACTGATGTTTCAATGTCTGTGCCGCCGGCAATAGTTAATGTATCTGTAGCATTATCTGCTGCCGCAATACCCGAATCACCATTTACAAAACTAAATGCATCTTGGTTAGCTTCACCTGAAAGTGCATCACCTACATAGTTAATTGTTAAAGTATCACCTTGTATAACTGTTGCAATATTTGTTCCGCCGGCAACAGTTAATGTATCTGTTTGTGAGTTAGCAGTAGTAGAACCAGTATCTGCTGTAAAAGTAGCAAACAAGTTTTGGCTGCCGCCTCCGCCGCTTTGATCAACAAACGCAAAGTTACCTGCACCGTCTGTTCCTAGTACCTGTCCATTAGTACCGTCGTCAATGCTTAAATCAGTTAATGCACTCGGAATAGTAGGCTTGTTTGAAAAGTTGTTCCAATTTAAGTAATATGAACCATCTTGTCCGTCAAGGGTATCAGCATCTAGTCCAGCACCGCCTGTTGTTACGTCAGTACCTGGTGCCCACTTGTTGCCGTCATATTTTAATACAGCACCAGTGAATGGCGTTACCGATTCTGTATCAACATCTGTCAAGTTATTAAGTGTTCCACCGTATGCAACTTCTGATAGCGGATCTGTGTAGTTTGGAATTGCTCCTTCACTAGCATCTAATAGTAAAGATCTCCATGCATTACTGTGTGCAACATATACACCGCCTGTTTGGTGTACATGAAGAATAGTACCATGATAGTCACCTGGTTCAATTGCATCACGTTCTGCTGTTGACGGACATAGTAAACTGATCTTATTAATTTTTCCGTCTACTGGAGGAACATCAATTTCTAAATCCGAATTGACGAGAGTTTTTACATTAACTCCGTCGCCTAATGCGTTATATAATTCGTCACTGTTTGAGTTGATCTTGGTAGCACCAGCTCTGATACTATCACCCGTACCGTCATTTGCCGCTGTACCAATATTAATAATACTTTTTGCCATTCTTTTATACCCTGTCGAAAGTCACCGTTGAATTATCAAAGGTTCCGTTAATTGTGTCGTATGTATTTATACCGCTATCATCTGTGCTGACATCAATAATTAAACTAGGCGGAGTTAGCGGATGAATTGTCTCTGCATATGTTGCATGAAAAATCAACTTTGCTCCGGTGTAACTTACGTCTGCTGGATTAACAATAACTTTACAAATACTTTTATCTACTTCTACACTTAAAGTAATAAGATCGTCATGAAGTGAAGCACGACCGTATACATTATATGATGCACGATCAGGTCTTGCTATAACATTCATTTGAATTGTTTCTTTTTGGTTAGAATCATATTCAACTGTAATCATGTAGTTAGCACTACTTACTTCGCCTACATGCCATTGGTCCATAATAGTGTTGTTGTGTACACCAATCCAATTTCCTCTAAAAGAAAAGTTGCCGCGATCAGGTAAATGAATACTATTATTGCGTCCTTTCTTAAATAGATTTGTTACAGTTTTTGACATGCTTTGACTCCTATACTGTATTTATCAACGCAACGGATTTAATGTGTTTGCAAAATCTAACAGTGTGTCGTAAACCTCAGTTTGTTTTTTCAAATCTTTGTTAGCAAATGACTTTAATTTTTCTACTGTTTCCTGTCCATGCCCTGTTTTGACTAATACGGGTCGTGCTTTCGCCTTTACAGCCGCCTTAAGATCGGATATCTTGTCACCTACATATACCCCGTTTTTCCAATCCACTCCAATTTCGTCGGCGGCTCTTTTAAACATTCCTATGTTAGGTTTGGCGTAGATATCTTCTTTTAAATTTGTTGTTGCGTAATAAAGACCGTTGATGTTTTTGCAGCCGGCTTTTCCTAATAACTCTAACATATAATTATGTATAATATCTACATCTGCAGGATCCATTAATCCTTTCATAATACCTGCTTGATTTGTAAGGATGACAACATCGTATCCCTTTTCTCTCATCATTTTAATTGCTTCTAAACTTCCTGGAATTGGTTCAAAGTCTGCCTTATTAGTTACATAGGTTCCTTTATCAATATTAATTGTTCCATCTCTATCTAATCCAACTACTGGAGTTTTAATCATCTGACCATCCTATTTTTGTTGTATTCTGTTCTATCCAGCCTAGTGTTTGTAAGTCTGTAGGCTCAGCGGTTACTAATTTTTCTTGATATTCTTCTGCAAGTTCAACTACATCATTACTTAATTTGTCTATGCCTAGATCACTTAAAATATGTTCTTCTAGATAATGTGCATGTTCAAAAGGCAATGGGTGCATCTCTGGACGAGCTCTACTAGCAAAATCTGTAACTAACGGACGACTGTGTATGTATTCTTCATCGCCTTCTGCCCAGCCAATCCAGGGCATTATTGCTGGCTTGTCCAGTTTTAAATAATCTTTATATTGGTTAAGTATGCCCGGAATATCATCATATTCTAACGGAGTATCATGATTTAAAATTTTATCTTCTTTTATAAAATCAGAAAAAGCAAAGTAAATTGTCTTGCATCCTCTTTCTTTTAGCATTGTTTTAACACTACTAATCATTGCACAGTCACGCATTGTCATATGTATTGCATCTGCCCATTGATACTGACTCTTGTATTGGAATGCATTTAGATCTAATGGCTGATCGTGTAACTGGCCTCTGTATATTCCTCCAGCCAAGTGCCAGCCGTGTCCTTCAATGAATCGATCATCTCTAAACATTCCTGTGAATTGAACTATAACTATGTCATCTTTATTAAAATGATAGATCGAATCTGCCTCCCAGATCCGTGTAAAGATGTATTGATTGCCTGCACCAAGACGACCCCAATTTTGTCCGGTGCCGGTTTGTTTTATAAGAAGATCTGCCCAAGTAGGGTAAAAGAATTGTGTTAAACTGCAACCAAATGTAAACAATCTCATCTTATTTTTCTTACCAAACTAATAAATTCTTTATGGGGAATCTTTGGAAACTTGTTGTAATCATCACTGATTGCTTCTCTAGTTAGTTTACATAAGTTTTTAATGTCATCTGGTATTAAATCATATTGTTGCTTTATTGATTCCTTGTTTAAAAGTCCTAATCCTGCAAGTACTAAAACATAGTTGTTTGCACCAAATAACTTATAACCTTCGCCGCCAAAGTCTGCTTCGATAGGCATTCTATTTTTCCAAATAGGAAGCCAGCGTTCTAAATTAGGTGGTAATGGTAAATTTTTCACTGCCTTCCAAAATTCTGTATCTTCTCTTTCTGTAACGTAATGTAATGCAATAAAGTCTCGAATGTCTAAAAGTATTTCCTCAACTTCTTTATTGTAAACATCAATTACACCATCATTGTAATTTACAATCCTGTTTACTAGCATAAAGGCTTGTTGTATACTTGTGCCAATTGATGTGGCTTCTAGTGGCTCTACAAAACTTGCACTTAGTCCAACAGCAACACAATTTCCAATCCACACACGATCCAAGCATCCGGGATCAAATTCAATATGTTTGCTTATTTCAATATCGTGTCCGAGATAGTTTTCAACTTCTGCTTTAGCTTCTTCGACAGTAATATAATTTTTGTCAAAGATATATCCGTTTCCTTTTCTCCCCCAGACAGGTATACGGAACATCCACCCTGCATCCATTGCTCTAGCAAGAGTCCACATAGGATACTCTTCCTCATCTCCTGTAGGAAATACTATAGCTGAGTTCATTTTTAGATAGTCTGAGTAACTTTGCCATTTAGCTCCAAGTTTTCCAATTAGTACTTTTTTAAAGCCAGTTGAATCAATATAAAAATCATATTTGTATTCTCTAAGACTGCTTTTTATTGTTGCAATCTCGCCATCTTCAATTTCTACATCTATAATAGTATCATCGAACACTGTAATATCAAATCTATCGGCAAGATTATGCAAGTATTCGTTTAACTTATGAGTGTTAAAGTGAAACTGTACTACTGGAAACTCTTTTAATGCTTCTTCAATGTTGTCATCAAATAGAACTTCGCTATTCCATGCTTCTGGTGATGTCATCGGAAGATCTTTTAGATATAGTTCTGCATACTGTGCAGGATATTCATGATAAGTTTTTGAATACGCACCTTCAACTGTTTGCATATAAGGGCGTTCCGACCAATTTTCAAACATGATGCCAGCTTTAAATGTTGCATCGCATGCCTTTAACATCTCGGGTTTGTCTATATCCATAAACTTTGCAAACTCATGCCAGTGTTCAGTTGAACCTTCACCCACACCGATGATACCTAACTTACTTGATTCGATAAGATCGATGTTGAAATTAGGAAAACTCTTTTTTAAAATAAGTGCAGTAACAAAGCCAGCAGTACCACCGCCAACAACACATATAGATTTTGGACACTTCATGCAGTATTTATAGGTGCCAGGACTAAGATCTACAGATATTGGTATTTGTAAATACTTTCATGCAAACAAATATTACATCAAGTCCAATTGTTTCGTGTGAAGTTGACAGATTACTAATACACAACCACGAACAAACTAAGATTAAACTTTTAAATCTAATCGAAGACATTTATAAAAGTAATATTAATTACAATACAGAACATCATGCCGAGCTTTGGCAAAGTCCGCCTGGGTTGCAAACAGTTACAAGTTTTGAAATGTTTTGTGAAAGTTCTGAAATGAGAACTTACTCGGAACTTTTAATTAACAGATACAAAATTAAGCCAACTCATACTATAGCAGTAACCAATTTATGGGTAAGTATCACACCGCCAGGTAGTTTAAAAATGCCAAAGCGTTATACTAATGCTATTGCAACTGGTACTTACTTTCTACAAACACCAAAAGAAAACGCAAGTATAAATTTTAAGAAACCAATTCCGCAAGAATGGTATAAAAAAGTAGAAGATCCATTTAACAGAACAGAATGGAACAGTGTTGAAACACAATTAGCAATGGAAGAAGGGTACATGTACATATGGCCTAGTTACCTAGAAACATATACTACAACAAATGTATCCGACAACCCAAGAATTTCAATTGACTTTACATTAGATGTGGTGCATAAATGAATATAGATAAATTATTTGAAGAAAATAACAAAAATCATTTTAGTTTTGTAACATTGTTTACAAAAAACGTAAACAGGTTATTGAAAGATTATATCAAAGAAGAATTCAAAGACAAAGTTAATCTTGTTATAGTAGATCAAGATAAACTAACCAAAGAAGAAATTGATATTATTGCTGACAAGAGTCAAGTTTGTATTAGTAACGATCCTAGTATGTTAGAAATTTTTAAAAATAATAAAAACTTACTATATCAAATTGTATTTGACTACAATGTAGATGCATTTTATCCAAGTAATATTGATTTCTTTGATCCATTACGCAATGATACAGACAAAACTTATAAACCTAGATTAAATAAATCTCTTGTACATGACTTTAAATGGTTTTTACGTGCGAATAGGATAGATTATGTCAACTACTAAGTGTGCCGCTTTCTGGCAACATACAAATATTCGTCCCGGAGGCAGAATTTATCCGTGTTGTAGGTTTAAAACTCCTATAGCACAGTTTGATGGCGACCTTGCTAGTGTAATTCATAGTAATGAATATAAAGAACTGCGTGACATGAGTGCTGCCGGAGAGAAAATTCAAGGTTGTGAGAAGTGTTACTACGAAGAAAGTATACAGCACAAAAGTTTAAGACAAGAGTTTAATGAAAAATACTCAACAGACCTAATTGAATTAAAATATTTAGAAGTTGGCTTAGATAATCTGTGTAATTTAACTTGTGATGGCTGCAATTCGGAGTTTAGTAGTAGTTGGATTGCTAAGGAAATAAAATTAAAAGGCAAAAGCGACTACGGATATCGTACAGTTGGCGAGATAAAAAATATTCCTGAAGATTTGACTGAGATTTTATTCTTGGGTGGCGAACCTTTGATAACTAAAGCACACTTAGACTTGCTAAATCAAATAGAAACACCAGAAAAAGTAAAAGTTACCTATAACACCAATGCAATGTTTACTCCAGATCAAGAATGTATTGACATTTTTGATAAATTTGGCAAGGTAAAGTTTATTGTTAGCATCGACGGTGTAGATAAAGTAGCAGAATCAGTTAGAGGTGGAACAAAATGGCCACAAGTTGTTGATTTTATTACTTGGGTTAGAGAAAAAGGCTATCACTTAGAGTTTAATACAGTGTTACACAAAAACAATTGGCATGATATTAAAAATATTTACAAATTTTGTAGTAACTATGATAATAAGTGGTACATTAACATGTTAACTTATCCTACAGAACTAGATGTGCGTAATCTTAGCGGTAAAGAGCAACAAATTTTTATAGAAATGGTTAAAAGTTTAGATTTACCAAATAAAGAATTTATTGTAAATCATATTAGTGCCACCATTTAAGTATATCATTGGCTAGTTGCGTCGGTTGTGGTAAACTATTAAGAACTTTAT
>Ga0255743_10000593_pt1 | contig 31924 bp, 43 predicted proteins | sample 101ome_19_FD_179950 | JGI IMG/M metagenome (GOLD analysis project Ga0255743, IMG submission 179950) | Coastal salt marsh microbial communities from the Groves Creek Marsh, Skidaway Island, Georgia - 101405AT metaG (version 2) | ecosystem: Environmental > Aquatic > Marine > Intertidal zone >... | reverse complement strand
TACAAATCAAATACATGGCTGAACACTGTACGCAAAGACTTAGAATCAGGTGTAGAAAACACAGCATGTGAAAATTGTTGGCACAACGAACGCAACGGCAGAGAAAGCAAACGCCAAAGAGTCAACAAACAGTACGGCAGCACTGATCAAAGCATAAGACATGTGGATCTAAGACTCAGTAATAAGTGTAATCTACAGTGTAAAATGTGTAGCGGCGGATTTAGTGACCAAATAGCAAACCTAGCATTGGAACTAAAAGCCAACGGCGTAGACAATGATTTGTTAAACTATATTCCAAACCAGATGTTACTTGAGAAAGTCGATACAAAAAAGTTATTAGATCTTGTGTTAGAATTACCTGATCTGCAAACATTAAGATTTGCAGGTGGCGAACCATTCATCATGCCCGAAGTAGAAGAATTTTTGTACAAGTTGGTAGAGCGAGAGAAAACCGACTTGGAAATAGAATTCATAACCAACTGTACTAGTGCTAAAACTCGTATACTTGACACATTAGAAAAGTTTCGATATGTAGAGCTGATGTGTAGTATTGACGCTGTAGGAGCAGTATTAGAGTATCAACGGTATCCTGCACGTTGGGAAACAATCGAACGCAACTTTGTAAAAATGTACAACAGCAAGTGTGTAGTATCACTTACACCTGTTGTTAGTTTATTGACCTATCACAACATGCCAGAGTTTTTTGCATGGGCTAATAATTTTCCTCAAGCAGAAGTTAGCTACAACGAAGTTAGTTGGCCTACTTTTTTAGACTTTAGATTAATACCACTTGACACTAGAACAGAATTTTACCAAGAATTATCTGATATAAAGTTTATAAATGCACAGTCAAATTGGAAAACATTCCAAACTAAAATCATGTATGAACACAAACAAATAAGTACAAAAGAACGAAGTCTATTAAAACATTACAGCGAAGACATATGGGACTATCGTTGTAATGTTAAGTTTTTAGACGCTTATCCTTGGGCAGAACAATTATTATGAACAAACTAGTTAAAATAAAAACACGTAACAATATCATGGCAGTTGATTGGATATTGTCTAATGTTTGTAATTACAAATGCACATATTGCAGTCCAGACAGCAATGGAGGCGATTTATATTGGCCCGATATTGAAAACTGTAGAATAGCAATCCAGCGTATCACAGAACAAAGTTCACATGATCATAGAATTTATACTATACTAGGAGGAGAGCCTACCGTTTGGAAAAACTTTACTCGTTTGTCAGAGATAATAAAAGAAATAGATCCTAATAGTGTTGTTAATATTCTCACAAATGGCAGTAGAACAATCAACTGGTGGAATAGAACAAAACCATATCTAGACAAAGTTAGTATCAGTTATCATCATGAACAAGCAGATCCAGATCATATAATTGAAGTAGTAAAAGAAATTAAAAATGATTGCCAGACCAATATACAAATGTTAATGGATGTAAATCATTTTGACAAATGTGTGAGTATTTTTGAAAAATTAAAAGACAACACCACAGTTCCGATACAATTAAAAAAATTACAAGTTACTTTTGGCGGCAAAGAATGGATGGAATATTCAGACGAACAAATTGAACTAATCAAACACTTACATAAACAAACAGCTCATCGTCCTACTTCAAAAAGAAATATCACAAGTTTTGGCATTAACTGCTACTATGACGATGGCACTATCACACAAGAAAATAACCACGATTTGATTCAAGCAGGAAGAAATCGGTTTGAAGGTTGGCAATGTAATATAGGTAAAGATTTGTTAGTTATTTCTGCAAATGGAAACGTTATACCTGCAAACGCTTGTAATACACACATGATATTAGGAAATATTAAAACAGCTCCACACGATATAAATCTATTGGATGATCCAGTAATCTGTGCATATAAAGAATGTACTTGTGGCACAGACATTGAAATTGATAAATGCGCTATTTAGATAAACCAAAAGTATTACAGTTCGAAATTAGTAGTAATTGTAATGCCAATTGTATTGGTTGCAGTCGTGCTGATCCTCTCAATGATCTAAAACTAAATCCTTTGATTGTAAAAAACAAATTTTTACATATTGATATTTTCAAAAAAATTATTAATGCTGATTTTTTCAAAGACATAAAAGAAATACAGTTTTGCGGTAGTATAGATGATCCGCCTATGCATCCAGACTTTTTGGAAATGTTAGAGTTCTTAATAAAATTAGATCGTCACCATATTATAATACATACCAATGGTGGTATGCGGAAACCTGATTACTGGGCTGACATGGCACGTGTTCTTTCTGGTGTTTCTTTGGATAAAAGTAGATATACACTTAATTTTAGTATAGATGGACTGGCTGACACTAATCACATATACAGACGTGGAGTACAGTGGGATAAACTAATGGATAATGTCAGTGCATTTATTGGCGCTGGTGGTCGTGCTCATTGGCAATGGGTTATGTTTCCTTGGAATATACACCAACTTCCTGAAGCACATGAGCTTGCACATGACATGGGCTTTTTTCTATTCAGAGAACGACATGACACTTGCTTGGACCAAAGAGATTTGCACGAACTACATGATTACTTTGAGCAAGAACAAATGAGAGTAAACTGGGATTGGGATACATATCTTCACAGTTTTAGCGACTCCGGTGTACACAACGGAGAAATATATTGCAAAACTGGTAATGATGAACTAGCATACTTTATAGCACACACCGGTGAAATATTCCCTTGTTGTTTTCTTTACAATGTTCGCTATCAAGTAATTAATTATCCAGAGCACAGTTTACGTTATAGTAACACATATGGAGAGAACTGGAACAATGCTAACTATCATGATGTAGATGATATTGTACAGCATCAGTTTTTTCAGTCTGACTTGGTGTCAAGTTGGAGCAATCGTGATCATGGCAGATTAGAGCCTACTGCATGTAACCCTATATGTACTTCTACTTGTATTAAATCTAAACGTGGAGTTTGGGAAGTAAGAAACCGTACTGTTAATTTAGAAACACAAGAAATAACAGTATCGCCTAACGCATGGGGAACCTTATATTGAGACAGAAAAACATAGATAAGTATAGTATTACGTTGCTATTTAGGAAAAAATAATGAATAAAAAAATAAGCGATACATTTTGTATCCTACCATGGGTACATCTAAGTACACGCCCTGACGGACAAATGAGAGTTTGTTGTACTGCTAATGCTAGTAGTGTAGGCCCTACAAATGACAAAGAACATGGCGGTCAAATCGGTGTGCTCAAGGACGAAATGGGCCGTCCTAATAATTTAAACGTTAGTGATTTTTTATCAAGCTGGAACAGCACATACATGAAGAATGTGCGTAAACAAATGCTCAATGGAGAAATACCTCCTAGTTGTTCTAAATGTTTTAAGGAAGAAGCAGCAGGTCACAATTCGAAACGCATGTGGGAAACAAGATACTGGAGCGAACGTGTCGATGTTGACCGTTTGTTAGAAAATACACAAGATGATGGTAGTGTGCCTCCTGAACTAACTTACATTGACTTGCGTTTTGGAACAAAGTGTCAGTTGGCTTGTGTGATGTGTAGCCCACACGATAGTTCAGGTTGGATCAAAGATTGGCAAGCAATACATCCTCGTGTACAAAATAAAAGTTTAAAAGAGACCATGGGTTGGGATAACAAAGGCAGTAACAATGGCAGTAGTTACAATTGGCACAAAAATAATCCTACATTTTGGGAACAGTTTTATGAACAGATCCCTAACATGCAACAAATCTATTTTGCAGGTGGTGAAAGTCTTATTATCGAAGAACATTATGAGATACTCGAAGAGTGTATCAGACAAGGTCATGCTCCTAATCTAGAATTACGTTATAATAGTAATGGAGTTGAATGGAGAGACGATTTATTTGAATTATGGTCACACTTTAAGTTGGTACGTTTTCACTACAGTGTAGACAGTATACATGCTATGAATGATTATATTCGTTACCCAAGCGAATGGAAACGCACTGAAGAAGTATTTCATATACTAGACAACGAAACTGGCAACAATGTAGAAGTAACACTGGCTTGTGCAGTACAAGCACTTAATATATATTACTTGCCGGACTTTATTCGTTGGAAACTAGAGCAAGGATTTAAAAAGATCAACATGTGGCCATTTGGCGCTGGTGGTATTAACTATCACTTTGTATATCATCCACCACATCTGAATGTTAAAGTATTGCCTGCTTGGTTTAAAGCTGAGTGCAGACGCAAATACGAAGAGTTCTATCCTTGGTGGGAAGCCAATTGGGAATTAGGTATACCAACTTGGCACCAAGGCAAAGTGAATAAACAGCAGTTTATGAGTGCCGGATATGGATTAAATAGACTAGAGGGTATGTTAAAATTTATGGAGAGTGAAGACTGGAGTATTAGACTTCCAGAACTTCAAGAATATTTGAATCTCTGTGATCAACAGCGCAGCAATAGTTTCGCAGAAACATTTCCAGAAATGAAGGATATATTTAGAGATGTCTGAACGTCTTGACATGTTAATTTGTGTTGTTCCTAAGATATTTCCTGATGCACCTACAGTAGGTCCAGCAGTTCTTAAAGCACATCTGAACGATGCTGGTTTTAGTTGTGAAGTTATAGATCTAAACATCAAATTGTTTAACGAATTTGTAAAACATGGAGATAGAAAACAATTTTTTGATCAAGATGCTGCTTTTAGATGTAGAGAAGTAGAGAAAGTAGATGAAGTATTTGGAGAAAACTATGAAAAGTACAAATATGTTTTCGACGAATGGATGGAGTTATTTAAAGAAAAAAATCCTAGATGGATAGGTTTAAGTTTATTGAGTGTAATGAGTACTGCGGTTGCTATTAAGCTGAGTCAACTCATACGTGAACATTTGCCTGAAACTAAAATAGTCTGGGGCGGCGCAGAAGTAACCAAAGGCAGAACCTCAGGATATGTAGAACAAGGTTTAATAGATCATTTTATCGGAGGCGACGGTGAAATACCCATTGTAGAATTATTAAAAGGCAATAACGAACATAAAGGGATTGATGATAACGCACCTTATCAGATGATCGATTTGGATAGTGTAAAGATTCCTAATTATGATGACATTGATTGGGATGAATACAAGTTTGCTGTACAACCCAAGCCTACATACATAACAGGTAGTAGAGGTTGTGTTAAACGCTGTGATTTTTGTAATGTTTATGATATTTGGCCCAAATATGTTTTCCGCAGTGGAAAAAGTATTGCTGAAGAAATTATTACCGTAAAACAAAAGTATGACAGGACAACTTTTAAATTCACCGATAGTCTTATAAACGGAAGTATGAAAGCATTCAGAGAAATGTTAACCATACTAGCAGACTACAATAATTCTAGAAAAACACAAGAAGAAAAAATCCAATGGCACAGTCAATGGATTGTGAGAAATTATCGACAAAGTCCCGAAGAAGATTATCAACTTATGAAAGACAGCGGATGCTATGCACTTGATGTTGGAGTTGAAAGTTTTAGTCAAAATGTAAGATGGGAATTGGGTAAAAAATTCACAGATGAAGATATGTGGTGGTGTTTTGATATGCTACAAAAATACAAAATGCATCACACACTTTTGATGTTTGTGGGACATCCTTTTGAAACAAATGAAGATCATCAAATCACATTAGATACAATTAGAAAACTAAGTGAAAAAGGTTATACATCTGCTAGGCACAATGAAAAAAAATTAATGTACATTAGTATGGCAAACACTATGATGCTAAGTGATGATACTCCAGTCTGGAACAAAGTAAAAGATGAACTAGAATATTGGCACAATGACTGGAATTGGAAATTTAGAGACAATACACTTGAAGTGAGGCTCAATAGATTACTAGAAGTAAATGACTTGTTAACAGAACTTGCAGGTCAGAAAAAAACTTGGATGGTAAAGAAAAAAATTGAAATGATCAGACGGAGTTATGGTTAATGCCCCAATGTAATGCATTGACTAATCATATGTGTGTGACAGTTACTGGTAGTTGGCGTCCTTGTTGTAGATTTAATAAATTTAATTTTGTTGACATAGAACAAACTGATTTTGAATCCTACAGACACACCGATTTTTATCAAAATATTATACAAGATATGTCTGACGGTTGGTCTGAAGGTTGTAGAAAATGTATGAAAGAAGAAGAACGTGGTCAAACTAGTTTAAGACAGGTTATAAACAGTTTCACATCAGGTGGCCCTGATGTTGAGTACATTGAGATAAGTCTAAGCAATCAATGTAATCTAGCTTGTAAAATGTGTTCCCCTTCTTACAGCACATTTTGGCACAAAATGGTACAAGAAAATCCACAACTAAAACAATATCATCAGACAAAAGCACAACCAGAAATCAACGTAGAAAAAATATTTTCAACAGTTGATTTAACTAAATTGAGAAAAATAAAATATCTAGGAGGCGAACCTTTTATTACTCCAGAGATAAAACATTTGTTTGAGTATCTAGAAGACAAAGGCATAATACAAAATATTGTGTTGGAATGCAATACCAATTGCACATTGTTTCCTGAAAAATGGTTGCACTACTTGGATAAATTTGAAAAAGTAATAATGGAACTTAGTATAGACGGAATAGGTGTTGTCAATGATTATATTAGGTATGGCAAAACCTGGGATATTGTAGAACCAAATATTGTCAAGTGGTGTAACTATTCCAAAAACAGTAACACAAGAGTTGACATGTACAGTACAATACAAGCATATAATCTACATGATATGAAAAATATTAAAAATTATTGTGATATGTTAGAAATCAAGCATTTTGGTAGCTTGTTAGTAACGCCTGACTTTTTGAGTGCTAACGTATTACCTGAAGATTATCTATTAGAAATCAATGACAATTACAACAGTAAATATTATAAAAGTATTAGCAACAACAATCAATTTGACAAATTTTGCGAATACACATACAATATAGACAATTCTTTTGGATTACACATTAGAGATGTAATACCTGAATTATACAAATACATGGAGAAATAAAATGGGAACACCCGACGAACCAGGGTTTTATCTACTACCAATGGACCATCCTATTGCAGTAGAAAATGTCAGAAGACATAGTAGCAAAGCCCAATGTATAGATAACTTGTTTGATGAAGACGAGTTAAATTGGTTATGGAAAAATGCATTTACAGCAGATTATAACAAACCAAGATTAAATCGTAACGGCACAGTTATTGTTGATGTTGATATGGAAGTTATATATCAGCGTTACAAAGATAAATTCGATAGAGTACTAGGACCAGTTGCAGAAAAATCTCCTACAATCGGAGGCAATTATTTCATTACTCCACAACAATACGGATTGCATCAAGATGCGATGCGTGAAAAAGGATATCAAGGCATGTTGGAAAATGTGCCACTAAATCACCCTCAGAGAAAATACACAACATGGAAAAATATTATTACTCCGCTGTGGATTGGATCACATTTGGATGATTTAGACGGTGGTCAAATTTTCTTTTTTGAGCAGCGTGATATAGGTTGGGCAAAGGTATATAATGGCGGCGCTGAAACCAAAAACATTGCCAGCATTTATGAGATTGTTACAGACTACAGTCACTTACAGTTTTATGACAGAGATGGAAACCCTATGCCTCAAAGCAATGAACCGTTTGATAAACAGTTTCATACGGATTACATGAATACTCCATACAAACGTTTAGCAGGTCTTAACGTAGAAAGTTGGTTCCAGTGGGAGACAGGATCACCTTGTATATTTGATGCAGTGCAATTACATGCAACCAACGAAGGAACCAAAGGCGGCGAACAGCGCAAAAAATGGAATGCTAAAATGGGATTGCTCATGACATTTATGATTGAACTTGACGAAGACCTATTAGAACAATGGAGAGTTGAACAGGCAGCAATGTAAATGGCAAATATTAATATTAACACTATAAATTATATTATCGAAAAATATAAAGTTATAGTAGAGCCTGATGATCTTAGGACACATTTATTGTTGTTAGAATATGTAAATCCTAGTTCTGTTAAGGAAAGCTGAATATGAATAAAACATCGTTTTGTACAGAACCTTACAAACAAATTCACTTTGATAGCAGAGGTAACTTAGGTCCTTGCTGTCAATATGTAGGTGAAAGACCTGATGTAGAAAGTTTTGATGAATATTTAAAAAGTGATTGGTTAAATGATCTTAAAGAAAGACTTGCCAACGGAGAACGTGTGAGCGGTTGCGACTTTTGTTGGCGTCAAGAAGATAGCGGCGCAAAAAGTATGCGTCAAAAACGTAATGCTTATTACGAAGATAAAGCTGACAATGGCATAGAACATATTATGATTACGTTTGGTAATCAGTGTAACACAGCATGTAGAATTTGCAATGCTAGTCGTAGTAGCCTCATTGAAAAACAATACAAAGAAATGAAAGACACTGTACAAGATCCTGATTTATTAAAACTTGTGTCCAAGCAACATGACTGGTCAAAAAGTAAAACTTGGTATCGTAATATTATTGATGATATCGTGTCTCGAGCAGACAGTATAAGAAAACTCGAAATCACTGGCGGTGAACCATTTATTAATGTACACTTTGACAGACTAATAGATTCGTTACTTGCTAGTGGTAAACAATTGCCTGGATTAAACATCACTACCAATGGAAGTTTTACCGAAGAACAAATAAAGAAATTAGAACCTTTTGGTCATTTGCACATTAATTACAGTATAGATGGTAGTGGCAAAGATTTTTACGAATACCTTCGTTGGCCTTTGAAATGGGAAGATACAGTTGAAAAAATTAATATACTTAAAAAGTATGATTGGTTAACATGTGAATTTGCTATTGTTCCTCATAATTTAAATTTATTAAACCTCATGGACAGTATAGTTTGGTTTAAAGAATACACAGATTATTTAGATAGATTTAAAATTGGATTTAGTTGGCTTAACGGAGCTCCGTGGTACAAAATTGATAACTCTCCAGCTTGGGTTAGACGTCAAGTTGCTGATGATATTGAAAGTACTATATTAATTGATTATACAGAACAAGAGCAAGAACAAATTCATGAATTATTAAATATATTAGAAAATTCCAACAGTCCTAGTCACTTGGATATGTTAAAATCTCATGTTGCTATGACTGACGCATATAGACAATGCAATACTTGGGATATTATTGGTTGGAAATACGAAGATATCTAGAAATAAAATCATGGAAGATGCTTGGACAAATAGACGTAATTATAAAACTTTTCTTGTTAATGAACCAGTTCCTGTTGAGTTAGAAAAGAAACTGGATCATATTTTACAGCATTGTCCAGTACAACGACACGGGTTAGGATATGTTAATTATTTTAAATGCACTGAAAATGATACACAAGAAAAAGAATTATTAAGTAGATATGTATTTCGTAACAACGATACCGGATTTCATGAAACTGCTCCAATTACTGCTCCGCTTGTTTACTTTTGCGCCTCTCCAAAAAATGCCGATATTCAAGATGCATTAGCGGCTGGTATTGTAGGAGGTGCTATGATGTCAGAAACTATCAAATACGGATATGATTTCAGTTTTATAGGATGTACAGAGGAGTGTACTGATGCTGAATTAAATATTATTAATAATACACTTGAGAACAGATTTGGAGTTACACAAAAATACAAAGAACCTTTTTTAGCACTATGTATTGGAAAAGGAGACAAAGAAGTCTCACCGGGTGATAAAGTATTTGTTTTAAAAACTGGTGGACATGTTAAGTATCAAATTGATCCTGGCAACGATCCTTTGCCAAAACTGTTATTTACATAAACATCTTAGCAAAGGTCTAACACCAACAGGCTTTCCGTCTCGACTAGCTAAGTGTATTGCTTTTGTAGGTTGTAAATCAAAATCATCACAAACTTTGGCATAATGATCTTCGTACTGTGTCCAAAAATATTCAGGACCTAGATCTTCCATAAACTTTATACCCATGCTAACCAATGCTTGACTGTTCATATTAAAGTCATTCATGATAGTCACAGCACCTTCTGGTGTTTTCCTAGCAAATCTCAACCCAATGCGATTACCACCCATGCCACCTTTGCTTAAACTAATACCCACAGTTTGTATAGCAGGATGATCAAAGTCAAACTCTATATTTCTAATGCAACTTATCCACGCACCATCTATGTGTACTGAAATATTCTTTTGGTGTGCTGCATCTAATATTTCATCCATTTCGGGATGTACATCTCCGTAGTACGGAAACGGCATACTAATTAACAATTCGCGATTAGGGTCGAGCGTGTTGACATTAACATATTTTATGTTATTATTAAGACGCCAATGGTATTTGTAATCGTTTTCAAATGTTTGCAAATCTCCACAGCGTTGATATAGGTCATCAATAAATTGCGTACAGCCATTAATAATATCCTGTCTTGTAAATGCTTCTAATCCATTAAACGTACTAAACTTATGATTGTTTAGCCAGTTGACAAATGTATCTTTAAATTGCTGATCTAAATTGGGTGTGTGTACAGGATTATGTTGATAAAAACTGTTGTAAAATTTGTTTATATCACTATTGTACATAGGTTGTGGACGATCATACTGCAACCATTCACTGGTATATTGTCTATTAATACTGTCTCGCATACTAATATTTATTCATTAACTACATACATAAATACAGTATAACACAAAGAGGAAAGCAATGCAAGCAACTTATGAAGAAATGTTAAAAAAAGGTGAAGCCACCGCTCTAAAGTATTGGGATCCAGTTACGCCTTATATTACAGATTTATTGCCAGATGATGCATTTGGTATTTGTATTAAGTTGAGTGGTGGTGCTGATAGCAGTATCATTTACTATCGTTTGTGCGAAGAAATGGTAGAGCGTGGTATTGATTTACCCATCTATGTAGCAACACTTGATACTGAAACCAAACCCTGGTATAGTTACTATGCCAAAAAAGTAATTGAGTTTACAGCAGAACGCACAGGCGTTCGTCCGGTAGAACATAACATAGCATACCTTCCTAATCCATGGACAATTCCAGATTATGGTAGAGAGCAAGACGAAATTGCATACAAATCATTTCGTGAAGGCAAAACAAACGTTTGGTACGGTGGGCTAACACAAAATCCTCCAGTGGAAGACCAAGCACAGGGTGCTATGGGCATTCCTGGCATTAAATGGGAAACATATGAAGAAGTATTGGAAGGATGTCATGATAAAGACTTTGATCGCGACAATAATGATAATCGATGGGTACGTGACTTTGAGTTAATTGACGGAAAATATCCTTTACATGCAATTCATCCGTTTGTGCATCGTGATAAAAAATATAGCACTGCGGCATTGTATGAACAATGCGGTGTAACAGACGAACTATTGCCACTAACATACAGTTGTGAAAAGCACTACAATGATGAAGACAAAGTAAAAACAGACGTTGTCATGCGTGAAGATTCAGGCATTACTCACTATGAAGAAGAACATTGTGGACAATGTTGGTTCTGTTTAGAAAGAGCTTATGCGTTTGGCAGATTGGTTTAGTTGGTGGAGCCGGAGAGTTTCGAAATCTCAGCCTCTTGTGAAACAAGTGTTCTCCCAATTGAACTACGGCCCCTCCAACACGGGTCAAAGACTCCAATGCTGGCAAGCTATTTATAAGGTAGTAAAATGAATATACGATTCTTTGGTCATAGTATGACAAAGCACAAGGAACAAGAAACCAGTCCTGAAACATTTACAGATATTGTACAAAAACACTACGACTGTGTAGACACAAATGACACATATCATGCCTTAGGTAGATGTAGTGAAGAGCGTATACTTTTTTTCCTTAAAAAAGTAAAGCCGATGGATGTAGCAGTAATATTCCATAGTTGGCCTACTTTTACATTTGTGCCAGGATTTGTAAGAGACGTAGGTAAAAGCAGATTTGAAGATGACGAAATAGAATTTTTACACAAAGCAAGAGAAGGATGTTTTTGGAGATACGATAATTTTGAAAAATCTCTTCCTACTAATAGCGATCAAGGTGTTTACTTTCCTTTAGAAGAAGCTGTAGAAATATTAGAACAAAATAGAAAATACTTTTACCATCCTGATTTACAGATGAATAGATTTATGGGTGCTTTAATACAAATTGATCAGTATTGTACAGCAAAAAAATTACCTGTAATACATTTTACAAATTACGCATTTCCTGAATGGTTCCAATTTACATCAGGTATTATTGATACCGACACTGTGGAAATGAGTTTCAATCATTCATCATATTATGTAGGATATGAAAAAAGCGAAAACGCAATAAATGCTGAAGGCAATATGCTGATAGCAGAAAAGATAATTAATTATATTGAAAACTATGAAACCTTGTATACTTCCTTGGATTAACTTTAGCACTAATACATTTGGTAGACCTCGCACTTGTGGTTATGCTGATCAGCCTACAGTTAAAAATAACAAAAAACTCAAAAACAGCAACATTGCTGACGAATGGAATAATGACTATTTCAAACACATACGCAGTGAATTTTTGCAAGGACGTTGGCCTGAAAATTGCAAACGCTGTGAATATGTTGAAAGTTTAAATGGTCAAAGTAAACGTATGGATGAAAATTTTTATCATTATGATAATTATAAACATCTAATAGATAATACAGCTCAAGATGGAACTGTGGATCATTATCCGCCTAATATAGATATACGTGTGGGTACTATATGTAATTTAAAATGTATACACTGCGGAACTGGTGCTAGTAGTAAATGGAACGAAGACAAAGCAATACTCAACAAATATCCAAATACTGAATTCTATGATGTGGACAACAAATGGATCGAACAAGATAGTTTTATTTGGGATAACATAAAAGAAAATTTACAACACACAACACGTTTTAATTTTTTAGGAGGTGAACCGTTTGCTAACAAGCAACACAACAAGTTTATACAAGATATAAGTCACACGGAATATGCAAAGGATATTACACTTTCGTATGTAAGCAATGGAACTTTACTTAACGAAAAAATGTTTGAAAACTTGAAAAATTTCAAACAAATCATAATTAGATTAAGTTTAGATGCTATTGGGATACCTGGAGAATATTTTAGATTTCCAATCAAATGGGAACAGTTTAAATTAAAATTAGAACTAATGCAAAAATATGCCCAACAGTATAGTCATTTTGATATAGGTGTGCAATGGACTTGTAGTAATATCAGCATGTTTTACCTCACAGAAACTTTTGATTTTATGCAAAAACACTATCCTAATATTGAATTTATTTTGGCAAATCATGTTGAATGGCCCGTACACATGAGTGCTCAAGTTCTTCCAAATCAAATCAAAGATATAATTACAAACAAAATAGAAAATTATGATTTTGGTAAAAAATCTAAGAAAGTTCCTTTTTATGTTAATCATATGAACGAGAAAGATTTATGGTCAGAGTACAGCGATACTTTTATTGGTTATTTAAACGATCTTGATAGCGTAAGAAAGATAGATTGGAAAACAAGTTTTAAAGAAATGGAATTAGAAAAATATGATTATAACAGGTAATCCACAACAAGGACTTGCACAAGCACTACACAAAATTTATCCAAATGCTGTGTATCGCAGCAGAACTTCAGGCTTTGATTTCACAAATACAGATCATATGCTTGCGTTTGCAAACGAGTGTACTAAACACGATCAAATCATTATTAATAGCGCACTATGGCGCTTCCATCAAACTGTGCTACTAGATGTAGTATATAAGAAACTAGTAGAAGACAAATTACAAGCACATATTGTATGTATTGGCAGCACCACGGACAGAGTCAAGAACGGTAAAGCATGGCTTTACAATGCAGAAAAGAAAGCACTGCGTGATTATTCAAACACACTGGCAATAGGAGGTGTGTGGGGCAACAAACCAAAAATAAGTTATATTAGTTTTGGAACACTCAGCAACAATCAGCACAAGCATCCTGATCGCCGTTGCATGAATATAGATCAAGCTGCTGGTTATATAAAGTGGTTGATAGATCAACCAAAGTATGTTAATATAAACGAAATAAGCATAGATCCCATGCAGGATTCTATGTGGTATAAGGATGAACTATGATACTATTGTGTGTAGCATTAGAAGCGGAATTACCGCACAATAAATTACCACATGCTAGTCCTGTGATTTACACAGGTGTAGGTAAAGTTCAGGCTGCAACTGCACTAGCGCAAGCACTGTGCAAAGCAACTAAACCTGACTTAATTGTAAACTACGGCACAGCAGGAGGACTTCATCCTCTAGTAAAAGGAATGACTGAAATAGGAACCTTTTTACAACGTGACATGATAGCAGAACCTCAAGCACCTAGAGGTACTATTCCATTTAGCGAGCCCACTGTGGGAAACATAAAAACAGCAAGTCCTGTAAGTGAAGTACGCTGTGGCACAGGTGATAGTTTTGTGATGGAACCAGATCCCTGGTTTGTTAAAGCTGACATAGATTGTGTGGACATGGAAGGTTGGGCATTGGCATATGTTGCAAAACAATATGGTATACCATTTAGAAGTTGGAAATATATCAGTGACATGGCAGATGAAAATGCTGCGGAAGAATGGGCTAAAAATGTAGCTGACGGCGCTGATAAGTTTTTGGAAGTGTACAATGGAATATAAAGTTTGGAGTGTTGAAAAACTATTCGAACTAGAACTAGAAGAGTGTCGTAACATGTATGAAGAGACACTGGATCCTGAAATGAAAACAATGTTAGAACAGGTGATTAAATACTTGGAGATGAGATTAGATGGTACAATCCAATGAAGATCTAAAGTGGAGTGAATATGACTTTACCAAAATCCCGTATGATGACATTGTTCAAGTTGGACAACGGACACTCTTATATAGAGACTTGTTTACTGTCAGTTGGCTACTGGGACGCTTCTGCAACTACAAATGTAGTTATTGCTGGCCCTACGCAAGAAGCGACAGAAAAGATCATAGACCTACAGAACTATGTCTCAAAACAGTAGACGAAATAAAGAGGCAAGCTCGTGAGAACGGATTTAATAGTTTCCACTTTAGTCTCAGTGGCGGAGAACCTACTTTCCACCCTGGTTACTTGGATATTTTGGAGCATCTTGCCAGTGATGTTCCTAACACTAATTATACTAGTATTCATATGACATCAAACTGTAGCCGCAACATGAAGTGGTTTGAAAATTATGTAGAATGTGCAAAACCATTTCATAGAGCAAGTATAACGGCTAGTTTGCACACAGAACACTTAAATACACGAGAGAAAATGCAAGACTTTGCAGACAAGTTGATTCTCTGTCAAGAACACGATGTACAAATTACAATCAACATGGTCATGGTTCCAGACTGGTTTGAAAGAGATTGGGAAAATGCTCTTTTCTTCCACGAGCAAGGAATCAACGTTACCCTCAAACCACAATCTGATCCCACGGCGTCAAGAGTCGTGGACGGTTATACACAAGAAATGCTACAGCGATTGTGGAACGGTATGCCGCAAATGGCATATACAGAGTCAAAGCGTAAATGGGCAGCTCGTCCAAGGCCTAGTTTCGAACTGCCGCCTTATGCAATAGGCAACAACGATAAAAGCGTGCCTTGGCACATGCAAGTAGAGTTTACGGACAGTACAGGCAAAAAATGGTACATGGACCAAGCGGAGAGATTTAATGCGTTTAACTTTAATAACTTCGAAGGTTGGATGTGTAACAGCGGGTTTCAGGGAATTATTATACGTGAGCCTGATGGTAGTATCAAGCGTAGCTACAGTTGTCATGATGTTCCACTAGGTAATATTGAAACAGGATTTAAATTATTTGATGGACCTCGTATTTGCACAACACCTGCATGTGTGTCGAGTGCTGATAGTAAGATACCCAAGAGAAAAAAATAATGAGCAATGTAGAATATTATGAAAATGTAGATTTACCTGAAATTCCTTCACATCTAATAGCAAGTTTAGATGATATTATAGCCAGGGAAAATTTATTTATTGGAAGGAATGGAGTAACTGCTGAAAATTATGCAGCATATTCTACAGATATTGAACTAGGAGAGTACATTCAAACTCAATTTGATTTTCCTATTATTGCTCAATATCAATTGGTTAGATCAGATCTTAAAATACATATTGATAGAGGTAATTTATTCAAATACAATTATTATGTAACTTTGGGCGGCCCTGATGCACAAACACTGTGGCACAGTGCTGATTTAGCTACATCAAGACAAAATCCAGAAAAAATATCAGCCTGCCTGCCTGGAGAACAAAACAAATGGTATAAACTACGTGTAGATCATCCACACAGTGTTACAGGAATAACTGAGCCTAGATTAAGTATCTGCGTTTCTTTAAAAAATGTATAAATATTAACATAGACGTAGGAGAAAATATGATGGAAACCATAATCCAAAAAGATAGTTTAAGGACTAAACTAAAAAACAGTCACTTAACTGGACAACACTGCCAGCGTAACTATGATTTAGAGCAAACAATGCCAGAGGCTGATGTAGAACTATTAATTCATGCAGCAACACAAGCACCTAGTAAACAAAATTTAGACTTTTTTAGTGTATATGCTATCCAAGATAGATCTACAATTGAAAGAATTTATCAAGTTACTAAGACTGAAAAGGGAAGACTTAACCCGCAGGTACTAGGTCAACTACTATTGGTATTTGTTAGAAATCCAGATGTAGTAAGTATAAATGACAGAAACGGTGAATCTAGAGAACGCAATGAAGCAGGTCTTCGTCGGTTATACGACGACATGCATCAAGCAATTGGCGTTGCTGCAGGCTTTTCGAATCTCACAGCAAGTATGCTAGGTTATCGTTGTGGATGTAATAAATGTTTTGACAATGAAGCTGTTAAGGAAATTCTAAATTTACAAGACGGTGAAGATGCTATTTTGATGATGGGTATCGGAATCAAAGATGCTACAAGAAATCGCAGAGAAGAGCATAACACAGGAAAAACATTAGATACTTTCAAAAAAGTTCCGTTAAAAGTAGTTAGAGTCTAATCATAATAACTACAAACAATGTGAATGCGATCATCTGATGCTTCATTTTGAGTATTGTGTAGAACGGTAGTATCTACTATATAGATACTACCGTCTGCATGTAGTATGTCCTCGTGTATTTTATTATGGTTTTCATCAAAAAAGTTAAATCCGCATGTTTCGTTAGTAACAATTGGTACGTGTAAACGTTTGGTAGGATCTCTGTGTATTCCGTATTCTGTTTTATTTCCCTGTCCTAGTACAAATATTCTACTTCTACAAACTGTATAATCAGTTAACCAATCAAACAGTGTTTGTATTTCAGTGCCTTCAAAAACTTTTAATAGTGTACTGTGAGTCCTGTCATCGTGTCCTGTAAATGTTCCGCCAAACTTTTTACGCATACAACAAAACTGTCCGTCATTTTCATCTTTACCTTGTAGTGCGTATTGTCCGCTGTTATGTAAATCATATTCGTCATAGAAGTCCATAACAAATTTGTGTAATTCTTTATATCGAGGATATTTTCCTATATTTTTTATTAACATTATATTCCCTTTTCTAAATCTAAGTCTAGTTTTTGATATGCCCAAGCACGTTCTTTACAATTGAAACATTCACCACATGGTTCATCTACCGGTTCTCCGCAACTGTGAGTATAAGGCAGTATCCAATCTATATTGTATTTAAGATACTCCTGAATAACCCAATCTTTTGTATGTTCAATATAAGGCAATCTTAATTGCGGATATCGTTCAAGTTTACGTTGCAGATTTTTAAATTGATCTTGTTTAGGTCTTATGTGTGGAGGATAAGCATTTACTCCCCAATAAATTCTATCATAGACATTGCTTAATTCTCGCACAGTATACATCATTCTTTCAGTGTTATTGAGTTCGCTGGGTACGTTTAAATGTTGACAAGTACTGAGTTCATCATCAAATTTTGTTCGCAACATATTATACAATGTCATTGCTCTTCCTACAGGGTTGTTATATCTGTCAACAATAAATAAACTTAGTATATAATTATTTTCCTTTGCTTTTTTTAACAAAGTGTAGTATAATAGTGTACTTTCGACACCACCACTGTATAGTAAGGCTTTTTTCATGATTACATATCTTAGTTATCTTCCAGGAATGAGCGGAGATTTCATAGCATATTTAATACATCAGAATTCTGAGTATGTCGATATTGACGACAATATTTATGATATATCATATCCTAAGAATGCTAACAATCGATACTTGTTTCCTTGTTTAACAACAGATGTATTAGATTGGAGTATTAAACTTAGCGGTAAACGGTTGCTAGATGAAGATATCGATAAGTTAACAAGTTATTACAACAATGAAAGTTTGGTGTTACCTACACATAGATTTAGAACTATATTCAATGATAAACTCACATATATTAGACTTTATACACATGATATATACTATTCTAGATTAAGCTATGCTATGTGGTTTTTAAAAAGTCATTGCATGTTGCAGTCACCACAACCCGAAAGAATCGATGTAATTAAAAAAATAGAAAATCAGTCACGTCGTGAAGAACTAATGACTAAATTTACTAAATGGAAATGGCTAGCTTATAGATATGAATGTTACTGTCCTGAATTAGGTTTTGATACTCGTTATTATGTGAAAAATTATTTTATCAGGTACTATTATATACATGGACATTTAGATAGTAATTATAGGCAAGGTTACAACTATATAGATGCAAATGAATTAATATACAAACAAAAAACTGAAAAACTATGCAATTTATTAGATATAAATTTAGATAAATCACTTTTACAAAGCTATACTGATGCAAATTATGCAATGTTAGAAAAATACAGTATCGATATCTACAGTGATAAATTTTTTGATCAATTGCACGATTTAGTAGAACCCGAATTAAACAAAACAATGAATTTATACAAACAAAAAGGAATATTAAATGTTCCCCAATGGTAAGGAGATGAAAGATGATAGATTTTGATTGGAATCATTTAAAAAAAGTTAAAGCAAATTATTTTCAACATGCATGGTATGCAATGTATTTTAATTTTCTAGCACTACTGGTGTTTATTACAGGATTTATACATGCTATATTTCCGTTTGTGTTTGCATTTACACCTTACAAACTTTCAAAAAAAATAGTAGCTGAAACAGAAAAACATTTTAAAAAATGATTTCCACTAGAAAAATAACTAACGATGCAGTTGACGATGTTGTTGTGTTTGCTAACAAATGTAGTCAGCGAGGTTTTATGAACAATGCTGATTTGAAGGCAATGAAATGGGAATGGTGTTTAGAAAATGGAGCGTGGTTTGCTACATACAAAGATAATAATATCATAAGCATTACTGGAGTTCACAAGTTTAAAGATGGATATAGAGCATTGTTTAGAGGTGCTCAATTGGAAACACGCCCTGTAGCGGGCTTAAATCGCTATCAAATGCAAAGTTATGGTATGTGTGATCATTTACCTTTGCAAATAGAATTTGCAAATGGTCTTCCGGTATATATAACTACTAATATAACCAATGATGAAAGTGGTAGAATGAATCGCATACATAAAAGCTTCGGTGTAATGGCGAAAAGTGATATGTTAACTCATATTGGAGATGAAGAAGTATTTTATGTACAGCAAAGTATTTGGCAAGTAAATGTAGACAGATATTTTGAAATAAGGAGTAGATATGTATAACGTAATAGGTAGTGGAACTGCATCTTGGGTAGCTTGTTTGTATTTGTTGAAAGCAAACAAGCAAGTGAGACTTTATCATGACCCTGAAGTAATTGTTCGTAAAATTGGCGAATCAACTGTTCCAACTATTAATGAAATTCCAAAACTTATTGGGATGACTGATCAAGAATTTTTAAATAGAGTAAATGGATATTTCAAATACGGTACAATGTTTTGCGGCTGGAAAGACGGAGACAGTTGGCTATATTATTTTGGAAATGAGCCGAATGGACTTGAATCAATTCAACATCAAACATATGCTTATCATATTGATGCACCAGGCTTTTGTGAAGTAATGAGAGAATGGTGTGAACAACAACCTAATTTTACAATTGTAGATAGAAAATTTACATTACAAGATTATAATAAAGAAGAATTTTTCATTGACGCAACAGGACAAGACGGAATACTAACTAATACAGTAGGATTTGAACATGACGTGAGTGATTACTTGATCAATGATCATGCTGTTATTGGAAACACAATACCAAGTTATATTCCTTATACTAAATCACAAGCAATGAGTAATGGGTGGATGTGGAGTATAAGTTTACAAAGTAGATTAAGTCATGGTTATGTTTTTAGTTCAAAATATATTTCAAAACAAGATGCTATTGCAGAATTTGAATCTGTTACAGGTATCAAGCATGAAGCTGTTATTCCATTCCAGACTAGAATACCGAGACAGTCTTGGAAAGAAAATGTATTGTTTTTGGGTCTAAGTGCAGGCTTTGTTGAACCACTGAATGCAACTGCGAACTTTGCAGCACAAAGTGGTATTAAAAACTTTTTACTATTAGAAGACAAGCCTGAAGTATACAATAGATTAGTTACTAGAACATATGACGGCATACACAAATGGATCAGTGCATTGTACAGTTTAAATACCAACACAGGAGATTATTGGGATTATTATAAACATCATGCACCACAAGCTCGTAAGGATATAGAATTTTATATACAAAAAGGTCATCAAGGATTAATGGGCAAGCACAGTTGGGGTCTATTAAGAAAGCACATGGAATGATAGATCTATCTCAAATACTCACAGAAGGTTGTTTTTTACAAACCAGCGGGACAACTGGTAAACCTAAACGTATTTGGCAAAGTGTTGAAAAACTTCGGGCTGCAAACAGTGCGGCTCGAGAATGCCAGCAGATCGATAAAAATAGTAGAGTACTCACAGTGTGTACACTAAAACATGCAGGAGGATTACTAGCACAAACACTGCCAGCACATGAAGTTGATGCACACATTGAAATACAACCTTTCAACGCATATGCTTGGACTAGACAAATACAAGATTATACACACAGTCATTTAACACCAGATATGGCCAGAGCTGTAATTAAAACAAAAAGTTTTCAAAAATTAAATTTGAATGGCATCACAGTTATGTGTGGTAGCGACAGAGTAGATAGTAAAATAATACAAAATTTTATTGATCAAGGTTGTACATTTATTGTCAATTGGGGAATGACAGAGATAGGTCCTTGTGCTATTAACAAAACCTTTAAACCTGGCATGCATGTAAACTTCACCGAAACTGTTATGGGAGATACTGCTTGGTGCGAAACAACTATCGAAGCAAAACAGTTGTGGGTTAAAGGTGACATATGTGTGTATGATGATTGGTTTGCAACAGGAGATATTGTTGAACAAAAAAACGAAATGTACTACTTTCTTGGACGTATTTGAACGCACAAATTATTTGTTTGTGAGTTTTGAGCCGGGTGCATTTGGTCACACTGTGAGTAGAGTTTTGTGTACATTACCACAAGTGCATTGGTACAGTAACATCGATAATGGTGTACATCCTTGGAATATATCACACGCAAGTATTCGAGAACGCAGTGTGGCTAGTCGTCATTTCAATCGTGTCATGCCTAACGGTGTGATGCTACCGCCTACACATGATTATGTAGAAGATTTTGTACCTTGTTGGCATGAATATTATACCAAACATTTTGCTCCTCAATACTTGCTAGCTGGTGCACAATCGTTTGACCTTTATTTGTTGTTTTGCAGTCACAGTTTACCAATGGATTTATTAGAAATATTTCCTAACAGTAAAATAATAAACATTGTTGGTGATGTTGAAAGCACTGTTGAACGCTATCTGAATACCAGTGCAAAGTTTCCAGGACATTTAAAACATCAATGGATGAACGGTATACAAACAAAACATGGTCAATTTTTGCAAGAACTAGCAGACAAACTAGGTAAAAATTTCACAGTTCAAGATGTTTGGGAAAATCGTAACACCGGAGACTTTGTTAAATACACAAAAGAACGTATCTCGAATAACATGGAAAAGAGACGTTGTATCAATGACAGTAGAGTTTTAACTGTTACAAAAAAAGATTATAATTTAATGAAAAATTTTATAGGAGATTCGGATGATCGACGAAAGTAAGTTGATATTTCTTACAGGTGCACCTGGAAGTAAATGGAGTGCAGTAGCTAATGTTCTTAGTATGACTCCTAAAATAAAAATTAATACACATGACAGAAGTCCTGAACGTGAATACATACACCCTGAAAAGTTCAACAGTGCTAGTCATTTGGGCAGTTATTTTGGTCCGGGATTTGAATTTGGAGATGGATGGGATAATATTAGTCAATTCAGCAAGCAAGAAATATTACAAGAAATAGATCGTGCATGGGAAGAATCCTATTATGATCAATATCGTATTGTAAAAAGTCACTGTATTAGTAATCGTTTGGACTGGATTGCTGAGAATTTTCCTACTAGTAAAATTATTGTAGTATTCAGACCACTGGAACAATGCTTTAGCGGTTGGTTTGGAGCTGGAGGTTTTAATATCACATATCCTGATTACCATTCATACTACGTAGATGACGATACTGCAAAGCGTAAAATTGAACAAGAACTTAAAGATTGTAGACAGTGGATATTTCAACGTCAGCTACAAATACACACAGCTACAACAAGACATTGGGCAGACCACTGGCATGTAACAGACAGTATGAACAAATGGATTAAAAGTATGGAAGGATATTTTTTCCACAAAGAACCAGAAGCTGATAGACACGTAACTTACGATACTCATATTGCATACTATAACTTTGACGATATTGACCCAAATCTAAAATGATAGCAGTTGTATTATTACACAACGGTAGCAATACCTGGAGATACAGTGTAGCTAAAAACTACACACAATTAAACTTTGACTATTGCATGGCTGACAGAGTTGGTGATAGTGATTACCAATTTTTTCAAACGCAAGATATAAACAGTGTAGACGTCAATAAATTTGAATATTGTATAGTATTACGACCTGGTATTATATTTGAATATAGCTATTGGGAAAGTAAAGTAAGGAGTCTAGTAGAAGCAACTGATGCTGGTATAATTCGTTTTAACAATCCAAATGTTTGGATTATCAGAGCAGGTGGCACAGGTGAAATCACACTTGAATTGGATAGATATTATCCTACAGTAGATCCTACAGATGATGATACGTTCAGTCAAACTCACACCAGTAGTATGAACACGCTTGTTCAAAACAGCAATATAAGTTATATAATTCACAACGAAATACCCAATCCAAAACAAGCACACCAAAATTTAGATTTTGCAATGACTGTGAGCAGTGGATTTTATATAAATTATGTGTTGAATTTAAGTTCATTTGACAGCAACACCAGTGTACATCATATGGATGTTAGTCCAATGAGTCTAACAGTTAGACAGTATACAATCGAAAATTGGAATGGTGAAGATTTCTATGCATGGATGGATCACATCTACAAACGTTTTGAATTATTAGAAATATTCAACGGCAAGTACAGATTGCACAGTCATCATCCTGCGGCTAGACGCTGTTGGCAACATGTAGTAGATACATTTGGTACAGGTTGGTTAGATCATTGGCAGCAATATCAACAGTGCAAACACACATTTAATACAGTTAATTTTATGGACAATACACAGTTAAGAACTACATTAAATCAACTTGACTTAAAAGGAAATGGTGCGTTTTGGTGGAATGGAGCTCTTAAGCGATTACCTGCTAATGTTCTCAAAAGCAGTCAACAAAGTTACATAGGCACACTAGACTTTTTTAATACACTGTGTGAATATAATCCTGATATTGCTGGGTATGGCAGTGATCATTGTGTAACAGCATTTAATGGTGAAACTGTACAAACTATTACAGACAGTTTGACCTCTAATAGTAGAGAAGCACTATGGAAGAAATATTAGAAATGCCAGACGGCATAACTTATGTTAGCACTCTAAGTGGAGGATTAGACAGTGCATTGGTTACATATCTTACAATGAAACTTAGGCCAAATTCAAAAATGGTTTTAAGTACTATATGTTTAGAACATATGAATAACTATAATTTCGACAATGTAAAAAACATAATGAATTATTTAGACTACGCTTTTCCATATCGAATACTTGATCATCGAATTGGTTATTTTGCTGACAGAGATGCTGCCCGTGAAGGCAGAGGTGAACAAACACGTGAACTGGTGTTGCAATATCAAGCACAAGGATTAATAAGTGGTATGACAATAAATCCTCAAGAACTAATGATAGAAGGCAGAGATACTACTAGAGATACAAAACGACAGTGGCGCAAAAAAAGTCTATTAAACATATGGCACTATCAGCCTTTTATCAATCATGATAAAAAACGTATAGCCCAGCTCTATAAACAATACAATTTACAAGATTTAGCTGAATTAACTGTAAGTTGTGAAGCAGAACAAAGTCCTAGACCCTGCAAAACGTGTTGGTGGTGTAAAGAAAAATACTGGGCATTTGGATTTTATTAATAAATATACTTATAAATTATGCGATAGGAGAAAACAACATGGCATATAGAGTAACTAATATACTTACAACAACTAGTGGTAATACATATGCTAGTGCAGACGAGTGGAAAGACGAACACGGAAATTGTGGAACAACTAATCCATTGGTTACTAGCGGATCTATTACTTTAGCAAGTCCTACTAGTGTGCGTACTGTAAAAGTTTTTGCAAGTGAAGCTGATCATACAGCATTGAAAGCAGAAAGAGCAGCAGGACCAGCAGTAAATTTCACCGCAAGTAATGTCGTAAAAGAAACTATTTAAGTTCGTTCATTAACGGAAATATATCACTGATTACACGAGCACATGCATGAGCAATCTGCATGTGTTCTTTTTGAGTACCATTTGCTCCTCTGAGTTCTATATAATGAACCCAACTGCGTAGTGTGCCATTCATGTACAATCTTGTCTTGGTATTACCTTCGGGTAGCACAACCCTTGCCTGTTCTTTTGCAATACCGGCGGCAATTGCCCAGTCATAAACTTCTCGAGCTACATCAATAACTTTTTGTTGTTTGAGTTGCCACTCGTAGTGTAAATCACTTTCATTGTCAATCTCAATTGAATTTTGTCTATTTTTAGTATCTTGTAGTCTTGCTTCTCGAGTAACAAATTGATCACCAAACTCTGCAGGATTAGCATAACGTTGACTGAACTCTTGAAAACTAAAACTGCGATGTCGCACAATTTGATGTGCAATATCTCTAGTAGTATTAATTTCTAGAGTAGCATTTACCATTTCCAATGGGCTCCAGTGTTGATGTTTGATCAAGTATTTGATCAGTTTTGCACTGGTTTCGCTGTTAATTTGTGCGCTTGGATTACTAACTCTTGCGCAATATGCAATCAAGTCTTGTACATTTTCAATACCTTCTTGTGCAAATTCTTCTACAGGTTTGCTATATGATACAATTTTTACACTTGTCATTTTTTTAATAATTTTTCCGTTTTAGTGTTTACTTCTGATTCTAGTTTTTTATAGTTAATAACAATTTCTACATCTATAATATTGCTTTGTAAATCATCGTTGTCTTCTACTAGTTTGATCATAGCTGATACAAAATCTTTTTCTTCTTGAAAAGTTTGTATAGTTTCGTCCTCAAACGTGATTCGATCTCCGTTTTCACATACCAACGTGAGCTGTTGAACAAACTCAGTTGGTACGCTTTTGATTTCTAATTCACTTACAATTTTTTGAAAGTTTCTGTCACGCTTATGTATTGGCATCAGCAGTAGCCTTTTTACGGCCACCCCGCTTGGGCTTTAAACCAGGCGCCATGCTATAGGCTTCTTCGCGAAGGCGTTTAACTTCTGCTTCATATGTTTCTGCTTGTGCCAACATATTTTGTGCAATAGTTGTATCGTCCATTACTCCTGAATCTGTTTGTGGCGGAGGAGGCGCTTGACGACTGGTAGTTGCACTTCTAGGTGCGCTGTCAGTGTCATCGACCATGCTGTTTTGAATGTCTTGCTCGCTCATGCCAGTTGATTGTTTACGAATAACTTCGTTAACTTCGCTTAGTTTAACTGCGGTACTGCTATTAGGAGTCATTAAAATTTGATCTGTTGGGTACTTTTTTAAATAACCCCTGGTGTGTAGTTTAGCTAGCATATTGATGCCATCACTAAACATGCTACGGTGTGCAATCTCATAAAATTGTTTTGCACTTTGTCCAGAATCACTTTCAACAACACGTACTATATCGTCATGCTCCATGTCAGGTAAACGTTCTGTTTCCACAATCAAACAATGATTAGGATCTGTTACATTACCATTTTCGTCATAGATCTCTCTAAAGACCACAATACATTTTAGACCAGTATTAGCTACTTGTCCTATATGTTTTACATTTGCCATTGGATTTCTCCTTACTCTGAAGCGGCAGCTTCAGTTTCGTTTGCCGCGGCTTGTTGTGCGGCTTGTTGTTCAGCTACTTGTTGTACAAAGGCTACAATTTTATTGTAGACAGCGCCAACACCAGCAGCTTCACTAGCTTTGAAAGCACCTCTAGTTACAGCCGCATCGATAATTTGTGCCGCATTTTGTAGGTCAGCTACGCCTAGTGCTACGGGTTCATTTGCTTCTGGTGCTTCTGTTGCAGTTGCTTCAATATTATTTTCTTCGCTCATTATAAACTCCTATTGTAACGAATTATATACGCAGTTATTTATCATTCTTTGATTTTGGTACTACTTAATTTGTAAGCCAATATGTTGGCTCTAAAGTCTTCATAGTCCATTGACTCTTCAAACCAGAATTGATAGATTTTGTGACCTAAGTTTTTAATAAGATAAAAACCTCTGGTACCGCTAAAATCTATTGTTTCAATATCTGGTGATGTGTCAAACTCAACTATTAGTCTTTGTTTTAACATTTTTTGTATTGTAGGAGTACCTCGTAACCATTCGAGATCCTCCTCACTTAAACTATTTTTTTGTTCAACTATACGCATTTACTTATGCCGCTTGTTTCTCTGTTTCTTGTTCATCATAATAAACAGTTTGTCCAAAAGGCGCAGGCCCAGGCTTACCGTGGAAGGAATGATATTTGATCAAGAACAATGTATCACAGTAGTCTGGCATTCCCCAACTATCCCAAGGATAACCATCTGTAAACATAATAAACTGATCAGGCTCTATGCCTTGTTCTTCCATAAAGTGCCAGTTGCACATAAAGTCTGTGCCGCCTCCGCCAACAATTTGATACTCTTCAATGCTACGTCCGTCGTCGTCAGTGAACTCATCGTATGCATACACCGCAGTATCAAAACTCCAAATACGAATTCTGTAGCTACCAAACTGATCCATAATACCTTGTACTTCACTTAGGAAGTCTGTGCAGTCTCGTTGACTGATAGATCCGCTAGCATCCAGTGCAATACAGATGTCAATCTTTTCATCTTTCTTCATGCCCGGAATAACAACACTGTTAAACTGACTTTTGCGATTAGGACGCATAAAAGTAAAGTCACTGCTCAAATTGCTTTCAAGTGTAACACGAACATACTGACGCCAATCCATTTTAGGTTCAGTTAGCTCCCTGATCATACGTGCAATTTCAGCAGGAACATTGCCAGCACCAGCAGTTTGTGCCGCTTGGATAATTGCATTTTTCATTTCGTCTGAGATAGCTTTGGCATCATCTTTACTAATGGTAGGCTTTTTACCTTTGCCTTTTTGGTTACCATCTTTGCCTTGGTCGCCACCTGCACCAGGCTTGTCATCTTCGCCTTCACCTTCACCTTCCATGTCCAAGTGTACATCTAGTGTAGCTTGTACAGGTGCTTGATTGTTGTACAAATCGTCGTATACGTTTTCAGTGAACCATTCGTTGTCGTTGTATTTTTCATCATAGCAAATTTTTACTTGGTCGATAATCTCACCAATTTTTTCACGCACTAACATACCGTTGATTTTGTAGTCACCTGCCATGTTCCAGTACTGTTTATCTCTGCCGTTTACACGCAGGAAGTGTTCGTAAATGCAGTGTCCGATTTCATGTCCCACAAGAAACACAGTTTGACCAACGCTAAGTGTGTCAACAAAGTCTCGATTGTAGTAAAAATGACGACCGTCTGTAGCGGCTGTTGGACACCAACCATCGTCAGTAGCATCTACCAATTTCAAACGACAGGCAATGTTACCAAAGAAAGGCTGATTAAACAGCATCTTAATACGTGCGGCAACTAGCTTATCGTGTGCGGTTTCAAATTCTGACATGCGAATCACTCCTGTGTTCTTTGCTATACTTATATAGTAACATATCTTGCCTAGATGTCAACCTTTTAAATGATAATAGGGCCATTACAGCCCTATTATCTCCCAGGAGCATAGTTGCCTATGCTTGCTCAATCAACTTGCCATACTGTTGAATGAATGGCTTGTAGTTTTTAAGTTGATTGAACTTTGGACGGATACCATATTTGCTAAGAGCAACTGTAGCACCCATCACAACCATTTCGCTTTCGAAGTTGTTTTGCATAAACTCAAGGAAGTTGTCAAACTTTTCATTGCCCTTGTCGTCGTTGTCGAAAGCAGTTTTAAGTTCATAGCACAGTGCAGTGGTCAATGAATACTTTGCACTGATGTTGTCTGTTTTAAGGTCTTTTACCTTACCATCCAAAATGTCTGTTGGGTTAGGCAACTGACCACTAACTTCGCGGTGTGCTTTAAACTGTAGCGCAAGTCCCTCGCCGATACCAGCTGACACCATGTCAGTGATTTCTTCTTCAGTAAAGTCATCAACATCATCTAGTGTTTCTGACACAAAGGTCCAACTACGCGGTGTAGCAAACGAACGCTCGTTGCTGCCAGCATCGAAGTTGTAAAGGTGATTTTTAAAGGTTTGCAAGTAACCTACTACGTCTGGGTGAATGTTGTTTTTAACAGCCCAGTCAAACCAAGTGTCAAAATCAACACGCACTTCGTAGTGTAGGAAGCGGTTTGCTAGTGGCTTGGGCATGCGATAGGTAACACCTTTGTCAGTGTCTCGGTTACCAGCTGCCGCAATCACAACATTGTCTGGTAGCTTGTACTTGCCAATTGCACGGTTGAGAATCAACTGATATGCCGCTGCCTGTGTAGCAGGTGCCGCACCGTTGAGTTCGTCTAAGAACAGGATAATAATATCATATTCTTTAGCATCATCTTCAGTGGGCAATTCGTCTGGCACACTAAAGCGCATGCGGTTTGCTTCCTGATCAAAGTAAGGATAGCCTTTGAGATCTGTAGGATCCCACAGTGCCAAACGAGCATCGATCAATTTAGCACGAAGACCTTTTTCTTCATAGCTGACTTTGATCTGCTCAAAAGTCTCAGATTTGCCAATGCCGGGAGGACCCCAAACAAACATTGGACGTTGCTTTTTAAAGTTATGCATTGCATACTTTTTAAGCTCTTTTAGTGTAACTGTACGGGTTTGTGTTTCCATAGACATAGTTTTTAACTCCTGGGATTTGTTTCTAACTATACTAATATTATAGCATCAATAAAGGCTGTGTCAACCTTTATGAGCCGGTGATCAATTCTAAAGATCCATCTTCTTGGACTTCAAAATCTTCGATGAAGTAGTGCCAATCTCCAACCTGCTTCTGAGCTTGTTGGAAGCAACTCTCAGCCGCTCTCCAAAGAGCACCAATTGTGCCGTTGACAGCCGTACTTGAAAATTCTACCCACTCTGAGCCGTGACCAGTACCTGAGTTGGTCAAACACTTGTATGTGACCTTGCGAGGCTTATCAGTAAAAAGCTCAGCATCCAATGGCATAGTACCACCGTCGTACATGCTCCAAACAGTTTGATATCCAAGTTCAGCTTTGAGATCATCAAAGTGTTCCATTGCAAGTTCAAACGCATCAACATCTTCAAAAACTGGAGTCTCAGTTTTGTAAAGTGAAAGATTGTTTAGTGCTTGTTCTGTACCTGGGAAAAGTTCTTGCATGTTTGTTCCTTTTTATCAACTTACATATATAATATATAGCAAGATGTCTTACTTGTCAACCTTTTTCTACAAGTTTTTTTTATCTTTTTTATATAAATATTGGTATATAAAGGATGCTGTACATGGCTAAGATATCAGAAAATACTGAAGTCGCTTTACCACTTAGAAATATTATATCATTAATAGTTGGAGCAAGTATTGCCACATGGGCATACTTTGGTATTGTTGAAAGACTAAATCAAATTGAAACTAATTATACAATGATGCATAGTGATGTATCACAAAATACAGAGTTTCGCATTAAATGGCCTCGCGGTGAAATGGGTTCATTACCAGCGGATAGTGAACAATTTATGTTGATAGAACATCTTGCTGGTGAATTAGATAAATTAACAAATGAAATAGAAAGTGGGCAAGCTCCGTTTGATCAACAACAACAATTAACTCTAAACTTTTATAAAGATCGAATTGAACAACTAGAAGCAGCTCATGAAAAAATTCGTAATGATATGATGAATTTAGTTCATGATTTAAATGGAATGAAACGTGTAAATGGAGGTCACCAATGATAGAGACTTTATTTGTTCTATTCTTATATGTAAGTGGCAAAGCTATAGAGTATACACCTAAGGATAGCTTAGTTGATTGTTTGGGGGCTAAACGTCAAATTGAACGAAATCTAGGTGATAGCAGTAGATACAGTTGTGAAAAACACACAGTGGAAACTAAAGAAAAAATAAATGGTAAAAAAGAAATACTAAGATTTGTAGAGGATTAAATCACAAATTTTCTTCCATGTGTTCTACAAAACTATCCCAGTCTTTGCCGTACATCTTGTAGAATATGCGATCTTCGGTGCTAAACAATACCAACCACTTTTTTTCAAAGTAATAGGGATACTGCATGTATCTGTCCAGCAGTAGTCTTACTCTAGGAGTGATTCTTATATTGGGTAAATTAAAATCTTCACGTTCTATATCCATGCTGGATATTACATGAAGGCCCAGCTTGGTCAAGCTGAGCCCGTGATTATTTCTGTAATTTTTAAAAAGGTCTTGTATTTTGGTTTCAGGTTTGGTACGTTGTGCATGAGCCAATATTTGATTATACCATTCCTTGTTCACCATCGTCTTCAACTATTGTTTCGCCTTGCAACAGTTTTACCACTGTAAATTTGTCTGTTTTGAACAGCTTGTTTAATCTGCTTGCCAAATTAAATGCATGTCCGCTGTTGCTGAAACTTACCTTTTTGTATTTTGGTCCTGGAAAGTTTACAAGACTATTTAAGCTTCTTAGGTTAATAGGTCTGTCGTCATGAAATACTGCGTAGATTGCATCTGCTGCTAGTATTTGTTCACTGCGATAACTTTTTGGATCTGTAAACTCCATTAGTATTTTTGGTTTTGGTCTTGCCATTTCATTCTCTACTGCTTTAATGTATTTAGTTAAAACGGTATAGAATTATGAGTTTAAGTGTCGGTAGATTCTACTGGAACACAAACAGCTTGTTGGTTATTTCCAAAATACCCTTGCCCGGTTCCTATCTTTTCGCTTAGACTTTCTCTAGCATGAAAACAATCATACATGTCATCAAATGTGTGTCGAGGACCATATGCATTTATTGCCATAGGTTCACCATTGCTAATTAAGATATAAATTAACATCCACTTCATGCTTTGGATTCCTTGACACCTTTTATGATTTTTTGAATTTCGTCTTCTTGCAAACAATTTAATCCTAGTATTGGCAACAAACGTCCATACTCCATTACCAGTTTTTTTGAGTACACGGGCACCATGTTTGGATCTTTAATAGATGCCACACATTCTTCACGTGTATCAAATTTAGGATCTGTGAATAT
>Ga0255743_10000589_pt1 | contig 32064 bp, 34 predicted proteins | sample 101ome_19_FD_179950 | JGI IMG/M metagenome (GOLD analysis project Ga0255743, IMG submission 179950) | Coastal salt marsh microbial communities from the Groves Creek Marsh, Skidaway Island, Georgia - 101405AT metaG (version 2) | ecosystem: Environmental > Aquatic > Marine > Intertidal zone >... | reverse complement strand
GGATCTTCGTCTATCAGAAACTCCTCGGTGTCGGGGCGATTCAAACCGGTTACGTCGGTGCCCTCGGGCAGGCCCATCCAGGCGGGCGGAGAGTAATCGGGGTCATCCACCGGGAACATCAGCGTCATGGTGTCGTACCAGAAGCGCTCAGGATCCGTATCGTGGGGCATAAAGCGCATCAGAAAGATGGCCTCGGGATGGCAGCCAATTTGTACATTGGGAAATATTCCGGTCGCCCAACTATCTGAGAGCTGTCCATCGGTGAAGCGTTCATAACCCAAGCCAAGCCGATCAGACCGCTTGCGCTTCGCTTGCTGAATGGCGGCTCGGACATCAGCGGCGGTGCCCGAAAATTCGCTAGGGTCCACCCCCGCTTCCTGTAGCATCCATTGCAGACCCTCGTTGACGGTGGTCTGGTCGGCTTGCCGGGGGCTAGGTTGGCCCAGCGGGACGATCATGCGACTTGCACCCCCGGGGTACAAATCGTACTGCACATTGAGATCACCCATGACGCCTCGAGTTTCAGGGTGCACTGCGTGCAGGTGATAACTCTCATAAAAAGCCTCCACACCCACCTTCCAGTTAGAGCCCCACTCGCTGCGAACGTGTCGAACTACCCGCATCTTGTCGATTTGATAGTTCTCCAGGTACCCCTCGGGTAGACCAACAGCCGTTTTCAGCGGGATAGGGTCGTCGGACATGCTGACAAAAATCAAACCGGCGTGCTCCTCACACGCTACTGGTGTAAGGCCCGGTCGATGACAAATGACTGCCTCTTGAAAGGTTTCCTCATCGGTAATGGCGCGCAGCGACCCGTCGTTGCGGAAGCTCCAGCTGTGGAAAGGGCAGATGAACACTTTCTTATTGCCCCGCTCTTCAGTGAGTAATCGGGCACCGCGATGCGGACAGACGTTATAAAACGCGCTGACCCCCGACGCTGTTTTGGTCACGATGATGGACTCGTCGCGCACCTTAAAAAGAAAGTAGTCACCGACTTCGCCGAGGTCTGCGCTCACGCCAGCGATCAACCAGCTTTCGGTCCAAACTTTGTGCCACTCGCGCTCCATGTACTCACGACTAAAATATCCGTCCTTGGCATAGACTTCCGCACCATTGTCGACGGCAGGCTGTTTAGCCTCGAGGCTCTCCGGGCTCGCCTCGGGATTAATAACGGCAACAGGAATCATTCGGCTGTTCATTTTCCCCTCACTTTCTGAATTTTGAGCCGGGGCTCATTTGCCCAAAACGCCATGCAATTTAAAAACGGGTAGTTTGATATCGTCTGACCATGCCTCAAACGCAACTGATACCGACTGCCCCACTGCCAGCGCTTCGGGTTTAGTGTCTACGATCTGGCTCATCATCCGAGGGCCCTCGACCAAATCAATCAGCGCAATCACATAGGGGGCCGTAAAGGCCTCGGATACGGCTCTTCGCACCACGGTATAGCTGACAATAGTGCCTTTGCCGCTCACCCGCCGCCAATTGAGCGTCGGATTATGGCAGTGATCGCAGTGGGTTCTCGGGTAAAACAGGAATCGGTCGCAGGGCTCGCAGTGTTGCAACGTCAATTCGCCACGAGCGCATGCCTCATAAAAGGGCAGTTCGGTGGGGGAAGGCCGCGGAGTGGGTCTACTCATGACAGTCGCTCATTCCCCAACACAAGTGTGGCGTGGCTAGACATAATGCCACCTTGCGCATGGCACAACGCCGTATTGATGCTGGGCAGTTGCCGCTCACCGGCTTGCCCTCGTAGCTGCAACATCGCCTCGGTCAGTCCGAACATCGCTCCCGGATTACCGGGATGACAATAGGACAACATGCCGCCATGGGTATTGAGCGGTTTCTGTCCGCCCGGTTGACTGATGCCGCTCGCCAACCAGTCGCCCCCCTCACCTTTCGCGCAAAAACCAAGGTCTTCGATCTGTATTAGCAGGGCGGGAGTAAAGCAGTCGTATAGCTGAAGTAAGTCAATGTCGTCCGGGGTTAAACCTGAATCTGCGTAGGCCGCTCGGCCCGATATGGCGGCCGCGGATGTCGTGAGATCCTGAGCTTGACTGATGTGCTCGTAGGCGTGACCTTCGCCATACCCCAATAGGTAGATCGGCTTTTGGGCAGCGCTGCTCGCGAGGTCCCCGCGGGTGATTACCACAGCAGCCCCTCCATCAGACACGAGAGAACAGTCGAGAACCTTTAGAGGGTCGGCGATGGGGCGAGAGCCCAATACGTCCTCGACGCTGATCAAATCTCGCATTTGCGCCTTCGGATGTTGGTTGGCCCACGCTCGGCAAGATACCGCCGCATGCGCAAAATGCTCCTCGGTAGTACCAAAGCGGTCCATATGCGCTCGTGCAATCAGCGCATAGTAGGCAGGCACCGTGGGTCCATACGGTTGCTCGTAATGAGGGTGCCCGGAGCTCGACTGCACCACCATCGCCTGCTCGCGGGTCATAAAACTCCGCAGACTGTCGGCCATGGCGACAACGATAGTGTGCGCCATTCCTGCGGCGATGGCTGCGGCAGCCATCTTGATTGCCATAAACGTGGTGCCACCACCGGTGTTCACGGTGACGCAGTGCCTGGGTTGCCAGCCCAAATATTCTGCCACTGCTTCCGCGTGATACATGATGGGCTCTGCAAAGGCATTGCAGGTGATGAGGCCGTCAACCTCCTGCAGCGTCAGCCCCGCGTCACGCACCGCATCCAGCGTCACCTGAACGCAGAGCTCCCGCGGTGTCTTGTCCGGGACGATTCCCACGTCGCTCTCGGCCATGCCGATCAGTGCGCAGGTGCTGTTTAATCCGCTCTTTGCCATCGACGTCTCGCTACCGTTCCAGCCTGGCCGTTACGACGCCGGGCGCAAGCACTTCTTCGCGATCATTTTTGACATAGACCTCGAGCCGAATTTCACCTGACTCCGGATCATAGGCGGTCACCGTGCCGCCGGCCGTCACGGTCTCGCCGACAAAGGCGGCAACCCGGTTTGAATATTCAATACCCGTGATCATGCCGGCATCGCCGAGCCATTCATCGACCACTTGATGCAGCCAGTCGCCGATCAGTGGTCCCGCCACCACCAGGCCCAGATATCCCTCGACTTCGGTCGCGTAGGGCACGTCGAAATGAATCCGATGGCCGTTCCATAAGGAGGCGTTGTAGAGCATTTGTTGCACCACTTCGCAGAGGTGCTGGCGTTCGGGAAGTGCCATGCCTACCTTTGGCGTGAGGCTCATCTCAGAATCCTCGTGGTCTTTTCGGTGACGACTAACTCGCCCGCGTCGTTACGCACTTCCATCAGCACTTCGTAGAAAATCAGCGGGCCGCTGCGCCCCGTTTTTTCATAGATGTCAGTGAGTGTCCGGGTAGCGGTTAGCCAGTCACCCGGCTTGATGGGTTGGTGGTAGGTGATATCGAGCCCCCCTGCCATCGCCTTTTCTAGGGGGAATCGAGGCAAGAGCGTGTCGATGGAAACACCGTCGGGCGAAAGCTCGCTTAGCGGCACTACATCCCAAAACAGATGCACATGAAACAGCGGTGGGGCCACGTCACCTGCGAGGTACTTCGCCTGTCGGTTATCGGTGGCAATGGCATACTTTCGGATGTCTCGGCGGGTGACGATTTCCCGTTTGGGCGCACTCTGTCGGCCGATGCAGGAGAGGATCTCCTGCGAGAGCAAAGCCGTCATACATTGCGCTCCGCATCGCGCCAATACGGCTCGCGCAAGTCTCGCTTCAGGATCTTACCCGTGGGGGCCTTGGGTAAGGCATCGACAAAATCCACCGACTTGGGTTTTTGATAGGAGGCCAGATGCTTACTGGCCTCGGCGATAATTTCAGCCTCGGTCGCGGTCTCTCCGGGCTTGAGCACCACCACCGCTTTAACCGCTTCGCCCCAGACATCGTCCGGTACGCCGAATACCGCGGATTCCAGCACGGCAGGATGCTGATGAATCGCCGCCTCAACCTGCGTGCTGTAAATATTTTCGCCGCCCGAAATAATCATGTCTTTGGCCCGATCGACGATAAACACGTAACCATCTTCGTCCCAGGTAGCGATGTCTCCGGTCCACATCCATCCGTCCCGGAGCGTTTGCGCGGTCAGCTCTGGTCGTCGCCAGTAGCCCAGCATGTTGGCCTCTGAGCGAACAATGATCTCGCCCGCGCTGACCCCGTCTCTCGGGACAGGCTTGCCATGGGTGTCGACGACTCGGATTTCTGAGACAAATCCCTCCCGGCCGCAGGAAGCCAATCGCTCTGGGTGATCGCCCTGTATTGCGCGGGCGTGATCCTCCTGTGACAGAAAGGTCATGGTCATACCTTCGGTTTGGCCATAACCCTGAATCATTGTGCAGGGGAAGGCCTTCAAGGCCGCTTCCACCACGGTGCGAGGCATGGGGCCCCCGCCGTATTGGAAGTTGCGCAGACTGCTCAAGTCATAATCTGCGAATCCCTCCACTGCCATCATCCAGTTGATCATGGTGGTAATGCCGAGAAAAGCAGACACGCGCTCTTGCTGAATCACATCAAGGGCCAGTTTGGCCTCAAAATTAATCAAGACCACGGGGCAGCCATGGGCCATGTAGTTCATGGCCAGCGCCACTGGAATATGGAACATCTGGCCGGTGAGCATATAGACATCAGTCGGCACAATCCGCTCTGCAATGGACTGATTCAGCATGCCCATGTAAAGCGAATGATGGGAATGCAGGGCGCCCTTAGACTCGCCGGTGGTGCCACCGGTATAAAGAATCAGGACCGGATCGTCCCCGCTAACCTCTGCCGAGTTTGCGGGTTCTGCGTCGCTGGCGTTGGCGATCAGTTGCTCGTAACGGCAGTCGGGATCGGCGGTGAAGACTAGTGCGACGGGAATCTTCAGGTCTGCCGTCAAGCGCGTGGTCTGGTCGCTGTACTCTTCAGATGCAATGAGCACACTGGGCTCGCCGTCCGCGAGAATCTTCGCCATCTCGGTTTCGCTGAGCCTCCAGTTGAGCGGCTGGGCAATGAGTCCGCAACGCGCACAGGCATAGAAGACTTCCATGTACTGGATGCAGTTCTTGGACAAAATGGCAACGCGATCCCCTTTGCTCAGACCGAGCTCGGTGCACAGTCCATTACCCAGTCGCCGGATGCGCTCGTCCAGTTCACCGAAAGACATTCGGCGATTGTTAGGGATATCAATCAGCGCTTCCTTGCCGGGGTTCAGCAGGGCAGTCTTAGCGGGAATGCGGCCGAGATTCACGGGGGGTGCTCAGTAAGCGCTGTCGAGGTCGATATGACGCCGAGCGATTTTCCACTCCCCTGCTTCCTGCGCCACCTCATCGCGATAAACCCCGGTGGTCAGCAACTTGGTCTCACCATGCTCGGTCGCGAACAAAGTCAGATAGGATGTCACGGCGAGGGCATCGCCAGATGCGTCGAACATGATGTTGGTAATGTCGTGACGGCGGACGTCTGATTGAGTCGACTTGGCGCCACGGTAGAGTTCCATAATGTTATCGCGGCCTTCAAATGGCCCCACCATATCGCCGCCGGCGATTTGCATGCTCATGATGGCGTCACTGGCATAACAGGCAGCCAGGTCATCAAGCTGGTCCTCGTCGTAGTAATACGCCATTCGGTTCAGAAGTTCAGCGATGGCAAAACGATCTTCAGCAGAAGGCATGGTATTGATCCTCTCGTAGCGGTCGGAAAATCCCGTCCCGGTTGGTTTTCGGCGATCACTTGTTTGGAACAAGTCGGCCCACTTTAGGCTATGAGACGCAGGCGGATCAACAGATAAGACGCTCCCCCGGGGAGAGGCGGCGGCGTTAGGATTTTTATGGGCGTTGCGGGCTTGGTAACCAACTTCGCAAGGTGCCCAGCTTGAAAGCGAGCGTAAAAGGTGGCCGCTTATGCTTTATGGGCGTGCTTTTTGATGACAGGGAGTTGCTTGGCCAGCGCCGAGCCCACCACGTCGGGTAGCATTTTGTTGAGCCAGACAAAGAATTTCTCCGGCCAGCCAATGTGGGCGGACTGTTTTCGACTCTTGAGGAATACCGCGAACTGGCGGGCTACTTCATCAACGGAGTCCATGGTAACGCCCAGTTCTTCGTTCATCGCGTTAACCGCGTCGGTATTGAGCTCGGTGCGGGTAGCGCGTGGTGCGAAGTAGCGAATCCGGATCGACGTGTCGGCATATTCCCGATCCAAGGCTTCGGTCCAGCCGCGCAGCGCAAATTTGGTGGCGCAGTAACCACTGAAACCGGGATAACCGATGGTGCCGAATGTCGAGCCGATATTGATGATCTGCATTTCATTTGCGGCGGCGCCGAATTGGCTCAGCACCGCTTGGGTAAATAGCATCGGGGCGCTGACATTGATGGTGAAGACGCGCTCAAGTTCGCTCTGCGGAATATCCTCAAACATTGCGAATAGTCCCGAGCCTGCATTATTGACGACAAGGGACAGTGGAGCGGATGAAGCCGCGATATGGCTCAGTAGTGACTCTCTCCCGACCGTTTCTGTGAGATCAGCGGCAACGAATTCGACTGTAGCGCCAGGGGTATGCTGTTTAAGGGCGGAGACTATCGTGGCCAGACGTGCCTCATTTCGTCCAGATAACACAACGGAATATCCCTCGGATATCAGGGTCGTTGCAATGGCAGAGCCAATACCACCGCTGCCACCTGTGATAACGGCTAGACCTTTCATAGAGCGACTCCCTGATTCGAAGGAATGGTATTTGGCGCGCGCAGCCCCATGGCGATGACGAGCTCGCGCTCCGCCAGAGGCACTTCGATCGCTCGTCTGCCGTGCAGGCAGCGCTTATTGTCGATTACAGCCACATCACCGTCCTGCCAGGCAATTTCTTGAGTGTGTTCCTCGCAGATCGCCGCGAGATCCTCAAACAGAGCCGTCTCAAGCGGCGTGCCGTCGTGTGCGTGATACTCCGGAGGTTCATAGTTGTAGGAGGGTCCCAGCAGGGCATTGGCATAGGCAGGTATGCCAGCGAAGTTATCCGCACGAATGGCGGGGATGCGCAGCCGATAGAGGATGCCGCCATCGCTCTGCATAACACAAGACTGATTGGGGTTGGCCCGAATGAAATCATCGAGCTGTTGTAGTGTTACGCTCGACGGATCAGCGATGGCGTTCGCGGTTGCGACATAGCGTTGCCAGATTTTTTTCGGCAGGTGCCGCGTCATGAAATAGGGTTGTGCCAGACGATTTTTCAATGGCTCGGGTAGCGCCTGGTAAACCACCGCCCCGTCGCAGACAGTGGTTTGCGCTCCACTGGACGCGCTACGCATGCTGAAGAACGCCACTACATCAGGTGGCATCGGCGTGTTGCCATTTTCGATATGTAACCCGACTGCTGCGGTTCCGGCATCAACGGTTTGGGCCACATTTGAAGCGAATTGTCTGGCGGGGTCGAAAGTGAGGACGTCGCAAAGAGACTGAAAAAAAGTGCTGAAGCCCTGTAAGTCGAGGGATGTTTGCTGAATAAGCATCCAGCCATTGCTTGCCAGCGTTGACTTTACTGCTTCAACCGTGGGCGTTGCGAAGGGATCGGCAATACGCTGATTCATGCCGCGACCTCACCCTTGTAGGCAAGCTCGAAATATTTTTGGGCGATGACGTCCCGACGCATCTTGCCATTGCTGGTGAGGGTGTTTTGGTCGACTGAAAAGGGTTTCGCGGTTCGGGTCCACGCCATGACTTTGGCGTAATCAGGGAGTGCCTCATTGACCGTGCGAACAAGCTCTTGCAGTTCACGATCGTTAAGCGCGTCCGAAACTACGAACACCGCGCTGAGGTGAGGTTGAGCCTCTCCGAATACGGCCATTTGCTGAATTCGCGTATCGGCTAGAAAGTAACTCTCGACCCATTCGGGAGAGATATTTCTGCCGTAGCTTGAGATGATCACATTTTTGATTCTGCCGGTAATATGCAGGAAACCCTCGGTATCGATAAAGCCAGCGTCACCCGTAGCGATCTCCGATGGAGCGGGCATGTCTTGCAGGTACCCGGTCATGGCCGCTCCCGTAACAAATACCTCTCCAGAGTCGCCAATGCGCACCTGAGCATGGGGCAGGGGCTTGCCCACGCTGCCGACGCGATTCGCCAGCGGCGTGTTAAGTGCGACGCAGGAGCCACACTCTGTCAGCCCGTAGCCCTCATAAACCGGTAACCCCAAAGCCTGGGCTTTTAGTAAAAGGTCTGGCGCGACTTTACCTCCGCCCACCGCCATGAATTTGAGTCCTGCCAAAGACTCTGCCACGTTGGCTTCGACAATGAGCTTCAACATTTGCGGCAACAAGATAACGCTCTCTGCGCGGGACGCTTTGATTTGCCCGGCAAACATATGGGGATCAAACGTGTGGTTGGAAGACAAGCCCAACTGATCCGGCGTCTCGATGAAAATGCTCCGTCCCATCCATAGCGCGAGGTAAATGCCCGCGACATTCTCGAGCAGCGTTGCAAAGGGCAGTAGAGCCAGATGGCGACCCAGTTGGCTTGGAATCAATGCCTCCGATAGCGATGTCACGATCGACATCATCGTACCCTCGCCGAGGCAGGCGCCCTTGGGCTGTCCTGTGCTGCCAGAGGTGTAAGTGACTTTGCAATAATCTGGCAGTGTTCTGGGGGCCGTTATGTTGCGTTGGACATACTCCCCCTGCAGCGTTTTCGATGCCAGATTTTGGCCCGAGGCAAAGGGAAAGTCTCTGTCGGTAAAAATGTGATCGACGAAACTGTTGTTCATCAGATGCTCCACCTGATGAGCACTGAAAAAAAGTGGTATGGGTACTACTACGATGTCCGCTGAAGAAGCAGCGAGATCGAGAATGGCCCAATCAAATGAGTTAGTGGCGTAGATTCCTAGCCGCCGGATCCCCAGTGCTTGGAGTTCGTCGCGTGTGCTGTGAATGCGCTGTGCCAACGTCTGATAGGAAAGCTGTGCCCCTGCACTGACCAAGCTCTCCCGATCCGTATAGAGGTTGGCGAACTGCTCTATGCGTTTGACTAGCTGCCGCATGACGATGCCCGTGACAGCCAGAATCGGCGCCGTATATATTCGAGCCCCTGTTTGACATTGACTGCCATGATCTGCGGGTCGCAGTTGTAATACCGACCCCAGTGGTCTTTCTCTGTGCCCAGTTTTTCAGCGTCGGCGGTCTGAATGGTGTGGTAGGGCACCTTGGCTCTTTTTAGTGCCATACGGAGGGCGTGGGTGCCAGTGAAAACTGCGTGCGATCGCGCCCGCCGCTCTGCCTCTTCAAAGAGAAAGGCGATTAACAATACGGCCACCTGAATGTTTTCGGCGGCAAGATTGCCAACTTCCAGGATACGGTCGCGCTTGATCTCCTCGCCCGTGACATGACTCAAAATGGTTTCGATGGGTCTGTCTAGATAGCGTTCCAGTAGGCCGCCCTCCATCTCCATCATGCGAATGCCAACGGCCCCAGCGGCGGGCTCTCCCGGCGTTCGAATGGAGAACAGGTGCGGCAAACACCGCTCAATCTTGGCGCCGTGGACGGCCTGATATTTCTCTCGGATCAAGTCCTCGATAGCACGTCGATCGGCCGAGTCCTCTCCGTGATAACGCGCCTCCCATTGTCTGGCACCATTGATCGCACCCAGTGTTGCCAAGGGCTCGTTGGAAAGATTGGGGAGCATCCCAGCTAAAGTAAAGCCGTTATCACAGCTGCCGATGAACGAGGACGCCTCGTGTTGCCAGCAGGTCACGTCCGTGAAGGAGGTTTGATTCAGCATGGGTATCACTCACTCTGTGTGAGCTTTCATAATCCGCGAGAAAACTTAAGGAAGACTTAAGGCAGAAATGGCAGTTTTGCGGCGAGAATAGCCTCGATGGACGGGAACTTTTTGCGCTGGGACTAGAAAAATTCGTATTCGAATTCGAGCTTTACCGTGTAATCCAGCTCTGAATTGAGGCCCTTTAAGGCTGAGAAAGCCCAGCGCAGCTGCTGGCCCGGGCTCAAACGGATGACGCCGGCCGCCCCGGGACCGATAGCAGTAGTATCTTGGCCCTGAAAAAACTCGATCATTGGCTCAAACTCGGGGCGCAGACGATATCGCGTTTGCAGGCCAAGGCGACTCTCGAATTCATTGTCGAAGCCCGAGCCCCACTCGTAGCTCGCCACAAGGTTGGAAATCAAACTGAACTTGTTCCAGTCCTTTTGGTTCAGCACACCAGCGCTGAGTTCGTGATTGTGGGTGTCGAGATTAGTCTCGGCTTCGAACAAGACCCCCCAATCACTATCGTACTCCCCTTGCTCGGTAAGTTGCCAAATGACCTCCAGTTCAACCTGTTGGCTTTCGCTCGTGTCGGTGTCGAGTGTTGACACGCTTAATTCGGTATACACCCCATCAAAAAGTGAGGTGCCGAAACCCAATTTCCCCAAGGTATTGGATTCAATGCGCCCACTCGGTCGATTTTCATCCAGCCACAGCACCTCGATCTCTCGCTCGAGCGGCTGTACATAGGGGGCATAGATCTGGCTGATCGCTGACCCATCAGCCTGTGCCTGACTGCTGGCCAGCGCTCCGAGCGTGATCGCGGTCAGGGCAGGACTAGGGCGCTTCATTGGCGTAAATCTGAGGCGAGCGAGATGTAGAGACTGGGAGCCGGAAAGACATGAAAAGCACTAGCAGGGAGGCGATATAGATAATGGCGTGCCAGCGAGAGGGCGTCGCTTCGTAGCCCAGCAAAGCATAAAGCAATTGACCGAGCAGTGAATTTTCCGGGAGCCAGCCACTGGTATCCCATAATGGTGGCGAATAGGGGATGCGATCGACTTGTTCGAGTAGCGAGACGGCCTGCGTCAGGATTCCCGCCACCACCACCGCGAGCAAAATGGGCACAACGACGTCCCTTTGCCGTTGATCCATCCACCCCAGCAGGTGGTAGATGAGCACGCCAGTGCTCATACCGGTAACGGCGCCAATCAAAGCGCCCGCCATGGCGGGCCCCGCCATTGTTTCGGTGCTCAGAAAAGCCTGCAGGTAGAGAAAGATCTCGGATACCTCTCTTGCCAGGGCCAGCGCGATAGGGATGCCCATGCATGTGGCAATGACAGAGTGATGTACGCCAGGTGCTCTCATCGCGACAAACAGCCCGCAAATTGAAGCAAAAATGAGGCCCTGCAGCAGGGCATTGAGAATTTCCTGGCCTGCATAATCAAATTGTTCACTCACCCACGCAATCTGCCAGGCGTAGAGCAGTGCCCCCGTCAGCCCGACCAGAAACGCCGGAACGAGCCAGCGTAGCCCGACTTTGGTTTCATGACTTACGAGCAGGAGCAATGCGATGAGCAGCGCTGCTTCGAGAACCTCGCGCAGTACAATAACGACAGCCTCCAAAATCACGGCGCCGTCACCCGGATAACGCCCTGGGCGGTTTTAGGATTGAATTCGCCAAAGAAGGGGTACTCACCGGGCGCCAGCGGCCCCACAAAAATCACCGCTTTGGCGTGACCGGCGATCACTTTTTCTCGATTCAGTTCGTAGCTTTCGAACTCTTCCGGCGTCGCGTCGCGATTGACCACCAACAGCCGCACTTTCTGACCGGCTGGGATTTCCACAGAGCTCGGCTGAAACACATGGTTGATGATTTCCAACTCAACGGTGGGGGCGGCCGCCTCGGCGTGGGGCAGCGTTGCGAGTAGAGGCAGGGCCTTAAGCCATCGATACCGATTCATCCAGCTTTCCTTGTAGCGCAAGCGAAAGGGACACTTTTGTGCCCAGACCGTTGGGGCCATCGGCCAATGCCCAGGTCCCCTGATGTAAATTCGCGACGAGATCCACGATAGACAATCCCAGGCCGCAGCCGGGGATTTTGGTGTGAGCGACGTCCGTGCCACGGACAAAACGGTGCGCAACGCGTTCTTTGAGTCTGTCCGGGATACCGGGGCCGGAATCGATGACATCAACGGTGACAGATTGACCCTGTCTTAGGATGCGCACTTCAATCGTGGCACCCCGGGGGGAATATTTACTCGCATTGTCGACAATATTTTTGATCAGAGCGCTCAGCGCGTAGGAATGCCCATTCACCACGACTTCATCGCCCTCGAGGGAAATCTGTTGTTGCCTTGCCTGTATAAGCGGATAGAGGTCGGTGATGACTTCCTGGCATAAACGCTTGATCTGTATTTCCTGAAATTGGCTTTTAATCTGTTCGGAGCTAGCGCGATAAAGCATGAGCAGCTGTTCAATGATATGGCCCATGCGGTCAAGGTTTTGCTCGATAGCTCGGATATCGGGATCGTCAGAAGCGAATTTTTTGCCGAGATTAAAGACATCAATTTTTAAGGCACTGACAGGGGTGCGCAGCTCATGCGCGGCATCCCCCGCAAACCGACGTTCGCGCTCGAAGGCGGCTTCGAGCCGATCTAGCAGTGAGTTGGTGGTTTCCAGCAGGGGTTGGAGTTCCAGAGGCACCGCGCCGAGTGTCAGCGCTTGCAAGTTCTGCGAGGACCTGGCGCGGAGCTCCCTCTCCACCAGTCGCAGGTGACGCAGACCGAAGGTAATAATGGTACCGATCAGCACCGCCAGTACGGGGATGCCGATGCCAATGGGTAGCAGAGTTTGGGTCACCACCTCTTCGACAATTTCAAACTGCAATGCCCGGCGCTCGGCCACGACGATCAGTTCTCCAGAAGGGGTCGTAGTCGATAGCGTTCGCCACAAGATGCCGTCGTGACTGACGTCGATAAACCCGTCAGATCCACTGCTGATAGGAGTTTCAGGGGCTCCTGGTGAGCCTCTGACGAGTTGCCCATCGCGATCAAAAATCTGAAAAAGCTGATTGACTGATTCCGATGTTTCCAGCGTTGCCTCAGAACGCAACAGCTGGCTTTTTTCTGCCAGCTGTTGGTCGAGCAGTGATTGTGTAGCTATGGTGCCCGCGCGGTAGCCCTGAAAAGAGGCTATAAAAATGACAACAACGGTTGCCGCCAGAGAGACCAGAATCAGGAATCGGCGGATCGAGAGTATCAAAGACCGACTCCGTAGCCGATGCCCCGAACGGTTTTTATAAAATCCCGGCCAAGTTTTTTGCGCAGATTGTGGATATGAACTTCAATAGCGTTGCTGGTGAGCTCTTCACCCCAACCCATGATTTTCGCTTCCAGTTGCTCGCGCGAGAGCAGCCGCCCACGATTCTCCATCAGCGTTGTCAGCAGGGTGTACTCCTTAGAGGAGACCGACACTGGTTGATCGTCGCGAAGTACGGAATTGGCTCTGACGTCTATGACTACTTCACCATGGGTCAGGGTGTCTTGCGACTGCCCGTTATTATGGCGTTGCATGACCCGCAGTCGCGCAATGAGCTCGGGCATATCGAAGGGTTTGGTTAAATAGTCGTCAGCCCCACTATCTAGGCCCGACACCTTATCGTTGAGCGAGTCGCGCGCGGTGAGCAGCATCACGGGCAAGTGCCGTTTAATGCGCTTGAGTCTCGCCAGTACCTCGAGACCATCCATGTCCGGTAGCCCCAAATCGAGAATCACCGCATCTGCGTCGGTATTTTCGACCAGGAAGAGCGCCGCTTCACCCGTATTGACGCTATCTACGGTATTACCTTCTGTTGACAGCGCTTTCTCGAGGGCCGTGGCCAGGCTGTGATCATCCTCAACCAGAATGATACGCATAAGACTGTCTCGATTTGATTTCGATATACACCGTTCCAACTCTACAAGGCACGTTTGTGAAGCTGTTTAGCCAGCCTCATCGCGCGTTGGCTTGCGAGCAAGTCAGCTCTGACACTTTTGGCACCAAGAAGTTCCGCGCCCGTACCCTCTAGTCGGGTTGCGGTCGCGCACCAGTGACATCTATCTCCACTTCGATCTGGCTCGGCTCTCCACTGACGGCGGTTACCGCCGCCGTGATTTCTTCCTCAGTCGGTTCGCGACCCTCCGAGCGCGCAGCATCCACCACCTCGCGAATCGCCTCGGCAAGTGCCTGACCGCTCGCAGTGGCATCCAGATCGTCATCTTCGACCTTGACCATAACGATGGTCTTCTCGTGGTCAACGCTCTCTGATTCGTCATCCATGATGATGCGCATTTCACGATGCATCTTCATATCGGCATCACCGCCTTGCTTCATCACCCAGACCTTGTGATTCTCTCCGTGAGGCGACGGGCCAGCATGCCCTGCTGGCCGTGTCATCGGTGAGTGATGAGGATGGGGCCTAATAAAGTCATCCGCGATGATTGCCGCGCCAATGATCAGCCCCAACAATGCAGCGGGCCCATATAAATTTTGCATGATGTCGTTTCTCCCCGGGACGTTTTGGAATCTTGTCAGTGGGCGGCGATGGCAACACACGATAGTGAACGTGTTCCGGCGCCTTACGGACCTTCTTGCTCCGCGAACCGCGCGTTAAGAGTGCTACAGTGTCGTTAAAGCTGACGGATAAATCGAGAGAGAAATGATGCGTTTTTTGCACAGTGTGGTGCAAGTCACTTTTGCATTAGTCATCACTGGATGCTCGGGGGGCGGGAGCTCCAGTCCCGCCGCTCCTCCGATCGCCGACAATGGGGGCTCGGGGAGCAACGATACCGCGAGCGCCTGTGACGCTGCAGCTCAGATTGATTTTGTGGAGGAGGTTGTCGACAGCTGGTACCTCTGGTACGACGAAATGGCTGCGGTTAATAAGTCCGACTATGACAGCGCTCAGGGGTACCTCGATGCGCGGTTGGCACCCCTGATAGACGAAAGGCGGGATTTGTTTTCCCGCATGACCACGATTACTGAAGACGAGACCAGTATTAGCTCCGGTGCCTATATCGGCTTTGGCTTCCGTTCGCAAACGACCGCTACGCGGCTTTTTATCATCGACGTGTTTGAGAGTGGTCCGGCCTACGCCGCCGGCGTCCGGCGGGGAATGGAGCTCATTGCCGTAGATACAGGAGCCGGTTTTGAAACGCTGGAGGAGCTCAGTGCGAGAGGCGCCTCAAATGAGGAGATTTTTGGTGCCACTGAGGTTGGCGTATCAAGGATATTTAGGTTTCTTGATCAAGAAGAGGAGTTAGAGATCGAGGTGGTGAAAGAGGAGCTTTCGCCACCGGCACTGGCGGGTGAGCCTTTGTTGATTGAGCGAGCAGGACTCTCTCCCGTGGGTTATCTGCACTTTAGACAATTTATCGACGCGGCGTTGGACCCCGCCGACGGCTACTTCTCGCTCTCTGATGCGAGTCGATTATTTAATGAAGAGGGCGTTACCGATCTGATTGTGGATTTGCGTTACAACGGGGGTGGACTGCTTAGCGTTGCCGATACCATGATGGATCTGCTCGCGGGTATTACCGGGGAAGGCGACCCCTCTTATAAAGTGCAAGTCAACGATCAGCATCCCGATTACAACGAGGACGAGAGTAACTGGGGAATTTTTGACCGATTGCCAGACACGGCCTCTCCCATTCGCATTGCTTTTATCACTTCTGGTGGTACTGCATCGGCCAGCGAGCTAGTCATCAATGGACTCGATCCCCATGTTGAGGTGGTGTTGGTGGGTGCCGATACCTACGGCAAGCAAGTAGGGCAGGGCCGCTGGGATATGCACGAGTCAATAGAGGGTTTGGAGAGGGCAGATTGCGATATTGCGCTCCGCCTGACTGCTTTCGAGCTGGTTAATGGGGAGAACCAAGGGGACTACCACCAGATCGGACTTGCGGGCACGGGGCGCTTTACGCTGTGCGCGGCTGAGGAGGATATATCCAAAGCTTTTGGGGATCCCGAGGAAACCCTCGTAGCAACTGCTATGGATTGGTTTGAATCCGGTGCCTGCCCCTCCGCGGTGAGTGGATTGGCGCCCCCCAATAGGGCTCAGCAGCGTTCGCAATTGGCGCCCTGGCTGCCGGTAGAATTCATACCGGAGCGTGTGGATGAGAACCTGCGCTAGTCTCAATTATTGATGGTGGTCTGTCGGCCAATGTGCACGTGGCCGCGCCGTGTGAGGAAATAACTTGAAAACGTCAGATGTGAATCAAGCGAGCAATACCTTTCTGGATATCGTCAATGCCCGGCGCTCGATGCGCGACTTTAAGTCCGATCCCGTGCCCGAGGCGGTGATATCTGCGGTATTTGGTGCGGCACAGCGAGCGCCCAGCAACTGCAACACTCAGCCCTGGTTTGTGCATGTAGTGACCGGAGAGACATTAGAGCGGCTGCGCGCCGAGCTCCCCGCCAAGTTTGCCGCCGGCGAAATCGCCCTTGATTTCCCTTACGACGGCCAGTACGACGGCGTCTATAAGGAGCGCCAGTACGCGTCGGCCGCGGCGCTCTATGACTCTCTGGGTATTGCGCGAGAACAGAAGGCAGAGCGCAACGCCTGGTTCATGCGCAATTTCAGTTTTTTCGATGCGCCCGCGGTCGCTTTTTTTACCCTCCCCACCGGCTTCGGTTTGAGAGAGGCGTGCGATCTTGGGATGTATGCCCAAACCGTTATGTTGGGGCTTACCGCCCATGGCCTCGGTTCCTGCCCGCAAACGGCACTGGCTTTTCTGGCGAATGTGATTCGGCCGACGCTATCCCTCGGCGATCATGAGCAACTCATGTTTGGTATGTCCTTTGGGTACCCCACGGACACGGCCGTGAACGAGGTTCGGACAGAACGCGCTGGGTTGGCGGAGGTGGTCACCTTTCATCGCTGAGGACACTTGCCTCCCCGGTGCTGATACTGAGAGGCATGTCGCGTTAGCTTGACTGTGGGGGAGAGGCCACGAACTCCGAGACATTGAGATTAAAGCCCGAGAGTGCGTTGAAGTGCAGCGGCGCTGACATCAGCTTCATCTGACTAAGACCGAGGTGCCGTAATATCTGAGCGCCGGTACCAATGAGGCGATAATTTTGAGGGGGCTGCGGGCGCTGCTCCTCGTGGAGTAAATGATTGAGATCCTCCAATACGGAGTTCGATGTCTCAGTTCCGCCCAGCAGAACGACCACCCCGCGGCCTTCGTCTGCGACGTAGCGCATGGCCGCGCGATAGGACCAGCCGCCGCCATTAGAAGGGCCCATCTGTGTGCCGAGTAAATCTCTCAGGGTGCTGATCGGTTGCACTCTCACCGGTACTGCACCCGCTTCCTCAAGATTTCCGAGGCTCAGCGCAAAGTGGAGGGTATCGTCGATGAGGTCCCGAAAGGTGTGGAGCTGGAACTGCCCCCACTCGGTATGAATTGCTTCGGCACTGTGTAGCTCCACCGACTGCTCGTGCAGGGACCGGTATTCAATCAGGTCGGCTATGGTCCCCATATTGAGGCCGTGTTCTTTTGCAAAAACCTCCAGCTGAGGGCGGCGTGCCATGGTGCCGTCTGGATTCATAATCTCGACAATGACAGCAGCGGGTGCGAGTCCGGCCATGCGTGCTAGATCAACACCTGCTTCGGTATGACCCGCCCGTTTGAGCACGCCTCCGGGTTTTGCCACCAAGGGGAAAATGTGACCCGGCTGTCGAATATCTTTGGCCGTTGCGTGCGCTGCAATAGCAGCCCGGATGGTGTGCGCTCTTTGCGCCGCACTCACGCCCGGCGCTACCTGTTCGGTTGCGTCAATTGACACGGTGAAGTTGGTTTCGTGTTGCGATCGATTGTCTCGCACCATCAGGGGTAACTTAAGGAGTCGGGCACGCTCCGGTGTGATCGGCATACAGATCAGACCACAGGCTTCTGTTGCGAAAAAATTGATAATTTCAGGCGTGACTTTTTCCGCCGCAATGATCAGGTCGCCTTCGTTCTCCCGATCCTCATCATCCATCAGGATCACCATTCGACCTGCGCTGATGTCGTCGAGCAGAGTTGGAATGTCACTCAGCATGTCAGTTATTCGCGTTGTGGATTTAGATCAGTTCAATGGCCATGGCAGTTGCTTCACCACCGCCGATGCAGAGCGCGGCAATGCCTCGCTTTTTGCCATAATGCTCCAGTGCATGCATCAGCGTAACAATGATGCGTGATCCCGTTGAGCCAACGGGATGTCCCTGAGCGCAAGCGCCCCCGTGGACGTTGACGCAGGCGGGGTCAAGATCCAAAGCCCGCATCGTGAGCATCGTTACCATGGCGAACGCTTCGTTAACCTCCCAAAGGTCGACGTCCGATGCCGACCAGCCTGTTTTGGCGAGCAGCTTCTCCACTGCACCGATCGGCGCCAAGGTAAAGGATTCCGGCGCCAGGCTGTGTCTTGTATGGCCGATGATGCGCGCCCGTGGCGTCAAGCCGTGTGACGCTGCTGCGGCTTCACTGGCGAGCAGTAATGCGCTTGCGCCGTCGGAAATCGAGCTCGAATTAGCAGGCGTAATCGTGCCATCCTTGGCGAAGGCAGGGCGCAACTGCGGAATCTTTTCCAAATTCGCCTTGTGCGGCTGCTCGTCAATCGACACACAGTGCTCACCCCGTCGCGTGCGTATTGTCACCGGCGCAATTTCCTGACTGTTCAGGCTTTGGTCGATTGCGCGCTGCGCACGGGTCAGGCTCTCGATGGCGAAGGCGTCCATCTCTTCTCGGGTCAGACCATGCTCGTCAGCGGTTTTCTGCGCAAATGTGCCCATCGCGGCACCGGTGTAAGCGTCTTCGAGCCCGTCGTAAAACATATGGTCATACAGTTGGGAGTGTCCCAGCCGTTGCCCCTTGCGGCCGGTAAGCAGTAATTGCGGGGCATTGGACATACTCTCGAGACCGCCCGTGATGGCCAGTTGGTTAGTGCCGGCGGTAATACTGTCTGCGCCAAATATGGTGGCCTGCATGCCGCTACCGCAGGCCTTGTTAATCGTCACGGCGCCGGTACTGCTCGGTATGTTGGCCCCTAGCATCGCTTGCCTTGCAGGACACTGTTTTAATCCCGCTGGGAGCACGCATCCCATAAACACTTCATCGATCGCCTCCGGTGCGACCCCGGTGCGCTCCAGTGTGGCGGCGATGGCGGTCGTTCCCAATTCATTTGCGGTAGCCTCCGAGAGGTCTCCCAGCAGTCCGCCCATGGGCGTTCGGGCGCCACCAATAATCAATACGTCGCTCACGGTTGATCCTCATAGTTGTGCGTCGGGGCGGGCATTTAGCCCCAACCGCGGCATGCCTGCAAGTTCAGCCCGAATGCGGGTCCGGGGAAAACGCTTTTTCGCGCACGGCCGCTCGGTAACGGGTGGGCGTTAAGCCAAGCTGTTTTCTGAACACGCGGGTAAAGTGCGATGGATCTGTCAAACCCACCTCAAACGCCACTTCGGTAACCGAGAGGTTAGTCCGTCTGAGTAACGATTGCGCCTCGTCGAGGCGTCGCCGCAGCGCGTAATCGCCAATAGAGAGACCCGCGGCCATTTTAAATCGGCGAGACAGGGTGCGCGCGCTGACCCCGAATCGGGCAGCGAGATCAGGCACTGATGGTATGCCACGGAGATCTTTGGCGATTTCAATTTGCGCATCAGCCACCAGTTCATCTCCATGCAGCTCGCGGGGAGCCCCCACGGTTGAGGGTGAAAAGCGCTGTCTGATTTCGGGAGAAAACTGGTTCTCGATGTGCCTGGCGGCCCGCATAGAAAAAATTTCTGAGCAGAGGTAAACCATCAGGTCGGCTACCGAGTTGACGCTACTGACGCAATAGATGGGGCCGGACTGGGTAATAAGTTGCTGTCGCTCCAGCTGGATAGCGGGATAACGGGCTGCGAAAGTGTCAAACCACTGCCAATGGGTGGTGACCGAGCGACCCGCCATGGTGCCTGTCTCTGCCAGTAAAAACGTACCCGAGCCAACGCTCACTGTCAGCCCGCCTTGGGCTACGTGCGCTGAGATTCGCTCTATATGATCGGGATGCTTGCGAATCACGCGACCCGGATGACGCCAGATAGCGGGAATGATCATGAGGTCGATGTGATCGATGGCGTCCAGTGGTTGGGTGGCGATGGTGAGCCCACTTTGCGTAACGAGCAGGCCACCGCTAGAGCTAAAACACTCGAACTGCAAAGTCTGCACCGAGCGCTGGCTTTTGGTTTGCGCTGCACCGGTCAGAATTTCCATGGGCAGGGTGACGGAAGACGCCAGCATGTGCTCGTGTACCAGTGCGGCAACGCGAAAGGGCGATGCTAAAAGTGGCGATATGTGCATAATAAATGGCTGTATACGCATAGTTTTTGCGCTTGTCCAGCGTACACTCCCGCAGCACTGTAAGCGCAGCGATCAGCGGCCATCTGACGCCCCAATGTCGTTAGCGTAGGCGCTTGTCGTAACTGCATTTGGAGACAGTATGCTCAGACTTCCCATCATGGTGGCCGCCGGCGGCGTCAATAGCGCGGGCAGAACCTCTCGCCGACACGCATATAAGAGGATGGTGTGGGACTCGATCTCTGCGGCTGAGCGCAGTGCGACCGAGAGTGCCCTTGGGCAAATGATGGACGCGGCCGATACCGACGCCATTCTCCGGCACACTTTGATCAGAGAAATTGAGCCGCAGTGGTTTGACCATCGGGCGGTGAGTTGGCACCGACGCGCACAGACGCTCCCGGGTGCGGCCCCTGCGGCGTTTGAGTTCAATCCAGGAGGCATGGTTGACGGCACGGTATCGGGCGCGATCTCAGAGCAGCTAAATGGCAAAACGGTCACAGTCTCAGTTCCAGAGCGGACTGAGGTGCTGTTACCCAGTACCCGACCCTTTGAGGTGAGTGCCGCGGGACAGCTCCCCAGTGGATTTGATCCCGGTCGTTTATACCCCTCTCGCAGTCATCCGCGTGCCGTGCAGATGGCGATTTTTGCCATGTCTGACGCGCTTGCTGATCTCGGGATCGATTGGTCCGATATCACGTCGAAAGTGCCCGGAGATGCGATCAGCGTCTATGTCTCCAGCGCCATGGGGCAACTGGATGAGTCAGGCACTGGCGGCATGTTGCGATCGCGCTTGCTAGGGCGTCGCGTCACGTCAAAGCAGTGCCCTTTTGGCTTCGCGGAAATGCCCGGCGACTTTATCAGCGCTTATGTGCTGGGCAGTTTCAGCGCTACGGGACCGGCGTTGGGCGCCTGCGCCACTTTTCTCTACAACCTGAGGCTGGGCATTGAGGACATCCGCAGCGGGCGTTCCCGCGTGGCGGTGGTGGGTGCGGCCGAGGCACCGGTGAATGTAGAGGTTATGGACGGATACGTTGCCATGGGTGCGCTGGCGACCGATAAGGGCCTGCGCCAGCTCGACGGTCAGTCAGACCTAGCCTCGATAGACCATCGTCGTGCCTGCAGGCCGTTTGGTAACAATTGTGGATTCACAATGGCGGAGTCCGCGCAGGTGGTTGTGTTGATGGACGATGCGTTGGCATTGGAACTCGGCGCGCCGATTCTGGCGGCTGCGCCCTACGTCGGTGTCAGGGCCGACGGGGCCAAGAAATCGATCTCTGGCCCGGGTGCCGGCAATTACCTTACGGTGGCTGAGGCGGTTACGGCCACGCGCGCCATTCTGGGTGACGAACGGCTTCGACGCCGTGGGATGGTACAGGCCCATGGCACGGGAACGCCTCAGAACCGCGTCACGGAATCGACATTGCTGAGCAAAGTGGCTCAAGCCTATGGCGTGGATGAGTGGCCGGTGGCGGCCATTAAGAGTTATGTGGGGCATTCACTGGGCGCTGCTGCCGGAGATCAACTCACCGCGATGCTGGGCATTTGGCAGCACAATAGGGTGCCGCGAATTCAGAGTATTGACGCGATTGCCGAAGACGTGGTGACGGAGAGACTCGCGTTTGCGCTGGATGAGAGGGGAAGCGAAGACATCGACTACGCCCTGATCAATAGCAAAGGATTCGGCGGCAATAATGCCACGGCGGCACTGTTGAGCCCCCTAACCACCGAAGCACTCCTCGCGAAGCATCACGGACAGAAGGCCATGACGGCATGGCGTCGCCAACAAGAAGCAAGCACCGCAGCCCAAGACGCGATCGAGGCTTCACGGCTGTCGGGCCAATGGTCACCCCTGTACCGGTTTGACGAGGGCGTGCTCACCGACGCTGATGTCACGGTTACCGACAACAGCGTCTTGTTCGGAGATCGCGCTATCCGTGTGCGCGCCTCAGTGCCAGAGGAATGGCGTATCGTTTGATTCCTCTCGCAGTTTGTTAAGCTACTCAAACATCATTCACGAAGCCGCCATGTCTGTTCTCGATACACTGCTAAACCGTAACTCTCACGCCCGTCTGATTGAACCTGGTCCTGACGCCGAAGCGGTGGCAAAGATTCTGCATGCCGCGCTGCGGGCCCCTGATCATGGCCGGCTCCGGCCTTGGCGTTATGTCGTGATTCAGGGTGGGCGTAGACGGGCATTGGGCGACTGTTTTGTCGACAGCCTCAAGTTGCGCGGTGTCTCTGACTCAGCAAAGCTCGATAAAGCCGCTAACGCGCCGATGCGAGCCCCGCTCATTATCGCGGGATTGCTGCACGCGGTAGAGCACGACACCATCAGTCGTGACGAACAGGCGCACGCTGTTGCTGCCTCTCTGGCAGCTGCGCAGATCGCCGCGGAATCTCTTGGCTTTGGTTGCATCTGGCGCACGGGCGGCTACGCGACGGACCCTCTCGTGGTCGAGACGCTCGGGGGGGCTGCGGGTGATCAGGTGGTGGGTTTTCTTTACTTGGGGACGCGAGAAGGTCCAAGCAAGCTGTTGCCGGAGGAGTCTTTAGACGCCTTCGTCAGTCATTTTTAGCCTGCGCTTGACTATCACGGTGTTACTAGTATGAGCGTGCTCAAAAGACCCTGGCTGCAGTTTCTCCTGCTGGGCATTGGTTTGTTTCTTGCAAGCCAATGGGCTTTCCCTCCACCCAAGCCAGTGCTGGGCCCTCCGAGTGCCGAGCGGCTAGATGCCATGGTTCAGAACTATGCGCAATTTGCCCAAGGCTCGGTGAGCCCCGCGGTGCTGGAGCGCTTTATCGACACGGAACTGCGAGACGAACTGCTCTTTAGAGAAGCCCTCGCGCGAGAGCTTCATTATCGCGACGTTGCGGTTGAGCAGCGCATCATCCGCAATATGCGCTTTCTGGACGCCCGCACTCAGGCTAGCGACGCCGAACTGATAGAGCAGGGCTATGCGTTGCGGCTACACCTGACTGATGAGGTGATTCGGCGCCGCTTGGTGCAAATCATGGAGCGCTTGATTGTGGCGACTCGTCCAGCGCCGTCTCCCACCGACGAGCAGGTGGAGGCACGATACGAGCGCGATCTGGCGGCCTGGCGTGAGCCGCAGCGCTACTCGTTCAGTCATGTATTTCTCTCTCCGGATCGCAGTAGCGAGATGAGCGGGGTTGTGGCTGAGATAGAGGCAAAACAGCTGGGCCCCGCCGAAGCACGCTTGCTCGGTGCGCCTTTTTTATCGGGTTATGAATTTTCGAGGCAGAGCCCAGATCAGATAACGCGCGTTTTTGGGGGCGTGTTTACCGAGCAGCTGAGCGCGCTTAGCGTCGAGACTAATCAATGGTTTGGCCCAATAGCGTCTGTTTTTGGCCAGCATTACGTTTATGTGCAGGCATTTGCAGCTCCGCGCACCCTCGCGTTGGAGGAAGTACGCGAGCGAATAGGGCGAGATCTGATCCGCGAGGCTGAGGCACAGTCGATTCAGGATTGGGTGGAAAGCGCGATGGCCCGCTATGAGGTGAGGCGATCATGAGAATCTGGTTGCTACTGATCGTCGCTCTTTTTTCCTCAGCGGTATCTGCGCACCGCTTCGCGCCCTCGCTTCTCGAAATTAGACAGCTCTCCGAGAATAGTTTTAACGCGACCTGGAAGACGCCGATACAGAAGGTATCCGCGGTGCCCATGGAGCCGGTCTTTCCGGCTGATTGTGAGATCACCTCCACTTCTCCGTGGATTCAGGAGGGCACCGGTGTGCTCATGCAGATGGACTTGTCCTGCACTGACGGTTTGGTGGGGAAGACACTATCGGTGAGTGGGTTGGGGGATAACCAGTCTTCCGCTTTGCTTCGACTCTATCTGACGCAGGATATTTTTCATCAAGCCGTGTTCACGGCGGCTGAGCCCCGCTTTGTGGTGCCCGTTGAGGGTACCGCCGGTAGCGTCACACGCGATTACATTGAGCTGGGTGCAGAGCACATCTGGGAGGGCCCGGACCACCTGCTTTTTGTGATGGGTCTTCTTTTTTTGGTCGGCTGGAACCGTCGATTAGTACTCACCGTGACCGCCTTCACCGTGGGGCACAGCATTACGCTCGCCATGGTAACGCTTGGCGTATTTGAGTATCCGGTAGCGTTGGTTGAATTTATGATTGCGCTGTCGATTTACGTGCTTGCGGTGGAGTTGGCGCGTGAGGATGGCGGGGGTGCGCTGTGGCGTCAACCTTGGTGGTTGGCGGCGGGATTTGGTCTACTCCACGGCATGGGTTTTGCCGGCGCTTTGGCCGAAACCGGTTTGCCCCAGTCGAACGTTCCGCTGGCGTTACTGGCTTTCAATATCGGGATCGAACTGGGTCAACTGACCTTTATCGCGTTACTCGTTGTGCTGTTTGCTGCCGGCGCGAGATTAGCAGGCGCGAGCCGCATGGCCGCCCTGCGTCCCGTGCCCATTTTTGTATTGGGCGGCCTGTCCGCGATGTGGTGCATTGAGAGAGGGTTGGAGGTCCTGACGTAGTCAGGGGTTACCTGGCCAGTTCTTCATCGGTATGACGGGGTGAAATGCAATCGCAATGCCCTCGTCTATGTGGTTTTCATTTTCGAGCACATCCCTGCGGCGCACGAAAGCCGTCCCGCTTCGGGTGTCTACGGCGTCGGTCACCTCTATGCCGCCTTCGCCAGAGAACAGGCGCTCGAGATCCATATTGAACCAGGCAACTCGGATGCTGGCTGCTGATACGGCCCGCGCCCAATCAAATTCTGCGGTGACTCCACTACCCGCGCCCTGGATAGCCGGCTTTCGCGTGACACCGTCGAAGCGGGTCACGCGGTTGAGTCCTTGCTCGTAATAGACATCTTTTTCAATGATATCGGTGAAAACAATGCTGCCGATGTCGGTTTGCTGTCGCAGCTGGTCTCGGACTGCTTGCACTATTTGAATGAAGGATTTTTGATTTACCCGGCCCGTGGTGGGGTCGACGGGGTCTCCGTAGATCAGTACGGCGTTATTCCAGCGCTGTGAGAACTCTCTTTGAGGGCGGACGTCGTAGCCAGCACTTTCAAGATACTCGGTGACCCGGGCGTCGACAAAAGGCTCCCGCTTCGCGAGGTAGTTGCGCGAAGGTACGCCGAGGTTGACGCTGGCGATGACAACGACACGGCTATCCAGTTGATTGAAGACTGTAGACTCGAAAACATTGTTGGGCGTAGTCGCGTTATAACCCCCGCCCACAGTGGCTGAGCCGCATGCGGTGAGGGCGGCATACAAGGCGCCCACCAGACCCAGCCGCCGGATTTTTACTCGCGTTCGTGGTAACGGTAGGGTGGACAGTGAGGAGAGAGAGATTCTGCGCATGCTGACGATCCTTTTAAAACAGAGGCCCATGCTAACAAAGGAGGGGCAGTCATGAACAATTCGCTCCGAGCGGTGTCGGGTGGACTGGGCCGCGATGTCATTTTATTGCACGGTCTATTTGGGCGTGGGAGCAATTTACGAGGGATAGCGCGAGCGCTTGAGCCTCACTGTAGAGTGCATTGCCTGGATTTGCCTGATCACGGAGGCTCGACGTGGCTGGCTGCGGCGTCACTGGATACCTACGCTGAGGAAGTGTCGCTATGGATGACCGCCAACCGCATTGACGAGGCTGATGTGATAGGACATTCGCTGGGGGGCAAGATAGCGATGCAACTGGCGCTGAATCATGCCGCACAGGTGGGGCGCTTGGTTGTTGCCGATATTGCGCCGGTGCAGTACCCCGCCCAACACGCGGAAATCCTGGCTGTGATGGCGCGGGTGCAGGCAGGCCACTGTCAAACGCGCGCGGCTGCTGAAGCGCTGCTGGCGGAGGTAATCCCAGAGCCCGGGGTGCGCGCTTATTTGCTGATGAGTCTCAAGAGCGGTTCAGTCGGTTACGAATGGTGCCTGAATCTCGCTGGCTTGACTGCGGGATACCCACATTTGCGAGCACCGCCCTCGGGGCAGCAACAGTGCCAAGCACCGACGCTGTTTCTTCGTGGTGGTAAATCCGGTTACATCACGTCAGACCACTTGCCCGAGATCAGTCGCCGGTTCCCGCATAGCAGTGTTCAGACCGTGCCAGAAGCAGGCCACTGGTTACACGTTGATCAGCCGGGGCTGGTGAATGAGGCGATACGGCGGCATTTGCTGGAAGATATTGCCCCGGTATGCGATTGATGCCCCATCAAAACTGTCCACAGATTATGTGGATAACTCATTGGATAATTTGTTCAATATGCCACCTGAGGTAAGGAGTCCGTCACTGATGCCAAATTGGTTAAATTTTGATCAAGACCAATTAATTCAATAAATACAATTATTTATAGGCTTATTGTCAGCGTGGTTGTGGGCTTTCATCGTTAAATGACAATTTTGTTACGGACGCCCCATCTTTGTGCATAACAAAAATGGAGGGGTTACTACAGAATGTTAATTTTATGCAATAGCCTTGAGCCACTTTTTTAAATTATTTTGCCTTCAGCTTGACTTAATCCCCGCGATATCGACAACCAGTATCGCAAGTTTCGCTAATTTCGACCTCAGTTAGCTCGGGCAGGGCAGGTTTAAGGCGTTGCCATATCCACTGCACCAAGTGTTCGCTGGTTGGGTTCTCTAGGCCCGGGATCTCGTTGAGGTAGTGGTGGTCGAGCTGCTCCAGAAGCGGCTCAAAAGCCTGCCGGATGTCGTCAAAGTCAAGAATCCAACCGGTTTTGGGATTCATCTCACCCGAAATGGTAATGCGCACCTTGAAGGAGTGCCCGTGCAAGCGCGCACACTTGTGGCCTTGAGGTACTTCTGGGAGCAAATGGGCCGCTTCGAAGCGAAAATCTTTGTAGAGTTCCATCGTTGGGGTGTTCTCGGGACTGGAGCCAAAATCGACGGCGATTCTACACGCTTTAGGTGTGCGCGCCTGCCTCTTAACGACCTGAAATACGCCCCAAAGCGCATTGACAGTGTGAGTTCGATCCCTATAATGCCGGTCTCTTGTCAGGGGGTGATTAGCTCAGCTGGGAGAGCATCTGCCGTACAAGCAGAGGGTCGGCGGTTCGATCCCGTCATCACCCACCACTTCTCTCGATAGAGAGGCAAGCAGCAACCGATGCAATGCGCATTGTCTACCTGGAGCGGTAGTTCAGTTGGTTAGAATACCGGCCTGTCACGCCGGGGGTCGCGGGTTCGAGTCCCGTCCGCTCCGCCATTTCCTCATCACAAGACATCATTTAAGTGCCTCCATTTGCTCCTATGGGCTGTCATAGCAAGGTATACTTCGCATTCTAGATCCCAGAACGTCACATGACGTCTTCGGTTTCTGGGGGTATTAATGGGGGTATCGCCGAATAGGCTGGGGGTATCGCCCAAATCACAAGGAGTGTGATTATGAAGCTGACAGGCACCAAGGTGGCAGAGGCCAAGCCGGCCGATCGTGAGCGCAAGCTTAGTGACGGTGGGGGTCTGTATTTGCTGGTTAAGCAAAACGGCACCAAGTCGTGGCGCTATAAGTACCGGTTTAACGGCAGGGAACTCACCCTCGCGATCGGACTCTTCCCCGAGATCAGTCTTAAGCAGGCCCGGCAAAGGCATCAGGCCGCTCGTGAAATGCTTGCCAATGGCATCGATCCTAACCAAGACAAACGCGATCGCAAGCACGCAGCCCTGGATGCGGCTGGCAACACCTTTGGTGCCATAGCCGCTGACTGGAGTGAGGTGAAGCTGTCAGCAATGTCGCCGGCCACGATTAAGCGTAATGGCCAGATCCTCCGTGACTACCTGATCCCAGCGATAGGGCACCGGCCCGCCGATGAAATCCGACCTGCGGAGCTTCTCACTGCTCTTAGGCGCGTGGAGGCCACTGGAGCTATTGAGACCGCAAAGCGCGCTCGTTCGCTGGCCGGTCAGGTATTTCGATTCGGTGTCGCTGAGGGCCGCTGTGAGCGTGATCCCACTGGTGACATCCGTGACGCTCTCAAGCCTTCGCCGAGCAAGCACCACGCAGCGATTGTCGACCCCAAGGGTGCAGGCAAGCTGATGGCTGACATTGCCAAATACGACAATCTCCTGACTCGCGGTGCCCTCCACATCAGTGCCTACACCTTCCAGCGCCCTGGCGTCATCCGCGCCATGGAGTGGTCAGAGATCAACGGTGACCGGTGGGAGATCCCTGCGGCCAAGATGAAGGGCAGGGAGGATCACATCGTGCCGTTGTCGACGCAGGTGCTCGCTGTTCTTGAGCAGGTGGAGGCGATCTCTGGTGGTGGTCGGTATGTGTTCCCCTCTGCCCGAGGGCCATCACGTTGCATGAGTGAGAACGCTGTCAGGGTTGCACTGCGGTCAATGGGTTACTCGAACGAAGATCACACGCCACACGGCTTCAGAGCGATGGCGCGCACCCTTCTGGACGAATCACTGCGGGAACGTATTGAGCTGATAGAAATGCAATTGGCGCACTCCGTCCGTGATGTTCACGGAAAGAGCTACAACCGTACCCAGTTCATTGAGGATCGGACTGCAATGATGCAGAGGTGGGCGGATTTCCTTGATGCTCTGCGTGACTCTGCCGGTGAATCCAATGTGGTGCCGATGAGGGGGCGGAAGTGAAGTGTGCTGATCCCTGCAACATCACCTACGCTCAATGGCTGCCCCCTACTGCCAAAGCGGTAATCGAGCATGAATTAACTCGGTGGGTCGATTCTCGGAAATGGGGCAATGAGGCAGCCAAGAGAGAGATTGATATTTGGTATTCGTTCGCGAATGACCCCGCCATGGAGTCAGTTTATGAGGATCTGGGCGCGGCGGTGCTAAACAGCAAGCATCAGCTCTCAGATTTTCTCGATGCCGCGTGGGGCGCCTCGATGGGAAGTCTTTCTGTTTCTCGGGAGGATTTGAAGCACACCTCGGATTTGATTCCCAAGATCGGGCGTAAGGCGCTCGAGCTCAAGAAGCTGCTAGAGCAGTTGGATAGGGGCGTACTCGTTCCAGGTGAGCTACTCAGCTTGTTCTCGTTGCTGCAGTCCACGCCAGACACCGAAAGCAGGCACTGGGTGGGGAGGAATTACATTCTTGGAGAAAAGCCCCGCAACGATGTTCCGCAGGTGCCTGGTGGCGCTATAGAGGTCCATATCGATACTGAATCCGATACGGATTATCCGCGGCGGGAGCCCGAATGGTACGTCGACCCATACCTTTGGAAGGGAGCTCCCTCTCTACCTAGCCTCCTGAGTACCATGGCCAGAGCAATCCAAATTAATGCTGACAAGGCGGACGATGAAGAGATCGAGTGGTGGAGGCCGGAATTAGACGGGGCTGTGGCCGCGGCTCTGGCGTCTCGGCAGGAAAATGCGCGAGCGGAGTACCTACGTGCGTTCCTCAGCATTCTTAGAGAGCGAGGCTTTTCTTTAGACAGAGAGACCCCAAGTCCCCTGAGGGCGGCGATCGTTGGCGTCGCCCGGGTGGTGCTGGGTTACACGGAAAATGATGCGCTTGCACACCCCGGCATGAAGGGCGAGAAAGACCGGCCTCTCATGTACAAAGAGACCCTCGAAAAAACTCTCAAGGCCCTGCTCTCCGAGCAATGAAGCTCCCCCCACAGTGTCAACAGAAAACTCACGTGAGATAGCCGGGCGAGTTTTCCGTGGTGGTAGCCACGCAGAAGAAGCGATGCTCGCTCTCGTTACGTTAGTGCACGGAGAGCAACATGGCATCACAATTGAATGAGCAGGTAAGGGAAAGGCTGATCCGGCTGCCAGAGGTCGAGCAAACGACCGGGCTGAATCGCAATCTGATCTACAACCTTCCTGATTTCCCGAAGCCAATAAAGATCAGTACTCGGGCTACGGCGTGGCTGGAGTCCGAAATCCAGCTTTGGATCAAATCAACAATCGAAAAGCAGCGGTGATGGCCATGACTGAGGCCCATCGCATTGCCGAAGTCTTGAGCGGGCGCAGTCTTCCCTCAAGAGAGACATACCGAGTTCCTTGTCCAGCCCACGGTGGCCGAGACGACAACCTTGCTATTACTCAGGAAGGTGATCGAGTGTTGTTTTATTGCCACTCTCGGGGCTGCTCTTACGAGCAAATCGCCGCGGCCATCCCTAGTTATGAGTGGAACAACGGGGCCTTCATTCCTCGGGAGTTCACCAAGGACAAAAGAGAGCCCAAGCCCCTCACCCTAAGAGCCAAGAGCAGTAAGTATTCTGATCTGGCTGAGCAGATATGGGCATCGGCATCCGATCAGCATGGTGTTCCCTATCACGCCTACGTGAAGGCAAAGGGGTTCACCTACCACTACGGCGGTCGGCTCGCCGAGATGCCTCGGGATCTGTATCCGCTTAAAAAGGGCGATTCGTTGTTGGTTCTCAAGATGACCGATGAGCAGGATTGCTTTACGGGAGTCCAAGTCATCGCTGAGCGGAAAGACGCTAGTGGCTGGGTAAAGCGTTCGTTTGGGTCGGTAGGGATGATGCCCCTGGGACTCTTTGATCTAAGGTTGGGGAAATTCCTTGTGGTCGAAGGCTGGGCCACCGGTGTGGCCGCCAAGCAGTTGTTTCCCTGGGCAACACCTCTCATCGCCTTTGGGAGCAATCTCGATCGAGTGGCCGAGTTGTGGCAGCGCCGCTTTCCGGGCGCCGAAATCCTCGTAGTACCCGACGACTCCGATAACCGCGATCTCTGGGACTTGAAGAACGATTCCAGATTCACGGCAGAGCTGAATCGCAAGGTCAGGCTGATCGAGGGGGCGTTCCATGTACAAGCGGCTTGATGAGGACGGGATAAGGGAAGTGGGGGAGACGTCACGATCCCCAATAGACCGCCTGAGAGCGATCTCTGGCAACCCAGCAAAGCTGAGGGAGAGACTAATGAACGCCGATCCAATTATTCCAGGAATGCTCCAGAGAGGTACCACCTCGATTTGGTTTGCGCTTCCTAACGGTGGAAAGACCCTCTTTGCAATGCGTTCGGTGATTGATGCGCTCAGGGAGGGCCGGCTAGACGGTCGCTACACCTTCTACATCAACGAAGACGACAATTTAGAGGGCTTCATTCAGAAGTCGGAGTTGGCTGAGAGGTATGGCTTCAACATGATCTCGTCCGTTCAGTCGACGGATTCGGAGATCAGGAATGCCCGAGACATCCTGAATTTGCTTACCGAAGTTGCCTCATTGCCCGAGTGTAAGAGGGTCTTTGTCATCATTGATACCTTGAAGAAGTTCACTTCGGTAATGAGTAAAGACGCTGCTCCCGCCTTCTTCGAGCTCATGAGGAAGGTCAATGCAGGCGGCGGCACCATTCTGATCCTCGCTCATGCAAATAAGCGGAATAACCCTGACGCACCTCTCATACCGGCGGGCGTCCAGGACATCATGGATGACGTGGACGTCATGTTTGCGATCGAGTCATTTAGTGATCGTGAGGATGCCACTCAGAGGTGTGAGTTCCAGTGCCGGAAAGATAGGGGCCCTGTCGAGCAGTCGATCTCCTGGGAGTACAAGAAAGGCCAGTTGTTTAGTTACCCAGAGATGATCGAGTCCATCAAGCTAACCGGGCAAGAGGGCATTCAGGAGGCCAAAGAAGAGCAGCGAAGGCTTAAAGCGCTTCAGAGTCACCGAGATGCTGCCTCCTTCCTTGAAGCCGTTCTCGGGCATTCAGAGATGATGCAGAAGGACATTCTGGAGGCATCGAAAGATCCTAACCTCAATCCTAATGGCGTGGGCCAGCAATTAATCAGAAAGGCGATCAACGCACTTGATGGAATGATGCTCTCCGTTAGGACAGACAGGTCACAGAACAATGCAAAGTTCATTCGATGGAAAAGTGGGGCGGTCTGACAAAGTGAAAAACCCATCAAACCCATCAAACCCATCAAAGTCATCAAACCGCATAGGTAAGCGGTTTGTCAGGTTTGTCAGGTTTGTCGGGATTGTTGGTTTGTCAGACCGGTCACTGGAGGTGCTGAGTGGTCAGTAAATCGG
>Ga0255743_10000587_pt1 | contig 32113 bp, 29 predicted proteins | sample 101ome_19_FD_179950 | JGI IMG/M metagenome (GOLD analysis project Ga0255743, IMG submission 179950) | Coastal salt marsh microbial communities from the Groves Creek Marsh, Skidaway Island, Georgia - 101405AT metaG (version 2) | ecosystem: Environmental > Aquatic > Marine > Intertidal zone >... | reverse complement strand
ATTTACAATGGGGCTAATAACCGTAACCTTGTCTGAAAACCCTTCAAGGTATTGGTTTAAAGTCGTTAGTTGCAACATTGGATTAATGCTTACATAGGGATTCGATGGGCAGATAATAATTTCATCGTATGACGATAATGTTAAATCTGGGTTAAATTCAGCTTTATCAAGACCTTTAAATACGAAATCGGTCACAGGTGGTGCGCACTTTAGTTTGACAAAATATTCTTGAAATGAAAGTAATCTATTTTTTGTTTGAATATACGTTTCGACAGGTTGATTGCTCATTGGATAAATATATTTAGGCAGTTTAAATGACTCACATAATTTATGAGTTGCTTCTGTCAGTGAAAAGCCGGATTGAATAAGTTGGGTTCTCTGGATATGCGTGGCTAAATCTTTATCCCCGAGTTGAAACCAAGTTTCACCATTCATTTCCCTTAATGCTGAGAGCATGTTCCACGATTCATCCTTTCTGCCCCACCCTTTTGATACATCAGATTCACCAGCAAGGGTGTACATGACCGTATCAAGATCAGGACAAATCTTGAAATCAAGATGCGTAAAATCATCTCCAGTATTAACAGCAATGGTTAAATTCTCAGGATTAATTGAATTTTTAAACCCCAACGCAAGCTTGGCACCTCCAACTCCTCCGCACAATAGCAGGTAATTTTTCATCTAAATAAATCCTCTGCTTCATCACGAATTAAAGACTGAGAGTCACAAAGATTATTCTGCTTGAACTGATAGCCTTTAATCAATACGACTGGTTTTTTTTGTGCAGCCTGGCCCATCAAAAGAGATGCAGCGGCAGCTAATTCATCGGCAATACCAATTTGAGTTACTTTAAGTTCATTACCATAAAGGTCTTTTTTACCCCTCTCATCAAGAAGACATTCGATGTTATGACTGCCTATAGTAAATCCGACTATTCCATTCCTAAAAGGTCTGCCCATTGTATCGGTAATAATTACAGATATATCCTTTTGAAAATATCGAGATAAACTTTCAGAAATTTTCCTTGCAGATTTGTCAGGGTCTTTAGGGAGAAGAAGGACAAGATCTTTCTGCTGATCAATATTTGATCTATCTATTCCTGCATTTGCATGAATAAATCCTAATTTATGCTCAACTATTAATACGCCCATTCTGTAGCGAACAACCTTCTTAGACTCATCTAAAATAGCTTGAACAAAATTTGGCTCTTTGTTGATCGCCTTTGCTAATGTTATTGCTTCTTGTGATGGTGTGAGAGAAGAGATATCGAAATATCGATTTTCTGATTTAGATACTATCTTTTGAGCAATTGCGATTATATCTCCATTATCAACTTCAATGGATTCTGTAACCAATGCACTGATAATTTCATCTGCAATATCCTGGCCAGGCTCAATTAAAGGAAGTGTCTCTAAAGCAATGAGTTTAATTGAACTGATAATATTTCTCTATTTTAATGGCCAGTAATTTTAATGCCTGAATGAGCAAGTGAGTGTTTTTTATTAATGGCAATTAGTATTGAAGTCAGGGCTTCAGCAGCAGCTGAATTACATAATGGGCCAGCATGCCAAGCTTTCAAACCAGCATCAGCAGCTAATTCAATGACAACATTTCTAGCATCAAGCAAATCACCTGCAACTAAAACATCACAATCAATTTCTGCATCTGTTTGCAGTAACTCGGCAGATATATTTTGAAATGCAGATACCACAGTGGTAGATTCACCTAAAATTGATTGGGCATTCAATGCAGCTGAGCCACTTTCTGGTAATTGAACTCTCATAACCTTTGGAGGCATCAATGGAACTGTTGCATCAATCATTATCTTGTTAGCCAAAGCATTGTCAATGCTTAGTAACGTCGATTCTTGATGAGCAAATGGCACCGTCAAGCAAGCAAGCTCACAAGATTTAGCAGCATCAATATTAAGCATTCCAGATGATATTTCTAGACCTAGATCAGATGCAACCTCCTGTGCTTTTCCTAAATCACGGCTTCCTATCACAACTTCATGTCCAGCTTTTATCCATCTTGATGCCAAACCTCTACCTAAAGATCCAGTTCCGCCTAGAATAGCTATTTTCATTTAATTTCTCCTGCTTATTAATTATCAAATATTATACAAATTCATCGGTCAATCAATGGGTATCTGCAAGAATAAATTTGTCAATATAAAATCAACCTACATACTTTATAATTGATCTAATTAATCTGGAAAATAATATAAATGATAAATCTAGAAAATAAATCGGTGGTTATAACTGGCGGTACAAAAGGTATAGGGGTTGAAATTTCTAAATCTTTTTTAAAACTAAATGCTAAAGTCTTTGTTCTCGCAAGACATAAACCCAAAAAAATCATCCAATCTAAAGGTAATAAAGCCATATTCATTGAATGTGACATAAGAAATATTGAGTCTCTAGATCAAGCTGTGCAAAAAATCAAAGAAGCCTCCAAATCAATTGATGTTTTGATAAATAATGCTGGAGGCGCTCCCATGGCTGATGCTTTAAAAGCATCTAACAAATTCCATGATGCGATCATTGATCTTAATTTATCTGCCCCTCTTAATGTAAGTCAGAGGTTTGCAAAAATTATGATGAAACAAAAATATACATCTAACATCATAAATATATCCAGTGTTACCGCAACTAGACCAACACCTGGTAGTGCTGCTTATGGAGCTGCCAAGGGTGGACTTGTGAATCTTACAAAAACTTTAGCCATCGAATGGGCGCCAAAAATTAAGGTTAATTCAATCATTGTAGGTTATATAGAAACAGAAAATTCAAAACTTCATTACGGTAGTAAAAAAGAGATTAACAAAGTTGCAAAAACGATACCTATGAAAAGAATGGGGAAGCCTACAGATGTAGCTAATGCTTGTATATTTTTCTCTTCTGATTTAGCAGATTGGGTGACAGGAGCTGCTCTAGAGGTTCATGGTGGTGGAGAAAAGCCTTCATACTTAAATGTGGTTCAACCTAATATCTAATGAACTTTTTTGCTATTATGCTTTCTATATAAAAATAAACACTTTGGAGCAATCATGAATGAAAAATATATTCAAGCAATAATTCTGGGATCCATTATTGGTTTTGCTATTTTGATTGATGACTTTATTAAACCTCAACCAAATCCAAAAATAATGCAAAAACATTTAATGGTTAAAGACATTAAAAAATCGCCTAAATGGGTTGAAGATACTGGAAAAGAAATTGATCTTCATGAGATTGATGACCACGAAGTTATATTCTTTAGTCCTGATAAGAAATCGGCAGATAAAGATGAGATAAAAAAAATTATAAAAATTAAAATTGATGCCAACGAGAATAAAGAAAATGATAAAGAAGAAACTCAAAAAGAGATAAGGATTCAACTTAATACAGATGATATAGCCGATGTTAATGTTGAATCAATATTTGAAGAGATTCAAAATCAGCTCAACGACGACGAGCTTGATAAAGTTAGATCTAAGCTTGAAGATGCAAAAGTTAAATTAGACAGTGTAATCGCTGATATAACCAATGGGTTAGAAGATATAGAGATCGATGTTCAGGTAGAGGTTGAGAGTAATTAATTACCCAAATAATTTTCTTACCAAGCGATTACCCCAGAATATTTTTAAAGCCCCTTTGAGCTGTTCAAAGGACTTATCAGTATAGGGATAGGCCGATGCAGATTTCTTTCCTATGATGATTGGCATGGGGTGTGCATAAGCCAATAACCCCTCTTTACCATTTACCACCCCTAAACCGCTCTCTTTAACTCCACCAAATGGAACCTCATTAACGCCATAGCTCATGGCCATGTCATTCACAGAACAAGCGCCTGTCTCGATTGCCTTAGCAAGCTTTTGACCTTTTTTTAAATCTTTGGTCCAAACATTTCCATTCAAACCATAGTGAGATTGATTGGCTAGCATTAAAGCTTCATCTTCTGACTCAACTTTCATAATAGAGATAATAGGACCAAAGGTTTCATCTTTCATGATTTTCATCTCGTGTGACACTTCAACAAGAACAGTTGGTTCGTAATACAAACCCTTGAAATTGGGATTTCGTTGCCCACCCACCAAGACCTTTGCTCCCTTTGCAACTGCATCATTTACATGATCTTCAATAATATCTACCTGTTTATCCCAAAAGGTTGGCCCTACATCACCTTTGCAATCATTTGACTGAATCAGTGACTTAGTTATGGCTACAACTTCTGCAACAAACTCATCATAGACATCACTCATTACATATATTCGTTCGGTGCCGCAGCAATACTGACCTGCATTCATGCATGAGCCCACCACAGCCCCACTGGCAGCATCTTTGATATCGGCATCAGAGCAGACAATCATGGCATCTTTACCACCTAATTCGAGGCTATAGGGAATAAGCATTTCACCACATTTTGCAGCAATCTTCTTACCCGTTGCCACGCTGCCTGTGAAAGAAACCTTATCTGGGCCTTGATCAATTAATTCTGCGCCTGTCTCCCCATCTCCAATCACAGTTTGAACTAAATGCAATGGCGCTTCTGCTAAGGCAAAAATTTCTTGCACCAATGCTCCAGACATAGGCGTAACTTCTGATGGTTTTACCACCACGCTGTTACCACAAAGAACAGCTTGAATGACTGGGTTGATAGATAAGATAAATGGACCATTCCATGGAGTAATTACTGCCACCACTCCTCTTGGCTTGTATGTGATTATTGTTTTTTTAAGAAATTGCATGGGGCCATGCATCTTAATTTTTTTATCTGCAAGCCATTTTTGGGCTCTTTTGGCATAAAACACCAACGAATCTACTGCTGAGAAAACCTCCATAGACATGGCTTCTTGCTCAGGCTTTCCAGTTTCTCTCATGACCACATCCATAATTCTATCTTGCTGTTGTATAACAATGTCAGCAACCCTGTGCATCAATTCAACTCTCTCTTTTAGCGTTGTTTTTTTCCATTCACTTTGAGCAATTTTTGCTTGTTTCATTATGGTTGCTATCTCCTCAGATGAGGTACATTCATAAGTATCGATATGAGAAAGGTCAACTGGGCTTTTTAAACTTAGTAATTTCTTTCCATTGTCAGAATGAGAGATTGAAAAAATAGCCATGATTATACTTCCTTAAGTTTTGCTTCAAGCATGGGTGTGACGTGGTTATTGATATGGGCATTCATGCCCATAGGCATGATTTCATAATGCTCCAGTTTTCTAACCACTTTAACCATGATGATAGTAAATTTATATAACGCTAAAACATAATAATAATCAAAATCATCTGCGCTAAAGCCTGTCAAGGCTTCCCATTTAGCTATCGTTGCAACGGGGCCAGGAAAACCAGCCAATCTATCTACGTGAACACCTTTTGAATTACAGTCATCAATGGCAATTCCCCAAGCCAGATCCATGCAAGGGTCACCAAGTGCAGCCATCTCCCAATCTAACACAGCAGAAACTTGACCATCAGGTTCATACATAATATTTGCACATCTGCAGTCACCCCAAAGAATTGAAGATTGGGTAGATTTGGGTTTGTTAGATTTTAACCATTCACGTGCTTTGTCAGCAACAGGATGGGCCTCGCCTTCCATGGCCCAGTCATGGAAGTTAAAATAATAATTTAATTCTTGTTCAAGGTAATTCTCTGCGAGCTCTGGTCTATTAAGAAATTCAAAGTCTCCATTAGAAATATCAACTTGATGAATTTTAGCCATTTGCTCAACCCAACCCCACCAAATTCTTTCTCTTACTTCCTCAGATGCATCAGCTACCCATCCCTCTTGATGAAAAGGAGGATTGTCAGACGGAGCATCACCTCTGGCCATTTCCATCACATAAAATGAAGTTCCAAAAATATCATTACTAGGTTCATACCACAAAACATTAGGTACCTTAATCTCATGGCCTGCTAGTTTTTGCATGATCAGGTATTGTTTATGTATGTCATAGTCAGGAAATACAAAAAAACCTTCAGGATAAAAGCGCAGCACCATCCCTGATTGAATGTTTACACCATCTAATTCATACGAAACATTAAAGCTCAATGTTTCATTAGAAAAACCCGTGTTTTCAGGACCTCCCAATAACTCCACATCCAATTGAGTGGCTCCAACTAATTTTGTCTGAATCCAGTCGGTAAAAATTACTTTGGTTTTTTCTAGATCTCTTTCTTGCGGCTTTGGCATGGTATTGTGTAATGCATTGATTAAACCTCAACCTTAATATAAATTTGATTAATTAAAAAGAAAAACGATGACTGATTTAATTAAAGATAAATGGGATGAATTTTGTGAAAACCTAAAAGATGTTGGGTCAATTATTCAATCAGAGTCATCATTAAGCGAGACAGATCAAGCTGAAGGTTATAGGTATCTTATTCGATTATTACGCTTATCATTGGAAATGAATATGGAGCATTCAAATGCTTCGACCCCCTCTTTTTATGCTCTCTCTCATGAAACCGCAAAAATTGGAGCAGATAATCCAGATAATATTTACTTGAATGCAAATATAAATGGAAATCAAACATATAAAGTTTTCGGCAATATAGGTGAAGCAGATTATTTGAGCTTTGGAATCAAGGAAAACAGATATAGCATTGATGGGACCATGATCTCCCTTGGAGAAATTGATATCAAAGATATGAGCGTTAGTACTTCTGGAGATTTTGTTTTATACCTTGGCGGGAAAACTGATTCGAAAAATTTTTTACAACTTCCCGAAAATGCAAATATGCTTATTGTTCGACAAACATATAAAGATAGAATCTCTCAAATACATGCAACAATTAATATTAAAGCCTTAAACTCAGATGTTACACCAGAGCTTTTAACTCCCAAAAAACTTGAAACTCAGTTAAACCAGTCTCTTGCTTTTGTTAGTGGCACTGCAAAAACATTCTTGCAGTGGGTGCATGAATTCAAAACCCATCATCGCAATAAATTGCCACTGGGCGATCAATCATTTTTTCAAGCTGCTGGTGGAGATCCAAAAATTTGTTATCTGCATGGTTATTATGAATTTGAGAAAAATGAATTTATGGAAATTACAACCAATATACCTGAATGCGAGTATTGGAATTTTCAATTGGAAAATTATTGGATGGAATCATTGGATTATCGTCACTTCCCTATTCACATAAATGAATCCTCTGCCATTCTCGATAATGATCAATCTATCACCATCAATGTTAGTCACGCACCGGTAAATTTAAAAAATAATCTAATAACAGAGGGTCGTAAAAATGGAGCTATGCTCTTGCGTTGGATAGGGGCAACCGAACACCCTATTCCCAAAGTTACAATTAGAAAACTTGATTCTATTGGAGCTAACTAATGCTTGATACCAAACAAATAATTGAAGCGGCTAAAAATCAAACAAATTTAGACTATTTTGGTAATCCATTATTTTTAGAGGGTTTTGAATGTCTAATTCAATCCATCAATCTTGAGGCTGACTTGAATGACATAGGGATAGAGGCTCAAAAAGGCAGATTGATTGGTATATTGGCCAATCTATTAAGAATTGAAGATGCCTTCATTCAAAAACCAGAAATTTTATTTGAAGAAATTAACTCTCCAGTTGTCATTGTCGGTCTTCCTAGAACAGGAAGCACCATGACTCATAGATTGCTTGCCTCTGATCCAAGACACACTGCTATGCTTTGGTGGGAAGGAAGGTACCCTGCAATGCTGCCCGATGAGGTTCGTGGCCATCCTAAAACGAGAATGGAGATGGGAAAGGCAGAAGTTGAAGCTGTCATGCAAGCCTCCCCTGATGCGCTGACCATTCATCCTTGGGACTTTAATGGTGCTGATGAAGAGATTCTGCTCTTAGAGCACACATTTTTTAGTACTGTTCCAGAATCATTCATGAGGTTGCCTACTTATTCAAAATGGGTTGAATCACAAGATCATATTCATGCCTATTCACAGCTTAAAAAAATGCTTCAATACCTGCAATGGCAAAATCCTGGCAGGGAAAAGAAAAGATGGGTTTTAAAATCTCCTCACCATTTGGGCTATATTGATAAGCTTCTAGAGGTCTTTCCTGATTCTAAAGTTATTCAAACCCATAGAGATCCAATAAAAACTGTTCCTTCATTTTGCTCAATGTGCGCAAATTTATTTGAACCTCTAACAAACTCCTATGATAAAAATGAAATTGGCCATCATTGGGCTCACAAATTAGCTAAAGTTTTAAATCATTGCATGGAAGTTAGTAATGCAAATAAAGGAAATTTTCTTGATCTTGAATTTAAAAAAATGATTGTAGATCCTATTTTAGAAATGAATGAAGTCTACAAATTTATCGGCGAAGATTTTACCAATCAGGCTGAAAATGCAATGCTCGCTTGGAAAGAGGAAAATCAACATGAAATGGGCGCTCATCAGTATTCACTTGAAGAGTTTGGGTTGGAAAGCACATTCATTGATAATTATTTCAGTGAATACATTCATCAATATATTAAATAGGAAGTAAATATGCTGTTAAAAGATAAAGTAGTAATCGTCTCTGGCATTGGACCTGGTCTTGGTCAAGAGCTTGCTTATGGTGCTGCCAGAGAAGGCGCTAAAATTGCCATAGCAGCTCGTTCATCTGATTTATTGAATAAACTGAAAGATGAAATTAGCCAAACATCTGAAGTCATAGCAATCCCCTGTGATATTACTAACCCCAAGGACTGTGAAAACCTAGTCCAACGAACAGTAGATTGTTATGGGAGACTTGATGGTCTGATTAATAGCGCATACAGAGCTGGTGACTTTAAAGAGATTGAAGATTCTGATTTTAATGATTGGCAAGAAACCATGAACACGAACTTTTTTGGAACTATGAATTTAACCATGGCTGCTGTTAAAAAAATGACACCGAATAAGACCGGTGCCATCGTGATGATCAATAGCCTCATTACTAAAAAGCCGCTACCGACACAAGGGGGCTATGCTGCATCAAAAGGCGCTCTTGCTACTGCTACTAAAATCCTTGCAAAGGAGCTTGGCCCTAAAGGAATCAGAGTCAATTCTGTATACATGGGATGGATGTGGGGGCCGCCAGTAGAAATGTATGTTAATTATACAGCTGAATCTATGGGCATTGAGCCACAAGATGTCATCAGCGATGTAACCAAAGATATACCGCTTGGAATTATTCCCGATGATAGTGACTGCGCAAATGCTGCGTTATTTCTAATTTCTGATCTTGCTAAAGTTATCACTGGTGCAAATTTAGATGTAAACGGTGGAGAATTCATGTCCTAAGCGAGTATCAACAGATAGTTGTACGTCAAGCTAAATAAAAAGTATTCAACCTTTTTTTTAAAATTAGGAACTTCTATATAAATATTGTTTAAAATCTAACCATGACAATGAACAAAGATATTCTTACCATTGATCTCATGCTTGGTATTCCTGAGCAAGAAGATAGATCAGATTGGTATAAATTCATGGAGCCCCTTCTTCGAGATGAAGAATCAAGGTCAATGTTCAAGATGCCCGCTCAGTATATGTTCAAAGATATACCCGAGACTGGCTCTCATGATGATTTCATTCAATACACCATTGACCAGATGGATAAATTCCATATCAACCAGGCAATGGTCGGATTTCATGAGAAATCAGAAGTTAAAATTGAGGCTGCAAAAAATCATTCAGATAGATTTTTCTTTGATCTTCCAGTCAATCCAAACATAGAAAATGAAGCTGAAAATATTAAAAGACACCATGAAATCTATGGAATCAAAGCGGTGAGTGCTTTTCCCTCAGGCATGTATCCGCAGATAGCAATCAACGATCCTAAGTGGTATCCCATCTATGAAATGTGTGTTGAACTAGACCTGCCCTTTTTTTGTTGTGTTGGAGTTCCAGGGCCCAGAATACCAATGGCTCCACAAAAAGTAGAGCTTGTTGATGAGGTATGTTGGTATTTTCCTGAATTGAAATTTGTAATGCGTCATGGCGCAGAGCCTTGGACAGCTTTAGCATGCAAGTTAATGCTTAAATATCCAAATTTATACTACTCAACAAGCGCATTCTCGCCAAAACATTACCCTCAAGATATTATTAACTTCGCAAACACCCGCGGTAGCAGTAAAATCATGTATGCAGGCTATTTTCCGATGGGATTATCTTTAGATAAAATATTTGCTGAAATGGACAGCGTCCCATTCAAGGATGAAGTTTGGCCTAAATTTTTAGGTGAGAATGCAAAGAAACTTTTAAAACTATAAATGGTAAAAGAATGAGCAATAAAAAAAGATACCCGATGCCTATACCTTTTGGCTGGTACGTTGTTGACTATGCAGATGAATTAAAAGCTGGTGAGGTAAAGTCTGTTCGTTACTTTGGTCAAGACCAAGTTTTATTTCGAACAACCAAGGGTGAAGTCAGCATGCTCGATGCCTACTGCCCTCATCTAGGAGCTCATTTAGGTCATGGAGGCATAGTTAACGGTGAATGCATTGAATGCCCTTTTCATGCATGGAGATGGAAAACTGATGGCAAGATAGGCGAAATTCCCTATGCAAAAAATATACCTCAAAAAGCAAAGGAAACTCAGATTTTTAAATATCCAACCGTGGAAAGAAATAATTTAATTTACGCTTGGTACCATCCATTGGGTGAGCAACCGCATTACGATGTTGAAACCTATCCAGAGATCATGGATCCAGAATGGGGCGATGAATTTGAAAAATATGAATACAGAATTAAATGTCATATCCAAGACATGGCTGAAAACGCAGTTGATGCTGCGCATTTTATGTATGTGCACGGCGTTGTCTCCTACCCAGAGTTTGAGGTAAGTTATGACAAACAAAAAAGATTTTTCTCTCAACAAGCAAACATGGAAACCCCTCGGGGTGTTGTAAAAGGTAAAATTTCAGGTGCTTCCAATGGGCCTGGTGATAATTTTACAAAGTTCGAGGGTATATGCGATACGCTTCTCTTGGGTTCAACAACTCCAACTGAAAACGAAGAGGTTATTACCAGATTTTCTTTTCTTCAAAAAAAGGTTGATGGCAAAGTTCCTTCAGGGGGTGTTGGCGCAGCAATCATCGCTGATATTAACAAACAGGTGAAAGAAGATATCCCTGTTTGGGAAAATAAGAAATATGCTTCTAAGCCAGTTCTTTGTGATTCTGATGGGCCAATTGCTAAATTTAGAAAACATTTTTCATCTTTTTATGTTGAATATAATGAAGCAGAGGCAATTGAAACGCTAAACATAGATCAATGATTAATCTTTTTAATAACAAAGATCTCAATTGGAAACGTTTTCAAGGCGGGGATGGTTTTGACTATCCAATAGATTATTCCGCAGCTCTTTTAAATGCAGACGAAGATGGTCATGTGGATATTCTTTACAGATGGGAACCAGATTGTTATTGCCATTTTCACAGACATACAGCCGAAGTATCATCTGTGGTTCTTGAGGGAGAGCTGCATGTTATTGATATTGATTTAGCTTCTGGAGAAGAAACCGTAACCAAAATTAGATCTGCAGGTGATTATGCGCACAAAGACCCTGGAGATGTACACATGGAAAAAGGTGGTTCTAACGGCGCTCTTGTTTTATTTAATCTCTATGCTCCTGATGGATTGCTAGCTGAATCTTTGGATAAAGATGGGACTGTAATAGGCCAAGCAACTCTTGATCGATTGATCAAAAAAAATACCCTCTAAGAGTCCATTGGTTCATAGTCAAACTTACTGACGCCACAATCAGGGCAAACCCAATCGTCCGGAATATCCTCCCACTTGGTGCCAGCAGGAATTCCACCATCGGGATCGCCAAACTCTTCATCGTAAATATGACCGCAGATCACACATTCAAATTTTTGGTAATTCATAAACTTTTTTGTAAATTCGACTTTATTTTTGCATGTTCTTCCCTTGAAAGAGAATGCGAAAATAATAAATATGCAGCTATAGAATAACTAACAATTGGTACAAATGTATAGATATAAAAAATTGCCATCTTGGATGAGGTGCTATTTTCTATTCCTAGACTAATATCAAACCCCCAAAGAAATTCAAGGACAACATATGGAACTACTGCGGCAAGAGCAAAGCCAATTTTAGTCAATGTGGTTAAATATGAAAAAACCGTGCCTGAGATATTTTCACCACCTTCAAGATTTAATTTATCAGAAATATCGGCAGTGATTGCATTGATTAAGGGTAAGGGTCCTGAAAAAGCAAAACCATACAAAATGATAAAAGATCCAACACCGATCAACTTGGGCAAATCTTCTAGATCTTTTATAAACCAATAACCAAAAAAACCAACCAACAACACCCCGATTGCATACAGACAAGCAATGCCAGCGGCAAAATGTTTTGATGTTCTAATACCCAATTTTCTCCATACCCACAGCCCAAAAACACTCACCACATAATACGCAAGCATTAATCTGGAAGAGTATTCAGGCAATTCAATAACTACCTTCATCCAAATTAAATAGAGGGCACCATTTAAACTCATGCAAAAACCGATAAGAACAGCTGCAAAAACAATTTTATTTAACATTCTATTCTTAAATAAACTTTTAAAGGCTCTAAATGGATTAGTTAGCCTTTCTGTTGAGGCAGACTCCATGGAATCTGGCACTTGTTTTAATGCATTGAGGGTAATTAATGGAATGCAAAATAAAAGAAACATTCCGATTGCGTTTACCTTTGCCTTCAATGAAGGATCATTAATCTCAACAATGGCTGGTATCGCTATAACTGTAAACATACCCATTAAAGACATTAACTCTCTGAGAGTTAATAGTTTGGTTCTATCATCATAGTTTGGTGCAAGAAAAGAAGCCCAAGACAATTGAGTGATGCTGCTTAAAGTGAATGCTGAATACATTAAAAATAGTCCCACAACAAAATACAATGGCGAGGGCTGATCTGTTGGTGGTAAAAAAATGATATAGGTAGCAAGCATAAAAACAGGTGCTGATAAAAATATCCAAAGTTTATGTTTACCCCATTTTGAAGGAAATTTATCAATCAAGACCCCCATAACAGGATCGGTTAATACATCTGCAAACCTGCCCAAGAAAAAAATAATACCAACCAGCGATAAGCCCAGGCCTAAATCGCCTGCGTAAAATGGCAAAATAAAAATAAACATTGGCATTCCTGCCGCAGAGGTTGGAAAATTTAATGCGGTATAGGATAACCGCTGAAATAAGTTCATATTGTTTGAGATTTAAGCTTTAAAAACGTCTCTCATTGAAATGATACCCACAAGGTGCTCTCCAGAAAAAACAGGCAGGTGTCTAATTTGATTTTGCAGCATAAGCTTCTTAGCCTCTGAGTTGGAAGTATCTGGACAAGTAAAAATAAGCTTTTTTGTCATCACATCTTGCACAGTTTTAGATTCAAGCGTTTTAGGGCCACCAGACAATGCATAAACAAGATCTCTCTCGGTTAAAATGCCAACCACAGAAGATTTGCAAAGATTATTTTCTGAGCCACTTGCACACACCATTAGAGCGCCAATCTTATTTTTATTCATCAAAGCTGCAGCATCAAATAAATTAGAACTTTCAGGAATGGTAAAAATATCCCAATATTTTTGTTCGTTTAAATGATCTTTTACTTTTTTCATGTTTTAGAGATATAAATCCGTAAGTTCCAATGAAATTATAAAAAGATATTAACACCCAAACCCATTTCTTGGTATCATACAAACAGTTAATCTTCGTATACAATATACTTATATTTACATAAACCAATCTAAAATCATTATGAAATATTTAAAATCTCTACCTATATTTTTCGTTATTTCTTTGTTAGCTCTTCCAACTATGGCTGGTGATAAGGGCTACGTTGGAGAAGAAGGTACAGAAATCGAAGTAACCAGAGCCTCAAATCCTGCGCCTGAATATCCAAGAAGAGCTATTAGACTTGGTCTTGAGGGGTCTGTGAGGCTAGAATTTGATGTCGATACAGATGGTTCAGTTTTAGATCCATATGTGGTCGAAAGCAATCCTGCTGGGGTATTCGATAGAGCGGCTATTAAAGCTGTTAGAAAATTTCTATATGAGCCCCCCACATACAATGGAACTTCAGTTAAGGTCAATAATGTGCAAATTGATCTAGTTTTTCAACTTGCTGAATAATAACAGTTACATTATAGAAAAAGTATAACTATGCCCATTAGACTCCAGTTACTCTTATTTGGGGTCATTGGCAACATTCTTGTTGCTGCTATTTTTATATTTTCTTTTGGATACAGAGAGAATATTCAAGAAGAGTCCTCCAATGAATCACTTTTATCACTGTACGAGTCTGCATGGTATCAAACTTATAATAAGTCTTTTGATGCGATGTCAAAATGGCTGCCCATAACTGGAGAAAATTCTTCATATTGGGATCCTAATTCAGAGATTTTTTTAGATGAAGTTGCTTCCAGCAATATCTTTACTAACCCTCTTTTAGATACCATCAGTGCTAATAGGATTGGGGATGCTCAATATCTAATCGAGTTATTCTTTGAAGAAGAGTTAGATTATGGAAATTTAAGTTATGTTATGGCCTATTTTCCTTCTGGTGAAAGAATTTATTGCGGAAGTGCTCTTGACCTTCTAGGTATTGATCCCTGCTCCCCTGCAGCACGCCCAGATTTCTTTAGCTACCTTGATACATTTTTAAAAGATGCCTCCACCAGGCCTCGACAATCCATTGTAAGAATTAAAGATAATGATCAAGAACAAGCTTCAACTTTAAATCAAGCCCTTTCCTTTCCAATTAATATTGAAGGGAAAACATTAGCCATTATTGCATTAGGCGTTGACATCAGAAAGGGTCTAGAGGTTTTCGAAGATGAGTTTGAAGTTAGGACTGCAATTAACACTGATGATAATTTAATTTCGCTTAATGATTATTACCAGCAATTCGGTAATACGGATGACAATCTTTTTGACATTAATAACTTCAACAAACTAACAGACAAAGCTGCTGCATTTAAAATTTCACATGGCTCCAGGCATTCTGAAAAAGATACAGAGCTTGGCACATCTATTACCCTGTTGCCTTTAAGCACATTTTTATCAGCAGATGAGGCTCAATTATTTATTTTTAAAGATGAAAGAGAGAATATTCTTAGGGCAGCGAATGTATTAAATCTAACCTATGTTGCTGCTATAGCATTTGTAATATTCATCATTTCCCTTATAGCCTTTATCACCACCAGAACCTTTGGCGGGATAACTAAAGCCATCGAAGTTCTTGAGGGTCTAACAAAAGGAGATCACACGCAAGAAATGCCAATAAGAAAAGGCATGCTTGCATCTGAAAAGGATGAAGTGGGTCAACTCTCTGCAGCGCTAGGCACTTACAAATCTCATTTACTTGAAATGGAATCAATAAGACAGGAGCAAGCAAAGCGAAGGCATGAAAGAGACGAAGTAATTATTGAGAAAATGACAGCATTAGCTGATCAGCTTGATGGCAGTGCAAGAACGTTAATCCTCAATGATATTAAAAGAATGAATGAACTTGCTGATAGCGCTGACAGAAATTCTAGCGAGGAAGCCTCTGTTGAATTGATGTTAGTTGCCTTTTCAAGAATGTCTGACGAAGTAAACAGCCTGATAGATGCAAGAACAAGCGAAATGGAAACTGCTCGGGATGAAGCAAGAGATGCTAGTGACCAAAAAACTAAATTTTTTGCGAATATGAGTCATGAACTCAGAACGCCTCTAAATGCTATTCTAGGATATGGTGAAATGCTCTATGAGGATTGTGAAGATTTGGGATACGATGATTTGCTTCCAGATCTCAAAAAAATTACCTCATCCGGAACTCACCTTCTTTCTTTGATTAATAATATTTTAGATCTTTCAAAAATTGAAGCTGGGAAAATGGAACTTTTTGTTACTACTTTTGAAATTGAGAATATGGTCCAAACAATCAAAGATGTCTCTGAACCATTAGCCGCAAAAAATGATAATGGATTTGTAATCAATCTTGATGGTGCGATGGGCTCCATGTCACAAGATGAAACAAAGCTTAGACAGTGTCTTACAAATTTCTTAAGTAATGGCTTTAAATTTACAAAAAATGGAACAGTTACATTGGATGTTAAAGCCAGAATGGAGGGTGATGTAGAATTTGTAGATTTTGCAGTTATTGATACCGGTGCAGGAATGAGCCCTGAAGGGGTGGCTAAAGTTTTTGAAGAATACACACAAGCAGAACGCTCAACCTCAGCAAATTATGGTGGAACAGGCCTTGGCCTTCCGATCTCAAAGAAATTTGCAGAAATGATGGGTGGCGATGTCACCGTAACAAGTGAAGAAGGAGTCGGGTCGGTCTTCACCATGTCTGTTCCGAGAGAATGTCCTGAGTATAACGAGGATGAAATTGAAGGCAATGTTATTAATCTCGATGATCAGGATAATTTAGTTGTACTGGTTGATGATGATGTTGCAATGCATGATTTGATTAAAAGAACTATCTCTAAATTAAATTTAACTTTGCTTGGAGCGACCAATAGCGAAAAAGGAATGGAATTAATTAGAGAGGTTAAACCCAAACTCATCCTGCTAGATGTATTGATGCCAGGCCGAGATGGTTGGTCTTTATTAAAAGAGTGTAAAACTGATAAAGCGCTAAAAGATATTCCCGTGATCATGATCAGTCAGCTCAATCAATCCAATCTTGCCTCTTCGCTTGGGGCAAATGATTATCTAACCAAACCGATTGATAGAACTCATTTCATAAATACTCTTAAAAGGATTATGGGGACTAACACTCAAAATCAGAAGGTTTTAGTTATCGATGACGATAAGGATGTGCGCGAGCTCCTATCTAGGTTGTTGAAAGATGCAGGTTATAGATCAATTGATGCAAGAGATGGAAAAGAAGGTCTTGAGAGAACCAAGGATGAACCTGCATTGATAATTTTAGATTTAGAAATGCCTAGGATGGACGGGTTTGAATTCTTAGATAATTACATTAAAAACGTCCCTGAAGAAAATAGATCTCCAATTCTTGTATTCTCTGGCAAAGATTTAACAGATGTTCAGGAAGAGCTTTTAAAAGAGAGAGTTGTAGGCCTTGTTAAGAAGGATGATGTATCCATGGATAAGCTTTCACAGATGATCCAAGGCATTATTAAAAGTTAAAAAGCTAGGACCCTACAAAAGCCTCGATCTTACCAAGCAATCTTTTAAAATCCACTGGCTTAGTATCAAAATCATCTGCTCCACACTCTAAAGCTTTTTGCTTATCGGATTCTAATGCATGTGCAGTCAAGGCAATGATGGGAATAGCATTAATGGATTCATCAGCCTTGGCTTGAATGGTTGCCTCCCAACCATCTAAAACTGGCAAGCCCATGTCCATCAGCACAAGATCCGGGGATTCACTTCTCATCATATCAAGACCAGCTTGGCCATCAAATGCCATGATAATTTCATACCCTCTTCGTGATAATCTTCGAGACAACATATCACGATTCATCTCATTATCTTCAACATAAAGTAATTTTGCCATTGTATTAGTCTCCTACTAGCTCACTATCAATTAACTTAAATCTATTCCTACCATTCTTTTTAGCTTCATAAAGTCTTTCATCAGCTTTGTTTATCAGATCAGCAGAAGTTTCTGTTTCTGTTGAAAATGCCACGCCGCCACTAGAACTTACTTTAATATCTATACCTTCATAATTAACAATATTATCATTAATTTTTTTAATCAGTTTTGTACAAAATTCCTTAGCTTGATCTGGATCAAGATACAGAATAGCCAAAAACTCTTCTCCACCTATTCTACCAACAATGTTTGGGGATGAAATCTCTGCTTGTAACAATTGCGCAAAAGATATTAGGACCGCATCACCGCCAGCATGACCATACTTATCATTAACTTGTTTAAAAAAATCAATATCAAACATTATTGTTGCAAATTGGCGATCTTTCGACTTCTTTGATTTATCCATCGCTTCATCTAGAGCTTCAAAAATTACACGACGATTGTAAATTCCAGTTAGTTGGTCTGTTGTGGCTTGAATATGTAATTTATTAACCAACTCTTTTTCACGCTCACGCCAAAATTTTCTCTCCAAAGCTGCGACAACCTTAGCAAGTAAAATGGTTCCATTAATTGGTTTGGGTAAATAGTCTTGTGCGCCTAGTTGAATGCATTTAGAAATACTATCTACATCATTAAATGCTGAAACCATAATTACAGGCAAAGATTCAGAGTTATGTTCTTTTCTAAAGGTTTTCAATAATTCCAACCCATTAATGTCAGGTAAAATTACATCAAGCAAAATCAAATCAGGTGTTTTTTTAAAAACCTCAGTGATGGCTGTATTTCCATCATACGCGGTTCTACATGACAGGCCTTGCATGGATAAACGTCTTTGTAGCACCTCACAGTTAGTTACATTATCATCAACTATAAGAATATCGGATTCCTTAATCTCATCTCCAAGAGTTATTGAATACTCTATTTCACCTAAAGACTTAAATAGAGCTTCTGCTGATTCAAGTTGGTTAGAGGAATTATCATTTTTTGGATCGATTGCCTCCCCTCTTATGTAATCTACAAAATTTTCAATGGCTGTTTCAGTGTCTCTAGCAAGATTAATTATTTGTTGGAAGTCTTCTAAAGTGCCTTCATCGAGATCATCTTCATAATCCTCCATTAAAATTTCACTGTATCCAATAATTGCGTTTAAAGGAGTTCTAAGATTGTGACGGAGTTCAGAATATTCCTCAGGTGATTTCTTTGAAGAATCTGCGTTGACGCCAGTATTTTGAACAAAAGCGACCTCGTATTGATCAATTAATTTAGAGCAAGAGGATTTTATTTGTTCAATCTCATCCTCTGCTTCAAGGTCAGCCTCATTAAGAGCTTTTTCAACCATGTCAACATAGTCAAAAATAGCATTTGCAGGCGTTATAAAATCCTGTTTGATCTGAGTCAGAACAATTTCTTCTGCGCCTTTCGATGTTTCTTTAGGAGTTAGCTTATCCATTGTTATGTATCTTCAGGTTTAAATGAGTCTATAAAAGCTGGGCGATGCATTAAGTACCCCTGTCCAATTTTACACCCTAGATCTAACATCATTTTTTTATCATCCTCTGTCTCAATGCCTTCTCCGATCATCTCAAGCTGAAGATCATGACAAACCTCAGAAACAAAACTAATAAGTCTGGCAGTCGACGGATCAGATACATTGAAAGTAAAGTGCTTGTCGAGCTTTACTACGTCTATAGGCAAGTCTCTTACATATTTTAATGAAGCATAGCCTGCTCCAAAATCATCAAGCGCAATTTTAATTCCTTTACCTTTGAGGAGACTTAAGGACTCGGATGCAATGCTAATATCAGCCAGCTCAGCTGTTTCAGTTACCTCCAATCCAAATTCATTAGGCGCAAGCTGATGCTTTTCAACAAAATCTGTAAATATTGAACAAAATTCAGGGTGCATAATCGTATGAGCAGAAACATTCAAATATAGAGTTGCATCCTTTAAACCAATCTGTTCTTTAATAGCCAAAAATTGCTCAAGTTGGACAAGCGATTCTAATACAACCAAAGAAAATAAACTTTCGCCCTCGATTTGCGGGATTATTTGATCGTTAGGTAGATAACCACCTTGACCATCCTGCAGTCTTAAGAGCGCCTCGATTCCAGTAATTTCATTGGTTTCAAGATTAACTTGTTTTTGATAGGCGAGTTCGATTCTCTTGTGTTCTATACAATCAATGGTTTGTCTCAATGCATCTAAACCAGATCTTGATGAGCATAATAGCTCGATAAGCATAATACCATTGGAAACATCAACAGGAATCATATGCACACGGGTGCGCATTAAAAAGTTGATGCCTCTAAGGGCAATTTCAATTGGAGTATCATAGTAAAGAGCAATTGAATCTAAATCACCAAAATTGCTTGTGATCTTCTCGTCTATTTTCACCACAGATATGTCTTTGAGTGAATTTAAATTAAAAATATAGTTGGCTGCTATGTTTGCCCAAGCAATAGAACCATCGAGTTCATAAATAATATAGGGACTGGGGTGGTGCTGTAAGGACTTTGTTAAATAATTTAACTCTTGATCAGATTGCATTTGGTTAACCGTATAATTTGCTTTGTTTGATTTGCTCGTCAACAAGCTCGACAAAGTCTTCAGCAAACGTAATTTTAATGAATTCCCATATTTCAAGATGCTTTGGCTCTTTAAAAAGAGTTTTGAATGATATCAGCATTGCATTCCACTCATCTTCATCAAGCATTCCAATTTTAAATTGATAAAATTGATTTTCTCTTGCACGCAACATAACACTAAAATAAGTTAGGTATACTGCATTCTCCTCTTTGGTTAGCTCCTCATTATTTCTAAGTTTTATTTTTGTATCTACAAGAATGGGTTTCATGCCTGCAAGCGCAACTTTTTGATGTGAATCTGCAATATTTTGACGAGCGTTTGCCCGTGCTACTCTATTTTGTTCCTTTAATTCGGTAACGAGAAAATACACTGTTATTAAAACTGTAAACGGCCCTACCGTCTGCAATATGAGAATAATATTTTCGAATGTCACTAGCTATTGAAATATGTATATTTATTACTTTAATATACGGTTTTTTTAGATGGCGGTAAAGAAACTTACCGATATATGCAAGATTTCTAAAGTATAATTATCGAGTGCGCCCGTAGCTCAGCTGGATAGAGTACTTGGCTACGAACCAAGGGGTCGGGAGTTCGAATCTCTCCGGGTGCGCCAGCATCTATTTCGAGTTATAAAACTTTAGAGTGGAATCTTTAATTGAAAATATCCTTACCAAAAAAATATCTTTAAGATAGTTTTGATAATTTCGCCATGGGGCTTTCTTTCCTTGTTTGGGAAGTCTATCTAAAGCTCTTTGAACGTATCCAGAACTAAAATCTATGTATTCATCATCAACTATTGCTGTTGGATCTTCTTGCGGAATGCACGTGTTAACTCCAAGTTTATCCATTCGATTTAAAAGCCGGCATACATACTCACAAGTGAGATCAGCTCGCAAAGTCCAAGAAGCATTGACGTAACCAAAAGAAAAAGCGAGATTTGGAACCCCGCTTAACATCATGCCTTTATAGGAAAGTCTGTTATGCGGCTCGACTTTTTCGTTGTTAACAGAAACTTCTATATCGTTTAAAGCATTTAGCTCTATTCCTGTGGCTGTAACAATAATATCCGCCTCTAAATGCTCACCTGATTTAACCAAGATTCCCCTTTCTGTGAAATGCTCTATATGATCAGTTACCACAGAGGCTTTGCCACATTTGATGGAATTAAAAAGATCACTATCAGGCACAAGGCACATGCGTTGGTCCCATGGGTTGTATCTAGGGGTAAAGTGCTTTTCTACATCATAATCAATGCCAAGTTCTTCTTGAACTAGATTGATTAATCTGTCTTTCACTCTTTCAGGATATTTTCTTGATAAATAAAAACCTAAACTCGTCCTGAAAATATTTTTCCATCTTATTAAAAAGTAGGTTAAACGTATTGGAAAAATTTTATTTAAAGCTTGACTCCAAGAATCTTCACCAGGCGCCGATACGACATAACTAGGAGAGCGTTGCAACATAGTTACATGGGCAGCGTTCTTTGCAATGGCCGGAACCAAGGTAACGGCGGTTGCCCCACTGCCAATGACAATAACTTTTTTATCAGAATAGTCCAATGACTCATCCCAAAATTGAGGATGAATCACCTGGCCTTCAAACCGGTCTTGCTCAGGAAACTTGGGCATATAGGGCTTGTCATAACTGTAATAGCCACCACAGAGAAATAAAAAATTACAAGTCATGGAAATTGATTGGCCTTCATTCATAACATTAAGTTCCCACAATGATTTTTCTGAAAGCCAGTTGGCAGCAGTCACTTTTTGGTTGAAAACAATTTTGTCTCGAATGCCATACTCATCAACCGTTTCATTAAGGTATTCAAGTATTGAAGAGGCATCTGCAATAGACTTTTTATGAATCCAAGGTTTAAAACGAAAGCCCAGGGTATGCATGTCTGAGTCAGACCGAATGCCTGGATATTTAAATAGATCCCAGGTTCCACCTAGGGCAGATCTACCCTCTAAAATTGCAAAAGATTTATTTGGGCAACTTTTTTGTAAGTTATATGCCGCAGCAATACCTGAGATTCCCGCTCCAACAACCATGATATCTTTATGCATTAGAATGCCTTACTTGTTGATGCGTGAAGCATCTCTAATTGCTTTAAATTCATTGCCTTCATACCAGTTCGGCCATTTTGTACTATTTGCGAGTTCATTGCTGATATTGAAAATGGTATCAATGGATTGATCCAGGCCGTCTAAATTCCATGACTCATTATATTCATCTGCAACCCCATGATAAGCATCAAGCCTGTAATTTTCCTCTATTTTAATTCCGGCTTCCTTACCGCCCTCAACCAAGTCAAATCCACCATCAGCATATAAGACAGGCACACCTTTTTTAGCAAAACTAATATGATCAGATCGGTAAAAATAGCCTTTTTCTGGATTAGGATCAGGATTGATGTATCTTCCAGATTTACTTAACTCATCTTCCAGCAAATCTTCTAGTTCAGAAGCTCCATATCCCACAACCACCATGTCATTGGTTAACCCAGTGGGTAAAATTCCATCGTAGTTAAAGCCCGCAACTACGTTAGATAATTCGATCGGAGGATATTGTGCAAAATATTCAGAGCCTAATAAGCCAGACTCTTCTAAGGTGACAGCCAAAAACATAATAGATCTTTGCGTATCAACCTCAGAGAATCTTTTGGCAAACTCCAGGATCGCCGCCACTCCTGTGGCATTATCAACCGCACCGTTTGAGATAATATCCTCGCCAACCTCTCCACCATCCAAAATCCCAAGATGATCCCAATGCGCCATAAATAAGATATATTCGTCAGGATTGGTTGTGCCCTTCTTAATGCTAGCTATATTGTGGGATTGTAAATATCTCACTTTGTTGTGAATTTCTGAGCTGAGAGTTAACCCTCTTAAAGGAAATGCTGAAAAAGTTTTCTCAAGGGCAATCGCCTTCAATGAATCGTAGTTAAATCCTGTGTAGCTAAGCACATCGGTTAACACGGTGTCTCGAATCCAACCCTCCAAAATCACCCTATCTTCACCAAGATCATCTCTTTGCAGATCAAGTTGTGGGCCTTGCCAGCTATTTTCGACAACTGACCAGGGATAGGCCGCAGGCTCTTCCTCATGCACAATGATAGCCGCTGCTGCACCCTGCCTTGCAGCCTCTTCAAACTTATAGGTCCATCTTCCGTAATAAGTCATTGATCTGCCATTGAAAAGTCTTAATTTACCAGTTGCAAAACCTGGATCATTGACCAGAATGACCACCGTTTTACCCTTAACATCTATCCCAGCATAATCATTCCAATCGTATTCAGGAGCCACGATGCCATAACCAACAAAAACGACGTCACTATCTCGAATTTTTCTGTATTCTCTAGCTTGCTTGGTCCAAAAAACTACCTCATCACCGGTGATCATCTTGCGATCATTGCCTCGAAAGGAAAGAGTTAAATAGGAAGAATCTTTTAAAGTGATCTCTGAGGTGGGAACGTCTAAAAAATATGATCCATTCACCGGCTCTAAATTCAAATCTTGAAAAGTCTTAGAAATAAAGTTTTTGGTCAGCTGACCGCCTTCAGTTCCTGGTGACCTGCCCTCAAACTCATCTGAAGCAAGGGTTGAAATCCAATATCTCAATCTGCCATCGGTTGTATCGCTTAAAGAATCAGAGCAACTACTAGTCAGAATTGAAATTCCAATGAGCATTACTAGTAAACGAATTTTATTTATTTTCATGAGCTTGTGTATATTGAGTTAAGTAAAGTATAAAATATATTTTCAATTCTATGGGGTACTGATCAATGAAAACTTTTTTTAATGCATTAACACTTAATTTAATATTTATTCTTTCGATTCAAGCATCATTGCTTGAGGATCTGCCAGAGATTGAATATGAAACATTCAAACTTGATAACGGATTAACCGTTGTAGTGCATGAAGATAAAAAAGTACCTATGGTGGCCGTTAATGTTTGGTATCACGTAGGCTCTAAAAATGAAAAAATTGGCAAGACTGGATTTGCTCATCTGTTTGAACATCTAATGTTTAACGGAACTGAAAATTACAACAGCGAATATTTTGAACCTTTTGAAAAAATTGGATCGACCGATCAAAACGGTACCACCAATTCTGATAGAACAAATTATTTTCAAAACGTACCAACCAATGCATTAGATTTAGCCCTATGGATGGAGTCTGATCGAATGGGTCATCTGTTGGGAGTGGTAGATCAAGAAAAGCTAGATGAACAAAGAGGCGTTGTGCAGAATGAAAAGCGCCAAGGTGAAAATCAACCTTACGGTAAAGCTTTCACAAGAATTTCTGAAGCTGCCTTTCCTGAAGGCCATCCCTATTCATGGTCTGTGATTGGTTCAATGGAAGATCTTGATGCTGCTTCTTTAGAGGATGTCCAAGAATGGTTTAAGACTTATTATGGTCCAAACAACGCTGTTTTAGCTTTGGCTGGGGATATAGACCTTGAAACAGCTAAAGAGAAGGTAAATAAATTTTTTGGCGATATTCCTGCAGGGCCTCCCCTTGTGAAGCCTGATGTTTGGATTGCAAAAAGAAGTGAAGAAAAAAGAGATATCATGTTTGATAATGTGCCTCAGGCTAGGATTTATAAAGCTTGGAATGTACCGCCCAGAGACACCGAGGCTGCTGCACATTTTGATCTTGCATCAAGCGTCTTGGTTGGTGGAAAAAACTCTCCTCTTTACAAGGAGTTAGTTTACGAAAAGCAAATTGCAACCAACGTCTCTGCTTTTTATTACGACAGAGAAATAGCTGGAATGTTTTTCCTTGTTGTTGATGTTGTTGCAGGAGAAGACCCTGCCGTTGTTGAGGAGGCAATGGATGAGGTCATGGAATCCTTCATTAAAAAGGGTCCCAACGCAAAATTACTCAAAGTTGAAAAAACCAAAGCATTAGCTGGATTTATTCGAGGCATACAACGTATTGGAGGTTTTGGAGGCAAATCTGATTTGCTAGCAACTTGTCAAACCTATACAGGCAATCCTGGCTGCTACAGAGATAATGCAAAATATCTCGACGAAGCAACGCCTGCAAAAATGAAAGCAACATTTGCACAATGGATTGATGATACCCCTTACGTGCTTACCATTTTGCCCAATGAAAAATATGGCATCAGTGATGCTGGCGTTGATCGATCAGATGGTGTTCCCTATCCAACAGAGAAGGTTTCATTTAAGTTCCCAGAATTGCAAACAGCTACTTTGTCCAATGGCGCAAAGGTTGTACTGGCTCAACGCTCTGGTGTTCCTTTGGTTGAACTAAACTTTCAATTCAACTTTGGTTATGCCCAAGAAAATAATGATGAGTTGGGCTACACAAATTTTATGATGGACATGCTAAATGAAGGCACCAAGAAATATTCATCTTTGCAATTTGATGAAGCGCTAGACTCTTTGGGCTCCAACTTAGGCTTTAGCTCTGGCCTGGATACCTCCTATGTAACCGTCTCATCTTTAAAAGCAAATCTATCAGACACTTTAGACTTAGCCAAAGAAGCCTTGATTTTTCCTACTTTCCCTGAAAATGAAATTGATAGGATTAAAAAACAAACCCTCGCAGCTATCATTCAAGAAGAAAATAGACCTGCAGCAATTGCCTACAGAAACATTGGTAAATTGCTTTACGGAGAAGATCATCCATATGGAAAGCCATTAACTGGAAGCGGCATATCAACAACCATTTCTGATATCAGCCGTGAAAATATCATCGCTGTTCATCAAAGAGCCATCAACCCAGCGAATCTAACTTTTGCTGTGGCTGGAGATATTGAATTAAATGAATTGGTTAATGTTCTGGAAGATAAATTTGGTAATTGGGCTGGCAATACAAGTTCAAATTTAAAAGAACTTAGCAATGTAGCTTTACCGGATACCAGAAAAGTCTACTTGATTGATAAGCCCAATGCGCAACAATCCTACATAGTTGCAGGGCAATTGCTTCCTCCATCTGCAAGCGATGAAGAAATTAAAATTAATTACATGAATTATGCCATTGGTGGCAGTTTTACTGCGCGACTCAACATGAATTTGCGTGAAGACAAAAGTTGGTCTTATGGTGTTAGAACCAGATTGGCTGATGCTAAAGGTCAAAGAGCCATGCTGGTTACAGCACCTGTCCAAACTGATAAAACAGCTGAATCTATTACAGAGATTGTCAATGAGTATGCTGCTTATATCAGCACCTCTCCAACCACTGAAGATGAGCTGAACAAAGCCAAAGCCTCAAAAACACTAAGGCTACCAGGTCAATTTGAAACCTTGAGTGCGCTTAAAGGAGGAGTATCTGATATTGTGACCTACGATAGAGATTTAGATTATTTAAATCAATTGCCAAATTTATTAGATGAACCATCACTAGCAGATGTTCATGCCATGGCTCAAAAATACATTAAGCCCAGTCAATGGACTTGGTTGATAGTTGGGGACTTAAGTAAAATTGAAGAGCCGATTAGACAACTAAACCTCGGCGATGTTGAGATATTAGACTAATGAGTCAGCCCATATCAATTAGCAAAAAAATTGCTAATAAAACATTTAATGCCAATGCTTACCCGCCTATTCATGCTTTTGAATCGGCAGTTAATCTCACGAATTTAGATGTATTTACTCAAGGGCAGCCATTTGAGGATTTTAAAAAAATGCGTGAAGAAGCGCCTGTATTCTGGCACTCACCCTTTTTTAATGATCCCGAGCCAGGTTTTTGGTCTCTAACAAGACATGCAGATATCTTAAAAGTTTCTTCAGACCCAAAAACTTTTTCATCTCAAGCAGGCACAGGCACCATGATCACACTTGGCAGTGAGGAAAGAAGGCATCCTAAGCTATGGCGATCTGCGGTGGATCACATGTTAAATCTTGATGGGGATCTGCATATTAATCTAAGACGAGAGCACATGCCCTTTTTTAAGCCTGATTATGTTTCCAATCTTAGAATTAAAGTTCAAGCAAAAGTTACCTCTCTCTTGGATGCTATTGATACCAGTCAGGATTGTAATTTTGTGACTGCTTTTTCGCAGCAACTACCTATTTTTACTCTATCTGAAATTTTGGGTATCCCAGAGGCAGACAGACCGAAACTTGTAACCTGGATGGAGTTTCTTGAAATTGCTCAATACATTCAAGTCGAGCAAATGAAGAAAGAACAAGAAGGCAAACAAAACAATGAACCGGTCAACACTGAGATGATTGATATGTTCAATAGCATGATCGATGAAATGTTTGAATATGGAAGAGACATCATGAATGCTAAACGCAAAGACCCTGCCGATGATCTGCTCTCTGCGATTGCGAACGCTGAATTAGAAGGACATCAATTAAGCCCTGAGTTTTTAGATGGCTCTTGGTTGTTGATCATTTTTGCCGGTAATGATACGACCAGAAATACCTTAAGTGGAGCCATCAAGCTGTTAACTGAAAATCCTGATCAAAAACAAAAACTCATAGACCAGCCAGAGCTCATGCCTAATTTTCTTCAAGAATGCATTCGAATGGTATCCCCAGTCATGCACATGCGCAGAACCACCACTTGCGAGACTGAAATTAATGGACAAAAGATGGGTCCTGGTGAAAAAGTTGTTATGTGGTATGGCGCTGCCAATAGAGATCCAGCAATCTTCTCTAACCCTGATCAGTTTGATATTGAAAGAGATAATGCTGACAAACATTTAGCCTTCGGCATAGGCAGACACACTTGCATTGGCAAACCTGTTGCCTTGATGCAATTGGAAGAATCATATAAGCAAATTTTAACGCGTTTCCCAAATATTCATATGAGCGGAGATTGGAAAGTTGCACCCAACAATTTTGTGCATGCCATCCAAGAAATGCCAGTTAAATTTTAACTTAACTGTTACCTTCGAGTTGTTCATTTAAATTGAGCCATCTTTGCTCCACTTCTTCTATCTCAGTCTTAAGCTCAGTTTGATTTCTAATTAAATCATGCAGATCATCTTGAAAATCGCCTTCATAGGTTTCGGGTGATTGCAGGATTCCCTCAACCCCAGCTATTTTCTCTTGCAATCGTTTTAACCTTTTTTCAGCAGCATGAATCTCATTTTTGAGCTGTTTGATTTTCTTTTGATCAAGCTGCCTTTGTGCGCCTGGTGTTGATTCTTTGGGAGTTGTGGATTTAGATGCATGAGATTTATTTAAATTTTTTAAGATTCGTAAACTATAGTCATTTAAATCACCATCAAACTCAAGGATACTGCCATTCTCAACCAATAGAAATTGATCTACATTATTGGCAAGTAAATGTCTGTCGTGAGAAATGAGCAAGATGGCACCCCCAAACGACTGCAAAGCCATTGTAAGAGCTTGTCTCATTTCCATATCCAAATGGTTGGTCGGCTCATCCATTAAAAGTAAATTAGGTTGTTGATAAGCAATGATGGCTAATGCCAATCTAGCTTTCTCACCCCCAGAAAATAGTTTAATAGGATCTTTGACCTTATCGTTTTTAAAATCATAACCGCCTAAGTAGGTTCTGACTTGTTGTTCTGTTTTTTCAGGGTCAAGTTGATGTATGCATTGGTATGCTGTTTTAGATAAATCTAAATCATCCACTTGATGCTGAGAAAAGTAACCAATCTTTAAATTAGCCCCTTCGAATCTATGTCCATCTATCAAGGGAATGCTTGCAACCAAACTCTTCATCAATGTTGATTTACCTGCACCATTGGGTCCAAGCAAGCCAATTCTATCCCCAGGATGCAAGCTAAGATTAATCTTTTTAAGAACGGGTGCAGAGTAACCTAAAGTCGCATCATCCAAAGTCAGCAAAGGATCTGAAATCTTATCTGCTTGAGGGATCGTAAAGTGAAATGGTGAATCGACATGAGCTGGTGCAATAATCTCCATTCGCTCTAGGGCCTTAACTCGGCTCTGTGCTTGTCGGGCTTTGGTAGCTTTAGCTTTAAAGCGTCTCACGAAATCTTGCATGTGGGCTATCTCTCGTTGCTGCTTCTTAAATGTTGCAGCCTGTTCTGCCAAACGTAAGGCTTTAACTTCTTCGAATTGTGAATAGTTACCGGTATAGAGCTCAATGGCTTGTCTATGAATATGCGCAATGGTATTTACACATTCGTCTAAAAACTCTCTATCATGAGAAATAAGTATGAGCGCCCCTTTGAATGATTTTATCCAGTCTGCCAGCCAGACAATTGCATCTAAATCTAAATGATTGGTTGGCTCATCTAATAACAATAAATCAGAAGGCTGCATCAGCGTTCTTGCTAGATTCAATCGAACCCTCCAACCACCGGAAAAATCTTTAACTGTTTTTTGAAGATCCTCCTGCGAAAAGCCCAGGCCAATCATAAGCTGTTCAGCCTTTGCTAAGGCTGAGTGACCATCCATGGAATTAAAAATTTCATGCAGCTCGCCTAATTCCTCAAAGCGCTCATTGTCTTCGGCTGATTTAATTTTTTGCTGAATATTTATGAGTTGTTTGTCTCCCTCTAAGACATATTGAACTGCTACCTCATTGGTGCCAGGAACTTCTTGTGCCAGATAAGAAATTCTTAAATCATGGGGATAATCAAGATACCCTTCTTCGACATCCAGCTCGCCTGTGATCATCTTGAATAAGCTGGTTTTACCTGCACCATTGGCACCAATCAAGCCAACTTTTTTATCTCGGTGAATTACAAAAGATGCATCTTCAAATAAAAGATTTGGGCCTCTGCGCAGGGCAAGATTTGTAAATGACAGCATCTATGATGTTTAAAAAAAATGTAAGTGTAACAAATACTCTTGCGCTTTTATTCATCCAACATTCATATAAAATAGCCTCATGTCAAAATCCATTTGGTTTCAGCCGCTTACCCTTGAAGATTTTAAGAATTTCTCAGTCAACATGGATAAGCATCTTGGGATAAAGATTACAGATATCGGTAACGATTATCTTGTAGGCAGAATGCCGGTCACCGAAAAAACCAAACAACCCTATGGAATTCTTCATGGAGGTGCCTCTTGTGTCCTTGCTGAAAGCATGGGCAGCACAGCAGCGGCATTAACTTTAGACGGAACCAAGAAATATCCAGTAGGGATTGAAATCAATGCCAATCACATTTCTTCGCCAACAGATGGTCATGTATTTGCTAAGGCAGTACCTGTGCATATCGGCGGCTCAACATCAGTCTGGAACATTGATATAACAGACGATCAAGACAAGAGAGTGTGTTTTGTAAGGTTTACAGCTCTGCATAAGTCATATCCCAAAAATGACTAAACTTACATAAATAATAACTCTATGGAAGTAATAGATGCTTTATTAGTTATAAACTAATTTATATCTAGAGCGTATTCTCTCAGAATTTTTAAAGGCACTAGCTCTAAGGTTTTTTCATGAGTTTTAGTTAAGTAAATTTTTGGAGCACAGTTAGCTTCATATGCTTCTAACCACCTAGGAGCACACAAGCACCAATCATCACCCTCTTTCAAACCAGGAAAACCATACTCTGGCATAGGGGTGGATAAATCATTACCTTGAGATTTTGAGAAAGCCAAGAATTCATCAGTCATATGGGCACAGACTGTGTGAATGCCATGGTCTTGATCCATCGTCTCGCAAGACCCTGAGCGAGTAAATCCAGTCATAGGATCTTCACAGCAAATAGGCAATGGTTCTCCAAATACATTTAATTGACTCATACTTATATTATAAGACTTATTTAGTGAGTTGGAGGATCTCACCAGGCTTTGGAGAGCGAAAAAAATCTGCTTCAAGGTTTTGATCTACAAGTGCTCTCTCAAGTCTCACTGGAGGTTCTAAGACAGGCTCGTCAGTGAGTATAAATGTTCCCCAGTGCATCCCAAATGAATGCGAAGTTTTTAAATCCAATGCAATTTGCACTGCCTCTTCTGGATTAACATGAGAATCTTTCATAAACCAACGTGGATCATAAGCACCTATGGGTATGAAAGAGTAGTCTGGCGCTCCTAAACGCTCATACGTAGTTTTAAAATCATTCGAGTAACCTGTGTCACCGGCGTGATATAGAGCCAAAGCATCGGTTTGCATGAACCACCCACCCCAAAGACTCTTGTTACGATCAAACAGTCCTCGCTTAGACCAATGCTGGACTGGGGTGAAGTGAAATGTGGTATTGCTAACTTTTAGTGATTCCCACCAATTCATCTCAACAACATTTTTAATGCCCGCTTTGATTAATTTTTTCTTATCACCCACTGGAATCATAAAAATAGTTTCAGGATTGAGCTTATAAAGTTTTTTTAGAGACCAGATATCAAAATGATCGTAATGATTATGACTCACCACAACAGCATCTATCTTGGGTAAATCGTTAAGCTGCATAGCAGGAGGAATCATTCTTTTAGGGCCAGCAAAGCCAATGGGCGATGCACGTTTTGAAAAGATTGGATCGGTGAGGATATTGATGTCACCATTGTTAATAAGATAGGTTGCATGTCCCACCCATACCGCATAGTTAATTTGATCAGGCGCTAGTTCTTGCCATTGATAAGAAGTTTCAATTTTTACTCTTTCTGGGCCCTTCTCACCATCGAACACCCACGTCATTAATTGCCCAAAAGTCTTGCCGTTTTGTTGATCGTTTGTATTTTTATAGGTATCTGCAAATGAGTAGCTTGAGCAAAAATATGTAATAACGCATAACGCTATAAGGTTTTTCATAAATACTAAACTTTAAGGAATATAGTGTATGGGTGATGACCAGACACGCTCTTGAATGGTTTTGGGCATATCTGATCTTGGCTCAACATTATTTCTAACAGCATCCCAAGTGCTCCATCTGCAAGTAGGGTTTTCAAGAGCTCTTACATAATAAAAAGCTCTTTGTTCAGATTTAAAAGTAGGATCACTCCAAAAAGTTTTTAACTCAGCAGCGCCTACATCTTGAGAAAAAGCACAGTTTGAGATATCAACCTTCGCATTATTATCCGGACATCTATAGGTTTCTGGATCTGGAGATCCTCCATCTGAGCATGCCACATCAA
>Ga0255743_10000575_pt1 | contig 32404 bp, 62 predicted proteins | sample 101ome_19_FD_179950 | JGI IMG/M metagenome (GOLD analysis project Ga0255743, IMG submission 179950) | Coastal salt marsh microbial communities from the Groves Creek Marsh, Skidaway Island, Georgia - 101405AT metaG (version 2) | ecosystem: Environmental > Aquatic > Marine > Intertidal zone >... | reverse complement strand
AGACAGTTATATGACAGTTAAAACTAGGATAATGTGTATTTTTCCTCGCTTGTAATAGAACACCGTTGAGTATATGGAATAGCCAATAGAAGCACCGTTAGGTGTCTAAGCCAAAAATTTAACACCCTACACCAGGATCATCATCTTTATCAGCCAACTCGGGGGCACCATCCTTTACCTTATCTCCATTATCGCTTACCAATTTCAGTATATTATCACGCTTCTTGCGTTTCGAGGTGCGTTCGACGTGATTGGTCTTTACGGTAAGGCGTGGGTTGCCCTCAGCATCTTCATCTGTTTCTATATAGACTTCCGTATACTCTAGACCGAACCGTTCCCCTAACTCACGATTGAGGCTTCGTATATAATCACGGTCTTCTTCGTCTAGTTGACAGTCGGCTAGTGTTTCACTGTAGGATAAGACTTCTTCTAAGAGTTCCTGTGTTTCAGTGTCTACTTCGTAAACTCGAGGTGGCTTGTTATCGTTCATCGTGTGGTTCCTCCCTGGGACACCGTGGATAGTCTGGTCGTAGGCTGTTTGGCTTCTAAGATTCTCGTTTGGATACCTGGAGAGATTGTTTTGGTGAAAGACCGTAGGTCTGGAATCAAAAAATCGCGACCGTCCGCTCTTCGAGCCTTCAGTGTATTCGCCTGGTCTGAAAATTTTGCTTTCCGACCGTAGGCTCTAAATGGCTTTAGGCCTCCGATTGTTATAATCCTCTTATCTTGTTCTTGTTGGGTTCTACCCAGTTGCCTGACTGTTTGGCATTATGAAATTGATCGTATAATTCAGGGTAGACATCCACTTCTGCTAGTTCTTGCATACCGAATGGAGTCTGTATGGCAATAGGCACGATGCTAGATGGCTCTGGCTTGGGAATATATCCTGTTCTTACTCCTAGAGCATGATCGTCAACACCTTCGCGTCTTAGATCAACTGTTCGTGCTATGTGCTTGGCATACTCATAGGCTTCTTCACGAGTTTTGAAACTCTGCTCTACGGTATGTTCACCTTTAGGGTAGTCTGGGTGATCCCATGATACCTTGTAGCCTTGCACCGCATCTACTTGGGGTAATCCACGAATATTGCGACCAATTCGTTCTCTAATCTTCATTTTGTCTTTCCACAATACAGAAAGACGCTGATTGCTGAACTTTTTGATTACTTCTGGATGATCTGATAGTTTCATTTCGTTTCTCCTATGAAACTATTTATCTGAGTGTTTAACCTCGAGCGACTTCTCCGGTCTCGTCCTTTTCAAGTGCCACAATAGGATCTTCTTCATAGACTTCCCAGGGCAGTTCGCCATCTTCATACATACGATACCAAGTGTCTTCCTTGCTCTTCCATTCCGACCATAGTTCTCCTGGACTCATGTTATGGAAACCACGGAACCCTCCTTCTAGGATATAGATTAGGGTTTCACTTGAAGAATCATTACGATGTTCGTCTGTGATAATTGCATATTCAACTTGAAGCAGTCTTTCAGCGAGAACATAGTGGGTCAATTCCATAGCACGACTGTCTTCACCTACAATTACCTCTTTGAGAGGTATTGCTTCACCGGCATCGTTATATGTGTCTACACTCTTAACCATTAGGCAGTCTCCATCTTACCGTTTACAGCCTTGCCTTCTACCACAAAGTCGTGAACCTTTTGTGCATCTTCATTGAGTTCTTCTTCAATCCACTCTCTACGATTCTCAGTAATCTCAAAGTATTCATCAAGATGATCATATAGGTCTGAACCCGAATCACCTGTCTTGATTACCTTACGAGCATAGTCTGAGATACCATCACAGAAGTCATCAACACCATCATACCAATGTCCAGCGAAGTCCATACCGCCTTCTTCGTAATAAGCATCGATAGAGCAGTCTTCGTTCTCATTGAGAAATGTGCTATAGGCTTCAATTGGTGGAGACCATGCTGAGTCAAACCAACCTGAAATAGTAGTGCCATCTTCGGATAGTTCTAGTCCTTCGATGTCGACATCCCACTTGGTGCCCCAGTTGGCCACACGCCAATCATACCAGTTGTCGAAGCCATCTACCAATGGTTGTGGCTCTCCTTCTTGTGGCGCTGGTGATGTGGTGCCTTCTAGTTCTTTTGGCATCGGAACCATCGCTTGAATCAGACCGTTTTCTTTCTTAGCCTCTTCAAATAGATTTGTAATTTTGTCCTTAGGACCTGTGATTGAAATTGTATTATTACACCAATTTGGCATATTGCCCTCCTTTTGTTTCTAACTATGTTTATAGTATATGATCATTGATACTAAAAGTCAACCTCTTATACACCAATTTCCTCTAATCTTTTGTGGATCTTTGGTTTCTCATCATCAGGAAGACTGTCCCAGTATTCCATAAAAACATGGTAGGCCGCTTCATATGGGTTTTCTGATTTGAACCCTGTTTCCGGATCCACATTCCATGCTCTTGCTCTTTTGGTAATGGTCATGCAATCTGGGTTCTGCATATCTGTTCCTTCAAACTCTACCTCGTCCTGCCATTCATTCATTATGACGTATAGGTATTCGTTGATGTGATCGTAATCGTCACCTATCCAATCAAATTCGTTCTTGTGAACATAATCGCTCAGTTCATCATAACTCATTCTCATCAGCAAGGATAACTTCTGCTCATCATTGATTTGGTATTCACCCTTGTCATCAAACTCTATGCAATTATAATATCTGTTTGACTCTTGACCAAGTTCCAGTTGAACCTTTTTGCCAGCATTGTATGAATGAGCACCTACACCTGGATCCATTTCAATGGTTGCCAAGATGTATCTCAATCTCTGTGCATCCTGCTGATACCAATCTTGATTGTTATATGCTTCTTCGTCAATGTTCTTGATGTCGCTGACGAATGCCTTTTTGATTTGTTCTTTTGTTATATTCATATGCCCTCTCTTTGTTATATGTTTAATATATACTCTGCCCCGAGTAAAGTCAACTAAAATTATGCTCGTTTTTCTTTAGGGTTAGTAAAACGAGCCAAAAACATTAACCGGCATCAATTTGTAGGTTCCGTTTATTAAGCGATGGTCTATGACCAGTCCTACTGGAGGGCACCCCCCTGATCGCTATTCTACCATTTCTGGTGAATAATGTTGGAAGTATCGAATAGGTGAACGATCTCGATATGCACCTTGTTTAATCTCTACTTCTAAACCTTTTGCCTTTGCCGCCTCAATGAACCGAGGAGCATCACAATCTTCTTCCAAATAGGCAGTCTTACCTTTTACATATGAAAAGTTTGAAATCGTCGATTCAATGCCTAACATCTTAAGTTCTCCCAACTTCACAGCCAACCAACCGTGACCTGGGTCTGAATGAAATACCTTTACCATTTTTGCCATTATGCGGCCTCCTTGTTTTTGATCATTTCTAAATGACGCTTCAACATTGCGATGTGATCGTTGATAGCGACTTCTTCCAATGGCTTGAACTTCTTATTTTCAAAAGAAGCATAATACCAAGTCACTTCTTCGTTGCCACTGTAATCTTTCTTACCTTCTCTCTTTGCTAGGTAAACATATTCTTCACCAGCATTGAATCCTCTATTGAGGTAATCTTCTTCGTTGTCGTAAACCTTGAACGGAGCATTCTCGCCTCTGTCACGACTGTAATAAACATTCTGGACATCGTGCATAGGATCATTCCTATCATCAAAGTCTACCTTGTTGCCTACGATATAACCCCACTTGGAACTATCACCAAGTTTAATACCTTCGACAATCTTGTCTGCACGATACCAATGATCAATTAGATTGTATCCTAAGCCGCCTGGGTATCCGTCCCAATGCTGATATGCTCCTACAATCTTGCCGTCTAATTCAATACCAATTCTTGCTCTTGTTGCCATGTTTGCCTCTCTTTCCTAATTGTTATATACAGTATAGCCTCAAACCTTGTAAGAGTCAACCTCTTTTTTGCCAAAATAGGTTGTGTTCTTTTTAATGTGCCATTTCTCTACCACAGGCAAGCCATACTCATCTTCGTCTACAACGATAACCGCCACAGTCTTACGGACATTGGCATATCGCCATCCAGTCATACCACAGACGCCACCACCGCCTACCCAAACCTTGTGTGGGTAGTCCATATGAAAGTATAAAGGATCATCGTCATTAAGACTGTATTCAAAATGATTGCCGGTATCCTTTTCAACGAAACAACCAATTGGATCTTTGGTGTAGGTATAATAAGCCATCTGCTTCTCCTCTTAGGAACCTGTGTGAATTTGAAGAATGTTTGAACGCTTTGGATCACGAGTGATCGCTTCAATGTAGATGTGATGATGATCACCACTTCCCATGATCATTTCATCAATCTGTGCCCAAAGGTCACCCCAGGTCTTTGCCTTCAAAACATCTTTCATTGAGTAGTCAAAGTCACCTTCGTCGTTGAACCATGAGCCATTGTATTCCAAGAAGCCAATGCCGTCTACAAGTTCTTTGGGAAGTTCGTTGCCAAACTTGATTTCACCATAACCATCTTCGTCATAGATTGACCAAACAGTATTGGCGCCCCAAGTCTTGCCATAGGTGTTATGGTAGTCCATCTGCTCTTCGAATGAAAGCATGGTGCCTGCGGTTGTAAATTTAAGATCTGTGTTTAACATAGTGCCCTCCTAATTTCTAACTGTTATATACAGTATAGCCTCAACGGTAGGCAAAGTCAACCTCTTTTTTACCATTTTGTGTAAAAAATATCCCTTTAATTCCAAAGGTTTTTATGACAGCAGAACACCCTGGACAAGGTTTGGCTAGTCCGTGAATCCAGTTTCTGCTTTTTTCGTTAGGTCGTTTGACCCTAACCACATAGATATCACATTTGGTCAATTGGTCTTGTGTAATCAGTTTCAGAGCATTTCGAATGGCATCTATTTCTGCATGGAGATAGACTTGATCCGGTTTGTATCCTCGTTCTTCTGACATCCAAGGGTGGGTTTTATATGAATTGATGCCGGTGGCTATAAGATGTTTCTTGTAAACGACACCAGCGGCCATTTTGAAACGACCTTGAACACCCGGGTTCTCGATAGCCAGACGAGTGAGCATCTCTGTGATTCTTGGGTTCAAGGAACCCTCCTATTTAGTGGATAGTATCTAAAAAGGGATTTGGATTTTGATGTTCTTCAATTGAAAGAATATCGTGGGGAGATACCTGCTCGTTTTCTTCTAGTGTCAAGCAGGCATCTTTGAAGTCCATAGCATAAACTTCATATTCGTGGGTTTCTGTTATGAATAGAAACAGTTTAGGCAGAGGATTTCTTTCTGCCTTTTTTGAGTTTTGGTTTTTTCTTGTAATATTCTTCACCTGTCATGCCCTCCGGAATGATTTCAATCTTGCCACCTTTAGCAAGAAATTCTTTCATCTTTTTGTTTAGGTATTCTTGTTTATCGATTTGCTCTTGTGTTGGACTTGGTCCTAATGACATAAATGCCTTTCTGTTGTTTTTATTTGTTTATACAATATATTCTAAACAACAGAAAGTCAACTCTTTATTCTTCCAAAACCGCTTCATCAATATCCCAGCAATCTGTCCAAGGAACTGTATAGGTTTTACCTTTGGCTTCGCCTTTTAGATCTTGGATACGAAACAATTTGGTATCGCTGTCACGAACTACGATCAGTCCGAAACTTTCATACATACCTGGACCTTTCAACGGAGTGTCAGATAGTCCTGGTGGACGACCAAAAGTGTCCAACATCATTTCTGTCTTAAATTTACAGGCATATGACTTGCCCGGTTCAATATCTTCTGGTTTCAGATAGGTCTTTTTGTCTTCCATGTTTTCCTCCTAGTGGAATAGATCAATCACTTTAGGATCGTCAACAACGACCTTAGGGAGTGAGTCAATTTCGTTTATTATGGCTTCAAGGTCTGCGGCTGTTAGATAGCCTTTGACACCGTCGTCACCTATGTCAGGCAGTGGCTTTCTAACTTCGTCATTGGTATCCGATACCATAATTTCATACAAGCCTTTCTCTCCACCATAACTCATGGTGTGCATGATTATTGAAATTCTGTATCCGTTCTCCAAGTCCATCAATGCAGAGATACCACTCATATAATAGGGTGGCGGCCCACTTGATACCGGCTTGAAAGGTATGTCTGTAAATTTTATCATTTCAAAAGTCTCCTGGTGCAACCTGAACGGCTCTAAGGCCTCTATCTCTCCACATATCAACAACAGAGGTTCTGTCGTCAAAAACCAAAACGGGATCAAACCCGTCCTTTCTCATCTTGTCTAACATTTGAGATTTGACTTCGGTGTCTGGTCTAAAATCAGAATCGCTTCTCATGTATAATGCTCTAAAGACAAGACCACCTTCAAATAATTGTTTTAAGGTAATCGCTCTTTGGCTTTTATTCCTACCACTTGCGATAATGATGTTATGACCGGCGCCGTGAAGTGCTTTCGCGATAGCAAAGACATCGTCAAAAGGCGTGTCTGTATCGGTTGCATCTCTAAATGCCTTCCAGTCTTTTGGCCTTTGCTCTACGAACTTTCTCCTTTTGGAGATGTTCATCAAAGTTCCATCTACATCAAATATCACATCCATTTGTCTTACTACCTTATTTGAGTCTTGAAGTCAACTCGTCTAATGCTGATTCAGGTTCTGTCTTTTCTTTAATCCAAGAAGCACCATTGTTGATACCTTGCTTCATTCTTGCTCCGGCATCTTCTAGTGTTTCTGGAGTAAGAACGCCATAACCAACAAGAGCAACCACTATTGCCGCTCCTAATAACATTCTAAACATTCTCGGCCTCCTTTCTAGTCTTTGAAATTAAAATCTGGAGGTCAATCATGTTCTTAATGCTCTCCGCCATATGTGGCCATTTGTAAACCAAAGTTTCTACGAACTCTTGTCGTTGCTCTAAATTCATACGAGCGAAAGTTTCGACCACTGTATCAATATCAATTTTGCTCATTGCCTTTACCTCATTGCCTTATTGTTCTTACAGTATAAGGTCAGACTTATTGAAAGTCAACCTTTATTTTACCGTTTTTTATGCCGCTTCTGCTGTCGCTTCTGTGATGTGCCTGCAATGGCTACGAAATTGATAGCCTGGACAAGAGCATCTAGGTCGCTCTTTCCCTCCGACTTCAACTTGGTATAGTGTTCCTTTCGAACCCTTAACAGTGATTGTTCGTCTTTCACTATCTTGCTCGGCTTGAAGCGATTGCGAATCGAATTTGGATTCTTTGCCATCGATCTCAACAATCCTTTCTTTTTGTATCACTCTCATAGGAAAGTGTTTTTGGTTTGTGGTCAACCCTATTTCGTTTGGTTGGAACCATTTTTCTAATACAATTTTACCTTCAAAATAGTTGAACTCTGGAATATGGACTGAACTGGCATACCGATCACGATATTTCCACATAATGTTTTCTACTTTAATTTTAACGAACTGTCCAGGTATAAGTTCCATATCAGTCTCCAAGGTAATTAAAATAACCGTTTGGTTTGAAATTAGGAAAAGAGTAAATTTCTTTCACCCTTTTGTTATATTCGTCCTCGTTCAAACAAAGATTCCTCTGATGCTTCAACCAAATGCCTTTCATATGATCATCCAACTGAGGGTTCGAATCGAGCAGACGCTGAATGCTATCTGCTCGTTCGATTTGTTTCTGTTCTGAGAACGGTCCCATTATACTTCTTCGCCAATCCCAAGTTTGGTTAATTGATTGGCAGGCACTCGCCATTGACCGTCAATGCCACAATCAACTGTGACATATTTCTGGGCGATCTTTTTGACCTTGCCTGAAACTGATTTGCCATACTTACCTGTGAAGCCTACGATATCACCGACCATCATTGATCGTGCCGCCTGCTTGGTAAGATGTGTTCGTTTGAGTTTGATCGCCTCAATGATTTGATTGAGTTGATCGTTATCCATTTGATAGATAAGTTCACTTGCCTTTGTTACCAAATTATTCATATGTTTTGCCTCTCTATTTGCCTTCATTGTTTATACAGTATAGCCTCAGTTGACTTTATTGTCAACCTCTTTCTGCTCAATTTCTTTTAATTTTTGAACAAGATCAAAAAAGTTTATGAAGAATTGATCTTCGTTAGTTTCGCCAGCCGGGATACAGATCGCCGACTCGTCTTGTTTTGAAACTTCCGTCAATGCCTGTCTACATATATCTTCCGAATTATATGTGACTGGATTAGCCAAAATGGCTGTTATCAACATCCACTTCATTATGCCTCACTTTCATTTAATTTTAGAATTTCAATATCACCGTTTGCCTTTTTGACAAATCTTAGATAGCCATTATCACATAAGGTATCAATAGTTTTGCCGGCGCCAATCTTTACACCTTTATCTCTACCTAAAATATAACCACAGCCTACCAATGCTAGGCCATAACATAAGACTTCAAAAGCCAATCCCCAATCAGTCATTTACCTTCTCCTTGTTCATTAAAAATAGTAAAAAGACAGGGATAGCATAGCAACCTAAAATATATAAACCTGCCAATAAAATGTCTACACTCATATTACCAATTTAGGCTCCCACCCTTCGAACCTATAGTCGGGATCTGGAACGACATCCATCGCCCATTGATCCCATGGCTCTGTTTCTGTTGCCTTGAGACAATTGAATGATGTCTTAAAACCTTTTGATAATACTTCTGACTCCATGACATCTTTTATTTCGTTGATGTCATCTTCGTTCGGATTGTCAATCCAAAGAGTTCCGTATTCCCACCACATGGTAGGGGCGTCTTTTCCTATCTTGTGAAATCTTTCTTTAATTTCAACAATTGAATGAGTTTCTAATCCCATAATGTGCCTCTCCTTTGCCTAATTTTTTAGTTTATATATATAGTATAGCCTCAAAGGCATCAAAGGTCAACCTTTTATTTGCCAAAATAAATGAAAGATTTAATAAGAAAGGCCACCCTCTCTATCTCTAGTCCTCTGGGCATTGAAAGGTTCGTTTGGAATGAATGTAAAGTTCTCCCCACAAGAGATACAGACATCACCAGGTCTATCACCATAGGCAACATCACCGCCAGTGAGCCATTCAAGCCGTGGGTTATTAGAAGACAGTGACGAACAACCAGTAGTGACCGCCAGTGACGCTATAAGTAGTGAGGTTTTTATCAGTGACCGTAGTGACCGGTTGTTCATCATTTACTCCTGCCTTAGTTTTGTTTCAACTTGTTCCAAAGTCCAATAATTTGCTCTTTGTTTCTAGCCAATTGAGCCTTGCTATCTTCCCAAGATTGAGCCTGATATTCTTTTATATCATTCCATTCTTGTTCTACCCAGCCTTGAACTTTAATATGTAATGGCTTAGGTTCTGGCATAATTGGTTCCTCTGCTTTCGCAGTCATACCAAAAAGCACACCAATCGTAAGAATAGCGATTATAATTATTGCCTTTGTATATTGTTTCTTAAGCATAAATGCCTTTCTGTTATTGTTTATATAATACTTTCTCTACCCTAAAAAGTCAACCAGAAAAATGAAAGATAACATAAGATGGATAAGATTGTCTGTGGATAACCAAATAAGTTGTTGATTTTATTAGAAAACCAAGGGGCCTTACAGCGGGGCCTCGCCCTCTTCGCCCGGATAAAAGTTTTTAATTGTTTTCCATTTTGTTGAATCCGGTTTGCAAGAGTCTGTGTAGAACAGTTCGACCGCTGACCAATCAACTTCCTTAGACTCTAAGGCTTCAACAGTCATGTCGCTGTAGACATACAGACTATCCAGTGACCCGTTTTGGCACATAGTGACGATTGCATCCAGTGACGAATCTATCAGTGACGTTTCATAGGTTTGTATAGCAGTGATCCCAGTGAACTTTCCAAAGTCTTTTGTAAAACGATCACCATGCAACCAGGTAGCAGGAGCAATCGGTTTTTGATTTACTCTGATATCATCAGCATGAAGACCGTGCATTGACACATTAGTAAACCCAAAATCTTTTAATCTGCTATAGGTATTAGAACCAATACAGTGAACCTGCTCATTTATAAGTTCAACTATATCAAATTCGTAGTTTTCGATTGCGGCAATGTGAGTTATAATTAATGGTTGTTTCCATGCTTTGATATGCTTAACCGTACTAGTTGTTAAACATGGTAACCATATCTCGTCATCGTCTAAACCCTTTAAAGGCTTATTAATTTGAGTGAATACTTTCATATTTCTTACTTAATAGTATTTACCATGCCGTAAACATAGTATATAATATGTGAAATTAGATAGATTTGAAGATGCTACAGCGGGGCCTTACATAAATATTATTATGCTGTATTCACAGTTAGCAAATAGGAGTACCAGTTATGGCAAACCTAAAGAACCTTCAATTAAATCTAGAAGTAGGACAACAAATTTGCATAGGCAAAGAAAGTCGCCGTGCAACAATAACAAAGATAGAATATTTTCGTAATTCAGGAGACATTGTAATAGGAACAGACTACGGATCAAGAAAGGCTTTAACGTTTAGATTACTAGAAGCCGAGACACCTCAAGGTGGAACTGTAGCAGATAAATATAGATAGCATGAAGATATCAGATATAGACATAACAGCATTAGACGAAGCAAAGGCAAGTGCAAAACTTTGTAAGTCAAGTAGACCAGATAGTTCATTAGGGGCTAGCCAACTTGCGTCTTGTAAGTCACAAGGCTATAGATCACGTTCAGGTGATAAGTCACATAAGGTTGGTAAGAAAAGAATTAAGGTTGGCGGCAAGAAATTAAAAGGTAAAAAATATGGCGGACCACTACCCGATTGGAGTTAGGATGGAATCGATATACCGAGATAAGATACTCGTAGCAAAACCCGTTCTTGATAGTAACCCTGTTTTTCATCATAGTGTAGTTTACATCTATGAACATAGAAACACAGGCGAAGTTGTTGGCGTTATTTTAAACAAGCCAAGTCAGTTTAGAGTAAGCAGTTTAGGTGCGTTAAAGAGTGTACCTTTTGAAGCACACCTTGCTGAGAATTATGTACATAAAGGCGGCCCTGTATCAGACACTAGCATTTTATTATTACACACAAGCGAGTGGACAAGCACTAACACACTTACTTCTGCTAAAGACTTTTCAATGACATCAGACTTGTTAATGATTGAAAAACTAGCAACAGGTAATGAGCCTAAGGGTTGGAGAATGTTTGCTGGTATGAGTGTATGGAATGAAAAGCAGTTAGATGATGAAATAGCCAATGGTGCTTGGTTAGTTATGGAATCAGATGGCAACGATCATTTGATATTTGATTTCAACAACGAAGAACAATACCTCAAAGCAATCGAGCAGGCTAGTAGCCAAACTTTCGAAAAATACCTATAAATTACCTATAAATACTTTATAGAGAGGAAAATACAATGAGAACATTGATCGTTTCTCTTGTATTGTTTGTAACACTTAGTTTTGGGCCAATACTTGCCGAGGATTCGAAAGATAACAACACAATCCAAGAGCCTGAAAGTCAACAACAAACTCTAGTTAAGTTACCTAACCTAATTGACTGTGATGACACAGCCAAGATACTTGAAATGTTAACAAAGTATGGTGAAGTTCCTGTAGCGGAGATGTTAACACTTTTACAGCCGCCAGGCGCCCCAGTTATAGAAAAATACGCAGTATTTTATGCTAATCCAGAATCTTTAACCTACACCATTGTAGCACACTTTAATGATGCAGGAAAAAGTTGTATAGTTAGCATGGGTCGTAATTTTATGCCTATAGGTGGAGAACCGGGAAAGAAAACAAAAATCTAATAAATACTCATATAATCAACTAGGGGTAGTGATAATGTATGAGTATAAAGTTAGAATATTAAAGGTTGTTGACGGCGATACTGTCGACGTTGACATCGACTTAGGATTTGGTGTGGTATTATCAGATGAACGTGTCCGCATTATGGGCATTGATACACCAGAATCAAGAACACGAGATAAAGTAGAAAAGAAGTTCGGTTTAGCAAGTAAGGCTAGATTAAAAGAATTGCTAGGTAAAACTGGTATCCTTAAAACACAAATCAATAAAAACGGCGAAGATATGAAAGGCAAGTTCGGACGTATCCTTGGCGACTTTGTTGCACCAGATGGACGTATGGTAACTGATATTCTTGTTGAGGAAGGACACGCAGTTGCATACTTCGGCGGATCAAAAGAAGAAATACAAGCAAAGCATCTAGTGAACAGAGATAAACTTATTAGAGAAGGTAAAGTTAAACTATAAGTTTATAAATACTATTATAGGGCAGGAGGGCAACAATGGATTTTTTAGCATTTGTAGGTGATGTCGGTTTTCCTATTGCAGGAGCGATTGCCGCAGGCGTCTTTGTTTTCACAACACTTAAATTTATTCTAGCCAGTGTCACAGGTAGTGTCAATGGGTTAAAGAATATTATCAATGCACTTGATAACAGGGTGCAAACAATGAATAACGATCTAATCAAAGTTGATGCACTCCTATCACACGTAGTCGGAGTTAAGCCAAACATTGAACGTTTGGCCGCTAACGAAGGTAAAGAAGACGCTAGGAGAGATTAATGATTTGGATGGATTTTCTAATTGAAAGCGGAAATAACAAGTTTACCGTCAAAGGTGATTGGCCAGGCGAAGTAATGGGCAGGAACAAAGATGGAACATGGGGTGGTAAAACACAACCCCTTTATCAACCAGGTGATGTGTTTGTAGTTGACAAGGATGGTTGGTTATGCAAAGTAGAGGACCCACAATGAAAACAGGACACGCAACAACAGATGCTTGGTTAGCCAAACAAGCAATTTGGCACGATAGAGATATGTTCAAAGCAGTTGCAGTTGGAATTGTTCTTGGATTGTTTTTAGGTTTCATATGGGGGTACGGAGTAGGTTCACCCGACCTAGGTGGAATAGTTAGTACAGGACTAAAAGGATGACAGCAGAATTAGCAAACGCGATTAGCCAATACGGATTCCCTATCATAGCGGCAATGGGTCTTGGCTATTTTGTTTACTATGTATGGCAGTGGGTAACCAAAGAAGTTAAACCTGTGCTCGGTGAAGCAAACACTACCCTTATAAAACTTGTTGATCGTATTCGTATGTTAGACAACGATATGATTCGTTTAAACACTAAACTATCAATGGTGCTTGAATACTATCAGCAAAAGGGTATGCAACCTGACAAAGACTTAGAAGAGATCATTAAGAAGTATCAATCTAAATCAGAAACATTTAACAGCACAGGTAAAAAATAATTACTTGGTTGTAGCAATAAACACACCGTTCCAATCCTTTGGAAGGTCTTGTGTTAGCATATACTCACAACGCTCAATCCACATATCATAATACTTGTCCATCTGCCCGTCAAACTCGCCTTTAAGAGTTTTACATTTAGCAATGGCTTTCTTAAACTGTTGATTGCGATAGTCTTCGTGCATTTTATTATGCGTATCTCTAGCATCGTCATAACTTAAAGCACTACTACAAGGCGTAGGTAATACTGTGTAAATTCTAATGCCTACTGTCTTACCTTTAACAGCAAGTTCGTCTACCTTCAAATAGAAGAATTCTTCTGCTGTTGCATCATATGTTGATTCTCCAACAAGTAATAGGCATCCGTATTCTTTACACTTACTTTCGATACGTGCGGCAGTACTAACTGCGTCTCCGAGGACATCGTATGAGTGACGGCTTGATGAACCCATCTCACCCAAGTATCCAAGACCGGTATTAATACCAGCCCCCATACCAATAGGCGGCCTGCCTTCACTAGTAATCTTTTCATTAAACTTCTCCACTGCCTTAAGCATATTCAATCCTGTTTGTACTGCACTTCTAGGATGATCAGGATCATCATTTGGAGCATTGTGTACGTGCATACTGGCGTCACCAATATACTTGATAATCATTCCGTCGGCATCCAATACCGGTTGTGTAATAGCATCCATATATCCGTTCATTAATTTTGTAAGACCTTTTACATCATCACCAAAACTTTCTCCTAGTGGAGTAAAACCACGCAGATCACTAAAGCATATAGATATTTCACGTTTCATTCCCTCTTTGATTAATGCTGGATTCTCCTGCAACATTCTAACAACAGTTGGGGAACAGTATCCTGCGAACTGTTTTTTGATTGCTTGTTTCTCAAAGAACTCTCTAGTAAATCTATTGAACACACTATGAAAGCCAACTAATACTGTAACTAATACAGGCCAACTCCAGTCCCATAATTGCAAGTGATTAATAAATGAATAGTATGAGCCGTACACTAACCCTGTTGGAATAGCAATAATAACTATACCTGCTAACCAGTATGGTGCTCTTGTAGCAATTAATATTAACAATAATCCTGCAACGACACTTGCAACAAATTCTAAGAATGTAGCAGTATCATAACGTGTAATTGTATCACCGTTGATAATAGTTTGTAAACTTGTTCCTATTAACATATGGCTATACTTCTCGCCATTTGGTGTTGCTATAATACCTCCAATGCCTTCTGCTGTTATACCAATAATAACTGTTTTACCTTCTACTGCTCTGTATAAATCTTCGTCTGCTAAACTAATTGCTGGAAACTTTTTATTCCAACGTAACCATATCTGTGCATTAGGATCGGTTTGTATTGTAGCATAACTAGGCACACGCATTTTAGTAATGCCGCCTTCTTCTGTTTTAACTTGATAACTCGGATCACCTGTTGCTACCCTAATAATTTCTATAGCCATTGCAGGATAAACTTCGTCACCCACACGCATCAATAAAGGTAGTCTTCTTACAACACCATCGATCTCAGGCGCAGTATTAAGAACACCTACACCGTCTGCCGCTTGACCTATGTCTTCAATCGGACCAAGCATACCCGGCCATTCAAACAACCAAGGCATAGGATCGCCTATTTTAGCAACGCCCCTTGGTACAGCATTTTTATTTGTTTGTGTTGTACCTACTTGTGCTATAACAACACCATTGTTCATTAGTTGTGAGATAAGTGCTTCATCTCCGCCTAGTCTATCTTCTTCTGAAAACAGTATAGGCAACACAATAATCCCAGCACCGTTTTCACGTAACTTTCCTATAGTGTCTGCTAATACTTTTCTGTTCCAAGGCCATTGTCCGTTTTCCTCAATAGACTTTTCATCAATCTCAACAAAAATAATATCTTCACTTATAACTGGAGTATCATATTGCTGGATTACATCAAAACTTTTAAATCTTAATAGTTGTTTTACATAAGGGTCCTGCCATCCATAAAAAGATAGAACCGTAAGAGTAAGTAGGGCGGTTGCCCAATGTGTTATCCATTTCATGCGTCTATTCCCGGTACCTTCAATACGTCCTTAATGCGATCTTCTCTTACACAGTATACCATTTCAATTGACTTACCTTGAAATTCAATCATCATCTGATTCCGTATTTCAGAAGAATAATGGTAAACATAGTCTTTGCATTCATCAACAGTTTCGAACTCTGGTTGAAAATACAAAAATGTATCTTTACTACCATCTGGAAAGGTGCCTAACATAAGAACAATAATAAACCATTTCATAATTGTATTTATATACTAGTATTGCTACTAAGAAACGGCTAAATACTTATGAAGGGCAAAAGACAATGAGGGTACTAATATACACAATAGCAATTTTTCTGACTTTAACAGGTCTAGCAAAAGCAGATACGCTTACACATTCTTTTAAGAATCCTAGTTTTTCAGGGCAAGGGTACAGTAATCATGTTCTAGCAATAGAGCAATTACAATTCCAAAGAAAACAAGAACTAAAAGAAAAAGCAGAAGCCGATGCAAGAACAGCAGAAAGAGAAGCGGCTAACACCACACTAGCAAAGTTCTTGAACAATGTTGAGTCAAGGATTTATGCTAATCTATCAAAACAGTTAGTTGATAATATGTTTACTGATGATGGTGCAACTTCGGGTACAGCAGATATCGAAGGTGCAACAATCTATTGGCTTAAAGATACTACAACAGATACAATCACTGTACAAATAACAGAACAAGACGGAACCTTCACGGAGATTATAGTACCACTTACTGGCTTTGGTTTTTAGGAGGAACAGTTGAAGAAACTATTTGGACTGTTAATATTAACACTCGTACTCAACGGTTGTACTTCTATGAACTATCCTAAAGAGAGTTGGAGTAAACCCGAGTTAGCACGTTCACCTATTCAGAACGTTCTAGATACAATCCCTCATCTTGATGGTCCTAAAATAACAATAGCAGTTTACAAGTTTGACGATAAGACAGGACAACGTAAACCTAATGACAAGTTTTCACAACTCAGTTCTGCAATCACACAAGGTTCGGAAGTATGGGTTATCAATGCTCTTAAAAACGTAGGTAAAGAAAGTTGGTTTACTGTAGTTGAAAGAGCAGGGTTAGACAATTTAGTAAAAGAAAGGCAATTAATAAAAAGCACAAGAGAAGTATATGAAGGCAAAGAAGCGATTAAATTAAAACCAATGTTGTTCGCTGGACTGTTATTAGAAGGCGGAGTAGTTGGTTATGAATCTAACGTAGAGAGTGGCGGTATTGGAGCAAGATACTTTGGTATCGGCGGCAACACTGAATATAGGGTAGATCAAGTAACAATTTCAATGCGTATCGTAAGTGTACAAACCGGAGAAGTTTTGCTTACAACAGCAACAGAAAAACGCATTGCAAGTTACAAGTCTGGAGCAGACGTATTTAGGTTCCTGGATCTTGGCACAAAGGCTTTAGAGTTAGAAGCAGGGAGTGCGATTAATGAACCTGTTAACTATGCTGTAAGAACTGCAATTGAAGCAGGTGTAGTTGACTTAATACAACAGGGAGAGAAGAAAGGCCTTTGGAAGTATTCTGATAGCCTTTTCAAAGAGAATGTAAAAACTATAGAGGAGAAAACCGATGAATAAAACATTTTCATTCGTTCAAATCTTGTTTGTGGCTATATTGTTCTTTGGATCACCTGCATTATCAAATGACATCTATATTCAGCAGTCAGGAGATGGGTTAGACTTAGACATTACACAAGACGGACAAGATAACGTAATTGGAACTAGTGGAACAAACATGGGCCTTACAGGCGATGACATTACGTTTGCAATTACACAAACAGGTAGTAGTAACACTATTGCCGCAACAATAAAAGGTTCCACTTATACCGGTACCTGGTCGTTTACTGGTGATTCAAACACCGTAGACTTATTATGTTCCAGTACAACAGCAGGAAACTGTGAAACTGTAACATTGAATATTACTACTACAGGCGACAGTAACCAATACGATTTTGCTATTGGTGAAACTGCTGATGCGGATAGTAGTACAGTTAGTTTTACCGTTACAGGTGACAACTCAATTGTTGACACAGACATTAACGGACAAAGCACAGCATTAACAGTTGATATTGACAATAGTGCTTCGCTTTCAACTAACTCAGCAAACTCTGACGAAGGTGTTGCATTAACAACAAATCAAACTGGTGATGGAGATATCAACGGTCATGGCATTACACTTGATGTAGACGGTGGTGGCGGAACAATAGATATTACACAAAGTGGTATCTATGATAACACAGTTGATCTTACCATAAACGGTGACAACTTTGATGTTGATATTACACAAAGTGATTAAGAATGTTAAAATATTTGGTAATGCTAATTTGTTTGATTGCGTTCCCGACACAAGCAAAGATCGGGGATGTGATCAAGCAGGTTGGAGTTACTGATGTTGACAGACAAGGCGGAGTCAAGTTTGAAAAAATTGATAAGGATTTTGATGTCGAAAGCATGGATACTATTAAAACAAAAAATGGTAGAACTGCAATTCAGTTCGTTGACGAAACTCGTGTTGACGTAACTGAAAACTCTAAACTAGTCATTGACGAGTTTGTATACGATCCCAATACCAGCACAGGTAAACTAGCACTGAAAGCATCATTCGGAACAGTACGATATGCTTCAGGACAAATAGCAAAGAATTCAAGACAGAACATTAAGATTAGAACGCCCACCGCAGTGGTCGGTGTGCGTGGAACAGATTTCTCACTAACGGTTGACGAAACAGGAAACAGTACTATTATTTTATTGCCCAGTTGTACTGAAGTTCCGCGTCCTGGTGGTGGCGTTGATAGACTCTGCGTTACAGGTGAGATAGAAGTATCCAGTGATATAGGTTCAGTTATTCTTAACCAACCCTTCCAAGCAACTGTCGTAGAGACAGACAAGAGTAACCCTCTTAAACCTATATCGCTGGACCTTACTGAGGATATGATCAACAACCTATTGATTATACGCAAACCCAAAGAGTTAGATTACGAAACTGAAAAGAGTCGTGTACAGGTTTTAGCAAATATCCTTGACTTAGACTTTTTAGAATATACCGAACTAAGCAAGGATTATCTTGCTGAGGATAAAGACACTTGGACTTCAGAACTAGACTACGATCCATTAGCACAAAACTTTTTGTTTGATGCTCTAGATGCTTCAATGGCACAAATTCTAAAGCAGATGCAAGACGAACTTGAGCAAAAAGAAAGATTAAGTTTTCTTGGTAAAGACGAAACAACAGGTATTACAGTAATTGACCAAGACCCTAACTACATCTACATACGTGAGGATGCCGCAGGCAACTATGTAAGAATTGAATTATCAAAAGATACAACATACAATATTAACCACAACCAAGGTGGCAATGAAGTTATAGACTTTGAAATCAACCCAGACGGAGGAGCGATCTCAAATGAGATTTATATTAATCAGCGTAATTAGTTTGTTGTTCTATATGGGGCCAGCCAATGCCTTGGATGTCTTAATCTATCACAACAACTATTCAGATACTTATACCAATGTCAAAGCACAGATGGAGGCGGATGGTCATACGGTGACAGGTTCAACATCAACCACGGTGGCAAGTAACCTAATTGATTCCTATGACGTGGTGATTGATTTATTATACAACAACAACTGCGGATCAACCTGTCGTGGCAACTATGATGATTTCGTCAAGGCGGGTGGAAAATTAATCATAACCGGTGAGAACGAATCCAACTTCTCGAGCAGGAACGCCAACATCGAAAATTTGATCTCCAACAAGTTTGGCGGATCCCTTACAATTGGAAATGTCAGTGGAACGGTCAATACCTTCAACAGCACCTACACAGACAACACAGCCAGTTATACTTTGGCTGGTGGTGGATCACTCACTGGTGATGGTGAGTGGGTGGCCAAGGTGGGTTCAACCGTGGTGTGGATGACCTGGCAGGGCGATGACCTACCTTCAGGATACACTGGTGCCGTGTATGTGACAGCGGACATCAATCAATTCCAAACTTCTTATGGTGGATCAGCGTCAAAGGCACTATATAGTGATTTGGTTGCTTATGGTGGTGGATCACTCACATATACATCAAGCATCAGTTCAGCACAGACGCAGGATATTACAGATTCAAGAAACGTAACACACAGTGGCAATGGCATCTACATCAATCAGGTTGGTAGCAACAACACGCTCAATGTCACGCAGGATGGTAATGACAATCTAATAGCGGGTGGCACTAGCACAACCAACACCATCGTAAAGAGTGACATCACGGGAAATAACAACACTACTACAATGACGCAGAGGGGTGACAACAACGCAATACTGTTTGACATCACGGGTGACTATAATTCAACCACAATTGAACAGGGCGGTGCCGCAGGATCAGATGACAACAGAATAGAATTTAATGTTAATGGTGACTACAACACTATCAGTAGCACACAAATACACAACAATGGTGTAGGAACCAATGGACACTATCTTGGCTTGGACGTTGATGGAAACAGCAACAACATTTTAACAAGTCAAACCAATGACGGAGACAAGAAAGCATTTATTTCAGTACAGGGTGATGACAATGATATAGATCTGTATCAACAAGGATCTGGATCACACTATGTTGAAATTGACGTGGGCAGTGATCAAACTGTCGACATTACACAAGACGGAACAGGCAATCACAATGCTTCCGTATCAATGACAGGATATGCGTCAGGACTTGATCTTACACAAGACAGTTCGACAGGGCAAACATATTCTATCAATCAAAACTGTTTAATATCCACAGGGTGTGGAACAACGACAGTTACACAACAGTAGAGCAGAGAGGGCAATACAATGAGGGAAAATGCAATAGCAATAGGATTACTCGCCGCGGCGGCGTTATCTTGGTTATGGGTTGCAACTGCAAAAGCAGAAGAAAATTTAAACAATCAAATGATAAAAGATTGTGTTCAACACTACAGAACAGGATCCGATGTTAATGATGTTGACTGGACAAAAGCAAGTGCTTGTTACTCGCAATGGAAAGTTGGAGAAATGAAAAAGGAGTATGCTGAAATGCGTGACTTCCTAAAACATAATCCACGCTATAGATATCCAGGACAGAGCAACAACAAGTGTTGGGGCAAGCCTAGAGAAATGCCATTTGAAAGTGCATATATTAGACACACTACAAACGGCTTTGAAGCAGGTGTAAGTTACAAAGATACTATGCCAGCAGGGTGTTTTGAAACAGCACCGTGGGATAATCGCGATGCTAAAGGTTAGTATCATATTAGTAGCAGGGTTTGTGTGTTTGTTATTTTTTACAAATGTACAAGCAAGTAAAGACTATTGGGAAAGTGTTGGACCAACATGGAACCGTATGCTGAATCCGGATACGTATCATGATTGAATTAGCACTAGGACTATCTCTTCATTTAGGGTTAGCAAATACCTATAATGGAGTTCACCCACATATACGATATATTGAAAATGGATATATGGTAGGTGCTTACTACAACTCAGTTGAAAACATAAGTTTATATGCTGGGCATAGATGGGAACACAATGACTTTGGCATAGAAGGTGGCCTAGTAACAGGATATCCACAAGCAGAAGTTGTACCCATGATAAGAGGAACTTATAAAAACTTTTTTATTGCTCCTGCTGTAGAACATAGCAAAGTAGGAACAGTAGTTGGATATGAGATTAAATTTTAAGAAGGTAAAGAGCCGAACAAGCCGGCTCTTTATACTATTTTAGCCAACCGATCTTTTTACCTTGTGCTAATCTATCGCCGTGTTCTTCAACACTACCTGGATATCTCCATGCCCATATAGCAACACCTAGCATAAATGCACCTGACCATAGAACTGCTTTAAGGTTTCCGGTTGCGTGATATGTAACAGCAAGTGTTGTAGCCATTACAATAATCATTGCGTATTTTCCTCGTGTCGGAAATACTCTTTTCTTGCTCCAATTGGTTAAGAACTTACCGAACCATGGATGGTTGTACAACCACTTCTCCATTCTAGGTGAACTCTTAGCAAAGGCCCAAGCCGCCATTACAAGAAAAATACTAAAAGGTATACCTGGTGTAATGAATCCGATGTAGGCCATTCCTACACAAAAGAATCCAAAACCCATGTACAAGTATTTTTTAATTGTATTCATATTATTACTTAGTTACATTCGGGGCAGAGTGCTAGGCAATCCTGGCGTTCTTTTTTAAATCTTTTGGCAACACTTGCTTTTACACCAGGTGTTGATCTTCTAAAATATACATCAACCCTATCACGCTCGTCATAGATACCATTAATAAGATCACAATCGTTTGGATACTCTAACTTAAGAGGCTCTTGATTAACTACTGTTACTCCGCCTGCTCGTTCAATTCCTTTTCTAGGAATACTTGAACCTGGACCATGTTGTACACTAATACTCCAGATAGCATCTTGTAGTCCATAACAATGTGTTCCGTCACAAATGTCTATGCCTGTTTCTTTTTTAATTTTAGCAACTAGTTTGTCAAAGTGTGTTGCTTGAATAAAGTCGTGTTGGCTAGGTAAAAACTCTGGATTGCTTTTTAGTTCTTTCCATTTGTTTGCGGCCGCACTATCTTTACCACCTGCGGTAAATGCGGCATTGCCTCCAACACTTTGTAATTCATTATATATATTTGGAAAACGTTGTTGACAAAAACTCATATAGTTTTTAAATGTTCCTACCTTTGTTGCAATCTGATAAGCCCCCCAACTCCATCCACCAGTAGTATCAAAACCAATTGCACTAGGATTACCATTTGATTCGTAACGTTCACTAACTTTACCCAGGTCTGGTCTTGCACAATTACCTGCAGGAGGAACATCATCAAACTCTGTAACTGTATCACCATTTGCTACAACAGGTCCACCATCGGCACTTGGAGCAATACCTCCGCCCCCTGGCGATGCCGCAACCATTCTTGACGCTTGTGGTTCACCTGGTGTGTCTTGTGCTGGTTGCTCGTCTAGTAAAAATCCTCTAGTATTATCTCCTAGATCAACTTCTGTAGGTCTTCCGATAAAAACATTTTCACTTGCACTTGAAGGCGTAGGCGAACAATGATCTCCGCCTAATGGAGGGCATAATGAATCAGAATCTGATCCATCTGCAATTCTAACAACTAGAATATTATTCACAAATACATTATTAGCACCAGCAACTAATCCGCCACTACCATGACTGTTTGGATCACCATTTGTTGATACTAGTAAATTGTTTGCAAAAACATTAGACTGATTTGATACAGTGGTACTTGCTCCACAGGTTCTACTATCGGTATCTCTATGTACAGGTTCTGTCATAGTAATATTTATTCGTATTTTTGAAGTGTTTCTACTAGTGCATCACAAAGACTATGCATCATAGTATTAGTATGTAAAGGTGTTGGAGCAAATCTTAATCGTTCTGTTCCTATGTCAACTGTTGGATAGTTAATTGCTTGTGCATATATTCCATATTCGTTTATTAATGTATCACTAATTTCTTTACACTTTTTTGCATCGCCAATTAGAACAGGTACAATATGTGTTTCGTTTTCTACCATTGGAATATCACGGTGTCTTAATAAAGTTTTTAAACGTTTAGCACGTTCTTGATGTTTTTCTCTAAGTTCATTATGATCTCTAAGGTACTTTACACTAGCAAGAGCACCAGCACAAAGCACAGGGCTCATCGAAGTAGTAAAGATAAAGCCTGAGGCGACAGAACGAATAGCGTCTATGACAGTACTATTCCCTGTAATGTATCCGCCTTGTACGCCAAAGGCTTTACCAAGAGTACCATTAAGAATGTCGATTCTGTCCTGTGATCTTTGCTTTGCAGAATATCCTGCACCTGTTTCACCATACAGGCCAACGGCGTGGACTTCGTCTAGATAGGTAATGGCACCATACTTCTCAGCCAAGTCACAAATTTCTGGAATTTTACTGACGTATCCATCCATGCTATACACAGACTCAAAGACGATGCAAGGAGTGCCTTTGACGTCTCGCAGTATTTCCTCTAAGTGGTCAAGATCATTGTGCTTGAATATGTGTTTTTCAGCACCACTGTGTCGAATCCCTTGAATAAGGCTTGCATGATTCTTACTATCAGATAGGAACACAATGTCGGGAATGATACGTTTTAATGCCACTAAGGTCCATTCGTTTGCAACGTAGGCTGATGTGAACAATAACGCACTTTCCTTGCTATGCAAAGAAGCAAGTTCATGTTCAAGTGCTACGTGGTAGTGTGATGTACCAGCAATGTTGCGTGTGCCTCCACTTCCTGCTCCTGTTTGATCTAGGGCAGTATGCATGGCATCCAACACAACTTTACTTTGACCCATACCTAAATAATCATTACTACACCAATTGACAATATTTTTGATATTATATTTGCCATACCAAATTGCATTTGGGTACTCGCCCCTCTCACGCAGTATATCGTTGAACACACGATACTTGCCTTCATCTTTAAGACGTTGTAGTAATTCTTGGAAAGGTTTAGGATCTAACATAACATACGTATTTATCTACGTATATTATTCCGTTTATCCTTGCGAGGGTAGTAAAATGTATCACCAGTGTAAGGATTAATAGTTATTCCTTGCTTGGCTAGAAAGTTAAGTATTTCATCAAATTCTTTACAGATTCTTTTGAACACCTTTAACATACTATATGATATTTATACTGTTTGTTGTGTCCTATTTCAAATTGATGTAGTCTATTCTTTTGAATGTGTTTGTATGCCGCTATTGCTGTTTTACTTACACCAGGAAATCTTTTTTGTATAGTATCTAAATCCTTTGTGATTCCATACATAACTTGTCTAGTTTGATCTTCTTGTATTTCAACTTTCCAGTTGTTCTTCTTAATTAGATTTGTAAAGTCTTGCAAACTGTCAGGTGTAAAGAAATCTGTAATTAGCAATGTTTTATCTTTTAAGATGTGCAACAATCCCGAAGACCATACAACGTGTAAACTGTTAGCAAATACCAAAGTGTCATACTTGCTGTAATCAACAGATGTAGAGTAATTGTTACCAGGAAACTTTTCTTTAGCATAGTTAATAAATGTTTCGTTGATATCATACCCGTCAACATTAACGCCATAGTAACGTTTGATAACTTCAACACCTCTACCAAGTCCGCATCCAACATCTAGTAAATTACTATCGTGTCTAAGCAATGCACCTCTTAGTAGATCGCAATATAAATTTGTTTGGTACAAGTATCTAGTATCGTCAATGTGATAAGAGAACGGAGTGGTCATTAGTTCTATACCGTGATTGGTAAATGGAACCCATGGTTCATTCCTAACATACTTTTCTAAAAAGTCTGTGTCACTAAAATTTACAACTGGGTTTATATGTGAAAGTTTATCTTCTCTAAACTTCTTTTGTGATATTGTAGATGTTTCTGTAAAGAGTTGAAATAACTTTTCTTTTTCCTGTGAAGTAAGATCGCTCATAATCATACTTATAAAAAAGATTAACCCCTAGCATCAATTAAGACACTAGGGGCTCGCTGTCTAATATACTTTTGTGTAGGTCTATGACCCTTGTTCTATTATTATGCTACTCTATTACTTTGATTTGTTGATGAAGTCGTAAAACTTCTCAGCAGTTTCAAGTACTTGATCAACGCCAGGTATTTCTGGCATTCCAACAGTAGTTACAAATTCTCCACTGTTAGGATCTCTCTTAGTTGAAGTTTCAAAACCCAACCATTTTTGAGCGTACTCGAACTCATTCCATTGCTTTGCCATATCCAATACTTGTGTACGGATTTCGTAACCGTTCTTATTAAACGATACTTTTGGCATTGCTTCTTTTACTTTATCTTGAACGTACTCAGCGGTCGCTTTTACGTTTTCTTCTACTTGTTTCATTGACATCATTATGTCTCCTTTTCTCTATGTGTGTGTTAGTGTTATACTAATATAACTATCTACTAATATAACAGAAGTATTTATGTCTGTCAACTACAAATATTACCGAATTAGATTCCTTTATCCCAAACTAAGTCGTATCCTGCACATCCAGTCAGCATTATTACAATTACTACTAGTATTCCTAAGACTCCTATCCATTCCATTTTATTCATAATCTGAATCCTTTCTAAATGATTGAATGTCTATACACAACTCTAACTGTATGTTTGTAAGTGTTTTTGGATCCTGACTACAATCAACTGTTCCTTGTTGTATAGATTTATTTGGTAGGTACTTTCTTCCATCCCAAGGTCCGTGCCAAATTAGAAATGCCAAAAAGGCAATAACAAAAAGTAATCCCCATCCGCTTGGGTGTGGTGCTTTATCCATAACTGTTCCTTAAAATAAAAAAGGGAGCCCGAAGACTCCCTTAAAACTCATTTACTTATTCATTACATACATTGTAACTTCAAAGCCAAAACGCATTTCTTCTGCTGTAGGTTTTGTCCACATAATGTTTCTCCTTTAATTTAGATTTACAAAATGTAAACAGATCACGGTTGAGTATTAAAATACAAGTCCCGTTTGAGTCTACTATAATATTTAAACACTATTGACCATAAAAGTCAATAATGAAAATCATTATTTTTTAGTAGGTTTTGGATTAGACAAATAGTCTGCTTCTTCGTCCGTTACCGGCCACCAGTTAAGTGTATTCATTATAGCATACCTCCCCAGAACGCCGCAACGATTGCAAAGTATCCTACAAGAATACCAAACACGATAGTTACAGGCACTACCATTTCAAATAAATTTTTAAGCATCTGCGTGTCCTTTCCAAAAAGCAACCTTGTGACCTTTCATGTAATGATCACCTGGCTCGTAGTTCCATTTGGCTTTCTTAACTCTTTCAAGTCTTTGAATAGCCTTCTTACGTTCAACAGTTTCTTTAACGCCATTAAGCATTAAAGCCTTTGCTTCTTCGTAATGTCCTTGAGTAGCGAGTTGGCTTGCGGCTCTGGCATAGCCTGCTGTTACACAAGCGTTTTTAAATCTTTCCCATAATAACATTTTATATCTCCTTTGTGTGTCTGTATGTGTTAATTGATTCTTTTATACCCGAACGGTCCGGTAACGACCTGGCGCCTATCAAGTTCCCTGATCCTACGTTCCAAATCAACGTGGTCAGTAGCACGAGACAGATAGTCTTCATCCCAGTTACGTTCAGTGTATGTGAATAGTTTTTTAAGGAAGGTAAGCATTTAAGCGACCTCCTTACGGTAAACAGGACCGTTTAGTTCTCTATGGTTAGGTGCTCTACCGTTATGATCTAACATATAGCGATAGGCAAATTGCCAATCTTTTTTGTATTCAGTTTGGGCCCAAGTCAAAAGATCGTTGCGGTGTCGTTGTGACATTCCGCGATTCATCCAAGACATCAGACCACTCATAAAGTGTGTCATTGTTTTCTCCTTCGATGTATGGATGCTTGAGGAAAGCAATACCCCGGAACTTCCCCGGCGGTGCAATAGGTCTTTTCCTATCGTCGCTCTTGTAAGGCGTGAGTTACGCCCTAGTCTATCCTAGTGTCTGAGTGTGAGTGTTGCTGTACTGCAACATTCTTATTTATATATTAGTGTTTAATTATATTGCCTATTTGACGCAAAATCAACTGTTTTTTACGCAAGACTGTGTTGCTATTTTTGCATAACTGTGTCAACTAAAAGTTGGCAATCAAATATTTTGGCAAACTGAGGTTGACTTCTTCTACAACTTTAGTATAATAATATATGTGTTAACTAAGCCGAGGAGGCAAAATGAACATTAATCAAGAAGAACTACTTGAAGAATTAGAAAGCGTAAAGCATTGTATTACAATGACTGAAGGCAACATTAAACATCTGGCAACACAGAAGATGATTATCTCAGTGCTGGACAAACGTATTGCACAACTACAACAGCAAGTTGATGCCGCCATTGCTACACAGGAAATGGCAGGAGATCCGTTCGAGGTAGCGTAATGGCCAAGAAGGACAATGGACATTACATAGGTCTTGACCGAGGTAAACTGCCAGAAGGACATAAGAATGGACACTACATTGCTGGTGTACAGACTGAAGAAGGCAATCACAAGGATGGTAAACGTTTCCTACACGGAAAGAAACGTCCTGACTTGGATGCACTGGAAGCAGGCGACCCTGATAACAATGCAATTAATAATATCCCAGACGATGACGACTGGGGACAAATTTAAGGAGGAAGTATGAAGTTTGACACTTTTACACCAAGGAACGGTTATGGCCATGCGGCCTATAATAGAACAGCAAGGAACTATCAAATGTTCTTCCTGTTCATAGTAATTTGTATAGCAATCGTAGGATTGTTTTAATAGGCGAAAGCCGAGGAATAAAAATGAGTTTAGAAAGAGATGGTGATGGTTTCCTATTATCAATGAGTGATTGGAGTGTAGACGTAATGCACGAAATGGCTCGTGAAGATGACAAGGAACTTAGTGAAGAACAGGTAAGCCACATTATGTTGGCACGTGAGATGTATGAAGAAACATCAATGGTACCAAGAGTAAAAGACTTTGGTAAAGCACTAGGTATGGACCGTAAAGCAAAAGGTTTGTATGATGCTTGGAAGACAGGTCCAATGAAACAGATTGCCAAGTATGGCGGCTTACCAAAACCAACCGGCTGTGTATAATGGCTGATCTATTTGTATATGGAAGTGTGGTAGTCTGGTTAGGCTTACTAACCTGGATGCTGTTCTGGGAGGACTAATGGTACTGTATCTACACAAGGTAGCAAGGCTACTTGGACTCAAACCCAAAGAACTAAAACATCATATCCGATTAGGCAACCTACATCTCAATGATGCTGGGTATGTTGACTGTGATGAAATCAAGATACTCTATCCCAAGGAATGGGAACGTGCTACACGGAACAAGCAGATAGAATATCTCGAAGCGGTCAAGGACACCTGTCATAACTGGAAGAATGGTCGCAAAGCCAAGATGGCACAAGATGATCGTGCCAAACTCGTAAATACCATTCGTAGCCTTGAAGCAGAAAACTATATGCTTCGACAGCGTATTATTGAATTGGAAGAACAGATGTATCAACCTTGTGGAATGAGTCGAAAGTAATGCGAATTATAGCAGGACCTTGTCAACACGAAACCCTAGAACAAAGTTTAGAAATAGCAGAAGAATGTAAACGTGTTTGTGATAAACACGGCATTGACTATTATTTCAAAGCAAGTTTTGATAAAGCAAATCGCACAAGCATAAAAGGTGTGCGTGGAGTAGGCTTTGAAAAAACCATAAGAGACTTTAGTCTAATGAAAGAGTACATCACGGGACTAAAAATACTAACAGATGTACACGATGAGCAACAGGTTGTTGACATTCAATTTGATCATACCGATGTAGTAGATGTATTACAAATTCCTGCGTTCTTGTGTAGACAAACCGATCTTATTAGGATGGCTTGTTCAACTGGTAAAATCATAAACATTAAGAAAGGTCAATTCCTAGCACCTTGGGACATTGACGGAATTCTAAGTAAAACTAAACACGCTGAAGAAGTGTGGATAACAGAGAGAGGTACAAGTTTTGGATATAACACCTTGGTCGTGGACTTTACTGGTCTTCAGTATATGTTGGATAATTATGACGTTCCGGTTGTACTTGATGCAACCCACGCAGTACAGAAGCCTGGGGGTCTCGGATCTTCTAGCGGCGGCAATCGCGAGTATGTTCCTGGCCTTACCCGTGCTGGTAGTGCTCTCGGCATTAGAAACTTCTTCCTAGAAGTACACAAGGATCCGGACAACGCACCCAGTGACGGACCAAACGCACTTAAACTAGAAGACTTTGAAAGGACAGTTGATGACATCGTACGCTATTCTTATTCCGGCTAGATACGAAAGCACCCGCTTTCCAGGCAAGCCACTAGCAGATTTAAACGGCACCACAATGATTGAACGTGTTGTTGATGCTTGTAAAGAAACAGGATTAAAAACTGTTGTGCTTACAGATGACATTCGTGTACACAAACGAGTAATGAACAAGTGTATGTCAATTTTTAATCCAACTGATTATGCTAACGGTACAGAACGTTGTGCTGGTGCTACTCATGATGACTGGCTTAGAAAACAAACACACTTTATAAATGTACAAGGTGATATGCCTGATGTCACACCCGACATGATCATGGCCGTTAAAGAACGGCTAGATAGTGGAGAAGATGTAGCAACACTCTACACAGAGTTTGAAGCAGAAGCGATTGCTGATCCAAACACGGTTAAAATGATCAAGGGCACAACACACGCACAATGGTTTGGCAGAGGCTTTAGGTATGGACATCATCACCTAGGCGTCTATGGATACACCCGCGAAGCACTACAGGTTTATCCCACACTGAAAGTCACGGAAGAAGAAACAATCGAAAACCTCGAGCAACTACGCTGGATCAAAAATGGATTCAACATTGCTGTTGCTGGCGTTGACTTTGATGGTATTGAAATTAATACTCCAGAGGACCTAGAACGTTGGAACAATCGTATTACAAAAGTAATATAGGTCATTAGTTATTTTTATATACCCATAAAAATATTCAGTGCTAATTCCGCTCACTTTTGACAAATTGCGGTTGACAAATTCATAAATAACTGTATAATAATATTATTGTTTACTAATATAGTTAAGCAGTAATACAAAATTTGAAGGCGACCCAGATCAGCGATGCACAAAAGGCTGACGCAAGTCGCCTTTTTTTATGGCTAAATTTTCGGAGAATAGAAATGGTCGGTACAAGTTGTAATGAAAAGAATTGTCCAGGTTGGTTATCAACATTGGTAATAGGAGCAGTAATGTTTGTAACAGTGATGTTTGGTTTTATCACTGACGCAAACGCACAGGAAGTGGTAGTTAGTTTTGAAAGAGAACTACCTTTTAAAACATACGAGTTCACAAGAACTTTTGAAGATAAAGACGCATTTGAAATGTGGTTGGCAACACGCTTAGAAGATAAAGGTTGTGATCCATACCTCAAATCAATGCATATTCAATTTAAATCATAATAACATAGGAGAATAAATTATGAAAACTTTAATCGCAGTAGCAGTAGCAACAGTAGTATCAGGTGCGGCATTCGCACATTCAGTAAACGGCAACAACCACGCAGGTGATGGCCAAGGTCAAGGTTATGGTTATATTGATAACCGTTTCGTCCAAGATGGTCGTGCTAACGCAAAAGGCAACGGTCGTGCTAAAGGTGGTTTTAACTTCGGTATGAACTTCTCAGGCGATGCTGACATGGACGGCGACTTCAACGGTAACGCTAACAACGTGTTCCACAACGAAGGTATGGGTCAAGCGGCAGGTAGCAACCGTGGTTACTACTATGGTAACGGACACGGCTTTCCAGCATACTACAACAACTAATATCTATTAGTTTACCAAAAGAAGCACCTTCGGGTGCTTTTTTTGTAATCAAACTGTAATCTTTTTTTACTTGACTTTTTGTAAATAATCGTGTACATTAGAAAAAACTAATAGTAGAAAGAGGTGACAGTGGACTACATTACTCTTTGGATGGCCGTAGGTTTTTTATTAGCGGCCTATTCAGTTATCGCAAATGATTCAGTACAAACTCTTGGTACTTGGATTGCTTCAAACAACGAAAGATTTAATTGGAAAATTATGTGGGGCTGTGCTTCAGCAGTTCTACTTTACACCCTGTGGTATGGGTGGAGTGTAAATGGTGGAGACATCAGTTATGGTAGGCTTAATAAAATACCATTCCAGGAAATACAATGGTACCATGCCGCGGCGCCTGGACTACTATTAATACTCACAAGGATAGGCGTACCAGTTAGTACAAGTTTCTTAGTACTAAGTGCGTTTGCTTCTACCTTTGTACTAGAAAAGATGTTAGTGAAATCTATGATGGGATACGCAGTTGCGGCTGTCGCGGCCTATGTGGCTTATCTACTCATCACAAGGATCGTGGATGAAAAACGTGATCCGGTCAAAGAAGAACATAAACCCTATTGGCGTGTAGCACAATGGATAACCACAGCGTTCTTATGGTTTACTTGGCTGTCACATGATATGGCCAACATCGCTGTGTATCTACCAAGGAGTGTGCCAGTTGATATGATGCTAATGGTAAGTGCTGTGTTTGTGATTGGCCTTGCGTTTATGTTCCGTGAAGGCGGAGGTAAGATACAAAAGATTGTGATTGAAAAACACAACACGAGATACGTAAGGTCGGCTACACTAATCGACCTTTTTTATTGGTTGGTACTGTGGTTCTTTAAAGAACTAAATGACATACCTATGAGTACAACTTGGGTGTTTGTTGGATTGCTTTGTGGACGTGAACTTGCTATGGCAACAGTACTAGGCAATGGCAAACTAAAAACTGTGTTTCCACTCATAGGCAAAGACTTTATCAAAATGATCGCAGGACTAATGGCATCAGTTGGAATTGTTCTTTCAATACACTATGTGATTATACCAAACGGGTATTAATCTATTACTTCAGTAATAGAAAAACTATTACTAAAAACCTAGTAAATAACGCCCACATTGGTTGACTTTGTGGGCGTTTTCTGTTTAAATATTAGTATGTTCAACTATCGAAGACCGCAATGGCAAAAGAACTATACAACACACCCAACCTTGATGAGTTGGAAAAAGGACCTTGGCCTTCCTTTGTAACAGGCCTTAAAAGACTAGCAACAGATGAACACGACGGCGCCGGCATGGTGCGTGATGTTCTTGCTACACTGGAAACTTCCTATGTAACCAAAAAAGGATATTGGAAAGGCGGCACCGTTGGTGTTGTTGGTTACGGCGGAGGCATCATTCCTCGCTTTAATGAACTTAAAGATGAGAATGGTGATTACAAATTTAAAGACGCAGGTCAGTTTCACACACTGAGAATTCAACCTCCTGCGGGTATGCACTACACATCACAACTACTACGTGACCTGTCAGATATGTTTGTTGACAATGGCGGCAGTGGACTAATTGCCTTTCACGGACAGAGTGGTGATATTATGATGCAAGGAGCAGATGAAGAAGGTGTTCAAAAAATATTTAATGCTCTTAACGACTACGGTTTTGATTTGGGCGGGGCTG
>Ga0255743_10000573_pt1 | contig 32518 bp, 29 predicted proteins | sample 101ome_19_FD_179950 | JGI IMG/M metagenome (GOLD analysis project Ga0255743, IMG submission 179950) | Coastal salt marsh microbial communities from the Groves Creek Marsh, Skidaway Island, Georgia - 101405AT metaG (version 2) | ecosystem: Environmental > Aquatic > Marine > Intertidal zone >... | reverse complement strand
GGTTTAAGTGTCGGAACGCTGGTCACGGAAGCGACCCTGCGATCGGGTTCGCTGATCACGGCGCGCTGCGCAGCGGACCAGGGGCGCGAGGTATTTGCGATGCTCGGTTCCCCTGACGGCGAACACAACCGGGGAGGGCATCAGCTTTTGCGAGAAGGTGCTACTCTGGTGGAAACGCCTGAAGACATCCTGACCGAGCATGACGGCCACGGTTTGATGAAGCTGGCGCAGCATCCAGTCGGTCAGTCACGCCGGTCCCGTGCCGAGTCTGAGTCGACCGCCCCGGCCGAAGCAATGGACACACTGGAAGCCGCGGTCCTGCGCCGTATCTCGATGTCTGAACACTTGCCTGCCGATCTGATGCGCGGTGAGAATCTGTCCTTAAGTCAAATGAGTACTGTGCTGATGAGGCTTGAGCTTGCCGGCAGGATTCAGCGAAAAGGCGGCCGGGTTTACCTGCGGGAATAAGTTGACCCTGTCAGAGTGCTGTCGGGTTACAGTGCTCAGATGCACAGTTGCGGTGGACAAACCAGAGAGAATCGACAAAGCTACGCGCAGAGTAGTTCGGAGAGAGAAACGTGGAACGCGAAGACATTGCTGCAGTCAAAGAGTTTTTGCTCAGACTGCAATCGGAGATATGTGCAGGCCTTGAAGCTTTGGATGGCTCGGCAGAATTCCGGACTGACCAGTGGGACCGGGAGGACGGCGGCTCCGGTATTACTCGTATCATCAGCGACGGCGCCGTCTTTGAGAAGGCGGGCGTGAATTTCTCACACGTGTTCGGCAAATCAATGCCGGCCTCTGCGACTGCCGACCGGCCGGAGCTGGCCGGGCGGGCTTTTCAGGCGATGGGTGTATCCCTGGTGGTACACCCCAGAAACCCCTATGTGCCCACCTCACACGCTAACTTCAGATTGTTTGTTGCTGAGAAGGCGGGAGCCGATTCCGTCTGGTGGTTTGGCGGCGGCTATGATCTGACTCCCTACTATGGCTTTGAGGAAGACTGCAGGCACTGGCATCAGACAGCCAGGCAGGCCTGTGACGGGTTTGGCGAGGGCTATTATGAAAAATTCAGAGATTGGTGTGACGAGTATTTTTATCTGAAGCACAGAAATGAGCCCAGGGGTGTCGGAGGTCTTTTCTTTGATGACTTCAACCAATTGCCCTTTGAGGAGTCATTTGCTTTTGTTCAGTCCATGGCGAACAGCTACATGAAGGCCTACTGCCCGATTGTTGAAAAACGCAAAGACAGTGACTACGGCGCCCGCGAGAGATCTTTTCAGGAATATCGTCGCGGGCGCTATGTGGAATTTAATCTGGTTTATGATCGGGGCACCGTGTTTGGCCTGCAGTCAGGCGTGGGAAGAATTGAATCTATCCTGATGTCTCTGCCACCGGCTGTACAGTGGGTGTACGACTGGCAGCCGGAGCCGGGTTCTGCCGAAGAAAAGCTCTACACCGATTTTCTCATTCAGCGCGAGTGGGCCTGATGGGATTGCATATCTGCAGGTGGAACATCTCGTGACTCAGTATGCGGTGATGGGAGATCCCATCTCACACAGTAAATCCCCTCAGATTCACTCGCTGTTTGCCGAGCAAACCGGCGAGGACATGCACTACGATAAATTTCAGATAGCCGCGGCGGACTTTTCTGCCGAGGTTGCGGGTTTTTTCGAGCGCGGTGGCGGCGGACTGAATGTGACGGTTCCCCACAAAGAAGCAGCCTTTGCCCTGGCCGATTATCCGAGCCCCCGTGCAAGTCTGGCCAGAGCCGCCAATACGCTCGGCCGCGACCCGGAAGGGGGTATCTGGGCAGACAACACCGACGGGGTGGGTCTGGTGCGAGACCTCACCGACAATCATCAGCTGTCTCTGAGCGGTAAGCATATTCTGATGCTCGGTGCCGGCGGCGCGGCGCGGGGGGTATTGGCTGAACTGATCCACTGCGCACCCGCCAGTATCACCATCATGAATCGGACCCTTTCGCGGGCTGAGGAGTTGAGGACCGATCTGGCCGCACAAGGTGTGATGCACGTCAGGGCGATGAATGAACCGGGTGGCCCGCGCTATGATCTGGTGATTAACGGGACCAGTGCCAGCCTGAAAAACGAGGGCCTGCAGCTGGATGCCGCGCTCTTTGCTGCAAACTTCGTCGCCTACGACATGATGTATGGGGCTGAGGAAACTGACTTCATGAGCTGGGCAACAGCAGCCGGTGCAGGCGCGTCGCTGGATGGGCTGGGGATGCTGGTGGAACAGGCGGCGGAGTCTTTCGCATTGTGGCGGGGCAAGCGACCTGAGACCCAGCGCGTCATTGATCAGATTCGTCAATCACTCTAGCCTCTAAACTGGTGGGTGGGCTGGCCCGGCATTCGGGTTTGCCATTATCGTTTTTGCTGCGAAGTGGTGTAGCCAGAGACAATGCGAGGGGGCGCTCGAGAGACGCCCGGAGTAATATCTGTCGACGATCACTGAGAAGACCACTGAGAAGACCACTGAGAAGATCTCTGAAAAGATCTCTGAAAAAGGCTTTAAGTAAGGCGGTGAGAAAAACCCCGAGAGATCTGGCGAGCGAGGAGGTTTTCTCCAGACAAATTCTTCAGACAAAAAAAGGGGTTATCAGCAGATAACCCCTTTTCTGGTTTTTGAACCGGAAGCGTTGACTAGTGCGCCGCTTCTTCCGAATGTTCGTCATGGTGGATATCGCTTGGCCCCAGAGCGACCGCATTCCGGTCGTGTCCGCGATAGTTAAAGCGGGTCTCTTCAGTATAGGCGCCTTCAAAGGCCATCAGCCCGATGAATAAAAGCAGCACCGTCGGTGGACCAAGAATCGTGAACACCAGCGCCAGCCTTTCCCACACGACATGCATGAAGATGGCGATGATAAAACCCGCTTTCAGTAGCATGAAAAATATCACCAGCCCCCACCGCATCGCACCTTGAACTTCAAAGTAGTCGACAGCGTAGGAGAAGCCGCTGAGTACGAAGAGCAGAACCCAGATCTTATAGTAAATACCCAGAGGGTGTTGTTGTCCTTCAGCCGAAGCCATTATCGTCCTCTCTTACAGTAAGTAGAAAAATGCAAAGATGAATACCCAAACGAGATCAACGAAGTGCCAGTACAGACCGGCAATTTCAACGATTTCGTATCCTTTATTGTCGTAGTATCCGCGTTTCACCCGAAGCGCTACCCAGAGCAGGTAAATGACGCCCCCGGTAACGTGTAGACCATGAAAGCCGGTTACCATGAAAAAGACCGAACCGAACTGAGGCGCCCCGAACGGGTTACCCCAGGGTCGAACCCCTTCAGCGATCAGTTTTGACCATTCGAACGCCTGCATGCCAACGAAGGTTGCACCGAAGGCGGCGGTTATGCAGATCAATAAGAACGTTTTGGCCTTGTCTTTCTGATAGCCAAAATTGACGGCGAGCGCCATGGTGCCGGAACTCGTGATCAACACAAACGTCATGATCGCGATGAGAATCAGCGGGATCGGGTCACCGCCAAAAGACAGGGCGAAAATTTCGCTCTGTGGCGGCCACGGGTCGGTTGTCGTGACCCGCACATTCAGATATCCAATCAGAAAGCAGGAAAAAATAAAGGTGTCAGACACCAGGAATATCCACATCATGGCCTTTCCCCAGGGCACATGATACGCCTGTCGGTCGGCGCTCCAGTCATCGACCATCCCTGTCATGCCATCCTGGCTGACAGCTTGTGTAGTTGCTTCACTCATCCCAATTTCCCGTAAGTGCGATTTGGTTTGTTTAGTTTAGTTATTCAGGTGTTCGCTAATATGGCGAACAGCACGATCCAGACAAGCAGCAGGAAGTGCCAGTAAATGGTGCACAGTTGAATGCTCAGCCTTACCTCTTCGGGCTCTCCGCCTGCGGTCAAGCGTATTGCGCACTTGCTCCAAACCCAGAGACCACCGATTAAATGCAGGGCGTGAACGCCTGTCAGCAGATAGTAAAAGGCAACAGCCGGATTTGAGGACAGGTAGAACCCACCCGCCTGTAAGTGATTCCAGGTGACCATCTGAGCCACGATAAAAAGGATTGCCAGAACACCCGCACCGAAAAACGAGGTGTACAGATTTCGGGTGTCACCACGAACCACAATGTTTCTCGACCACTGGAACAGCACGCTGCTGGCGATCAGCAAACCGGTGTTGAACCACAGTTGTGCTGGCTCCGAAAGCGGCTCCCAGTCAGGTAACTCCATGCGCAAGTAGTAGCTCACCATGAAGAGAGAAAAAATGACTGTCGCAATAACTAGAAAAAACGTCAGTGCTACACGCTCGGCCGCGACGGCGAAGGTCCCTTCCGGAACCATGCCGCCGATGACGCCCTTACGTTCCCACGGCTTTTCCGTGACTGTCTTAATAAGGCCCATGTCGTTTTCCCGTTACTCCTCGTTGCCTTGAGATGACTTCGCGTCTTGCGCGGTAGCCACGTCGCTTTCCGGCATATTCTGCGGGATAAAGTCTTCCGCGGCTCCGGGGACGCTGTAGTCATAGGCCCATCGGTACACAGTAGGCAGGTTCTCGCCCCAGTTGCCGTGCACTGGCGGAGTATCAGGCGTTTGCCATTCCAGAGAGGCAGCGCCCCATGGGTTGGGGTCCGCTTTTTTGCCCCACTTCAGGCTGCCGATGATGTTGATAAAGAACAGTATCTGAGAGGCCCCCACAATCAATGCTGCGATGGTGATGGAGGAATTCAGATCCTGCGCAGACAATGGAATGAAGTCGGTATTTCCCAGTGCGTAGTAACGTCTGGGTACTCCCAGGAAGCCGAGGTAGTGCATTGGCAGATAGATCGCGTATGCACCGAGGAAGGTCAGCCAGAAGTGAACCTTCGCCAGAGCTTCGTTGTACATGCGACCACTGATTTTCGGGTACCAGTGATACAGCGCTGCATAAAGAACCAGGATAGGTGACACGCCCATGACCAGATGGAAGTGAGCCACGACGAAGTAGGTATCGGACAGCGGCAGGTCAATAACCACGTTGCCGAGGAACAAGCCCGTCAGGCCACCATGAATGAACGTGAAGATAAATCCTATGGCGAAGTACATCGGCGCGTTCAGGCGAATATCGCCTTCCCAGAGCGTGAGCAACCAGTTGTAAACCTTCAGAGCAGTCGGCACTGCAATGATCAGCGTGGTAGTCGCAAAGAAAAAGCCGAAGTAAGGGTTCATGCCGCTCACATACATGTGGTGTGCCCACACAATGAAGCTCAGACCACCGATTGCAATGATCGCCCAGACCATCATCCGGTAACCGAAAATATTCTTGCGCGCGTGTACGCTCAGAACATCAGAAACCAGACCGAAAGCGGGCAGTGCAACGATGTACACTTCTGGATGGCCAAAGAACCAGAACAGATGCTGGAACAGGATCGGGCTGCCGCCTTCGAAGTCGAGAGGAGTGCCTGCTTCAAGAACGGCTGGCATGAAGAAGCTGGTCCCCAATAGCGCATCGAAAAGCATCATGATGCAGGCGACAAGCAGTGCCGGGAACGCGAATAAACCGAGAACCGTAGCAACGAAAATACCCCAGATAGTCAGAGGCATTCTCATCAGGGTCATGCCTCGGCAGCGGTACTGTAAAATCGTGACCACATAGTTCAGGCCGCCCATGGTGAATGCCACCACGAATACGATGAGTGAGACCAGCATCAGGATAATCCCGGCGTCATGCCCGGGCGTGCCTGCCATGGCGGTCTGAGGGGGGTAGAGCGTCCAGCCGGCTCCGGTAGGACCGCCCCCGACGAAGAAGCTCGCCATTAAAATGATCACTGAGATCAGGAAGGTCCAGACTGACATCATATTCAGGAACGGGAATACCATGTCCCGGGCCCCGAGCATCAGCGGCACCATGTAATTCCCGAAACCACCCAGAAACAGTGCGGTCAGGAAGTACACCACCATGATCATGCCGTGCATGGTGACCGCCTGATAGTAGAAATTGGGATCCACAAAGTTAACGGACTCAGGGAAGCCCAGCTGCATCCGGAACAGCAGGGAAAGAACCAGCCCCACTATGCCCGTCAGAACTGCGAGACCGCCATACTGAATGGCAATGACCTTATGGTCTTGGCTCCAAACGTATTTTTCGACCCAGCTGTGGGGATGATGCATCTCCATATCTTGGTCTTGGTCGGCTAATGGTACGTAGGCCATTGTTTACTCCTAATCGATAAATTGATGCCCTGGGGCAATAAATCTAAAACTCTCTGATCTAAACCTTGCAGACTAGCGCAGCGTGTTGATGTACGCGGCCACGTCGTTAATCTCTTCCAGATCTCCCATGGCTGTTGCCATCTGGACCATCTGCTCTCCATAAGCGTCCGCCGGGTGGTTACCACGGATTCCGGCTCTGAAGTTGCTGATTTGGGTGACAAAATACCAATCGCTCATGCCGGCAAGCTTCGGCGCGTCGGTGTACCAGGTACCAGCCCCGTTATCCAGGTGACAGGCAGCGCAGTTGCGGTCGTAAATGTCATAACCGTTTGCGATGTCGCCTGCGATGGTGGTTTGTGCGGGCGTGTCCGGAAAAGTTGCGATGTATGCGGCAATGTTACGTACCGCCTCGTCTGTGGTCAGCATGTTGGCGAAGGCGGTCATCTGTGCGCCGTTGGTGTCGCCTTCTCCGCCCCGCGCGCCCTGCTTGAAATGGTTCAGCTGGCGTTCGATATACCAGGCCTGCTGGCCGGCGATCTTCGGTGCGTTCAGCATCGGATTGCCCTCGCCGTTCTGGCCGTGGCACGCGGCACATGCTGCGTACTGAGCCTGGCCGGCGGCCACATTAGGAGCAGCCAGGGCCTGAGTGTCAGCAAAGGTAGGCTGGGCCGCGATCCAGGCGTCATAGTCCGCCTGAGGCTCAACCGTGACAGAGCCGCGCATGACGAAGTGGCCGATACCACACAGTTCTTCGCACATGATGTCGTAAGTGCCTTCCTGAGTCGGGTCGAACCACAGATAGGACACCAGCCCCGGAACCAGGTCCATCTTCACGCGGAATTGGGGGACAGTGTAGTTGTGCAGCACGTCATTAGAGCGCAGCAACGCCTTGACCGGCTGATTCACCGCCAGATGCATGTTCGGGTCGTTAACGACGACATCATCCATACCGTTAGGGTCTTCCGGGTTGATGCCGAAGGGATTGGTTTCGCTCACGAAGCCGGTGTCAGCGGTGCCGAGAATGCCATCAGCGCCGGGGTAGCGGAACTGCCACTGCCATTGCTGGCCAAGCACCTCATATTCCAGGGCGTTTTCAGGGGGCGTTACAAAACTCGCCCAGACAAACAGGCCCGGGGCAAGCATGGCGACGACTCCGACGGTCGTGAAAATGGACAGCTTGGCTTCCAGACCGGCATTTTCAGGCTCGTAAACCGCCTTGTGCCCGTCCCTTTGCCTGAACTTCCAGATGCAATAGGCCAAGAACACATTACATGCGACGAACACAAAGCCGGTCACCCAGAAAGTGATATTGATGGTGAAGTCGATGGACCCCCAATCTGTGGCGATATCAGTGAACCACCAGGGACTGGCAAAGTGAAAGATGATTGATCCGACGACCAGAAGAAAAATAACGACCGCTAAAGCCATGAAACCGAATTCCTTCTATAAGTGATGTAATCTCGGCCCTGCGTCGCACCGCTGACCAAAGGATCAGCGCAGCGCTCTGCCGGGCAGGATTTGCTTTAATTTCTGTGTCATTTGAATGACTCGCCCGAGCGCCACAGAGCAAGCTGTTGGCAAACTCAAAACGTGCGTCGATTCTGAATGACCGTCCTAATTATTGTTGTTCACTTGGGTGGGGTATATCCGCAGCCAGACTCCGTTTCATGCGGGCGTAAAACCCCCGATAAATCCTAGCTTTATGGCACACCTCAAGTGGGGGCCATGCTATAGAAAAATGCCTTTTCTAGCAAGGTTTTAGTGCCCCAAAACCCTTGAAAACAGGGCTTTAGTCGAGCGTTTTTGACAGGAAGCTGTCAGCTTCAAATGGGTTTCGAGAATAGCACTAACAATCAATCGAAAAATCTGTAAAATTCACGCCCTGACCTCGCCGGCAACCGGTCCGTGCGTCCCGGCCTGTAGCAAGCTGGAGAAGACGCGGCCGGGACAGTCGCAGACCCGGCACGGTCAGTTGCCGAATCCGATTACCCTTTGCCGAGCCAAGCAGTACGCAATGACCGACATTACCACCCAATCAACCGCCAGCTGGCGGGACTACTACGAGATGTGCAAGCCCCGCGTGGTGATGCTCATGATTCTGACGTCTCTGGTTGGCATGCTGTTGGCGGTGCCCGGCATGGTGCCGGTCGACATTCTGATTCTCGGCAATCTGGGGATCGCGCTGGTCGCCGGATCGGGCGCAGTGGTCAATCACCTGATTGACCGCAAGATCGATGTGGTCATGAAGCGCACCCATAACCGACCAATTCCTCAGGGTCGGGTTGACCCCTTGCAGGCCGGTATCTTTGCTGCCGTGATCGGTCTGGCCGGCATGGCGATTATGATGATCTGGGTGAATCCGTTGTCGGCCTGGCTGACGCTGGCGTCATTCGTCGGCTACGCCTTTATCTACACCGGATATCTGAAACACGCCACGCCGCAGAACATTGTCATCGGCGGGCTCGCCGGGGCGATGCCGCCGCTGCTCGGATGGTCAGCAGTTACCGGCACGATCGAAGCAGATGCCGTCGTGTTAGTGCTTATTATCTTCGCCTGGACGCCTCCTCACTTCTGGGCGTTGGCTATCCACCGCAAGGAAGAGTACGCCAAATCCGGGATTCCCATGCTGCCCGTCACGCACGGGGAGCGGGTGACGAAGATCCACATCCTGGTGTACACCGTCATCCTTGTGCTGATCAGCGTGTTTCCGTCCCTGACCGGTTCCAGCAGCCTGTTTTATCTTGCCGCGGCGGTCGCGCTCGGCGCGGGTTTTCTGTACTGGTCCGTCAAACTGATGCGCAGGCCCGAGCCCAGCACGGCGATGGACACGTTTAAATATTCGATTGTGTATCTGGCGCTGCTCTTCATCGCTCTGGTAGTCGACCACTATCTGTTCTGACCGGAGGAAGACTCCGTGCAACTGTCCCGCAATTCAAAGGTCTCTTTTGCCGCTTTTGTCGTGTTCGACCTGCTGCTGGCCTACTGGCTGATCACCCTGTTTCAGGCGCGCGATGAGGTTGAGACTATTAATGCGCTCAATGCGCTCGGCGCGATCGAATATCCGGACCCCTACCGTCTTACCCCCTTTCAGCTGAGCGATCAGGACGGTGACCCGTTTCTGGTTGAGGATTTTGCCGGGCAGTGGTCACTGGTCTTTTTTGGTTTCACTTCCTGCCCGGATGTCTGTCCGATCACTATGTCGGAGCTGGCTCAGGCTCACCGGGCAATCACGGAGTTACCGGATTTGCCTGACCCGCAAGTAGTGTTCGTTTCAGTGGATCCGGAGCGCGACAGTAGACAGGCTGTGAAACGCTATGTCGAGCAGTTCAACACGGATTTCATTGGTCTGTCCGGATCCGAAGCGGGTATTGGTGCACTGGCCAAACAGCTGTTTGTCGCTTTCAGTAAAGTGGATCAGGCTGACATGGCCCCCGGCGAGACGGGTCATGAGTCACACATACCCGATGGCGGCGTGACGGCAGATGGCTACATGATCAATCACAACATCCACGTTTCACTGGTGAACCCGGAAGCAGAGCTGGTGGCGCTGATCAGGCCGCCGGTGCGGCGTGAGTCTCTGGTTCAGGCATATTCTCTGCTGATCAACGACTAGCGTTCGCTGCGTTTTTCGTTGACTGCTGCTGTGGCCAGCCTGTGTCCGTCTGTTCGTTTAATCCCCGGCGTCTTCCCCGGATGCAACGCGTCCTGTACCGAGTGATCTGTATGATGTTTCTTGTAGGTAGCTGCTGGTAGGAAGTTACTGGTACGAGTTACTGATACGAAGCAGCTTGCATGAATTTGCTTGTATAAGTTTTTGCAAACGGCTCGCCCTCACCCGAGGGGTTCCGGGCGCTCTACCAGCGGTGTTCAGTTGCCGATACGCGGCTTCAGCAGCGAAGCCGCGAACAGCGCTGCGGCGCATACGACGATCGTCGGCCCGACCGGTGTGTCGAGCTGAAACGCTCCGGCCAGACCGGTCAGCACTGAGAAAATGCCGATGGCGATCGCCAAAAAGGCCATTTTTTCCGGGGTTTTGGCGAATCTTTGCGCAGTAGCCGGCGGAATGATGAGCAGGGAAGTAATGAGCAGAACGCCGACAATTTTCAGCGCCACCGACACCGTCAGCGCAGTCAGCCCGATCAGCATCAGCCTGGTTCTTTCTACGTTGACCCCTTCTACTTCAGCCAGTTCGGCATGCACAGTCGTGGATAACAAATCGTTCCAGAACCGAAAAATAGCCAGACCGGCAGCGGCGGCAATGAGCAGAATCCAGTTCAGGCTCCTTTGATCTATGGTCAGCAGATCGCCAAACAGATAGGCCTCCAGATTCACTCGCGCGCCGTCGGTGAGGGCGATGAACACCATGCCGACGGCAAGCGAACTGTGCGCGAGAATGCCAAGCAGGGTGTCCATCGAGGCGAGCGCTCGCTTTTCAAGCGCTGCCAGTAAGGCAGCCAGCACCAGCCCGCTGACCAGAATGCTGAATTGCGGGTCGCTGCCGGTTGCCAGACCGATAGCGATACCCAGCAACGCGGAATGTGCCAGCGTGTCGCCAAAAAAAGACATGCGGCGCCAAACAATAAAGCAGCCGAGCGGCCCGCAAACACAGGCCAGAGCGATGCCCGCGGTTAGGGCGAACAGGAAAAAATCTGTGCTGAGCAGTGCAAGCATGATCTAGTCCTCTGCCGGCTCTGACTTGACGTTGCCGCTGATGTCATGCTCGTGGTTGTGATGGTGGGTATAGACCGCGAGCTCTTCCGAGACGGACGCACCGAACAGCTCCAGAAACGCCGGATCACTGGACACATGTTCCGGCTCTCCGTGGCAGCAAACGTGATGATTCAGGCAAACCACTTCATCGGTCGCGGACATCACCAGATGCAGATCGTGAGAAATCATCAGCACACCGCAGCCGCTTCGATCCCGGATTTCACCGATCAGGCGGTAGAGCTCCGCCTGCCCGGCAAGATCGACGCCCTGTGCCGGCTCGTCGAGGATCAGCAGTTGCGGCTCGCCCAGCATGGCCCGGGCCAGCAGCACGCGCTGCAGCTCTCCGCCGGAAACGGTTGCGAGCTGCTGATCCTGCAGGTGCTCGATGCGCAGCACGGTGAGCGCAGCGGCAATGGCCGGTTCAGTGGCGCGCTGGCTGAGGCTCAGAAAGCGCATAACCGTCAATGGCAGAGCAGGATGCAGGGCGATGCGTTGCGGCATGTATCCCACAGTCAGGCCGTCCTTGCGGGCGACCGTGCCCTGCTGCACGTCAATCAGCCCGAGCAGCACTCTCACCAGAGTTGTCTTGCCGGCGCCGTTAGGCCCGATCAGAGAGACCACCTTGTTGGGAGGGATCGTCAGATTGACGCCCTGCAGCACCGCCTGGCCGGCGAGGCGCAGACCTACGTCTGTGGCGGTAATAAGAGGCTCTGATTGGTCTGGCGAGGCTGACACGTTGCTGGCTCTCAGGCTTGTTGGCGGTTAAGGCGACGCATGTCCGTCATGTCGGCAGCCGGTTTACCGGCCCGGGCACCTGACCGGCGAAGGCAAGACGCTGAACAGTGGCAGAAGCCGTGGCGTCATGACCGGGATGCGGACAATGGTATATCATAGCAACGAAGTCAATCGCGGCGCCGGGTAATTTGCTGGACTTGTGCGCCGCGCCTCCCCGGCGTCTGTTTGCCCCGGGTCATCAGGCCGGTCCGGTGCCGACCTGATCTCTCACCAGCCTTCAGGAAACCAGCCTTCAGGAAAAAGGTGTCAGCGAGCTGCTCCAGGAAAAACCATGTCACTGCGCCTTCGTCTGTCGTCCATTTGCTTAGTTACGCTCAGCTGCGTCGGTGCTCTGCTGTGCGCCCCGGGCCTGCGCGCTGAGCCGAGGGTGCTGACCACTGTCAAGCCGCTTCAGTTTATCGCCGAAGCCATTGTCGCCGGCGAGGGTTCGGTGGCCTCTCTGATTACGGGAACCGATTCGCCGCATCATTTCAGCCTCTCGCCCACCGACCGGCTGAGTATTGACCGGGCTGACCTGGTGCTCTGGATCGATCCCGCGTTTGAAGTCAATCTGCAGGATCTGTTTACGCGCCTGGCCGCTGAACAATCCGGGCTGCTGCTAACGGCCTCCCGGCTCGAAGGGATGACGCTGCGTTATTACGAAGACGGGTCGCTCGATCCGCACCTCTGGCTGAGTCAGTCCAATGCCCTGCTTATTGCCGAGGCGCTGGCCCGCGAGCTTGTCGCGCAGTATCCCGATAAGGCCTCTCACTATCAGGCGGCGCTGGCCCGCTTTCGTAACGCAAGCGATGACTTTGTGCGGCGCACCGGAGCGCGAGTTGATGCGCAGCGGGCGTCTGCCTATCTGGTCTATCATGATGCCTTCAGCTATCTGGAAGCTGATCTGGGCGTGCGTCACAGCGCCAGTTTGGTGGCGGATCCTGACGTGGTGCCGGGTATGCGCGAGATGCTGCGCCTGCGTGAGACTGTGCGTGCGACTCCGCCCGCCTGCATCTTACTGGAGCCAGAGACCTCCGACGCTCTGGTGGACACGGTGTTGCGTGATCACAGCCCCCGCCGTATCACGCTGGATGTACTGGGCAGCGACATGCCGGGGGGTACGTCTGCCTATCACCAGCTGCTGGAGCGGCTGATTGACGGGTTCGCGACCTGTGTTAACTGACACAAGAAGGACTGATCGATGACGAGTGCGAAAGAACTGATTCTGGTAGACGGGTCGTCCTATCTTTTCCGGGCTTTTCACGCCCTGCCGCCGCTGGTCAATAGCCGCGGTCAGGCTACCGGCGCGGTCAAAGGCGTCATCAATATGATCCGCTCACTGATCAAATCGCATCCTGACGCCAACATTGCCATAGTCTTTGACGCCAAGGGCAAGACGTTTCGCAATGAGATCTATGGCGAATACAAGGCCCATCGCCCGCCCATGCCGGATGAGCTGCGCAGTCAGATCGAGCCGATTCATGACATTATCCGGGCCATGGGCCTGCCGCTGCTGATCATTCCGGGCGTTGAGGCAGATGACGTGATCGGGACGCTGGCTCACCAGGCCACCGGGCTGGGTCAGAAGACGCTCATTTCAACCGGCGACAAGGATCTGGCACAGCTGGTGAATGAGCACATCACTCTGATGAACACCATGACCAGTGAAGTGCTGGATATCCCTGGCGTCGAAAAAAAGTTTGGCATCGGCCCCGGTCTGATTGTGGACTACCTGGCGCTGATGGGAGACAAGGCGGACAACATTCCGGGAGTCCCCGGAGTCGGCCCGAAGACGGCGGTCAAGTGGTTGCTGGAATACGGCTCCATGGAAGGCATCATTGAGAACGCGGCATCCGTAGGCGGCAAAATCGGAGAGCGCCTGCGGGAGAATCTCGATCAGTTGCGGCTGTCGCATGAGCTGGCGACTATCAAGCTGGACGTGGAGCTTGAGGTGGAGATTCCCGAGCTGGTGCATGGCGAAGCGGACGAGGCGGCGCTTTACGATCTGTTCTCGGTCATGGAGTTTAAAACCTGGATCAGGGAACTTGAGGAAAAAGGCGTCACCGGCGCTGGCCGGGATGAAGCCGGAGACCCGGCAGCGAATCAGGGAGAGCGAAAGGCAGGCAACCAGACAGAGGGTGATACAGAGCCCAAGGGCACCGCGGCGCAGGCCGCGGCCGAACCTCTCTCGGTGACGCCTGCGGAGATCCGCTACCAATGCATCACCGACAGGGAGTCACTCGACAAGCTGCTGGCGGCGCTGCAGCAGGAGATGGAGCGGGCGGGCCGCAACGCGCGCTTTGCCCTGAGCGTAGAGTTTGACGGCGATCATTTCCTCAGCACCCGCCTGCTCGGCATCGGACTGAGTTACCGGCTCGGCGAGGCGTACTATGTCCCCGTTGGTCATGCCTCGGCAGAGGAGCAGCAACTGTCCGCTGATGAAGTGCTCGCTGCGCTCAAACCCGCACTGGAAAATGCTGAGATTGCAAAATCAGGCTACGACCTCAAGACGCAGCGACATGTGCTGCAGAACCTCGGCATTGATCTGCAGCCGCTGAAGTCCGATGTGCTGCTGGCCTCTTACGTGCTGAATTCGGTGGCGGTCAAACACAAGCTGCCCGACATCATTCGCTATTACCTGGATCTGGATCCGGTCGACCTTGAGTCGCTGCAGGGCAAGGGGCGCGGTAAGCTCGCTCCGGCGGAAATCAACCTGCCTGACTACAGCGAGTATGCCTGTCAGCGCGTTGACTGCATTAACCGTCTGGCCCTGAGCCTGGAGCATGACATGAAAGCGGCGGGCGAGCTGGCAGGGCTGTATCGCTATTACGAAGCGCCCCTGATTTCAGTGCTGCAGCAGGTGGAGCGCAACGGGATTCTGCTCGATGCCGGCGTGCTGGAAAAGCAGAGTGCGGAGCTGGCTGAACAGCTGGAGCGCATTCAGACTCAGGTGTTTGCCCTGGCGGGTGAGGAATTCAATCTGTCCTCACCGAAGCAGCTACAGAGTATTTTTTACGAGAAGCTCGAACTGCCTGTCCTGAAGAAAACCAAAACCGGGCAGCCCTCAACTGCTGAGCCGGTGCTGCAGGAGCTGGCACAGGACTATGAGCTCCCGCGTCTCATTCTGGAACATCGCTCGCTCAACAAGCTGAAGTCCACATACACGGACAAGCTGCCGCTGGAGGTCAATGCAAAGACGGGCAGGATTCACTCGTCATTCCAGCAGGCCGTGGCGGCAACGGGCAGACTGTCTTCCAGCGATCCGAACCTGCAGAACATTCCCATTCGCACCGCAGAGGGCCGACGGGTGCGACAGGCTTTTGTGGCCGGCGCCGGCTACCAGCTGCTCGCCGCAGACTACTCGCAGGTGGAACTGCGAATCATGGCGCATCTGTCACGTGATCCCGGGCTGCTCACCGCATTCACCAGCGATCAGGATGTGCACCGGGCCACAGCAGCCGACGTCTTTAACGTGAGTCTCGAGGACGTCAGCGCTGATCAGCGCCGCTCGGCCAAGGCCATTAACTTCGGTCTGATCTACGGAATGTCCGCCTTCGGGCTGGCCAACCAGCTGAATGTCTCCCGCGGCGAGGCGCAGGAATATGTCGACAGATACTTTGAGAAGTATCCGGGCGTGCGCGGATACATGGAACAGACTCAGGCGCTCGCCGATGAAAAGGGCTATGTGGAAACCCTGTTCGGCCGGCGGCTTTATTTACCTGACATCCATGCGGGAAATGCCATGATCCGCAAGGCGGCCCAGCGAACCGCGATCAATGCACCGATGCAGGGGACGGCTGCTGATATCATCAAGCAGGCCATGATCGATATTGCCAACTGGCTGGAGCAGGATCCGATTGATGCGCGCATGATTCTGCAGGTTCACGACGAGCTGGTGTTTGAGGTCAAAGAAGATGACGTGGCGCTGTTGAGTGAAGGAGTCAGATTCCGCATGGCTTCCGCCGCTGCACTGGACGTGCCGCTGGTGGTCGATGTGGGTGTCGGGGATAACTGGGATGAGGCTCACTGATCGCCAGATTCAGGCCTGTCACTGGCTGCTTCTTCGGTGAACCACTGCGACAGCTGATCGCGGGCCCGGTCGATGCCGGTGCCTTTATGCGCTGAGAACAGCTCCACCCGAACCAGCGTTTTATCCTGTAATTCCTTCTTCACTTTTAAAAGCGTGTTTTGAGCCGCGCCCCGCTTCAGCTTGTCCGCCTTGGTCAGCAGCAGTAAAACCGGCAGCCCGGACTGGACAGACCAGGAGACCATCTGCTGATCGAACTCTTTCATGGGATGCCGGATGTCCGACAGAACGACCAGGCCCGCCAGCGTCTCCCGCTCGCGCAGATATTTTTCCAGTTCACGCTGCCACTTGTCCTTGACGGCCAGCGGCACCTTGGCGAACCCGTAACCCGGCAAGTCCACCAGATAACGGCCACTCTCAACTTCAAAAAAGTTGATCAGCTGGGTGCGTCCCGGCGTCTTGCTGATCCGTGCCAGCGCTTTCTGGCCGGTTATCGCATTAATCGCGGAGGATTTGCCGGCGTTTGAGCGCCCGGCAAAGGCGATTTCGGCCAGGCTGTCCCCGGGACAGCCGGCAAGCCGGTCGGCACTGGTGGTGAAATGGGTCTGGTTAAAATTCATCAAAAATCAACACGTTCCGATGCTTTCGTGCGTAGTGTCGCTGCGTCTATTACGCTATAATCCATACACGTTTTCGTGGGCGATGTGGAGAAACGCAGCGAAATCGCTCAGCGGAGCCCGTTGGCTATGGACTTCGGACCGCTGCAGTTCGGCCAGGGCGTATCATACCCTTGCTGGCCGCGTATCCCACAGCGCCCAGGGCATATTTCCGCAATTGAGAATTAAGTTGAGGTTTTCAGGAACACCCATGAGTAAGCACGTATTTGTAATTGTCACTGCACTTTTCACCGGTTTGCTTGCCGGCTCTGCCTTCGGTCAGGGCGACGCAGCGGCGGGTCAGGCAAAATCAGCACTCTGCGCGACCTGTCACGGCGCCGACGGCAACAGCGCCATTGCGATGAACCCCAAGCTGGCGGGGCAGAATGCCAGCTATCTCGTCAAGCAGCTGAATGACTACAAGTCAGGCGCACGGGTAAACGCCACCATGGCGGCGATGGCAGCCGGGCTGTCGGATGAAGACATCGCGGATATTGCGGCCTGGTACTCCTCGCAGCAGCCTACCCTGCAGGGGGCAGACCCTGCCTCGCTGGAGCTCGGCGCCTCGCTGTATCGCGGTGGCAACAAGGAGCTGTCAATTGCCGCCTGCTCTGCCTGTCATTCCCCCTCAGGCCAGGGCAATGGCCCGGCCGGATTCCCGGCTCTGGGCGGTCAGCACCCTGAATACACCCTGCTGCAGCTGAAAGCATTTCGCTCCGGTGAGCGGGCCAACGACAACAGCGCCATGATGCGCACCATCGTCGAACGTCTCACCGATTCTGAGCTGGAAGCCCTGGCTAACTATGTGTCAGGCCTGCATTAAGCCTGCATTCATCAGCAGAAGCTGAAAGTGGCCCCATCGGCTGGAAGTCATATCGTCCGTCGAGGGTCAACAGCCCGCTGAACGCGGGCTGACGCCGGGCCTGGCTGGAGGGGCTGCTGGCGCTGAGAGCGCTGCAAGAATGGTTGAAAGAACGGTTGAAAGAACGGTGGGAAGCACAGTTAAAAGTATGGTTGAAAGTACGGTGGAAATAACGGTGGAAAGTACGGCGGAGAGTCCGAAACCACTCAGCACAGACTGAAAAAGCGGATTGATCGACAGCGACATTGACCGGTAAAGTCTGTACCCAGAACACCCATTTAGCAAAACGACGAAATAACCCAGGAACCGATTCGGTACCGAAATAGCAAACGATAAAGGATTCGCAAAATGATCAAACGTACCTTGCAGATTGCATTATTTATCAGCCTGCTGCCCGTGGCGCCTTCCAGCTTCGCGCAGATCGAACGTTATGTTGCCGGCACGCACTACACTGAGCTGCCTAACCCGGTGAATACGCGGGATGCCTCCAAAGTCGAGGTGCTGGAAGCCTTCTGGTATGGCTGCTCCCACTGTTTTCGCTTTGAGCCCCTGCTGACCGCCTGGGAAGAGAGCGCGCCTGACGATGTGGATGTCGTGCGTTTTCCGGCTCTGTGGAACAATCTGATGAAAATCCACGCGCAGGTGTACTACACCGCTGAAGCACTGGATAAGCTGGATGTACTGCACACGCCGGTGTTCAACGCCATCAACCTGCAGGGCAACCGACTGCAGAACGAGCGCCAGATCGGCTCGCTGTTCGCCGAGCATGGCGTGACCGCCGAGGATTTTGAGAAAGCCTTTAATTCATTCTCGGTCAGAACCAAGGTGAATCAGGCTGAGAAGCGCATGCAGGATTATCAGATTCGCAGCACACCCAACATGATCGTGAACGGCAAGTATCTGGTGACTACCGGACAGAATGTGCCGACTCAGGAAGAAATGCTGGAAGTGGTCGAGTTTCTGGTGGAAAAAGAGCGCCAGATGCTTGGCTCTTCAGGCGAATAAGACGCCCGGACGCCAAGAATTGCCGTGAAACAGCCCCGGATAATCGGGGCTGTTTCGTTTGTGGCGAAAGAAACTCGGTTCCCCGTTGCCTTCCTGAGGCCTGCTCACGTCCCTTCCTGCCTCATCCTGCCCCTTCCTGCCCCGTCGTGGCCTATTTCACTCTCGCCCCGCGCGGTGGGCTGATTGACATCGCCGGCCACGACTTTGCCGGCCGCCACAGGTCGAAAAAACCCCGCCTTTGTTAGAACTATTTTCGGCCTGCCTCAGTCCTAATGGCTTGGAATTCATGAATTTTTCAGTCTGCTGGCCTGATCCCGGTACCGGCACAGCGGCTGTCGGGCCTTGGCGGTAATCGCCCCGGGTTCCGGATCGACCCTGGACACAACGCGCACAACCATGACAAGCCTGCTCGATCAGATCAGTCACCGCCTTCCTCGCGGCATCAGAGAGGCACTGCTGGGCAACAGCCGGCAGGACCTGCTCAGCCGTGTAACGGACACGCTGGTGGTGTTCGGTGATGAACTGCTGCACGCAGAAAGCAGGCGAAGTCACAGAATTGCCCCCGCTGACCGTTCTTCGACAGAGGGAAACATCGATGCGGCTGCCGTTGCCGAGGCGGCAAAGCACCTGCTTGCGGCAGCTGACTCTGAGTGCTCGGTCCTGTTACTCCTGGCGCCTTCTGAATTTTTAGCCACCGAGCAGCACATGCCGGGCTTGAGCGGGGCCAACCTGATTTCTGCCATTACCTTGCAGCAGGAAACCATCCTGCCTGCCTGTGACGAGGCGCTCGCGCTGGCTGTGTCTGATGGCGGCACTGACGGGAACAGGTTGGCGCTGTGGATCCGGCAGGCCCGCCTGACAGCCCTGTTTGACGCATTTACCAGTCAGGGTCTGGCGCTTGCGGCCCTGGCGCCCAGAACGCTGGCGCTGATGCAGTCTGCGCAGGCCTGCCTGCTGCTGGATGATGACGGCCGTGACACCACGTTCATCCGCACCCGGGGGGGAGTACTGGAACAATGGTTACAGATACAGAACGCCGAGCTTGGCGAGCCTGCTTTTGCCGAACAGTGGCAGGAACAGCTGGCCGCCTTTGAAGCGGAAACCAGGCAGACGCTCACTGCCGCGCAAGACTATGCGGTGGATCAACCCCTGGCGGTGGAGCCGGCATACGGATTTTTCCCTTCAGGTGCGCTGACCGTCAGCAGACAGCGCACGCAGCGCAGACAGCTGAAAATTGCGGCTGGTCTGCTGGTCGGGCTGCTGGGCCTTGCGGCTTCACCGTTTCTGGCCCAGAGCTTTGAGCTGCAGATGGCCAATGCCCGGCTCGAGTCCAATCGCGAACTGTCGGTAGAGGCCCGGCAGGACCAGGCGGTGGTGGTCGAGTTTGAAAATCGCTGGGGCGCCATCAATGAATTCCCTCAGCAGAATGTGGCTGCCGCCATGTTCCGTCTGCAGGAGGTGCTGGCCGGTGAGCAGCTGTCTTCACTGGAGCTGTCAGAGGGTCTGATTCGCATTCAGGGTACCAGTTCCGACCCGCAGGCAATTCTGCAGCGACTGGAACAGGACCCGCTGTTTACCGAAGTGGTGTTTTCGCGGGCGACCAGTAACACCCGCTATTACATTGATCTGCGCTTGGCCACGGTGAACTTCGAGGCCTACCGGGTGCGCCATTTTCCCGATGAGACATAAGGGTTTGAGCGATGGCTGTTAGCGCAAGAGAGCAAAGGATCCTGATTCTCGCCGGGCTGGTGGGGGCGGTGTTTGTGGTAACGCAGATTGTGCCGGCGGTACAGGGGCTGTATCAGCGTCGCAACGCCGAGATTGAAACCGTGCTGCTCGCGGTGGAGCGTGAAGCGCGCCTGATCGAGGATTCTCTGCTGTGGCGCGACCGTCGCATTGAGGCCGAGGTGCAGCAGACTCAGGTTGAAACCCAGATCTTCAGTGGGGCAACCATTCCCCTGGTGGAGGCGAACCTGCAGCGTGACCTGTCCAAGCATGCCCGTGATTCAGGCCTCAGCGTGAGCTCCACCCGGCTGGCGGACAGCCTGCAGGCGGATGACTGGCTGATGGTCAGCCAGGAGATGTCATTCCGGACTGATGATGCCGGTAACACCATCACATTCCTGAGGCTGCTTGAGAACTCTGAGCCCCGTCTGCGGGTCCGGGATTTCAGCCTCAGCCGCAGTCGCAATCAGTACAACGGCTCGATCACCGTCGTGGGGTTTGCAGAAAACATGAGCCGGGGAGATGGGCAATGACCGACAATCACGCGGCTGATATCCCGGCGATGGGTCCGATGACTGAAGCGTCGTTTCAGATGACGCTGTCGGTTTTCAGTCAGCTGCTGGAGCCGGTCGGTATTGCACCGGCACTGGACTTTGACAGCAGTGGCCGGCTGCTGTGCAATCAGCTGCCCGACCTGGCGATGCGGACACGGATCCGGTTTATTGTTGACCGTTTGGTTCGTTTTGAGCTGAGCAGTGACGAAGAGGTCAGACGTCTTCTCAAGCACTGGCGCGCAGAACTGTCACCCCAGCTTGAAGGGTCGGAAGAAGAGGATTTTGTATCGGGCTTCGAAGATGATGAGGCACTGCTCGATATGGCGTCAGACGCGCCCATTATCCGGCTGGTGAATCACCTGTTCGCCCGCGCGCTGGATCTGAATGCCAGCGACATCCATTTTGAGCCTAACGAGCACTCTCTGAACGTGCGCTGCCGGGTTGACGGCATCATGACCCGGATTGAAAAGCTGCCGGTGAAAATTCATACCGCCGTGGCCTCTCGTCTGAAGCTGATGGCGAGGCTTGATATTGGTGAAAAGCGCCTGCCGCAGGACGGGCGAATTGATTACCAGCTGGGCAGCAATCAGCTGGACATGCGGGTCTCTACCCTGCCCGGCGTGCACGGCGAATCGGTGGTGCTGCGTATTCTTGATCGCAGCGACACGGCCGTAGCGCTCACTGCACTTGGCATGCCCGAAAGTATTCTCAAACAGTATCAGGGGGTGATTACCCAGCCTCACGGCATGATTCTGATCACCGGGCCGACCGGTAGCGGCAAGACCACGACGCTGTATGCGACGCTGGAAAAGATCAACTCCGAGAAGCAGAAGATCATCACCGTGGAAGACCCGGTGGAATACCAGCTTGATGGCATTACCCAGATTCAGGCCAACGCCAGCATCGGACTGAGCTTTGCGGCGGGGCTGCGCTCGATTGTGCGTCAGGATCCGGACGTGCTGATGGTGGGCGAGATTCGCGACCATGAAACCGCCGAGATTGCCATCGAGTCGGCGCTCACCGGTCACCTGGTGTTTTCCACCCTGCACACCAATGACGCTGCCGGTGCGGTTACCCGCCTGCAGGATATGGGCGTGGAAGGGTACCTGATCAGTTCCAGTCTGCTGGCGATTCAGGCCCAGCGGCTGGTCCGCCGGGTCTGCACCGACTGCGCAAGCACTGGCCCGATCAGTGCGGATGAGCTGGCGGTGCTGCAGATTACCCGTGAGCAGTGCCCGGAAATCAACCGGGGACAGGGCTGCGAATCCTGCGGGCACACCGGCTATCGCGGTCGTGTGGGGCTTTACGAGCTGCTGTTGATGAGTGATGCCATTCGCCATCACGTGGCGTCGGGCGCCGATGCCAATGTGATTCGCAACGAGGCCATCAGCGCTGGCATGCGGACGCTGCGCGAGGATGCGCTGGACAAGCTCAAAGCCGGTCTGACCACACCGGAAGAAGTCGTGAGGGTGACGCGAGCCCTATGAGTTCACTGCTTTTCAAATATCAGGCTTTTGATCAGGCCGGCAGGGTCGAGAACGGGCAGCTCAACGCGGAATCCGAGCGGGAGGCGGTGCGCATCCTCAAAGGCCGCAAGCTGACACCGGTAAAAATTCACCAGACGCGGCCCGGTACGGAGTTGCTGCGCCGTAAGAAGATTTCCAACGCGGATCTCCTGGATTTCACCAGCGGTCTGTGCACCCTGGTGGAAGCCCGGGTCCCGCTCGACAAGGCCCTGCGTCTGCTGGACGGCATCACGGAATCGGCCGCCATGCGCGAGCTGGTGCTGCAGCTGCTCAAGGACGTCAAAGAGGGGCGCAGTCTGGCCGAGGCCATGGAGTCCCATCCGCAGGTGTTCAGTAAGATGTACGTGAACATCGTGCGCGCCGGCGAGGAAGGCGGCATTCTGCATGAGCTGCTGCCTGATCTGGCTGAGTTTCTCGATACTTCGGCCCGAACCCGGCAGGCGGTCATTTCCGCCATGATCTATCCGACGGTGTTGCTGATTACCGGAGTGATCTCGGTATTCCTGCTGCTGGTTTTTGTCGTGCCTCAGTTTGCGCTGATGTTCGAGGATGCCGGCACCGAGATTCCGGCATCAGCGGCCTTCCTGCTGGGGCTGAGCGATTTTCTGCAAAGCTACGGCTATCTGTTTGTGGTCGCACTGGTGCTGGCCGTGGTCGCCTGGCGCCGGCTGGATCAGGAGCTGGCGACCAAACTGAAAAAAGACCGTTTTCTGCTGTCTCTGCCTATTCTGGGCAGCCTCATTCTGTTTCGCGAGTGCGCGGTATTTGCCCGCACTCTTGGCGCGCTGTTAGGGGCAGGTATCCCACTTATCCGCGCGCTGCGGGTTTCCCGGGAAGTGGTCGGAAACGCGGTGCTCGGCGTCAGTCTGGACCGGGTCGAAGAGGATGTGCGCGGTGGCGCCGGCCTTGGCCTGTCGCTGGAAAAAACCGGTCAGTTCCCGACTCTGCTGCACCAGCTCGTTGCGGTGGGCGAGGAGTCCGGTCGTACTGCGGATATCCTGCTCAAGTCGGCGGTGACCTTCGACACGCAGGTGCGCAATCAGATGTCCTCACTGGTGGCGGCCCTGCAGCCGGCGCTGATTATTTTTCTCGCCATCGCAGTCGGTGGCATCACCATCACCATGTTGTCCGCTGTGTTCAGCATGAATGCTGTGGAGTTTTGATCATGAATCTGGAGAAGCCCGTGAACTGTTTTATCTTCAGTCGAACGCTGGGCCCTGTCAGGCCAGCCCGACCGGCATCAGCGAGAACCTGTCTGGGGCTCTGTCTGGCACTGGCGCTGGTGTCCTGCACGACGCTGGAACCACGCAATCCACCGGCCACCGCCAGCGCCGTCAGCCCGGTTCCGGCCCGCCCTGCCAGTCAGCCTGCAGCGGTCATCCCCGTGCTGGAAACCGCCAGCTCCGCCGAGCAGCAGGCGCTGATTGACGCCATCAATCGCGATGGTCAGGCCAACGATTTCAACGGCTTTCGTGAGCCGGTGCCCGCTCCGGAAGTGGCCGACGGCGATGATGTGGTGGAACTGAATTACGAGCAGGCCGAGCTGCGTCTGGTGCTGGAGGAGCTGGCCGACGCGCTGGATATTACCCTGGTGATTGACCCCAGCATCGACAGCCAGATCAGTATCCGAACCTCGCCCAATCGCCCGCTGCAGCGGGATGACATCTGGCCCCTGATCCGGCTGCTGAGCCGCGACGCCGGGGTGATTCTGGAACAGGCCGGCGAGCTGTGGAATGCGCGCCAGGTGGTGTCCAACCTGACCGCCGACATTGCCACGCCCGAGACGCTCGGCGATGGAACGGCGGCGCGCATCATGCAGGTGACACCGCTGATCTATGTATCCACCGATGCGGTGATTCAGGCGATTCAGCCCCTGCTTGAGCCGAATGGTGGTGTCAGTCAGCTGGGGAACACCAACATGCTGATTGTGTCCGGCTCCGAATACGATCTGCAGCGGGTCAATCAGTTGCTGATGCTGATCGACGCGGACCCTTTCGCCAATCAGGGCATTCACCTTTATCAGCTGAGCAACGCCAACGCCAATGAAGTGGCGGAAGAGCTGACTGAAATTCTGCAGCTCATCGAGGGCTCCGATCCTGCCTATCAGGTCAAAGGCATTGAGCGCATCAATGCGCTGCTGGTGACGGCGCCCGCCACGCGCGGGTTTGAGGAGATTTCCCGCTGGGTGCAGATCCTGGACGCTGACAGCCAGGAGCAGGTCGAGCAGCTGTTCATGTATCGGGTGAAAAATCTGGTGGCGCAGGAGCTGGCGGATACGCTGGCGGATGTGTTTGAAGAAGAGGATGAGCCGTTCCTGTCGCTGGCCGGAACGGTCGAGGAAGAGCGCAGCCAGCCGCCGCTGTTTCCGGAGGCGGGAGACAACGCGGCTGGTGGCGAAAGCCGGCCTGCACCCGAGGCCGCCCCGGCCGGGCTGCCGGTTGCCTCGGAGACGGCGGTATCGGCCAATCTCTCGGTGAAGATCGTGGCGGATGAATCCACCAACAGTCTGCTGATCCGCAGCACCGCGCGGGATTACCGGCAGCTGCTGACAACCATCAGCCAGCTGGACGTGGTGCCGCTGCAGGTCATGGTCAACGCCGTGATCGCCCAGATCACGCTTAACGATGAAAACCGCTTTGGTGTGGACTGGAGCCGCATTGCCAGTAACGCCGCAACGGACCCGATCTCCACCGCTTCCATCACCGACTTTGTTCCCAACCTCGGCGGGCTGATGTTCAGCAAAGGCTTTGTCGACGGCTCGGCGCGGGTTGAGGCGACTCTTGATGCCATTGCCGTCAACAACGATGTGCGTCTGCTGGCGCGGCCGTCGCTGACGGTGAGCAACAACCAGGAAGGGGAAATCCTGATCGGCGCCGAGGTGCCGGTTGAAGCGGGACAGTCCATTGGCACCGGCGGGGTGTCCACCACCAACATTCAATACCGATCGACCGGCATCGAGCTCTACATCACGCCGCAGATCAATGAGGACGGGGTGGTGAACCTTATCATCCGGCAGGTGCTTTCGTCGGTCGACAACAGCTCGGCCGGCGTCAACAACAACCCGGTGTTCAACAATCAGGAAATCAGCACCACGGTGGTGGTTCGCAACGGAGACAATATTGTGCTGGGCGGACTGATTCAGACCGACATTGAGTCGTTGAATACCGGCATCCCGGTCATCAACCGGGTGCCGGTGCTGGGCAACCTGTTTTCCTATCAGCAGGCGAACCAGGAGCGCCGGGAACTGTTCATCGTGCTGCGTCCGGAAATCATCAATCTGAATGCCGAGGGCGGTGTACAATATTCTGACATTCTGGATCGTTTTGAACTGGCGTCCGATCTTTTTGAAGATTTGAATATCTGAGAGCCAGAGCCAGAGCCAGAGCCAGAGCCAGAGCCAGAGCCAGAGCCAGAGCCAGAGCCAGAGCCAGAGCCAGAGCCAGAGCCGAACAAAACCGCACAAAGCTGAACGCATCAGCCGGGCAAGGGTCCGACAGAAGGCACACAGCCCAAGGCACACAGGCTGAAGAGCACGGCAACCGGAACACGACAACCGGAGCACAGAGCACAGCACGCTGACACGGAACACAGAACACGGCACCCAAAGCACCGAACACAGAATACAGAACACAGCACCCAGTCACGGAACAGAGAACACAGCACTCAGAGCACAGAACCCGCAACAGAGACCACGAAACAGAAAACACATAATCCGAAGCGCAGAATCCAGCACTCAGAACACAGAACACAGAACACAGAACACAGAAAAAGGAACCGCAACATGCAACGAACACACACACCCAAGACCGCCGCAGGTTTCACCCTGATTGAGATTCTGGTGGTGATGGCCATCATCGGCATGCTGGCGGTGATGGTTGCGCCCAACATTTTCAATCAGCAGGCCGGTGCGCAGCGCGATGCCGCCCTGTCGCAGATCTCTGCCCTGGAGGCCGCGCTGGACACCTACCGACTCGACGTCGGTCAGTATCCTGATTCGCTGGAGGGGCTGGTGGAAAACGACTCCGGCCGGGCGGCCTGGAATGGTCCCTACCTGCGCCGGGAAGTCCCGCTGGATCCCTGGGGCAATGAGTATGTCTATGACAGCGACGGTCGCGGGTTTACGCTGGTCTCCTACGGGCCCGACGGTGAGCGCGGCGGTGAGGGCGATGACGCGGATATCGGTCTCTAACCGCCCGCCGGGAACCCGCCTGCCGGCCCGCCAGCGCGGCTTTACCCTGCTGGAAATTCTGCTGGTGCTCGCTCTCCTTGCGCTGGCCAGCGTGATGGTGGTGCCCAATGTCGGCAGCCTCGATGCCCGCACTTACAGCGTGCAGCTGCGGCAGGTGAACGCTTTGCTGCATTACGCCAGGCGCAATGCGGTGATCACCGGTCTCCCTGTCAGCGCCCGGCTGTACGGGCCCTCCTTCCGCCCCGATGATGCCGATATTGCATTGGCTGACGAATTTGCCGGTGGCCAAGAGCGCGGTCAGGGGCAGAGCGCAGGCCTGTTGCAAACGCCCCAGGCCCGCTGGGAAAGTGACGGCATTGCCCTGAGCTACGAGGACAGCACGGAGCGGCTGACCGAAGTCGAGCGTTTCATCGACGTGACGTTTTACCCGGAGGGCGGCAGCAGCGGAGGCACGTTGATTTTCTCGCGGGATGACCGCCACACCCGGATCGTGATCGACCCATTTACCGGGCGCATCAGCAGCGAGGAAACCCATGCCCCGATCTGATGTCCGGCCCGCGGGCGGTTTTACCCTGCTGGAAGTCATCGTCGCGCTGGCGATCACCGGCTTCGTGCTCGGCGGGCTGTTCTCTCTGGTGGGCGGCAGCAAGCAGCTGACCTGGCGCTCGCAGGAGAGCCTGACGCGGGCCACCCAGATCCGCGCCGCGACCAATTTTGCGCTGCTGCAAAATGAGTTCGCCGACGTGGAGGAGATTCTCGAACAGGATGCCTACCGTGTCCGCCCCGGCGAGGCGCTGGAAGCACCCGAGCGCAAGACCCAGCCAACAGTGCATCAGCTGCAGGCCTACGAGATTGTTAACACAGATCGCGATGAAGTGATCGACGGGGTCCGCTGGATTCAGCTGGACCTGCCTCAGTAGGTCGGCCGCCGTGACGCCTGTCCAACCCAGACCCATCCCGCCCGCGGCGGCCGACCGGGCGGCTGGCACCCCCGCCTGCCTGTCCGCCGCCTGCCATCGCGGCTTCACGCTGATTGAGGTCATCCTCGCGCTGGCGCTGACCACGCTGCTGCTGGGGCTGCTCAGTTCCGGCGTATTTATCGTGGCCGGTGACTGGAACCGCAATGCTGATCTGCTGGATGCGAGCCTCGATGAGGCGCTCACCATCCTGCAGATCGATCGCGCGCTGCACGGCGCGTTCCCTCACAGCTACACCAACGAGGAAACCCTGTCGCGGCAGCTGTTTTTTGCCGGGGAATCTGACTATCTGGCCTGGGTGTCGACGGTGTCGCCGCAGCGCACGCCCGGGCTCACCGCCTGGGAGCTGTTCAACGTGGAAGATGAGGGGGTGTATCTGACGCTGGTGCCGGCGTTCAGCGATGACCCGAGTCTGCGCCTGCAGGAGGCGGAGCCGATACTGATCTACCCCGGTTATTCGGTGTCCTTCAGCTATCTCTATGAGGATCTCGGGGAGACCCGCGTGTGGAATCCGGAGTGGGACGGCGAAGAGCTGCTGAGTCTGCCGCTCGCCGTGTACGCCCGCTTTGAGCCGGGGAATGGCGGTCAGGCAGAGGAGTCCGCCGAGGTGCTGGAGGTCGTCGCGCGCATTCGCAACAACCTGCACCGCAGCATTCAGCCCAACACGGCGGAGCAGCGCGCCTTATGACAAACCTGCCCGGTGCAACAGCCAAAAGTCAAAAAGGGTCAGTTCTCATTATTGTGCTGTGGACGTCGGTGCTGCTGACGGTGCTGGTGACCGCGATGGCGGGCAAGGTGCGCCTTTCTGCCCGGACAGTTGCTCACAATCAGGATGTCAGCACGCACTGGGCAGCGGTCATGGGCACGGTGCATCAGGCCGAAATGGAGCTCATGCTGGAGATGATGGCGCCGCCGATTGATCAGGAGGTAGTACTGACAGAGGAAGGCGAGGCAAGAAACCCGCGCTACCGCTTCAACGGTCAGCCTCTGACGCTGCACTATCCTCAGGCTGAGGAGATGGTGGTGCGGATTTATGATCACGCCGGCAAGATCAACCTCAACCGCATACCCCGTCGCAACATGCAGATGCTGATAGAGAAACGGCTGGGCGGGCTGGATGCCGACCCGGAGCAGGTGCAGGATTTGCTAAGCGCCTGGACCGACTGGACGGACCTGAACAATCTCGAGGGGCTCAATGGCGCTGAAGAGGATTACTACCAGTCCTTGGAGCCCGGCTACTCTCCGCGTAACAATCCCGAGCTGGATACCGTGGAAGAGATCCTGCACATCAGGGGCTTTGCCGAGCTGCTGGAAGGGGTCAATCTGGAGGCTGCGTTCACCATTTACGGCAACAACCGCACCGTGAATCTCAACCTCGCCACCCGGGAGGCCATGGCCCTGCTGCCCGGGCTCGACGAGGAGCTGATCGAGAACATTCTGGCGTTTCGCGAGTTTGAGGACATCAACAATCGCGCTGAGGTCGGAGAGATTGTGCCGTTCGAAAACCTGCAGGAGCTCTCCGCGTGGATCGGCACCAACACCTCACAGATCTACTCAGTGTATGTCTATCCCGGGGCTGCCCTGAGCGAAGCGCAGCAGCTGGCACTCGAGGAGACTCAGGAATTTGTCAATCGGGACCCGGTCACGCAGGCCTACATGGAGGTGGTCGAGGCCCGTGCCCACACCACCCTGCCCCGCCTGTACAAGGTGGACCCTTACGGTTACCTGCCGGACACAGCGCCGCCGCGGGTGTATCCGGAAGATTATCTGTTCGATGCTCAGTAGTCAGTGGCAGTAGCATTGACAGTGGCTTTCGGGGCGGTGCGGCCAATGAGAACCGGCGTGACCGAGAGAGACGGAGAGACCAAGCAAGAGAGATCACGGGAGATCAAGCGAGACGGAGTGATCGAGAGAAACCAGGAGAGACCAGAAGAGACCGACAGAGACAGAGTGACCCAGAGAAGCACAAGGATTCTCAGGCAGGACAGACTCAGAAACAATAATCACCCTGAGACAGACAAAAAGAGAGACAATCCGGTAAAGACTCCCGGGGTTTTCTTGAACAGCGCAGATCAGGCTGTGAACGCGGCAAACCGTCAGCCTCAGAAATACGCATAATCACCCGAAGGCAGTCTGAAAGAGAGACAGTCAGAAAGAGAGGCAGTCCGGTAACGACTCCCGGGGTTCTCTTGAAAAGCGCAGGTCGGGCTGTGAATGCAGTAAACCGTCAGCGCTGCCGCGAGACCTGCCAGTCCGCGGCCATGGCAATCGGCCCCACCCCCTTGTTGGCTTTGACCGTCAGCTGTTTGCTGAACTTGGTCTCATACCACAGCAGACCGGTTTCATCTGCCAGTCCGCACAGCACATAGAACTCGCCGACCCGCATGGCGAAATTCTTCACCACCAGCGAGACCGTGAAGCGATCGCCTTTCTTGAAGGGCCCTTTCTCCACGCCTTCGACGTCGGTGGTGAAAAACGAGGCCATGGGTTCTTCGGCCGACTTCATGAGAGCAAAGCCGAAGGTGGCCTGGTCGACGTCGTTCAGCACTTCGACCTCCATCTCCAGCGTCACATCGGACAGCGCTTCCAGTTCGTCAAGCACCTTGCCGTCGCTGTCTTTCACCGCGAGTGAATTGATCCGGCAGTCCTGGGTCGGGCTGTCCTGCTCCTGCTCGGCCTGTTCCAGCGCTGCAGGCAGGTCATCGCGGATGGTGTTGTAGGATTTCTTGTTGTTGCAGAAATCCTCGTAGTGACCGACCACTTTGTCGCTGTCACCCATCTCCCTGATCTTGCCCTTGTCGATCCAGATGGCGGTGTCGCAAAGCTCCTGAATGTGGAACATGGAGTGGCTGCAGAACACCATGGTTTTCTGCTCGGCGCGAAACTGGTTCATGCGTTCGACGCACTTGCGCTGAAACGCCATGTCGCCCACCGACAGCGCTTCATCAATGACCAGGATATCCGGCCTCACCATGGTGGCAATGGAAAACGCCAGCCGCACGTACATGCCTGATGAATAGGTTTTGACTGGTCGGTCAATAAAGTAATCCAGCTCGGAAAATTCGATGATGTCTTTTTCCAGCTCGGCAATATTGTCGTCGGGCACCCCCAGCAGCGAGGCGTTGAGATAGATGTTGCGACGACCGGTAAATTCGGGATGAAAGCCGGCGCCCAGCTCCAGCAGCGCGGCGACCTGCCCGTTCAGCTGTACCGTGCCGCTGCTCGGCTGCAGGGTGCCCACCAGCAGTTTCAGCAAAGTCGATTTACCGGCGCCATTGTCGCCGATGATTCCGAGGCTCTTGCCGTCCGGCAGAGCAAAGGAAATGTCCGACAGCACGTGGTAGAGCTGATGGCGCGGTTTGCGCAGGATGATCTCCCACAGTCTGTCCTGCGGACTGTCGTAGATTTTAAAGTCCTTGTGCAGGTTGCTGACGGTGATGCGCGGCGTGTCCATCTACAGCACATCTCCGAAGGCGTGCCGGATGCGCATGAACAGCCAGCCGCCGACGCAGTAGCTGATCAGCGCGGTGGGCACGATGATCGTCAGATGAGTCAGGCTGACTTCGCCGAGCAGCACGATCTCCCGGTACAGGTTGATGAAGCTGTGCATGGGGTTCAGCAGAAACAGGTCCCGGACACCCTCATCCCGGATCATCGAGATGGGGTAAATCACCGGCGTGAGAAAAAACCAGATGGTGACGCTGAGCAGTACGATTTGCTGCAGATCCCGTAAAAACACACACAGGGCAGACAGGACTGCCACCAGCCCCAGAGTAAACAGGAACTGCAGCGCAAAAATCACCGGGATCAGCAGCCAGGCGACTGAAAATAGACCCTGGGTGGCAAGGTATCCCAGCAGCAGGCCGAAGCCGATGGCATGAGTTAGGTAGGGCACCGCCGCGCCAACCACCGGCAGCACCTGCACCGGAAACATTACCTTAGTAATCAGTGGTGCCTTCTCCAACAGCAGGCCAGTGGATTTGCTGAGCGCCTCGGCGAACGCGAACCAGGGCAGATAACCTATCATCATGAACAGCACAAAGCGGGTCTGGCCGAACTCTTCCGGCGCGCGTACCTGAAAAATATAGCTGAACACGAAGGCGTAGATGATGATGTGCACTACCGGGGTCAGAAACAGCCACAGCCAGCCTCCGATGGAGGCGGTGAACTGTCCGAAGAAATCCTGCCGTGTGAAGTTGTGAAACAACCGGTAGTGTGTCACTGGCGTGAATAGCCATTGTCGCAGCAGGGTGAAAAACATGGGTAGTTCGGGAATTCTTGGTCGGGCCGCTATATTCCGGCCGACGTGGGCCAGTCAGGTGGAATCTTGGAATCGCATTTAACCACGAACCGTCCTAGAAAGGCTAAAACTCATGCCGCTGAGCCTTTATACTCAGGGCTTAGAATTCGAAGCCTCAGTATCATGCCTCTGAACCCTGAACATATTCTCGTGCCCTTTGCGCCGGCTGCCCTTCCGCCCGGGCCTTGGTTGGTGTTTGCTCCGCACGCCGATGATGAAACCTTCGGCATGGGTGGCAGTCTTTTAAAGGCCAGCAAGAACGGGGTTGAGACACACGTCATTGTCTTGACAGATGGCGCATTGGGAGGAGACAGAAATGACCTCGTGCGTATCCGCCAGCAAGAAGCAAGAGCGGCTGCGCAAATGCTGGGCCTGCGAAGTCTTGAGTGTTGGACTGAGCCCGACCGCGGGCTGGAGCAGAGCGACGGGCTGGCCGATCGGATTGCAGCGACAATTGTAAGGCTGGCCCCGGTCAGTGTCTTTTTTCCGGGGCCCCTGGAAATTCACCCGGACCATAGGGCCGCTGGTTTTGCGGTTTGGGAGGCCCTGCAGCAGGTTTACCAACAGAACGAAGGCAAGCCACTTGCTATTGCTTATGAGATAAGTGTTCAAAATCCGATAAATTTCTGTATCGATATTACTGCAGAGAGGGAGGAGAAAGAGGCCGTGATGGCGTTGTATACCAGCCAGAACAGCGAGAACAACTACCCCGAGCTCGTGCTCGCACTAAACAAGACTAGAACCTTGTCCTTGCAACCCGAGATTGAATACGCGGAAGGATTCTTCCAGTTCAGCGAAAAGGACCTAAGTGTTTCGCTACGGGAGATGACTTATCACATGATCAAACTTTATCAATAAGTCTCAGAGACTACTCTTTTTGGATTAGAGAATAACAGAAGCTCGATATGCGCTTCATCACGCGTCAGGTGGCACCATTAATCGACTAATTTCACTTAGATCACTGGCGTTCAGAGTTCCAGCTTCACGCTTGAGCGTTAGTAGAGCAATAATTTGCTCATAACGGGCGCT